>JAABUX010000071.1_pt1 | contig 164242 bp, 152 predicted proteins | sample 5561851 | NCBI WGS metagenome assembly JAABUX01 (sample SAMN10711883, study PRJNA513361) | rock metagenome | isolation source: Antarctica rocks | place: Antarctica: Victoria Land, Richard Nunatak red sandstone | collected 2016-01-03
TCAGTCTTGTACTCAGCCGTGAACTTCTTACGCTTTCGCGAAGGCTGCGGCGTTTTGGTAGCCATCGGACACTCCTTCGCCCGTCTTCGGGCTTGTCTTTGTGTCCATCAAGACGGGGCAAGTTCATCTAGCCAAAAATAAAAGATCACGGACATAGCTAACGTCGTTGCCACCCGCGGTTATCGTCACGAGCATCGTGTTCGCATTCAATCCGCGCAATTGTGGGCCTAAAACGAATAGGCCGCCATACAGAATGTGTTTTGCCGTGGCGCCTGAGCAAGTCATATCGATCAACGACAGTCCCCGTGTTCGGGCCAGTTGCTGCGGATAACCATTGATGCTCCGCATGCATACGAGAGGGTTGTCAAGCGCGCGTTTTCCCAAGCCAAGACCGGCTGCAAACGAACTGCCGAGCGCCACATATTGCAAACCGCCCGCGGGTTCACGCCTGGCCCGATAAAGCAGCAGGGCAACCATTGCAATGGCAAAAGACAACGCGATTACAGCTGACCCGAGGAATCTAAACATAAGCGCGGTTCGACGAATGAACATGCATCAGGATCACCCCACTGATCGGTGGTTACAGCCCACTAGTAGCGCATCACAACCGTTTTAATCTGCGTGAAATCATCGATCGATTCGGCTCCTAGCTCGCGCCCGAACCCCGACATTTTATAACCGCCGAACGGCGCAAGCGGGTCGAGTTCGAACACGGTGTTGATCCACACGATTCCCGCTTGAACGGCACCCGCGATATGATGTGCCCGCGCTGCGTCGCGCGTCCAAATGGAGGCCGCGAGACCGAAGCTTGTGTCGTTGGCGCGCGCTACGGCGTCGGCCTCGTCGCTAAACCGCATCAAAGCGCCTACAGGTCCAAAGATCTCTTCGCGAGCGATCTTCATGTCAGCTCTCACGTCGGTGAAGACGGTAGGCTCGACGAAGAATCCGGACGACCCGTGGCGTCCGCCGCCCGCGCTGATTCGAGCGCCTTCGGCGATCCCAGCTGCGATATAGTCGATGACGCGCTGGAACTGCTCGCTCGAAGTGAGCGGCCCCAACTGAGTAGCTTCGTCCCACGGGTCGCCCACGACAAGTGCTTGCACGGCCGCGACGAGACGCGCGGAAAACTCGTCGTAGATGGCGTCGTGGACGAGAATGCGAGTTGGTGCGGTGCACGCCTGGCCCGAGTTCCCGGTGAATCCAAGCACGACAGCCTTGATCGCGCGGTCGAGATCCGCATCTGGGAAGACGATGACCGGCGATTTGCCCCCGAGTTCCAGACTAACATGCTTGAGCGTCCGCGCCGAACTCGACATAATTTCACGGCCAACAGCAGTTGATCCGGTAAAGGTGATCTTCGCGACGTCCGGGTGCTCCACGAGCGCCGTGCCGGCGACGCCACCCAGGCCCGTCACGACATTGACGACGCCGTCCGGGAGACCGGCCTCTTTGACGAGTTCCGCAAAGCGAAGACACGTCAACGGAGCCTGCTCTACGGGCTTGAGGACGACGGTATTTCCGGTCGCGAGGGCCGTCGCAATTTTCCAGCACGTGTAAAGGATGGGGCCATTCCATGGAATGATCGCGCCGACGACGCCGAGTGGTTCGCGACGCGTATAGCTGAACGATCCGGCGTCCGAGGGGTTGGTCTTGCCGAACATTTTGGTCGGCCAGCCGGCGTAGTACCGGAAGACGTCGACCATCGACCGCGTCGTGAAAAGCGACGATCCGTACGGCATCCCCATCTCGAGTGTTGAGATGGCCGAGAGCTCCTCCGCATGCGCAGCGACCAGATCCGCGATGGCGAGCAGATAGTTCGTTCGCTGGTGTGGACCGATGTCGCGCCACGAGGCATCCTCGAAGGCCGCGCGTGCAGCGCGAACCGCTCGGTCGATGTCTTTGCCGTCGCCTGCTGCGATCGTCGCAATGCGGCGCTCCGTCGTCGGGTCGACTACGTCCAAGGTGGCGCCGGAAAGCGCCTTGACCCAGCTCCCACCGATAAACAGGCGACGTGGGAAGCTTGCGCACATACGCCGCGGCCGTTTCCATGGGACTAACTGTCCTGGTCATTTGAGAGGCCTCCATTCTTGTCGTCTTTTACACAATATGGTAATGTGTAAAAGCGATGCTAACAACTTTACGCATTTACGTCAAGCGTAAATCTGTACTTCCATGATCACCCCTCGGCTTGAGGTGATCCTCAACGCGGCGCGGACGCTGTTCGAGCGCTACGGCTATCGAAAGACCTCGATGCAGGACATCGCGCAAGCAGCCGGCATCTCGCGTCCGACGCTCTACGCGGCATTCGCCGACAAGGAGGCCGTCTTTTCGGCCTTAGTGCGCTCTGTGACCGAGCAGAACGAGGCCGCGACGGCGCTGGTCCTCGCCCGAACGAGTGGGATTCGGGATCGCCTTCGCGCCGTGCTCGATATCTGGATCGTCGAACGCTACGCCGCTACATTTGCGGCGAGCGGTTCAAGCGATATTGTGGAGTCCGCTGCAATATCCGCGCCCGAGGCGATGGGAGTCTTTTGGGACGTGTGCTCACGACGTGTTTCGGAGGTGCTCGAAGACATAGCCGAGGAACGCTATCGAAGTGCCGTCGTGCGCGTTCTTGTAGCGGCAGCACGCGACTTTAAGGCGACGGCGCAATCCGTCGCGGACCTTTCGGTTTCCATCGATACGCTCGTCGACGTCGCCGATCAGATCACCAGGCAAGTGAGAGGGGCGCACGCTTAAGACTCACGACGGGGCCTGCAGCGGCCTCGGCGTCTATGGCGCCACGTCGACGGCTGCGTTCTTTCGCGGCGACATCATTCTGCCGGTTCTTCATGCGCTCCAGCCCCCGTCGACGTTTAGACACACGCCGTTGATATAGCTCGCGGCCGAACTTGTGAGATACGCGATAGCCTCCGCGACGTCGTCCCCGCCGCCAAAGCGGCCGACGCTGACGAAGCGCTCCTTTGCATCGAAAGCTGGCCCCTCCATCGGGCCCGGCCGCGCTTGAATGAGCGCCGGCTGAACCGCGTTCACCGTGATGCCCGTAGCGCCGAGGTCCCGTGACCATGCGCGTGTGAAACCGGCAACGGCGAACTTTGTACCACAGTACAAGCTCATGCCGGCAGTGGGCGTAGCTTGTCCGAAGACGGAACCGACGTTGACGATTCGCCCCCATCCTGTTGCCGACATGCGTCGCACCGCTTCACGAGCGAGTTGAAACGGCGCGCGCACGTTAATGGCGAACATGCGATCGAAGTCGTCGTCACTCGTCTCCGCAATCGCTCCGAAAGCGAATCTCCCGGCGTTGTTGATGAGCACGTCGAGTCGTCCGGCGAAACTGCCGTCGAACGCGCTATCGATCTTCGCGATCAACGTCACCGCGCCGTCGGGCCGAGAAAGATCGGAACCGATCGCTTCGGCTTTGCCGCCCGCCCCGACGATCGCACGGACGAGGGCATCGGCGCTGCCGAGATTCGTTCCGTAATGCGCGAGAACGTGCGCGCCGTCGTGCGCGAGACGTCGAGCGACGGCGGAGCCGATCTCTCCCGATGCGCCCGTAACGAGCGCGAGCTTGCCGACGAGCTTGCTCACGCGGCACCGCCGGTCGTGCCTAGGAGATTGCATCGCATGATGGGCTCCGAATTCTGGAAGGGTACTCATCATTGGCACATTTTAAGTTAAAATGCAACCATAATGGGAACAGTTTGGTCCACGGGGGCGTGAAGGAATCGGATTCGAGTGCTTGACGTGCGCTTCTCAACGGCTCTACAGATGTTGCTGACGCTTGCGGCTGCGTCGCGGAACGGCTTCGGGCAGCTCTCGTCGGAAGCGCTCGCGGCCGGGGTGGGCTCGACTGCGAGCCTCACGCGCCGACTGCTCCTACCGCTAGCCCGCGACGGGCTCGTGCGCGCGAAGCTCGGCAAACACGGCGGGATTGCGCTTGGAAAGGGCGCGCGAGAGATAACCCTGGGGGCGATCTACCGTGCCGCCGTCGGTGAGAAGCCGGTGCTCGCCGGGCGCACCGGCGTGCCGCATCTCTGCGACGTCAGCTCGCGCGCCGAAAAGTACTTTGCATTGATCGCAGGTGAGGCCGACGCGGCGATGCTCGCGGTATTAGAGCGCCGCACGCTCGACGAGAGCCTCGACGAGCTACTCGAACTCGAACGCGCAGCGGGCTAAACGGTTGCCCGCAGCTTGGCGTGTCCTATAACCGTCAGTGGTTGAAAAAGGTTTGGTTACTCTGCTCTGCTGATGTGCATTTTGGTCACCGGCATCTCGGCCGGTATGGGCGTGGAGACAGCTCGAGCATTCGCGGGGCACGGCGCGAAGGTCGTTGGAACCGCCCGAAATCTGGAAAAGGCGCGGGCCGCGACCGCCCAGGTGCACGCTCAAGCTGCTCTGCATCTGATCGAACTCGACCTGGCCTCCCTCGCCAGCGTGCGAGCATGCGCACATACGCTTCTGAATGACGGAGAGCCGTTTGATCTCGTAATCGCCAACGCCGGGGTCATGGCTGGTTCAAAGAGGACAACCGTCGATGGTTTTGAGGCGCAGTTTGGAACCAATTACCTCGGGCACTTCGTCTTGATCAACCGCATTGCCGGCCTTCTAAAATCCGGCGGACGCATCGTCATGGTCTCTTCAGCGGGCCACCGCAGAGCCAACGTCGATCTCCAGGATCCCAATTTCGAGCGAACGCCGTATGACGAATACATCGCATATGGCCGGTCTAAGACGGCCACCATTCTCTTCGCAGTTGAATTCGACCGACGGCACAGCACGAACGGGATCAGGGCGACTGCCGTCCATCCTGGCGCGGTTTTGACCGAGACGGTTCAAAAGATGATCGAAGGGCTTGGTGACGGGCGAGATGCGGCCATTGCGGCTTACGATTGGAAGACCGTTCCTCAAGGAGCGGCAACGGCAATATGGGCGGGCGTCGTTGCGCCCGCGGGCGACGTTGGAGCGCGGTATTGCGAAGATTGTCACGTTACCGAGGTCATCCATGATCCGAACTCTCGCGTCGGCGTTCGCGCTTACGCTCTGGATCCGGAGAACGCCAAAGCGCTATGGGCGACAAGCGAAGCACTCGTGCACGAGCATTTCTGATCATCGACCTACGTTTCGCAGCTTCAATGGTTTCGAGATAGTGAAGGGACGCTGCTGGCCACGCGCGATCGCACCCTGATACGCTTGATGGGCCGGAACAATTCAGGAAAGATGGGAGCGCAATCCGGTAACGTGGGAGCGTTATCTTGGCCGTTTTGGTAATTTAATACGCAGAGTGCTAGATTGATGCTCGACCTGCGTTCTGCCGTCTTGTGAGATCGGACCGTATCTTGGGCCGCTTCAGCGAAGCCTGTAAGGTCGGCAGGGTCCATGCGTGCTTGGAGGCGACCGGCGGCTGGAGCGAAGCAGTGGCACTGACTCTTCACGAAGCCGGTCATGTCGTCAGCATCGTCAACCCTAGCCGCGTGAAAGCCTTCGCGCAAAGCGAGATGCTTCGCACCAAGACCGATGCCGTGGACGCAGCTCTCATTGCCCGCTTCTGTCGGATGCACCGACCCGATCCTTGCGTGCCGCCTGCGCCGGAAATCCTTGCCCTGCGAGGGTTGGTGCGCCAGTATCAAAGCCTCACGCAGATGCGCGTCGATGAGGAGAATCGTCTCGGCGCTCCAACGTTGACAACGGCGGTTGGGGCGTCGATCGAGTCGGTCGTCGAACATCTCACCGACGAGCTCAAGCGCGTCGATCGTCAGATTGCGCAGCTTTTTGACGATCATCCGCCCCTGCGTAAACAACGCGATCTGCTCACGTCGATTCCCGGGATCGCCGAGCCGACGGCCGCGCGGATTCTCGGTGAAATGCCGCACATTGCGGAATTTCGCGACGTGAAAGCTGTTGCTGCTTTCGCCGGCCTCTCGCCAAGGCATTACCAATCGGGCTCGATTTGCTGGCCAAGTCGCTTGGTCAAAACCGGCAACCCCCGCTTGCGCCACGCGCTCTACTTTCCTGCGATCAGTGCCCTAAGGCATAACCCAATCTTACGGTCCTTCGCTGCTCGATTGCGAGAGCGTGGTAAGCCGAAAATGAGCGTCATCGCCGCCGTGATGCGCAAGCTGCTCACCCTGGCTTACGGCGTACTCAAATCGGGCCGGCCGTGCGATCCGGCTTACGCTACTCTTGACGACCGACACCGTATCTAACCGCCGGCGACGGCGCGGATGATCTCGACTTGGTCGCCCTCGCGCAACTCGTGCTCGTCGAATGTGGCCCCACGCACGACGCGGGCGTTGACCGCGACCGCGATGCCGGTCCGCCGCTCGAAACCGAGTTCGCGCAACAGCGTCGCAAGCGTCATGCCCCTTGGAAGGTCGCGGCCTTCGCCATTGACGGTCGCCTTCACGCGCTCTCCTTCGCAACGGTCGCAGGCGCATCTTTGCGTTCGAGCGCGAAGGGCGCGAGCGCGCCGTCGGGACGGCCTTCCACCAGATCCGCAACACCCCGTGCCGTGGCGGGCGCGAGTAGGATGCCGTTGCGATAGTGGCCCGTCGCGACCACGTATCCCGTCAGTGCGGTCGCGCCGATGTAGGGCAAGCCGTCGGGCGTTCCGGGGCGCAACCCGGCCCATGTCTCGGCGACCGCGAGGTCGCCGAGCACCGGCAGCGCGGCGAGCGCGGCGTCGAGCAGCGCTCGTGTTCCCGCTGCGGTCACGCGCACGTCGAAGCCTGCGTTTTCGACGGTCGCACCGATCAGAAGCCGACCATCGTCGCGCGGAACCAGATAGGCGCCCGGCACCCACGTGACGCGTCGCACGAGTCCGCGCGGCATCGCGAGCGCGAGCATCTGTCCCTTGACCGGCGTCACGGGAACCCGCACGTGCGCGGGAACCCCGTCGACGATACCGGCCCAGGCGCCCGCCGCATTGATGACGGTCTGGGCCGCCGCGAACCCGGCGCGCGTCTGGACGCCCAGGACGCGCCGCGCATCGGCTTCGAGCGCGACGTCGCCGCCGGGTGCGTCGATGCGCACGCCGAGGGCGCTGCAGGCGGCCTGCAGTGCGCGGCCGAGCCGTCGGTTGTCGACGCTGCCTTCTGCTGCGCTGTAGGCAGCACCGCGCACGCCCGGCCCAAGCGCTGGTTCCATGAACCGCGTCTCGTCTCGCTCGAGAAAACGCGCCGCGACGCCGCGCGCCGCGAGCGCTTCGGCGTGTGCGCGCAGACGGCGCTCCTGCGCATCGTCGTAGGCCGCCTCGAGAACGCCGTTGAGCCGCAAACGCGCATCGACGCCGCCGGCCGCGCGCACGCCCTCGACGAACCGCGGATAGAGTGCCAGCGAGCGCACACACAGCTCTTCGAAGGACCGCGACACGAGCGCTTCCGTATAGGGTGCGAGCATGCCGGCCCCAGCCCACGACGCGGCCTTGCCAGGAGCGCGCGCATCGAGGACCCGCACGCTCGCCCCCCGCGTCGCAAGCTCGAAGGCGATCGCAAGCCCGATAAGCCCCGCCCCGATAATAACGATCACACAATCTCGCTTCGAGCCGGATGCCTACGTTACCGCCACCAACCCGCGGCTTGCGCGACTTGCGCGCAGCGCAAGTTGCGCAAACGCCAAGCGTTCGCTGAACCAAGCGCAACATCGCTATGAGCGCAATACGATAGTTCAGCGAATGCGGCTACATATTCGTGTAGACGGGGCCTTCGCCGCCCTGCGGCGGAACCCACGTGATGATCTGATACGGATCCATGATATCGCACGTCTTACAGTGCACGCAGTTCGAAAAGTTGATCTGCAAGCGTCCGTCGACTTTCGTGTCTCCGTTTTCACCAGTCTTGTTGAAGAGCGGCTCGTATACTTTGGCCGGACAGAAGTATTGGCACGGGTTGCCGTATTCGACCGTGCACCGGTCGGCGCAGATCGACGTATCGGCGACGTGCAGATGCGGGACTTGATCTTCGTCGTGCATCGTGCCGCTGTTGAAAACGTCCGTGAGCTTATCGAACGTTATCACGTTGTCGATCTTCGCACGTCGTTCGAGGGCTCTGGGCGCACGCTCGTCGAGTTTCTTGAGCTGCGCGTAGCCCGGATGATTTTTGAGACGGTCGACGACGCCGAAGGCGCGGCCGCCCGTGTACATTGCGAGTCCCGCGCTCATCATGCCGGCAAAGAGACCGCCCGCAAAGCCCTGATGGAAGTTCCGTGCAACTTTGAGCTCGTCGTAGGCCCACGAGTTTTGGAACGCCGTTTCGAAGGCGCGGAGCTGCTGCGCATCCGTCTTCTCGGCCACGACCGCATCGAACGCCGTTTCGGCGGCCATGATGCCGGACTTGATAGCGAGATGAATGCCTTTGAGGCGCATGCCGTTGAGGAAGCCGCCCGAATCACCGATGAGCAGCAAGCCGTCGGCGTACGGACGCGGCATCGCGTACAGGCCGCCTTCGGGAATCGCTTTGGCGCCGTAGCGAACCAGCTTGCCGCCCTCGATCATCTTGGCGATCGCGGGGTGCTGCTTGTAGAGCTGCAGGTTGTCGTGCGGATCCGTCGTTGGATCCATATAATCGAGGCCGGTCACCATGCCGATGTCCAGGATGTCGTCCTGCATGCCGTAGATGAAGCCGCCGCCGAACGTCTCGCGCGGCAGCGGAAAACCCATCGTGTGGATCACGCTGCCGGGTTCGACCTTACCGGGCGCACACTGCCAGAGTTCCTTGATGCCGGCCGCATACACTTGCTCGTCGCGGCCTTCGTCGAGCCCCAGTTTGCCGACGGCCGCTTTGGCAAGAGTTCCGCGCACGCCTTCGGCGAGGATGACGACTTTCGCTAGGAGATCGGGACCGGGCTCGTAGTTGCTCTTGGGATTGCCATTGTGATCGACGCCCTTGTCGCCGACTCGCACGCCCACGACGCGCTGCCCGTCCCAGAGCAACTCTTGACCGGGGAATGCGGGGAAGACGTCGGCGCCGAGTTCCTCGGCGATGCCTCCCATCCACTTCGTGAGCTTCTGCAAACTCGTCACGAACTTGCCCGCGTTCTTCATCATCGGCGGCAGCATCGCGCCCGGAATCGAGATCTTTCCGGTATCGGTTAGGTACCAAAGCTGATCGCTCGTGACACCGGCTTCGACCGGCGCCTTGTCGCGCCAGTCCGGTAGGAGATCATCCAAACCTTTGGGATCGACGACGGAACCGGAGATACCATGGGAACCGATGTCGCCGCCCTTTTCCACGAGCATCACGGCGAGATCGTCCTTCCCACGCTGGGCTGCGAGTTGACGCAACTTGATCGCAGCGGCGAGCCCGGCTGGGCCGCCGCCGACGATGAGGACGTCGACTTCGAGTTGATCGCGATCTGCCATAGCGACCCGTTCGTTCGCCATCTGTATGTGATTTTCTCCTGGGAAGCCGTTGGGCAAGCCCGCCAGACGCTAGGCGACGTCTCGCAGGCGCGCGAGCGCCGCGCACACGGCGACGCGGTGCATCGCGATGCGCTCGTGCCATGCGCGCCGGCGCGGCGTCTCGAGCGTCAGCGAACGGCGCGCCGCCCGGCGCAGCAAAAACAGGCTATACGGCCAACCGTCCTGATGTGCCATCTCAGCACGCGGGTCGGGCAGCACCCGGCCGCGTTCGAGCGCGCGCAGATGACTCGCTTCAGGCGCATATCCGAGGTCGAAGACGTCGGTGAGGTCTTGCACGGGTAATCCTGCGTCGTCGAGTGCGCGGATGACGAACGCTCCGTAGGGTGCCGTGCCCGCGACGACCGGCTCGTAACAATAGAAGCCGTCCGCTTCGAAGTCTTCGTGCAGATCGAGCGTGAGCGCGAAGGTGCGATCGCGGTTCGCCGTAATGATCGTCCGCGCTTCGGGCGTTTCGCCGCCCCGATTGAAGCTTCGATTGACATCGAACCCTTCCGCATTCACCCGGGTGCCCAGTGCGTAGCCGCTGGGATTCGTGCACGGCCACAATCGATAGTTGTATTCCTGCGCGAGCAGCCCGTCGCGAACGATACTGTAGAGCGACCATGGGGCCGCGGGTTCGTCGCCATGAACCCCCGCGGCAACCGCGACCGTCGGTGCGCCGGAGGCGTTGACGATATCGACGACGAGCATCGTGCGCTGCGCGCCGACCATCGCAACTTCGCGCACCGTCACACCGTCGCGCGCGCGCAGCGACTTCCACCCCGCAACCAGCACCTCATATGACGGCGGCTCGGCGACGGTCAATGCGTCCGCGCGACGCTCCAGCCGCGCAGGGCCCGTTCCAAGATACGCGGCGGCATGGGTTTGGCGAAGTAGTAGCCCTGCATTTCGTCGCAGCCGAGTTGCCGCAAGAGTTCGGCTTGCTCCGCCGTCTCGATGCCCTCGGCAACGACGCCCAGGCCCATGGAACGACCGAGTGCCACGATCGCCGAAATGATCGCCGCGTCGCCGCGATCGAAGGGAAGATCGCGCACGAACGTGCGGTCGATCTTGAGTGCATCGACGTCGAAGTGCTTGAGGTGCGAAAGCGCGCTGTAACCCGTGCCGAAATCGTCGAGCGCGATGCGCACGCCGAGCCGCTTCAGACTCGCTATCAACCGGCGCCAACCGGCCACGTCCGCCATGACGACGCTTTCGGTGATCTCGAGCTCGACGAAGTTTGCATCGAGGCCATGTTCGCGCAGCGCGCCGGCGAGCGTCGTCTCGAGTTCGGGATCGTGCACTTGACGGCCCGAGATGTTGAGCGCGAGCCGCAGTGGTCCCAAACCCTCGCGTTGCCAGCGCGCAACTTGCGCGATCGCGTGCGTGATGACCCAGCGTCCGAGCGGCACGATGAGGCCCGTCTCTTCACACAGGGGTATGAAACGTTCCGGCTCGATCGTGCCTCGGTCGCGAACTTCCCAGCGCAGCAACGCTTCGAGGGCAACAGGCCGTTCGTAGCGATCGACGATCGGCTGATAGTGCAGGGCAAACTCGGACTTCGCGAAGGCGCGGTGCAGCTCGTCTTCGAGTTCGAGCCGATCGATCGCGCGTTCTCGCGTTGCCGGCGCGTAGAAACGCGTCCCCGGGTGGGCGCGGTCGGCACGTGCGAGCGCTGCATCGGCGCTGCGAATCAACTCTTCAGGCGTCGTTCCATCGTCGGGATAGATGCTGATCCCGACCCTTGCCGACGAGTAGAGTTCGCGCCCTTCGAGCGCGACCGGCTTGGCGAAAGCCGCGACGATGCGTTCCGCGACGCTCGCCGCATCGCCGGCCGAGTCGATCGATGGAAGTACCACGACGAACTCGTCGCCGCCCACGCGCCCGACGCCCTCCGGGTCGGCCTCGGGCACCGCTGCGACGAGCCGCGGCGCGACCATGCGCAGAAATTGATCGCCCACCGCGTGCCCGAGCGTTCCGTTGATGACTTTGAAACGATCGAAGTCCACGTAGAGCACCGCCATCGGCGAAGCTCTTTCTTCGGCTCGCAGCAACGTCTGTTGCAGCCGGTCCACCAGCAGTTCGCGGCTCGGGAGATTCGTCAGATCGTCGTAGCGTGCGTGCCGCGCGGAACGTTCTTCGGCGCGCTTGCGCACCGTGATGTCCAGAACCGTACCGACCGCACGTATCGGTCGGTCGCCCGCATAGGTTATCTTGCCGCGGTGGTGCACCCAGCGTTCGCCGCCGTCCGCCCGGATCAGGCGCGTGTCGAGCACGAAGGTGCGCCGCTCTTCGCACGCTACGTCCATCGCGGCTTCGAGTGCGAGCCGGTCTTCGGGATGGATGTGACGCCACAGCACCTCCGGCGTCGGCCGCGACGCCGGCGGGATGCCGAAGAGCGCGCACAATTCGGTGGAGCAGAACACGTCGCCCGTGATGAAGTCGCGCGACCAGTACCCGAGGTGCGCCGCAGCTTGCGCCAGGGTGAGCGTTTCCTCGGAGCGCTGCAGCAATTCGGCCGCCCGTGCGCGGGCGGTTGCCTCGAACGCACAACCGGCTGCGCCGACGGTGCCCTGGGCGTTCGTCATCGGCTGCACGAACGCGCGCAAGCGGCGGTCGCCCTGCGCGATCGCAAACGCGACGCTCGCGCCCTCCAAGGCCCGGCGCTGGGCGGTGACCGCCGCACCATTGCCGTGCTCTCCACGCAGACACTCGTAAAGTGATATCTTGCCGGGCGCGTCGCCGCCAGCGGCCCCGTCGCTGCCGAAAACGAAGAACGACCGGATCGCGAGCTCGCGATCGATCGTCCAGACGACGGCCGGCAGGTCGTATCCATCGGAGTTCAGGGAATCGGCTGGGGTGAGCGCCTCCTCGGGCATGCGAGCCGGGCCCTTTACGCGCGCAGCGCGGCGTCGAGGATTTCGATCGGATGGGCGGCCAACAGCTTGTGCCCGCGCACCTCGAGGATCGAGCGGATTTGCAGCGTGCAACCCGGGTTCGCGCTCGCCAGCAGATCGGGCCGGACGGAGGCGACGTTATCGGCCTTGCGCGCGCCGATCTCCGCGGCGCTCTGCGGCTCGAGCACGTTGTAGACGCCCGCGCTGCCGCAGCATTGCTCGCCGTCGGGAATCTCGACGAGTTCGAGGCCCGGAATCTCGCGCAGCAACGCGCGCGGCGCTTCGCGGATACGCTGTGCGTGAGCGAGATGGCACGCATCGTGATACGCGACGCGCAGCGGCATCGGGCGCCGCTGCGCGACCGTTCCGACTTCTGCCAAGAATTCGCTGACGTCGCGTACTTTGGCGGCAAAGCTGCGCGCGCGCGAGTCGTCCAGCAGCTCCGCGTACTGCTTGAGCGTCGAGCCGCAGCCCGCCGCGTTGATGATGACCGCATCGAATCCGTCGAGTGCACCGAAGCGCGCGACGAGTGCCTGGGCAAACGATTTCGCTTCGTCTTCGCGGCCGACGTGCAGCGAAAGCGCGCCGCAGCAGCCTTGCTCCGCGGGGACGACGACGTCGAAGCCTTCTGCTGCGAGCACGCGGATCGTCGCCGCATTGACGTTCGGAAAGAACACGCGTTGCACGCAGCCCGCGATGACGGCGACCGTGCCGCGCTTTACGCCGACTGCCCGCGTGTACGACGGCAGCGTCGCACGCAACTCGTCGATCGTGAGCGGCGGCGCGAGCTTGTCGAACTGCGCGAAGCGTGGCGGCAACAGTCCCAGCAGCCCGCTGCGCCGCACGAGCGCTTGCAGGCCCGACTTCGCATACGCGAAGAGCGGCAGCGCGAGCGCCCGCAAGCGCCCCGGATACGGAAAGAGCGTGAAGAGTAAAGCGCGCACGAGCCGGTCCTCCGGCGCGCGCGGATACGTCGCTTGGATTTTCGCGCGGGTCGACTCGATGAGCAGATCGTAACGGACGCCCGAGGGACACGCGGTCACGCACGCCATGCAGCCCAAGCACTTATCGAAGTGCTCGACGACGGAGGGTTCGAGCGCGAGCGTCCCATCGTCGATCCCTTTCATCAAATCGATGCGGCCGCGCGGGGAATCCATCTCGTTGCCCCACGAGACGTATGTCGGGCAAGCCGGCAAACAGAAGCCGCAGTGGACGCAATCGCTGATGAGTTCGCGCTCGCTGCGCGTTCCGACGACGCTCATAGTCCTCCCAGAAAGCGCCCGCGGTTGAGGCGGCGCGCCGGATCGAAACGCTCTTTGAGACGCCGCATGAGCGCGAAGGATGCGGGCAGCGTACCGTACACGTCGACGCGCTCCGTGACGGCGTGCGGCGCGTCGACGATCACCACGTTGCCCGTGCAACGCTCCGCGCAGCGGCGAGCGGCTTCGAGCGCGAGGATCGCCGCCCGGGCGTCGTCCGCGAACCCGGAGACGAAGGCGACGCCGAGCGACGGGTACGTTAAAACTTTCGCATCGGCGAGTGCCTGCGCGAGCGGCGCGAGCGCTTCGCTTTCGAGCAGGCTCAGAGACGACGGCGGCACCGAGAAGCGCACGCGCACGTTGCCGTGCGTGCGGACCGTTTCATCGAGCGTCGCAAGCAGCGTCTGGGCTTCGGATTCCGCGCGTCGGCCGAGCTGCACGGCGAGCGCCGCGAAACGTTCCGACTGCTCTGCAACGCCGGCATCGAAGCCTTCAAAGAGCACGTGGGCGCGATAACCGCCGGCGCAGCGCTCGGCCAGGAATGCGCTCGGCTCGAGTTGCGCGGCGACGATAGCGCGCTCGAGCGCGCGCAAGTCATCGCGCGTGCAGCCCTCGACGCGGAACCCCGCGGCCGCGGTCGGCAGCGGATGCAGCCGCAACGTTACCGTCGCGATCATCGCAAGCGTACCGAGCGACCCGACCATGATTTTCGGCAAGTCGAAGCCCGCGACGTTCTTGACGACCTTACCGCCGCCGCGCGCGCGGCTGCCGTCGGCGCGCACGAGGGAAACCCCGACGATGAGGTCGCGCAGGCTGCCGTAGCGCACCCGCCGCGGACCGAAAGCATTGGTCGCGACGATTCCGCCCAGCGTCGCGAGTTCGGGATAGGGAACCTCGAGGGCCAGGCGCTGTTTGTTGGCGCCGGCCGTCTGCTGCAGCGCCGCGAGGGTGAGGCCGGCTTCAACTTCGAGCACGAGGTCGGCGGGCGCGTAGTCGACGACGCGCGTCAAGCGTTCGGTGCTCACGAGCACGTCGACGCGCTCGGGCGGGTAGCCGAGTTCGAGCGACGTGCCCCCGCCGCGAAACGCGACCGTCTCGTCGCGCGACGCCGCCTCCCCAACGATCGCGGCGGCATCCTCGAGCGATGCCGGAACGGCGCTGCGTCCGACGGGCATGCCGCGTACGTTGTCGTTCGCCCGCGCTTCCACGCTCACGTCAGCCGCGGTCCGCGAGACCGCTGCGCTCGGTTTCGTGCGGATGATAGACGCCGGGACGGTCGCCACACAGACGCGGCGTCGGAAAAACTTTGTTGGGATTGAACGTGCGCTCGGGGTCGAAGGTACAGCGCACGTAGTTCATCGTCTCGAGATCCTCGTCGTTGAAGAGCTTGCCCAGGTACGCAGCCTTGTCGAGGCCGACGCCGTGCTCGCCCGTGATCGAGCCGCCGTGACGGATGCAGATGTCGAGGATTTCGTGCGCGACGCGCTCGGCGCTCTCTGCTTCACCGGTGACCCGCGCATCGAAGAGGACGAGCGGGTGCAGATTGCCGTCGCCCGCGTGGAAGACGTTGGCGACGCGGAGGCCTTCGCGCGCCCCGGCGTCGGAGATCTCGCGCAGCACGCGACTGATCTCCGAACGCGGGATCACGCCGTCTTGCACGTAGTAGTTCGGACTCATGCGACCCATCGCCGCGAAGGCGCTCTTGCGGCCCTTCCACATGAGGAGCCGTTCCGCGTCGTTCTTGGGCGTGCGAACTTCGATCGCACCGGCGCGCCGAGCGATCTCGACGGCAGCGCTCGCGGTGTGCTCGACTTCGGCTCGCGGCCCGTCGACGTCCATCAACAACGCGGCCCCGGCGTCGAGCGGCCAATCGAGGCCCGTCGAGTTGACGATTGCCTGGATCGAAAGCGCATCCATCATCTCGACCGCTGCGGGCACGATGCCGGCGGCCACGATCTCGGAAACGCACGTGCCCGCTTCGTCCGTCGTCGGAAACGTTGCGAAGAACGTTCGCGTTAGTTCGGGCGCGCGCAGAATGCGCACGACCGCCTCCGTGACGATCCCGAGCATACCTTCACTGCCGACGACCGCCGCCATGAGGTCGTAGCCGAGCGCGTCGACGGCAGGCGCGCCGATCTCGACGACCTCGCCGTCGGCCAGGACGAGCGTCACAGCGACGACGTGGTTGACCGTGAACCCGTATTTCAGGCAGTGCGCCCCGCCGGAATTCTCGGCGATGTTGCCGCCGATCGAGCACACACTTTGCGAACTGGGATCGGGCGCGTAATAGTAGCCGTTTGCTGCGATGGCGCGCGTGACGCTCAGGTTGACCACACCCGGTTGCACGCGCATGCGGCGGTTCTCGAAATCGATGTCGAGGATGCGGTTCATGCGCGACAACACGATAAGCAGACAACCTTCGATGGGCACGGCTCCCCCCGAGAGTCCCGTACCCGAGCCGCGGGGAACGATCGGCAAGCCGTAACGGCGCGCGATCCGCACGGCCGCCGCGACCTCTTGCGTCGAGGTCGGCAACACGACGACGCCTGGACGCACGCGGGTACCGGCCAGCGCATCGGATTCATAGGTCCGTAGCTCCGCGGGATCGGTAATGCAGTGCCGCGCGCCGACGACGGCGGCGAGCTCGTCAGAGAACGATTTCGCGGTCGCTAGCACGGGGCACATACGCTGCTCATCAGCGAAGAGTTGACGATCGCGGCCCCGGGTTCATGCCGTTCCTGCGCCTAATCGCCGTCGGGCGGTAGCATCTGTGGCGGAGCCTCGATAAACGAGGCGGGACGCCGCGTCACCGCGAGCGGAACGAAGGGCTGTGGCGATTGCGAGAAATCGAAGCAGTCGGAGAGATCGTCGGCCCGTGCGTCACTCGCGGCGAGCGGCGCGAGCCCGAAGTCTTCCTCCGTGAACTTCAGGATGCTGCCGAACTCGTGCTGTACGTGTGAGACGTAACCGCGTTTCGCATATGGCGAGACGACCAGCAGCGGAACGCGGAACCCGAGCCCCATGCTGTCGAGCTGCGGCGGCGCGACGTGATCGAACCAGCCGCCCCAATCGTCCCAGGTGATGAAGATGGCGGTTGAACTCCAATACGGGCTCTGACCGACTGCGTTTACGATGCTTGCAACCCACTGCGGCCCCGCCGCAGAACCGCTCCCGGCGTGATCCGAGTTTGCGATCGACGGTGCGACCCAGGTGACGTCGGCGAGGACGCCGCTCCCAGGATCCGTGAGGATCTTCGTTTCCGGTGAGATGACGTCGCTCGTCCAGTCCGCTCCCGACCGGATATGTTTGATCGCATCGTAGGCGGACCAAACCGCGCCGCTCGTGCCTACTGTCGGCGCGTAGTAGCGCCACGGGAGCGATTTCGCGTCCAGTTCGTCCGCGATCGTACGATAATCGAAACAGGGAAAGGGTCCGGGCGTGATGTCGGTGCCGCTAGGACCGAGTAGCGCAACCGTCGTTCCGGCGGGGTCGTCGCAACCCCACGCGCTCAGCGTGGGAACGCCCGAGTTGGTTTGGTTTGGATTCTCGTCGACGAACTGGTTCGATCCGATCTGCGAAGAACCCGCGATGAGATATTGATGCGCGACGAAACTCGGCCCGGTATTCGATTGGAACATGCGGTCGGCGAGCGTGTATCGCTGCGCGAGCGTCCAATAGGGCACGGTTTCCGATTGCGGTATGTACGCATAGGGATAGGTCGGTGAAGCGCCTTTTGGCGTCCCCAGATCGAAGAAAAGCTTCCCGTTCGCATATTCGCGGTACCAGTTGGGGTGCGAGTGCGAGATATCTTTCGGGGCGGTAAAGCCGACCGGTTGCAGCGCCACCGTCTGCCCGGTCGAGGTCGCGCCGCTCTGCGCGGTGTCGGCACCCGGATAGCCGTTGAAGAGGTTATCGAAGGAGCGGTTCTCTTGAACGATTATGACGACGTGTTTGATCGCTCCACTCGCTCCGGCCGATGTCGTCGGCGTGGGCAGGGGCAGCGTCGACGGAACGCCGGCGCTCGGCACCGGAGCCGGGGCCGAGGCTCCGCCTCCGCATGCGACGAGCGTTACGAGCGCCGCGCAGGTCGCGAGCAACAGGAATCCACGAGTCGGTAACGATCGGCCCATTACGCCCTTTCCGGTTCGGGCGCGACGCGCCCCGCAATTGTGAGCCGCGTTTCAGCGCGCTTGGACTAGGGGACTGCTTCGGCCGCCATTCTTCATGCCGTCCTAATCCGCGTGGCGCGATGAGCTCGCGCACAGCACCGCCGGATCAGCGGCACTCAACGCGGGTGGCGCGTACCGGAACGGGATTCACCGAAGCAATAAGCCGAAGGCGTGCCGCGCCGAAGAGATCGCTAGTGTGCCGACCGGTAAATGGCGTGACACAAAGCGAGAGCGATTTTTCGGCGCTGCAAGGAGCGAAGAGCGAAGAATGGCAGAGCCATTTGAGCGATGAGCGACGCAGCAGCGGCGGAAAAGCGCCGAGCGACTGTCATGCCATTTACCGGTCGGTACACTAGTCCTCAGGATCGTGCGCGTTGCGTACGAGCGCGCGCGTATCGATCGCCTTTTCCGTCGGCTGCGTCGGATTGGTTCCCGGGCGCGGATTGAAGTCAGGTGGAATCCTATTGCGAACGCCGCGCAAATAGTCGACCGGGATGACACCGATCGCCCCGCAGCCTAACCCCGTCGCCTGTGGCAAATGACGGATGAAATACGGGTCAACGTACGCGTAGCTCGCGGGCAGCGGTGCGACCCGGCCGGTCAGCCTTCCCGCATCGAACGCGTCGAGCAAATTCGTCACGCCGCTCATTTCGGCGTCGCCCGGTCCATAGTTGATCTTGCCGAGAAACTGGCCGGCGCTCAGGCCGCGCTCTTCATCGGGAAGTTCCGCAAGGGGCGTCAAGCCGAAGACGGCGTTGACGAATTTGACGACCGAACCTTGATCGCCGGTCGCGCGTTCGATGCGGTGCACCTTCGCGAAGGGCGAGATCACGATCAGCGGCACGCGCGGACCGTTCGTAATGTAATCTTGGGGCAAATTACCGACGCCCGGGCCGATCGAGCGCAGCGGCGGCGCGACGTGATCGTAGTCGCCTTCGGAGTCGTCCCAGGTCACGATGATCGCGCTCTGCGACCAGTACTTGCTCGCGGCGATTCGGTTGACGCTCTCCGCGACATTGGCTTCGCTGATCTGCGCGTCCGAGTAGCCCGGATGGTCGTCATCGCCTGCAAAGTTCTTTTGCACGGTCGGGTCGGGGTCGGCGGGCCGCAGACCCAGGATGTTCTGGAAGCCGCCTTTGACGTAGAACACGCCGCCTTGCTGCGGTAGACGTCCGGCCGACACCGCAGTTGCGAAATCGCCGAGTCCGTGCAGATTGCGCCGCGCGTTGCTGTTGGCAACGTAGCCGAAGTATTGCGGCCCGTTGTGATGCGCGATGTAACTCGTAAGACTCGCCGCGGCGCTCGGCTGGCCAGGCTCGAGATCGTAGCCCTCTTCAAACCAGCCCCAGCCGAAAGGGTTCTTGTTCTCGCGCGCGATGTGGCGGACGTCGTTCCCGACGTCGGCGAAATCGAGCGCCGCATGCGGGTCACTCGCGGGAAGACCCGCGATCTCTCGTCCGGCGAGCGTCAGCGGCAGCGTCGCATACGTAAGGTTGAGCTGCACGCTCGCCGGCGTCGCGCCGTCGCCTGGGTTATAGGGACCCCAGGCCGGGTCGCGATCGTTCATGACCGGCACGCCCGCGGCGCTCGACCCGTTATCGGTGTAGCCTTCGCTCGGGTGCAGCGCGTCCTGCGTCTGACCCGCCTGAGCGCCGATGATTGCGAGGTTGCCCGGCGTCGAGGGACCAACGTTCGACGCAAAGACGTGATCGAAGAGCACGAAGCGATTCGCATAGTTCCACAGCAGCGGGACTGTATCGCAATCCTCGTAGGCCATCGTCAGCTCGCCGTACTGCTTGGCCTTGAGCGTCGGCAACGTCTTACCGGCCGCAATGTACTTTTGCTCCTCGGTTAGCGCGAATTGATCCATCTGCGGACCGGCGCTCGTCACGTCGATCTTCTTGATGAGCCGCGGATGCGAATGGTCCACGTCGTCGGTGTCGGCTGCGTACTCTTTGGGACCGATGCGGAACGGTGAGATCGTTGCAAAGGACCCGTCCACGTTTTCGATGCGCTGCGTGAAGCCCAGCGTCGCATTCGCGCCACGCGAATAGATCCCGTCGGCGCCGGGAAACGTGCCGAAGTACGAATCGAACGAGCGATTCTCTTGGTAGAGCACGAAGACGTACTTTACGCGTTTGCGCAGCGCCGCGATCATGACGTTGCGCTGCGCCGCAGCCAGGCGCTGCGCGGCGGTTTGCGGCGCCGTTGCCGGTGCAACCGCCGCTGCGGGCGCGAGGGTTCCGGCGCTCGTGGCGCCACTTGCAGAGAGGGAAACGGCAGCGCAGCACGCCGTAATAGCCTTGAGCTTCAAGCGTTCCTCGCAGATCTAACGAACGACACGCCCCCCGAACGTAAGCGTACGGAAAGGTACGGACACGATCGTACGTTTTTGGCCTTAAGCTTTTCTCAAGAAGAGATTAACACACGCCGGCGACACCTACGTTCGCGGGTCGCCTAAGACCTTAACGAACTGCCGGATCTGCGGCACGAAGCCCAAGCGTTCGTAGAACGCGATCCCGCGAACGTTGGACTCGTTGACGTTGAGCGTGACGAAACGCATGCCGAGGTCGCAGAAGTACTGCTCGGCGGCTTCCATCAGGCACCGTCCGGCGCCCGCGCCGTCGCGAGCGACGGCGATCTCGCTCACGTGGCCGTGGCGCTCCTTCGTGAAGAAGTCTTCGTTCAGCACGAGGTAGGCGAAGCCGAGCCTGTTGCCGGCGGCGCTTTCGGCGATCAACACCGTGGAGCCGTCCTCGGGAGCGGCAAATGCACGGTGCAGCTCGCGTTCGGTGCCGCAAGTAACTTCGCGTTCGCCGCGCCACGCCGGGCGCGTCTCGGCGAAGCGCACCGCCAAGTCGAGGACGAACGCTTCGTCATCGGAGCGGGCGCGACGCACGGAGAGCGTTGCCCCGCTACTCAGTCCGCCGTCCACTCCAACAGCGCCTCGCGCTCGCTCGGCCCGAACGTTGCCTTGGTCTTGATCGCCTCGAGATACTTGCGTTTGCCGGCGCGATTGCCTTTGCCGAGCAGCACGACGCCGGCGAGCCGGTTCTGCCAAAAGAAGAGCGCGCGATAGTGCTTCTTCTCGCGATCGATTTTGCGAACCGTCTCGAGATCCGGGCGATACTCGGGTGAAATGCCGAACTGCGTGATCGTTTGACCGGCGAACAATTTGGAAGAGTACTCCGGCACGTCGTGGTAGCGCTCGTCGCCGCCCGCCATATTGATCGCGACGACTTTGCCGTGCGCGCCCGCGTTGTTCCACGTTCCCATGCGGTAATTCATCTCGGCGATCGGATCGTAAAACTCGGCTACGTCGCCCGCGGCGAAGATGCCCGTGACATCCGTCTCCAAGCGGTCGTCGCAGACGATGCCCGTCTTGACGTTCACGCCCGTGCCGGCGACGATCTCCGTGTTCATCGTGAGTCCCAGCCCGATCCCGACGCAGTCGGTTGCGATCTCGGTGCCGTGCTTCGTGATCACCTTGGTGACGGCACCGTTCGAGCGGACCAGCTCGCGCACTTCATCTTCGTAATGGACGTGCACGGCGTCCGCGCGCGCGGCGTCGTCGACCATCTCGCCTGCGATCTCGTCGAGCATGCGGCGCAGGAAGCGCGGTCCGCGCACGAGCCAGTGCGTCTCGACGCCGCGCGACGAAAACGCTTCGGCGAGCTCGTAGGCGATGAACGAGCCGCCAACGGCGACGGCCGACTTCGCCGTCTCCAACTGCTGCGAGATTGCGAGCGTATCGTCCATATACTGAAAGTTGAAGACGTTGGCCGCACCGGTCGCGCCCGGAGCGTCGCTCGGATTGGGGCGGCCGCCGGTCGCAACGAGCAACGCGTCGTACGGAAAGCCCTTGCCCTCCGCATACACGACTTTCTCTACGGCATCGATACGCTCGACTCGCGTGCGCAGATGCAAGTCGATGCGATGCTTCTCGTGCCAAGCGAGATCGCGGATGATAACTTTTTGTTGCGCGACCTGCTTGCGCAGAAGCGGCGGCAGCGCGATCCGGTTGTAGAGTGTATACGGTTCGTCCGCGAACATCACAATCGAACACGCCGCATCGATCTTGCGGAGCCCTTCGGCACACGTCGTCCCGGCAAAGCCGTTTCCGACGATCACGTATTTACGGTCGCTCGCGTTCATGTCGCTCTTCTACTGACGCCGCGGAGGTTGCCGCGTTCCAGGGGTGGGTCCGGCCGGCGGGACCATGGAACTAAGGTTGTACCGATGGAAGTGCGGCTCGTGCAACTACTGGGGTCGTTTATCACGACGACGAGTGCCTACGCCCTCGCCCGCCTCGAGTATGCGCTACAGCATCCAGCCGCCCCGGCGCCGCCCCTCATCGACCGGCTTCCCGATGCATCCGCCGCGACCCTCAGTACGCGCTGGGACCGGGTCGAAGCGCAGTTGGAGCAAGCTCGGCGCTACGTTGAGGCACGAGACGACTCCGGCCGCGACCGCTCCACGCACGACCCGAGCTTCGCTTGGCTGGCGCGCACGACGCGCGAGCTCGAGCAATATGCGCGGGCCGTCCGCTGGGTCATGACGGTCGAAGAAGGCCGTTAGAACAAATTCCGGAAGGGTGCGAGCGATTCTAAGGCGAGTGTGAAAGGGGAGAGACATGAACTTCAACGACGCGATGGAACGGGCGTTGACGCAAGCCCGGGAGATGCAGCGCCAGATGGGCGACGCCGTCAATCAAGCCGCCGAGGAGCTCAAACCGCGCGTCGAGCGCTCGCTGCGAGACGCGCGCGAATTGCAGAATACCTTGAGCCGGCAGGTGGCGGAGTCGAGCGAGACCGCTGCCTCACAGACGCAGAGCGCGCTCGGCCACCTCAACGATTTCATCCGGATGGGCGGCGAGGCGATGCGCGAGTCGGCCGAGCAAACCCGCGCGACCGCGGTGAAAATGGTCGAGGAATCGCGCAAAGTCGTCGATTCGGTCTCGGAAGCCGTTAACCGGCGACCCAAGTGACGTGCTCGCGTTTCGGCGTGATGCAGCGCGGCATCATTTCCGCGCATCCATGCGCCGCAACCGGTCGGCCATCGTCTTCATCACTTCGATCGCGAAATACGGCGTATTCTGGATGAGGTAGAGAAAACGGCGCCGGTCGACGGGAACGATCGTCGCCGCGGTCCTGGTGATCGCCGATGCACTGCGCGTGACGTGATCGACCAGCGCCATCTCGCCGAACATTTGGCCGGGGCCGGCGACGTCGAGCAGACGATCGCCCAGCCGCAACTCCACCTCGCCGGCGACGACCACGTACATTTCGTTGCCGGCAGCGCCTTCTTCAAAAACCGTTTGCCCCGCGCCTAATTGCAACGCGCTCGGATCGTGCTTGAAGGCCTCGATGCTCGGCATGACAGATACGCTAACATCGACGAAGCCATTTCTCAACACCATCGCCAAGCGCTCGACGTTGCGGACACTTATCGTAGTACGGTGATGCCAAGGTCGCGGGCCGCGCGGGCCAAAGGATCGTCGAGGGTCGCGAGAGCCAGCCCTCCATTCGTCGCGATCGAGAGGTACGCAGCATCATACGCCGTCAGATTGTAAAACCGGGCGAAACGTATGTCGGCACCCGCAAAGACACGGGAGCCGGGTTCTTCAAGTGTGATAGGAAGATCGCGTAGCGCGTCGATTGCCGCGTCGACGTCGTCGGCGCTGATTCGATCGGCTCGCTCTGCCGTGAGCAGCAGGTTCGCAATCTCCCAACGGAAGATTGCCGGCACGTATGCCCCCTCGTCCGCGACTCGGTTCAGTATCTTTTTCCCGAATGAGCTCGTCTCGTCTCCCAGAAACCACGTCGCAGAGACCGAGGCGTCGACGACAATCGCCACCTAGGCGCGATGGCGATCGTGAGCGATTTCGCGCAGGCTCTTGCGATCGGGCGGCCATGGCTCTTTCCCGGCGTTGCGCTTTCCGACGCGCCTGCCGATGGCCCGGATTCTCTGAACCGCTTCCTCCGGCGAGACACGCCGCACGGCTCGCATTTCGGCCACGGCGGTGCCATTGCGCGAAATGATAACGGTCTCGCCAGCTTCGACGCGGTCGATCACCTCGGAGAGCCGGGCCTTTGCATCGGCAAGCCCAATAGTTATACTCATCCACCTAGTCTAGCAACAGTGACTACATCTTGCTAGTGCCGAAATTACCCTCAGTCAGCCGCATCGTGTGGTACCTCGACCTTCCGATCAGCTCTGATCCCGGATGACGCCCTTGCAGGCTGCAGCGAAATTTACTGCTTCTACGGCGCTGCGAGCGTTGCCGGACGATCGGGGCGCGGCGTCGCCGCGGCGGCCGGATCAGGCACGGCGATGCGCACGAACTCGCGCAGACTTTGTGGCCACGCGCGGAGCACATACCGCGCGCGCGGCGAATCGGTCGCCTCGGCGTAGCGCTCTAAGAGGGCGCGCAAATCGTCCGCATCGACGTCGCTCGCTTCGACCGCGGTCACGCGGCAATCCGTCGGACCCAGGGTCAACCCATGCGCGTCGGCTTCGATCGGGCCGCCGGGTGCCAAAAATAACACGCCACCGCTCATGCCGCTGGCGACGTTCGTGCCCACGGGTCCCAGAATCGCCGCGGTGCCGCGCGTCATGTACTCGCACGCATGGTCGCCCGCGCCTTCGGCGACCAGTTCTGCGCCGCTGTTGCGCACGCCGAAGCGTTCGCCCGCGCCGCCGCGAATGTAACCGGCGCCGCCCCGCGCACCGTAGAAGCACGCGTTGCCCGCCATCGGCTCGCCTTCACGGCCGTTCGCGAAGCCGCGCACGACGATGCGGCCGCCTTCCATGCTCTTGCCGACGTAGTCGTTCGCGTCGCCGTCGAGCTCGAGCGCGATGCCGTCGGTCAGAAACGCACCGAAGCTCTGTCCGGCCGAACCGTGATAGCGCACGAGCAATTCGCCCGTCGCCTCGCCGCGCGCGCGACGCACCGCGAACTCGTTGGCGAGCCGCGCGCCGACGGCGCGGTCGGCCGGCGAAATGGGGAGCTCCGGTATCGCGTGCCACGGCTTGCGCGCCGACATCCAAGGCCGCGGCACGAGGTCGTCGAGGTGGGTCGGCTCGGGCGGCCGGCGGCGGCCGGTCTCCGGACGCTCGGGCAATCGCAAAATTTCCGAAAGATCGACGTCGCGCAGGCGATCGTCGGCGAGGACGCGGCGGCGCAGCAGGTCGCTGCGGCCGCGGATTTCGGCGAGCGACCGCGCGCCGAGCCGCGCGAGGCGGCGCCGCACGTCGGCTGCCACGAACTCGAGAAAGGCGATCGCCTCATCTTCGGTACCGGCGAATTTCGCACGCAGCTCCGGGTCCTGCGACGCGATGCCGACGGGACACGTATTCTTGTGACACTGGCGCGCGTAGATGCAGCCGAGCGCCACGAGCAACGCGCTGCCGAAGCCATATTCGTCCGCGCCGAGCAAGGTTGCGAGCACGACGTCGCGTCCGCTCTTGAAGCCGCCGTCGACGCGCAGTTTCACGCGCGAACGCAAGCCGTTGGCGACGAGAGCGTGGTGCGTTTCGACGAGGCCGATCTCCCATGGCAAGCCCGCGTGTTTGATCGAGGAGAGCGGCGAAGCGCCCGTTCCGCCGTCGTGGCCGCTGATGTGAATCGCATCCGCATCGGCTTTCGCAACGCCGCTTGCGACGTAGCCGATGCCCGACTGCGCGACGAGCTTCACCGCGATGCGCGCGTGCGGCGCGGCGCGGCGCAAATCGTAGATCAATTGCGCGAGATCTTCGATCGAGTAGATGTCGTGGTGCGGCGGCGGCGAGATCAGCGACTGGCCAGGCTGCGCGCCGCGCAACGCCGCGATCTCGACCGTTACCTTGTGACCGGGGATCTGACCGCCTTCACCGGGCTTGGAGCCTTGGGCCATCTTGATCTCGATCTCGTCCGCACTCGCGAGATATGCGGCGCCGAGTCCGAACCGGCCCGAGGCGACTTGCTTGATCTTGCTGCGACCGCGATCGACCACGCGATCGTAACGATCGGCGTGTTCGCCGCCTTCACCGGAGTTGCTCTTCGCGCCGATCCGGTTGACCGCACGCGCGATCGTCGCGTGCACTTCGGGTGCGAGCGCGCCGAGCGACATCGCAGCGGTTGCGAACTGTGCGACGATTGCGGAGACGGGCTCGACTTCATCTGTCGAGATCGCGTCGCGCAGCGCGACGGGCGCGAGCAGATCGCGCAGCACGACGGGATCGCGCACTTCCATCGCATCGGAGAGTTTCTCGAAGGCATCGTAGGAGCCGCGCATCGCCGTCGCGCGCAACTGCTTGATAACGCTCGGGTCGAAGGCGTGCCGCACGCCGTCGCGCCGGAAGCGGTACGTCCCGCGGTCCGGCAGCGGCGCATCTTCGCGCGACGCCTCGAACCAGGTGCGCACGTCGCTCTCGATATCGGCGAGTTGCACCGCCGGCACGTGCGCCTTTACGCCCGGAAAACAAAGTTCGACGATCTCCAGGTCGAGTCCGATCGCTTCGAAGGTCTGCGCGCCGACGTACGAGCGCAGCGTGCAGATGCCGAGCTTCGCCATGATCTTGAGCAGCCCGGCGCGCAGGCCCGTGAGGTACGCGACGCCGTTACCCGCCTCGCACGCCGCCCGCAGGCCGAGCCACGGCGTCACGACGTTCGCGCCGACGCCGAGCAATGCGGCGACCGCGTGCGCGTCGCGTGCGTAGCCGTCGGCCGCGGCGATCGACGCTTGCATGCGCAGACCGCTCTGCACGAGGCGCTGATGCACGGCGCCCACAGCGAGCAGTGCGGGCGCGCACACCTCGCCCTGGCGGTCGTCGAGAACGATCAGCGTCGCACCGTCGCGCACGGCCCGCTCGGCTTCGTCGCACAGCGCGTGCAGGCGCGCGCGCAGCGTGCCGTTGCCGAGTCCGAGCGGCACGTCGTGCTGCACGAGCCGCGCGTCGAAACGCAGCGCGTCGAAATCGAGTTCGGAGAGCAGCGCGCTGTCGAGTCCGACGATCGAGCCCACCGCCGGGATATCGCCGTTGATATCGCCCGAACCGACCCACGCCCGCAGATCGAAAACGAGCTTTTCGCGCAGCGGATCGATCGGCGGGTTCGTCACTTGGGCGAAGCGCTCGCGCAGATATTCGGCGACCGGCGTGCGCCGTTCGAAGAACGCGAGGCTCGCGTCGTCGCCCATCGAGGACGTCGGTTCGCTCGCCGCGGCGAGCACGCCGACGACGTCTTTGAGTTCTTCGCGCGTGCAGCCGAAGCGATGGAGCTTCGCTTTCGTATCGACGGTGCCCGCGGGTTCCGTATTATCGTGCAGCGGGAACGCCCAGCTGCGCACGACCTCCCGGAAGTCCGCGCGTTCGCGGCGCTCGTGCCGGAACGCTTCGGTCGCGACGACCTCGCCCGACGCGAAGCGAACGATGAGCCGGCCGCCGGGGCCCAACCGGCCGCGCTGCACGACAGGATCGTCGGCGAAATCGACGATGCCCGCCTCGGACGCGCACAAGACTTTATTGGAAGCCGTGCGCAGCCAGCGCATCGGGCGCAGGCCTGTGCGGTCGAGGGCCGCGCCGATCGTATCGCCGTCGGCGAAGACCATCGCGGCCGGACCATCCCACGGCTCGACCGTCGGGACGTGCGCATCGTAGTAGGCGCGCAGGCGCGCGTCGCGCGCATCGATTGCGGGCGCGAGCAGAATGTCGACCGCTTCGTCGACGCGATAGCCTGCGCCGACCATCGCGTCGACGGCCGTATTGAAGTCGTACGAATCGCTAGCGCCCGGCAGCGCCTTGACGCCGCGCGCTTCGAGCCAAGCACGGTTGCCCGTGATGGTGTTGATCTCGCCATTGTGCGCGACGTGCCGGAAGGGCTGCACGAGGCGCCACGCGGGCGCGGAGTTCGTCGAGAAGCGTTGATGGAACAGCGCGAAGCGCGACGTAAACGCATCGTCGCGCAGATCGTCGAAGTACGCCCCGAGCTCGTCTGAGGAGAGCAGCGCTTTGTAGACGACGGACGTCGCGGAGCACGAGAGCAGCGCCGCCGACGAGCCGCGGTCGCGCAAAGCGCGCTCGACGCCGCGGGCGGCGGCTCGCATGCGCTCGCGCACGTTGCCCGGTCCCATGTCGACGATGAGTTGCGCGAAGGCCGGACGTGACGTGAGAGCCTGCGTGCCCAAAATCTCGTCGTGCGTCGCGGGCGTGCGCCAGCGCAGCGGCGTGACTTCGACCGCGTGCACGCGCGCCTCGATCGCGGCGCGCGCGGAAGCGGCGGCATCGGCTTCGTGCGGCAAAAAGAGACAGATCGCGGCGAGGTGGTTCGGCGACGCGTGCAAGTCGACGCGGGCGAGCTCGCGCGCCAGCAGCTTGCGCGGCGTCTCGCACAAGATTCCGGCGCCATCGCCCGTGCGGCCGTCGGCGGCGCGGGCCCCGCGGTGCTTCATCGCGCCCGCAGCTCGCAAGGCAAGCTGCACGACGCTATGCGTCCCCGAACCGCCGAGATCGGCGAGAAAGCCGACGCCGCAGGCGTCGTGTTCTTCGGGCAGCGCCGGCGCTAATGCCGTGCCGGCGCGGGGAGCGGTATCCTGGGAAATGGCGATGCCCTCGTGCAGCGTGCTACGGCGAAAAACGGCGTGGAGTTGTACGTTACGGCCTATTGCGACCCGCGTCATTCGCCATTTGTCGAATCGCACGGGCCGCACGTGCACCGCGCGCGTCGCGGCGCGGGAGCCGCCTGACCCTCGCGGAGAGCGGCCGCTCGCCGCGAATCGAGCGCCTCGATGCGTATCCTCATCGCCACGCCGCTCGAACCCGAGCTCGCCGCCGCCATCGCCGCAGTCGACCCGCGAGCGCAGGTCGATTACGTTCCCGACCTCGTGCCACCACCACTCTATCCGTGCGATCATCGCGGCGATCCGGCCTGGCGGCGCGACAGGTTGGCCGAGCAGCGTTGGAACGGGCTGCTCGCACGGGCCGACGTGCTGCTCGGCATCCCGGGCGAACGACCGGAGGCGCTTGTCGAAGCCCCCGCGCTCGGGCCGCACGTGCGCTGGGTGCAGTGCATGTTCGCCGGCGCCGGGGAACAAGTCCGCGCCGCGCGACTCGACGCAGCCACGCTCGCACGCGTCGCTTTCACGAGCGCCGCGGGGGTGCACGCGACGATGCTCACGGAATTCGTCTTTCTCGGACTCCTCGCGCTGCGCAAAGATTTTCGCCGGCTCGAGGCGATCCGCGCTGCGCGCACGTGGCCGCATTTCCCGAGCGGCGAGCTCGCAGGGGGCGTCATGTGCATCGTCGGCATGGGCGGGATCGGGACGGCGGTCGCGTGCGCCGCACGCGCGTTCGGCATGCGCATAGTGGCGGTCACGCGCGACGGCCGCACCCAACCCGACGCCGACGACGTCTACGCGATCGCGCAGCTCGGCGAAGCGGTTGCGCGAGCCGATGCGGTCGTCGTGACGTTGCCGGGAACCGCGGCGACGAACGGGCTCGTCTCGGCCGCCGTCATCGCTGCCATGCCGCGTTCGGCGATCTTCTGCAACGTGGGCCGCGGCACGGTCGTCGACCAAGATGCGCTCGTCGCCGCGCTCGCTGCGCGCCGGATCGCGGGCGCCGTGCTCGACGTCTTCGATCCCGAGCCGTTGCCACCCGAGCATCCGCTCTGGACGCTCGAGAACGTGGTCTTCTCGCCGCACACGATGGCGCTCTCGCTACGCGAGAACGAACGGATCGTCGCGCTGTTCTGCGATAATCTGCGCCGCTTTTCCGCAAGCGAGCCGCTGCGCAATCGCATCGACCCGCTCGAGTTTTATTAGCCGCTCACACCGGAACCGCCGACGCCGCGAAAGGCGCGACGATAGTTTACGGGGCTCGCGCTCAGCTGTCGTTGAAAGCGCTCGCGAAACGCTGAAACGGAGTCGAAGCCGACTTGGGTGGCGACGTGTTCTACCGGCAGATCCGTCTCTTCGAGTAGTTGCTGTGCGCGACAAACGCGCATGCGCAGCACCCATTGCGCCGGCGTCGTTCCGGTTTGTTCCTGAAAACGCCGGCTGAGCGTGCGCGTACTAAGGCCGGCTTTGCGCGCGATTTCGAGGAGACTCAGCGGCTGCGCGAGATGCTCTTCCATCCAACGCAGTACCGGATCGAGCGTCGTAACCGATGCGGGCGACTCGTGCACGATAAACTGCGCTTGTCCGCCCGCGCGTTCGAGCGGCACGACCGAGAGACGTGCCGCATGTGCAGCCGCCGTTGCGCCGAAGTCGCGGCGCACCATGTGCAGGCACATATCGAGTCCGGCGGCGGCACCGGCCGACGTGAGCACATGGCCATTATCGACATACAGCACGCCCGGATCGACGCGAATGCGGGGATATCGTTTTGCCAGTTCCGGCGCCGCGAGCCAATGTGTCGTTGCGCGCAAACCATCGAGGAGCCCCGTGGCCGCCAGCACGAAGGCCCCCGTACAGATCGAGGCGATGCGAGCGCCCCCGTGCGCCGCAGCGCGAATCGCGACAACGACGGCGCGGGGAACCGGCGCCGTCGGATCCGCCAGTCCCGGCACGATCACGGTATCGGCGTCCGCAAGCTGCGTCAGATCCCATGGCACACGCAGGTCGACCAGCCCGGCTCTGACGTGCTTCGCCTCGCCACAGACGCGAACCCGATACGCTGCGTCGTGTCCCCGGAGGCGGACGCGCCCGAAGGTCTCGCAAGGGATGCCGAGGTCGAAGGGCAGGACGCCATGCATGGCGATAACGGCGACCCGGTGCACCTTAGCGTTGCTCATAATGCTTACCACGACGAAGGATTTTTTGGAGCATCGTGCCCATTGGCAGCGCTTCGAACATCACGCTTCGCAGCACCTCGCTGCGCGCGCCGCTTCCACGGACTGCCGTCCAGACGACGAACGCGAGATACATCGCGACCACGACAAGGATGCCGGGTAAAAAGAAGGAGAGCAGTGCAGGCGGCCCGATGCGGTGGCGGAGCAGGTAAATCGCACCCATTACTGCGGCGAGCGTCACGCGTTTCATACGCGTGACGCTCCGAAGGCGATCGATCCGTGCACTGATCATCGCAGGAGCGGACGCCCCCACGGAATCGCGGCGAGCATCAGCGCGAAGGCGGGGGTAGAGAACAACGCGCTGAGTCGTTGCTGCGCCTGCGGCCGTTCGGCGCGCGAAGCGAGCACCTTCCCGGCATGCGCGAGAACGACGACCGCGATCATCGCGGCCACGTGGGGCGCGAAAGCAACTCGCGTCGCTGCGGCTGCGACCGATAGCAACAGCAACCCGAGGGTTAGCTGAATGTCGAGCGCACCAACAAAAATCAACGCGCTCCAACGATCGCCCGCGGTCCACTGGCGGCCCGCTGCCCAACCTTGTAGCGCACGTGCAACGGACGTGGCGGCGCTTACAAGTACGATCCAGCGCCACGCGCTATGAAGTATGAGAAGGGAAGAGATCGCGGTCGCCACGTCGAGTACCATGCCACGTCAACGGCGCGCTTACGAGTGGCTAACGTGCCGATTATCGCTGGATTCTCGCCAAGAATCGCTCAGTCCAGGCGGGTTCTCCGACGGAGGCTCCAAGATGACGCAACTCGCGATGGAATACGATCCGCAACCGCCGTACGATGCGGGCGGCCCGCGCCGCCGTCCACTAGCCGCGCAGGCCGAGTGCGAGCATCATGCGGTAGCCGACATCGAGCGCGCGTTCGTCGATGTCGAAGTGCGCGTTGTGATGCGGATACGCCGTCGCCTCGTCACCACGCGAGCCGACGATGAAGTAGGCGCCGGGCCGTTGCTCCTGCATGAATGACATATCCTCGGCCCACATCACGATGTCGTGTTCGACGACGTGCTCCGGCCCGAGGACGCTGCGCCCGACGTCGCGCACGACGTCGTTGGTCGCCCGGTCGTTGACGGTCGGCGGATACGACCAGCGATAGTCCAGGTCGTAGTCGATGCGCATCGCGTCGCCGAGCCCTTTGACGATCCGTTCGAAGCGCTCGGGCATCGATGCGCGCACGTCGGAATCGAAGCAGCGCACCGTGCCTTTGAGGGTCGCGCGATCCGGGATGACGTTGAAGGTCGTGCCCGCTTCGAAGGCGCCGACGGTGAAGACTGCGGGATCTTTGGGGGCGACTTCGCGGCTGACGATCGTTTGCAGCAGCGTGATCGCGTACGCGCCCGCGACGACGGGGTCGACTGCGAGCTGCGGCATCGCGCCGTGGCCGCCCTTGCCCTTGATGACGAGCGTATACTCGTCGGCAGAAGCGAAGAAGGCGCCGTCGCGAACGCCGATCTTGCCGACGTCGAGCCCGCTGTAGAGGTGTAGCGCAAAGGTGCGATCGACGTGTGGATTCTCGAGCGCGCCGTCTTCGATCATGAAGCGGTTTCCCGCGCTGCCTTCTTCACCGGGTTGGAAGCAAAACACGAGCGTGCCCGGCACATCCACCCGGCGCTCCGCGAGCATCCGCGCCGCGGCGAGCAAGATCGCCACGTGGCCGTCGTGACCGCACGCATGCATGATGCCGCGGCGCTGCGAGCGGTACTCGGCCTCGACGAGCTCGACGATCGGCAGCGCGTCCATATCGGCGCGCAGGAGCGTCACCGGTCCCGGTTTGCCGCCCCGCAGCGTTCCCAGCACCCCGGTCTTCCCGATCCCCGTTCGCAGCTCGTCGAGCCCGAGCTTCGCGAGCTCGCCAGCAACGAACGCCGCGGTGTCGTGCTCCACCATCGAGAGTTCGGGTTCACGATGCAGGTGCCGCCGGACGCGGACGAGGTCGTCGGTCGGAATCGGCGTGGAGGCGATCATAGGTCGCGCTTCGACGCACAAAGCGGGCTCGCTGCCCGGAAGCGGCTCCGAACCGAGCTTAGGGTTGTCTTAAGATTCCGTAACTATAGTACGTGAGGTTGCGACGTCTCGAGCGTCGCGCGATCTCGCATACTGTGAAAGGGTCATTCGTGCATAAGCTCTCGCAATGCGCGCGCTACGCCATTCTCGCGTTTGTCATCGCAGCCATCGCCTCCATTGCCGCCCCACTCCCCGCGTTCGCGGATCCGCTGCCGGCTATCGCGGTAGACGAGAACGCGCCCGAAGTGGCTCAAGCGGCGCAGGCTGTGACCGGTTCGACCATTTCTGGAACGGTCAAGGACGACGCGGGGCGCCCAATCCCAGGCGTGCGCGTCTCGCTCAACGGTCCGACGCGCGCTTCGGCGACCACGGGCGGGGACGGGACGTTTTCGTTCACTGGCTTAAAGAGCGGCACGTATCTGGTCACCGCCGAGCGAACCGCATATGCGACGATCAACACGACGATCAGCCTCGCAGAGGGCGCCTCCCAAACGGCGACCTTTACGCTCGAGAACGCAAATCAAACGACCCTGCGCGAGATCGGACGCGTCGTCACGTCGCGCAATCGCAGCACGGAGCTCAACACGACGCCTGCCGCGACGAATACGATCACGTCGCAAACGTACATCGAGCGCGGGCAGCCGCAGATATCCAACCTCTTGGAGGAGCTGCCGGGCGTCGAACTGCAGCGCTTCTCTTCGGGCGGTTCGCCCGGTGCGAACACCGTCGCGGCGCTGCGCGGGGCGGACCCGTCGGAGACACAGACGCTCATCGACGGCCACCCGGTCAGCGGCGGTCCGCAAGGCGATTATCTCTTGCAGTTCCTCAATCCGCTGCTCCTCTCCGATGTCGAAGTCACCAAGGGGCCCGGGACGCAGAGCGATCAAATTCAAAACCAAGTCAACGGCAGCATCAACTATCGCACGCTGCCCATCACCAAGCAGTTCACGGCTCGGCTCACCGGCGGCTACGACACCTTCGACGGCAGCACCGCCTCGCTCTTTGCATCCGACACGATTGGGAAGTTCGGCTTCCTCGCGGGCTACGCGCGCTACGGGACGCCCGGCTATTTCACCGGTAACATCCTGAGCGTGATCGCGAACGGCACCCCGCTGCCTGGGACGATTCCGGACGCAACGGCGACGATCGATATTCCGTCGAGCCAAACGTTCAACAACCAAAGCGAGTTGTTCAAACTCGGATACGACTTTTCGAACTCGACCGCGATCACGCTCTCCTACCTCGGGTTGCACACCTACGCGGACTACACGTCGAGTCTTACGACGCAGGAGCCGTTCCATATCGTTGCCAGCTGTCCGGCCGTCGGTTCGAACGCGCCGTCGGGCCCGGGGACCGGCGCCGGCTGCGGCGCGTTCGGCGGTTCTAGCGGTGGGACAAGTTATACGAATCCGATTTTTGCCGGCCTCGTCGGTAAGACGGTTTTCGCATCGTCGACGAATGACAACCTCTACCTCGGCAACTTCGAAACCGATAACGAACCGTTCTTCACGGGAGAACTGCGCACGACGTTCGGTCCCGGTTCGTTCCTCGGGCGTTACTATGCCGCGTCGATCGCGCGCGACATCAACGGACCGGCGCAGGTCAATCAGCCGTATCAGTGTGACGACCCGACTTGCAACCCAGCGATTATCAACAAGAATAACGACTTTGAAGGTGCGTTCTATCAAACGCAGACCGACTATCTGCACGGTGCGGACTTCGCATACCAGCTTCCGATCGGTCCCAACACCTATACGGCCTCGTACGACACGCACGGCGACCGCACGTCGGCGTGTTCGGGCGGCGAGCCGAACCCTTCGGGTACCAACTGTTCGGTACCGAGCATTCTCCAGACGTCCGAGACGATTGCGGCCCGAGGCGACTTTCATTTCGGTAACAAATTTGCAGCGCAACTCGGTAATTATTTCTCGCACACGACCTTCGTCGGATCGCGCTACGATCCACACGGCGGTATCACGTTCCAACCCAACGCAAACGCGATCGTTCGCTTGGCCGCAGGCAGCTCGTTTGTCGCACCGTCAGCGCAAACGGCATACGATATCACCCCACACGTCGAGCGGAGGACGACGCTTTACAGAACGATCGGTGGCGTTGCACCTGAGACCGACGTCTCGTATAACGTCGGCACCGACCTTCGCACCGGTTCTGATTCGAAGCTCTCGGTCGATCTCTACGCGACGCGGCTGTTCAACCGTTTCAACAGCACGACGATCACCGGTACGGGTGCCGAAGGCAGCTTCGAAGGTCAGAAGTACACGAAGATCAACGAGACCTTCAATCAAGCGACCGCGCTCGAGGAAGGCATCGAACTGACGTACGTCAAGGCGCCTCAATACGGCTTCGGGACGACCGACTACCTCAATTTCCTACACTCCTACGCGGGCGGCTCGAACTCGAGTTTTTTCCCGCCGCAGGGGTCCATCTACGGCAACGTCGCCGACGGCCAACAGTTCATCGGCTATCCATACACGCACGGACGCGTCGAGCTCAACTATCTTACGAAGAATGCAATCCGCGCCGCATTCGGCGCCGATTACTACGGTGCCCTCAACTCGTTCAATCAGCCGGGCTTCGTTCTCTTCGATGCAGACACGCAGATCCAACTCAAGAACCAGTTCGTCTTGGGCTTCAGCGTCCAGAACGTTTTCAATCACGACGACTACCGAACGTACGGCACGTACAACTACGGTACGTCCGCACCGGCGCTCGGTGGCGGAATCGCCTACAGCTCGCTCTTTTTCGCGCCGCCGCGGCAGTTTACGTTCCAGCTGAGCCGTTCGGTCGGCAACGTCGGCGGCCCAGTCGCGATTCCACTAACGTCGAGCGGAAAGGTCGCGCCTCCGCCGTCGCAATAGTGGCCACCTTAAGAGTTGCTCACGGAGCTGCTTTTTCACAATCTGAAAGGAGACCTAATCCGCGGTCCCCTATCCTTGAGTTCGAAAAAACGCGTCGTGACTCGCGGAACGCGACCAGGAGAACCCGATGACGAAACTCACCCAGGCGCCAGCATTCGAGCGGTATGGCCTCGACGACGATGCGCTGCGCTCGATCCTGCGGCACATGGTCATGCAGCGGACACTCGACAATCGCGGCTTCCAACTCAACCGGCAAGGTAAAATTCCCTTCGCGACCGGCAGCGAGGGGCACGAAGGCATCCACGCCGCTGCGGCGCTGGCGTTCGAGCGCGGCCAAGACGTCTTGGTTCCGTACTATCGCGACATGGGGCTGTGCATCGCGGTCGGCATGGATCCGCTGCAAGTGCTGCTCTCGATGTTCGCGCGCGGTAAGGACGTGTCGGCCGGGCGGCAGTTTCCCAACCACTACTCGAACCACGCGCTCGGCTTACTCTCGATCAGCTCGATCATCGCCGCGCACTGCCCGCACGCCGTCGGAGCCGCCTATGCCATGAAGCTGCGCCGCGAAAGCGGGCGTGCCGTGCTCTGTACCTTCGGTGACGGTGCGACGAGTGAAGGCGAGTGGCACGAGTCGATGAACTTCGCCGCCATTCACCGGCTGCCGATCGTCTTTCTCTGCGAGAATAACGAATGGGCGATCTCGACGCCGCGCGCAAATCAGATGGCGGTCGAACGCATCGCGCTCAAAGCCGAAGGCTACGGCATGCCGGGCATTACGGTCGACGGTGCCGACCCGCTCGCCACCTATGCGGTGATGAAAGAAGCGCTCGACCGCGCGCGCTCGGGCGATGGGCCAACGCTCGTCGAGGCGACCTGCTACCGGTTCCTCTCGCATACGACCGACGACGACGACCGCACGTACCGGACGCGCGACCAGATCGAGGAGCACCGCCATCTCGACCCGTTGCCGCGCTTCGAACGGCTGCTGCTCGACGCGCGCGTCATCACGAGCGACGACGTGGCGCAGCTCAAACGCGACGTCCTGGCCGAGGTCAATCGCGTGACGGACGAAGCGGAGGCGCTCCCATATCCGGAGCCGGGCGACATGTATCGCAACGTTTATGAAGGAACGCACGAACCATGGCTGTAGCCGCGCGGGCGACCGTGATGAACAACGTCGAGGCCGTGCGCCAGACGTTGTACGAAGCCCTCAAGAGCGACGACCGGACGCTGATCCTGGGCGAGGACGTCGGCGCGCGCGGCAACGTCTTTCTCATCACCAAAGGCTTCATCGAAGAGTTCGGGGCGGAACGGATCATCGACACGCCGCTGGCCGAAGCCGCGATCGTTGGCGTCGCGATCGGCATGGCGATGGAAGGCTTGCGGCCGATCGCCGAGATTCAATTCGCCGACTTCATCTATCCCGCGTTCAATCAGATCGTCGGCGAAGCGGCCAAGACGCGCTATCGGAGCAACGGCGACTACAGCGCGCCGCTCGTCATTCGCACGCCCTACGGCGGCGGCGTGCGCGGCGCGTTGTCGCATTCCGTGTCGATCGAAGCGCTGTTCTACCACGTGCCCGGCCTCAAGATCGTCGCGCCGTCGTTTCCGGCCGACATCAAAGGCCTGCTCAACGCCGCAATCGACGATCCCGACCCGGTGCTCTTTCTCGAGCACAAGAAGACGTATCGTTCCGTCAAGGGTGAGGTTCCGGCGGGCCACTATACGATTCCGATCGGCGCGGCCGACGTGAAAGTGGCGGGCGATCAGCTCACCGTCGTCTCGTACGGGCTGTACGTGCATCAAGCGATCGATGCGGCGAAGCGGCTGGCGGGCGACGGCCTGTCGGTCGAAGTGATCGATTTGCGATCGATCCGGCCGATGGACCGTACGACGATTCTGGGGAGCGTGCGTAAGACGCGCAAGCTCCTCATCATTCACGAAGACAATAAGTTCGGCGGCATCGGTGCGGAGATCTCGGCGATGGTCGTCGAGGAAGCGTTCTTCGACCTCGACGCGCCGATCCGCCGGCTCTGCGGTCCCGACGTGCCCGCGATGGGTTATGCGTTGCCGCTCGAAGAGGAGTTCATGATTTCGACCGAGCGGATGGCCGAGGCAATGCGCGACATGGTCCGCTTCTAATGGCGACGACGATCACGATGCCGCAGCTCGGCGAGACCGTCACGGAAGGCACCGTCGCGCAGTGGCTCAAGAAACCCGGTGACGCCGTCGAAAAGTACGAACCGTTCGTTGAAGTTTCCACGGACAAGGTTAATGCCGAAGTGCCGTCGCCGGTGAGCGGCGTCATTCGCGAATTCATCGCGCAGGAAGGCGACACCGTACCGACGGGCGCCCCGATCGCGATCATCGACGAAGTCGGCACGGCCGCGCAAGCCTCCCCTGCGGCGGCGAACGGTCCGGCGCGCGTTACCGAGGCGGACCGGCAAGGCGCGGATGAGCCCGTGCCGGGTCGCAACGTCGGTGTCGCCGCCGTCGTGCCTTCGAGCTACGGCGCCCCGGGCGCGGGACCCGGAGTTGCGGCGGTACCTGCCGTAGGCGGTCCGTCCAACGGCAGCGCCCGCAATGAAAACGGCGCGTCCAATAGTGCTGAGGTTCTGCGGCGCGTGTCGCCCGCGGTGCGCAAACTGGCCCGCGAGCATCACGTCGACGTTGCCTCGCTACGCGGCACGGGAACGAACGGCCGCGTCACCGCGGGCGACGTGATCGCAGCCGCGAACGAAGGTCCGGCCTCGGTGATGGCGGCGACGATCATGCGCGCGCCGGCCGAAGCGGTATCGGAGGTTGCGCAGCTTCTGCGCTCGACGTACGCAGCGCCGCTGCCGGGAACGCTCGTGCCGTTATCGCCCGCGCGCAAGATCATCGCGCAGCGCATGACCGAGTCGCTCGCAACGGCCCCGCACGCGTGGACGATGGTCGAAGTCGACGTAACCAAACTTTGGGCGTGGCGTAACAAAGAGAAGGCGCGCTTTGCGGCGGACAAAGGCTACGCGCTCACGCTGCTGCCTTTCTTCATTGCCGCGGTCGTGCAGTCGCTGCGCGCGCATCCGCTGCTCAACGCGAAGTTCACGAACGAGGGAATCGTCGTGGCGCGCGAGATCAACATCGGGATCGCGATCGGCCTCGATGCGAACCTCATGGTCCCGGTGATCCGTGACGCGGATACGCTTTCCATCGGCGGCCTCGCGATCGCCGCGGGCAAGCTCATCGATAAGGCGCGCAGCGGAAAGCTCGGCGCGGACGAACTGGGCGGCGGAACCTTTACCGTCAACAACACGGGCGCGAACGGCTCCGTGCTCTCAAAACCGATCATCAACGGCGGTCAGGCGGCAATCGTAACGATGGAAGCGGTCGTGAAGCGGCCGGTCGTCATCGACGATGCAATCGCAATCCGGTCGATGATGAACGTCTGTCTCTCGCTCGATCATCGGATCCTCGACGGCACGAGCGCCAATGCGTTCCTCGGCGACCTCAAGAAGCGCCTCGAAGCCATGGCGGCGGGCGGCAACTTATAACTGCGGGATTACCGATAAAACGCGTAGACCGCGGTATAACGCTCACCGACCGTTGCGTTTTCGTGGGCGGCATCGCAGCCCTCGGCCGGCGCAAGGCCGCCCGCCGTCTCGCTGCGCGTAACGGTCTTGACGCCCGCGAGCACCCCCGTCCCGGTGGCGCTGACGACGCGTAGCACGAGCGAAGGCACGCTGCCGCTTCGCGCCACGTGAGCGAGCGGGTGAACTCCGTCCGCGAGGATGGAGCTTCCGTCCGTCGCGGTCCAGCGCGGTCCGGCCGCATGCCTTCCAAAATCGGAACCGTCGTCGTTGAAGAGCGAAGCCTTCGGCCCGACGAGCGTCCATGCGAAACCGCCGCCCACCGCCGGACGACACGCATAGAGCTGCTCGCCGCCGGCTTGCACGCGGCGAACGAGCATGAGACCCGCCGGCGGCTCGACATCGGGTGCGGCGCTCGGAGCGCTTCCAGCCAAAGGCGGCGCGGATGATGTCTGTGCGACGACGGGAGTCGCGCCCAGAAGCATCGCGCAGATTGACGCGAGCACGAATGGGCGGTGGTGCGCGAGCGTTTGCACGGGTGTTCCCTCCGGGTTTGGTTTAGCGACGCACGGCGACGTTCGGCTTTGACACGCGCTCGACGCTCTTCTACGACGCGTTTCTCGGCGCCCTGGGGTTCATGAGGCGCGAGAGCGAGGAACGGACGTCACACGATGACGGTCACCGGCTCGAAGTATGCTGTCGTACGAAATGACGCCGCGACGTCGCGCCTCGCATCGCATTCGCGTGTGTTTGCGTACGGCTCCATGCGTAATGGGCTCTTCGCACGAACTGAAAAGAGTAGCCGCATAATACCAAGGATGGACCGCCTGACGTTTCTCGCCTGTAGTCTCGCAGGGATCGGCTCGTTCCCGGACCCGGGTTTCGCGGCGGAGGGCCTCACGGCGTTTTCGCGTCTCGAAAGCTCCGGCGGCGGACGTTTAGGGGTAGCCGCGCTCGCTACCGGCAGCCGAAAGACGGTGGGTTATCGCGAGAACGAACGCTTTGCGATGCTCAGCACATTCAAATTCGCCCTGTGCGCGAACGTGCTGCAGCGCGTAGACTCCGGGGCGGAGGCACTGACGCGGCGCGTCGCGTACGGCGCGAGCGACTTGCTCCACTACGCGCCCGTGACGCGCGCGCACGTCGCACAAGGCGGTATGACCGTCGAGGCACTTTGTGCGGCCGCCATGGAGCACAGCGACAACACGGCAGCCAATCTTTTGCTAGCGAGCGTGGGAGGCCCGACGCGACTGACACACTTCGTGCGCGCGCTCGGCGACAGCACGACGCGTTTCGACCGGACCGAACCCACGCTCAACACGGCCATCCCGGGCGACGAGCGTGATACGACGACGCCGCGCGCGATGCTCGCGTTGATGCACCGCATTCTCCTGGGGGGCCACGTCCTTTCCGAAGCATCGCGCGCACGCCTCAACGGCTGGCTCGCGGCCAATACGACGGGCGAAACCCGGCTGCGGGCCGGACTCCCGAAAGATTGGCGCGTCGGCGACAAGACCGGAACCGGAGACAACGGCGCCTCCAACGATATCGCGATCGTTCGGCCGCCTGGACGCGAGCCGCTCCTGGTCGTCGCGTTCTCGGCGTACGCACCCGGACCACAGCAGCGCCGCGACGCGACCATTGCCGAGGTTGCAAAGATCGTCGCGCAGACGCTCGAGCAGCGTAAGGGTCGTTGAGTCTTCGCTCGCGCGGCGGGGCGGCGCAGTCACACTCGCGAATCTCTTTCGTTCGTGGAGATCCGTAAAGAGTATCGATTCGAGGCGGCGCACGTGCTACCGCACCACCCAGGCAGATGCGGACGTCTCCACGGACATTCTTACCGCGTCGAGGTTGCCGTAGCCGGACCGCTGCAAAGCACGGGAGCCGCGACCGGGATGGTCGTCGACTTCGATGAACTCTCCGCCGTCGTGCGCCCGGTCGTCGTCGAGCGGCTCGACCATTCGTCGCTCAACGACGCGATGCCCAATCCAACAGCCGAGCACATCGCGCTTTGGATTTGGAACGAGCTCGCCGAGCAGCTTTCAGGGCTCGTCGAAATCGTCGTTTGGGAGACACCGACGGCGCGCGCCGTCGTTCGGGCCGAAGATGCTCGCGCTCGCTGAGATTTTTTATAGCGTGCAGGGCGAAGGTACGTGGGTCGGCACGCCGGCCGTTTTCGTGCGGCTCGCGGGCTGCAATCTCAACTGCCGTTTCTGCGACACCGATTACAGCATCAAAGCGTTTCTTTCAGTCGAGCAAGCCGTCGCACGCGTGCGCGAACTCGGTGGCGACTGTCCGATGGTCGTGCTTACCGGCGGCGAGCCGCTCGCGCAACGTGAGAGTTCGGCACTGATGGCCGCCCTGCGCGCGGATGGCCGACGCGTCCACGTCGAATCCAACGGCACCATACCGGTCGAACTTCCGAGCGACGTGTGGTTGACGGTCTCGCCCAAAGAGCGCTTGCATCCGGCAATGGCCGCGCGCGCGAACGAAGTGAAGCTCATCGTCGACGGCCGCGTTCCGCTCGAATGGCTGGGCGCCTTCGGTGAACGCGCGATTCCGACATTTCTGCAACCTGAAGGCAACAAGCCGCGCAACGTCGCGCTCGCGCTCGAGGCCGCGAAAGCCGATCCGGCGCGACTACGCATCGGGGTGCAGACGCACAAGTTCATCGGCGTGCGATGATCCTCGTCGTGTGCGCGCTATCGGCGGAGCTGCGCGCGTTTGAGCCCCGAGCCGGGGTCGAGGTCTTCGCGTGCGGTGTCGGTCCGGTCGAAGCCGCCGCGGCCACGGCGCGCAAGCTCGCGCTCGGATCGTTTAGCGCGGTCGTGAACGCGGGGATCGCCGGCGCATTTCGTGGCAGCGCCCGTGTCGGTGAGGCACGCATCGTCGTCGATGAGGCGTTGGCTGGCCTCGGTCTCGAAGGCGGCGGCGCGTTCTCGCTTCCTGGCGATGCGACGCTTGTGGACCGCATTGCTGTCGACCCCGCCTTCTTGCACCGTTGCGCGGACAGCGCGATTCCGCATGCGCGTGGCCTAACGGTCGGCCAAGTGACGGCCACAGATGCAACCGCGCGGGCGTTGCGCGAACGGTACGGCGCCGACGTCGAATCGATGGAAGGTTTCGCGGTGCTGCGAGCCTCGGCGCTAGCGGGAATTCCCGCCCTCGAAGTTCGCGGTATTTCCAACTATGTTGGCGCTCGCGAAACCGCGGAGTGGGATTTCCGCGCGGGCAGCCTCGCGGTGATCGCCGCACTCGAGACGATCATCGCGCTCTGCCCGCCACGTTAATTGGTACGCTCAGACGAGCGTTACGGGCTCGTGAGCAACCATTCGTTGCCGAAACGATCCTGCACGATGCCGAATCTCCCACCCCAAAACGCGTCGTCCATCGGCATCGTCACGTTACCGCCTTGGGAGAGTGCCTTGAACACGCGCTCGCCAGCCGTGCGATCTGGTGCGGCCAGCCCCAGAGATATGTTACCACCGTCGGGATCCACGGGCTTGGCATCCCGCCCATCCGAAGCCATGAACGTGATGCCCGGGGCTTTGAACGTGGAGTGCATCACCTTGTTGCGCCAGTCGGCGGGAACGCCGTGATTCATCTCGGCCGGCATTTCCGCGTTTCGTTGCAGTTCGTATGTTCCGCCGAGTGCGGTCTTGTAAAACTCGAGCGCTTCTTCGCAGCGCCCGTAGAAAAAGATGTACGGCGCCAATTGCATGACATCGGTGTCAGCCGGCGCATTCATGCTAGTCGTCATTCGTTCTCCCTTGCGTCACTCCGAGGGCTTTAATCCGGACATTCTGATACGCTGTCCGCGGCTGAAATGTTTCCGATGAGGTGGCGCGGAAGGCCCGGCGCCCTTATCCTGATCATGGGCGCCCCCGGCTCGGCGAACGCCGAAGGTCAGGTCGCAGCGGCCGATTGCATGAGCGCGCGATAGCCGTACGCGTCTGCCCGACCCATCCTAGCCGGGCTCATCGCGGGAGTGGTCGCGCTAGCGGGGGCTGATGCCGCGGCTCGGCATTGCCAGATGATAAAGCCGGCGCCGGAATCGGGATTTCTAAGCCGACGCACCGAAGCACAGCTCATAGATGTCTGCCTCATCACTCTCCCTCGCCTATTCGCCATGTCCAAACGACACGTTTATCTTCGCCGCCTGGACACGCGGCATGCTCGCGGATGCGCCGCAGGTCGACGTCGTGCTCGATGACGTCGAAGCGCTCAACGAGGCCGCACGCGGTGGACGCTTCGAACTCACGAAAGTGAGTTACGGCGCAATTCCGTATCTGCTCGAGCACTATCGTATTTTGCGCGCGGGCGGCGCGCTCGGGCGCGGCTGCGGCCCCCTCGTGGTCGCCCGGCCCGATGCCGGCGGAAACGTCACAGCCTTGCACGACTTCAAGCCCCACGCGCGCATCGCGATCCCGGGCACGATGACGACGGCATACTTGCTGCTGCGCCTTGCGTTGCAGCGGCCGATCGACGCGGTGCCGATGCGCTTCGACCGCATCGTCGATGCGGTCGCGCGTGGCGACGTCGACGCAGGACTGATCATTCACGAATCGCGCTTCACGTACGCCAAGTCGGGTCTCGCGCAGGTAGTCGACCTCGGCGAGTGGTGGGAACGCGAGACAGGACATCCCATTCCACTCGGCGCGATTCTCGCGCGGCGCGATCTCGGGGATGCCGAGGCGACGCAGATCGATGCCACGATACGCGAATCGCTCGCCTACGCTTACCAAAACGGTGAGGCGGTCGCACCATACGTGCGCGAGCATGCCTTCGAAATGCAGGACGATGTGATGCGCGCGCACATCGATCTCTACGTGAACGCGTATTCGCGAGATCTCGGTGACGACGGCCTCGCTGCGATTCGCAATCTTTTCGAACTCGCCGCAGACGCACGACTCATCCCTCCCGCCGTCGCGCCGGAGTTCGTTTAGCGCCGTGCGGCGGAGCGCTTTCGTAGCCGGTTGCGCCGCTGCGGCGACGGCGCTGCACGGCGGCGCACCGGTCGGCGCTCTGCCGTCAGCGCAGTTGACGCTGGGCGACGAAGTCTTTCTCGACCGCACCTGGCGCGAACTCGAGGGACGCACGGTTGGGCTCGTCACGAATCAAACGGGCGTCACGTCGTCGCTCGAGACGCTCGTTGACGCGATCATCCGCCATGGCAACATCGCGCTGCGCGCCCTCTACTCACCCGAACATGGGCTGCGCGGCGAGCGCACCGCGGGCGCGTACGTGGGCTCGTACACCGACCTGCGCACGGGGTTGCCCGTGTACAGCTTGTACGGCGCGACGCGTCATCCGACCGGTGCGATGCTCGCGGGCATCGACGTGTTGCTCTTCGACATTCAGGACGTCGGCGACCGCGCCTACACGTACATCTCGACGCTCGCGTACGTCATGCAAGCCGCGCGGACATATGACAAGGAGGTCTGGGTACTCGACCGTCCCAATCCGATCGGCGGCAGGCGCGTCGAAGGTCCGGTCCTCGATCCGAAATTCGCCTCCTTTATCGGACTGTATCCACTCGCGGTGCGCCACGGTTTGACGGTCGGAGAAATCGCCAAACTCTACAACGACCATTTCGAGATCAAGTGCAAGCTGCGCGTCGTTCCGATGCAAGGTTACACGCGCGACATGCTGTGGCCCGATACCGGTCTGCACTGGGTACGCACGTCGCCGAACGTTCCGACGTGGCAGACGGCGCTCGTGTATCCCGCGACGGGACTGCTTTCGTACGCTGGAATCAACAACGGTGTCGGAACGGCCAAGCCATTCGCATTTGCCGGCGGCTACCGCGTCGATGCAGCGCGTCTTGCGGACGAGCTCGCGCAACGCGACGTGCCGGGCGTCCGCTTCGATGCCGCGGCGTGGTCGCCCGCAAGCGGATTCTGGGCCGGCAAGTCACTCTCTGGTGTCGAGCTCGTCGTCACGGACCCGCAGGCGTTCACGGCCGTGCGCGCCGCGGTCGAAATTCTCGTCGCGTTGCGGAAGACGGCGCCCGGATCCCTCGCCATCAGCGCCGCCGGACTCGACCGCGACTGGGGCACCGACACGCTGCGCCACGGACTCTCCGCAGGCCAAGACGCCGGCGCGATCCTCGCGCACTGGAAGCCGGGTACGCGTGCGTTTGAAACATTGCGGTCGCGGTTCCTGATGTACGCATAGGGGAGGGCGCTATGCCGAAGCGTCGCGGCACGATCGCGCTCGTTCTGGGGCCCCGTTGAGATCGAAGGGATCCTGGATCCAGTCTCGTATTTAAGCCGCGCTATATAGAGTGGGAGGAGCGTCACTCGCCGTGCATCATCGGAGTTCGACCGGAACACGACTTCAGCGCTTCTTCCAAAAGGAACGACGTTCGCGGCTGCGGTCGTGGGCGTGATGGCTCGTCGTGAGTTCCGGTATACTTTGCCGGTGACCCGTATAAACGCGTCGACCTCCGAGCACACAGCGACTCGACCGGAAGTCGATGATTCCCTTAGCGTCGTGCCACTACGCGACCGCGCTGCTGCCGTTCTGCGAGCGCAAATCTTCGACGGCCGTCTTCCCGCCGGCGCTGAAGTCACGCAGGAACAGATCGCGGAACGCTTGGGAATCTCGCGAATGCCGGTGCGTGAAGCGTTCCAGATATTGGAGCGCGATGGTCTGCTCATCCGCAAGACATATCATCGATCCGTCATTCGTGTTTTGACGGAAGCGGACATCACGGATCATTACGAGATCCGTGCCTTGATCGAAAGTGAGGCGATTGCCCGCGCCGCGGGTCGCGCGAAGACCGATGCGGATGTTGCGACGCGCGTGCGCAATTCGATCGAGCCGTCCGATCGTAGCGCCAGCGCACGTGATACCGTGCAGTACGGGAAGGCCGCGGAACACTTTCACCGAGCAATTTGGATCGCATCGGGTAGCCGCCGTCTTCACATGGTTGCATCCCAGCTTTGGGCCGGGTTTCCACCTCACGATCAGCAGTCGGTTTCGCAACTCGTCAAACGGTCTTCACACGAACATCGTGAGATGCTTGCTGCGATCTGCGCCGGCGATGCCGACGAGGCGAGAAGGATCATGTCTTCTCATATTCTCCTTAGTCTCGAAGTCTTCTTGAAGACATTCAGGGCTAAGGATTGCTTGAGGTCGTAAGCAGCATGTCTTCCGAGAAAGGGGCGCTCGAAGGCTTGCGCGTCATCGAGGCGGCAACGATGCTCGCGGCACCGATGTGCGGGATGATGCTTGCCGACCACGGTGCGGACGTTATCAAAATCGAGCTGCCCACGCACGGCGACCACGCGCGCGCCTTCGGCCATCAGAAAGCCGGGATTCCGCTCTTCTGGAAAATCCTCGCACGAAACAAGCGCTCGATCACGCTCGATCTTCGTACCCCGCGCGGACGCGAGTTGCTGCTCCGACTTATCGCCACGGCAGACGTCTTTATCGAAAATTTCCGTCCCGGCACGCTCGATAAATGGGATCTTAGCGCCGAAACGCTGCGCGCGGCGAAGCGCGACCTCATCATTATGCGGATGTCGGGCTTCGGGCAGACGGGTCCACTCTCGTCACGCGCCGGCTTCGGTACGCTGGCGGAGGCAATGAGCGGTTTTGCGTACATCAATGGCTGGCCCGACCGCCCGCCGACATTGCCTTCCTTCGGCCTCGCGGATGCCATCGCGGGAATGGCTGCGGCCTATGGCGTTTTGGCGGCGCTGCGCCATCGCGACCGTACCGGCGAGGGTCAGGACGTCGACATCGCGCTCTACGAGCCGATTCTGACGGTGCTCGGTTCGATCATTATCGACTACGATCAGCTCGGCATCGTGCAGGAGCGCAACGGGAACCTCATCCCGTTCGCTGCGCCGCGTAACGCCTACGAAGCACGAGACGGGCGCTGGATTGCGATCTCGTGCAGCACGCAGTCCACTGCTGTCCGCTTACTAGACGCGATCGGTAAGCCGGAGCTCCTCAACGATGGACGTTTCTCCGATAATCAAGCTCGGGTCGCCAATGCCGGTGCCCTCGACGAGCATATTGCTGCCTGGGCCAAAGCGCGGTCGTACGAGGAAGCCATCGCCATCCTCGACGACTACGGCGTAACGGCCGGCCCGATCTACAATGCCGCGGATCTCTATAAAGACGAGCATATACGCACAAGACGCTCGATCGTTCCGGTGCAGGACGACGACCTCGGTGAGATTTGGATGCAGGCTCCTATCCCGCGGCTGACCAAGACGCCGGGCGTCGTCGCGTTTGCGGGACGTACTGCTGCCGGACACGACAACGCCGCGGTCTTCGGAGAACTACTCGGCCTGACCGATGCCGAACTCGAGGAGTTCGCGAAAGACGGCGTCGTCTCGTCCGCTCACAGGACTTACTTCGCCGGAATGAGTTGCGATGAATAGGCGCTCTCTCGCACGCGAAGCTCCCACGCAGACCCGCGCACGTTCGAACGCGGCGGCATGAGCGTTCTGCGTTCGTTCCTATTCTGTCCCGCGAACCACTCACGACGTCTCGACAAGACGCTGTGTGTCGATACGGACGCCGTCATCATCGACCTGGAAGATTCGGTCGCCCGGACCGAAAAACCGGTGGCCCGCACGTCGGCCCTGGCGTATTTGAAGCAACCGCGCGGCCGTCGTAAAGCCTACGTGCGCGTCAACGCCCTGCAAACACCGTGGTCCTTTGCCGATTTCAAAGCCGTAATAACGGAAGGACTCGATGGTATCGTCCTGCCGAAGGCGGAGTCAGCGGCGGACGTGCTCATCGCAGACCATCTCATCGCAGGCTGGGAAGCCGAACGTGGCTTGATCCCAGGAAGCATCGACCTGATGCCGATCATCGAAACGGCGAAAGGCGTTGAGGCGCTGCGCGAGATCCTGCGAAGCGTGGGGCGCGTGAAACGGGCTTGTTTCGGAAGTGGTGACTTCACGAGCGATACGAATTCACCGTGGACGCGCGACAACGCTCTTTGCCTCTACGCGAGAGCACGTTTGGCTGTGGTCAGCCGAGCCGCGGAGCGCGAGCCTCCGATCGATACGGTGTGGGCGCAACTCGATGACGATGCTGGGTTCATCTCCGAAACCGAGGAAGCCCGCAAGCTCGGCTTTCAGGGAAAATTGTGCATCCATCCCGAGCAGCTCGAAACCGTAAATCGCATCTTCTCACCGGATCCGCTTGAGATCGCGGCAGCGCAAAAACTCTGCGCTGCGTTTGAGGCTGCTGAGCACGGCGGGATCGCCGCAATCGTTGTCGACGGTGCGTTTGTCGACTATCCCGTTGTGCGAAAGGCCTATCACGTTCTCGAGATCGCCAAAAGAATACAAGACTTGCCTGCACAAAGCGATTTAGAAATCGAGACAATGGCTTCGGCACGAGGTCAGCAGCGTCGCCAGTAGAGGTACTGAAACTATCTATTGTCCGGTGACGAGAGTCATCGAGGAGGGCCACAATGATTCGAACGAAGTCGACCTTACGTATGATCGCGTTCGTGTTTGCCGTGCTCGTTGTCACGGCTGTCGGATCCGCTGCTGCAGACAAATTAGACGCTCTCCAAAAGCGTGTCGACCGCTACGCGGGACTACCGAGATTCGTTGCCCCAGGGCCGACGTTCAACGCGCAGGAGTGCATGCGCAATAAGAAGATTCTCAGCATCCCCGTTTCGAGCGCTAATCCCTTCACGCAGAACATCGAGCGGGCGATGTCGGACGTCGCTAAGATGGTCGGGTTTTCGTTCTCCACATGGGACAACCAAGGGCAGACATCCCAGTGGGTCCAAGGCATGGATTACGCATTAAATCAGAAGGTGAGTCTGATCGATCTGCTCGGCGGGACCGATCCAAAAGTCCTCGTCCCGCAGGTGAAAGCCGCAACGAACGCTGGTATCAAAGTCATCGCGTCACACTACAACGGTTTCGAGCAAACTCTTCCCAGCGGTATCTCGGGCGACATTCCGATTCATTATCTCGAGGCCGGTGAGTTAATCGCCGACTGGGCCATCTTGAAGACGCGCGGCAACGTAAATGCAATCGTGCTCACGTCGAGTGAGGTCTTTTCGACCGCTTCGATGGTCGATGGGATCAAGCGTGAATTCGCCGCCAACTGCAGCCGCTGCAAAGTTAAGTTTGTCAACGTACCGATCACAGACTGGTCGACGCGTATCCAGCCCGACATCCAGGCAGCCTTGTTGGCCGACTCGTCCATCAACTACATCCTTCCGATTTATGACAGCATGTCGCAGTTTGTGGTGCCCGCGATCACGATCACCGGATCTCGAAATCGCGTCAAGATCGCGACGTTCAATGGCACTCCGTTTGTGCTCGGCCTCGTGCAACAGGGCCTCGTTGAGATGGATCTCGGCGAAAATCTGAATTGGATCGGCCACGCCATCATCGATTCTGAGATGCGGATCGCTTGCGGCCTGCCGAAGGTGCATGATTCGATGATCCCCTTCTACATCTTCGACCAGCACAACGCAAAGGATGCCGGTACGCCGCCGCAGTTGTCGACCGGTTACGGTAATGCGTACATGAGCGGCTTTCGGAAATTGTGGGGTTTGAAGTCATAGATTGACTTCGCCTGGGATCGAGATGAAAGACGCCGAGTCGTTAACACCCGCCCTGCGACTTCGCAACGTCTCGAAGCAGTTCGGCGGCGCGCATGCACTCAAAAGCGTCGACCTGCTGGTAAGGCGCGGTGAAGTGCATGGGCTACTCGGCCAGAACGGTTCAGGAAAGTCGACACTCATCAAAATCCTTGCCGGATTCCACGAGCCCGAATCAGGCGCGGAGCTCTTCGTCGATGGGCAAACCGTTACTCTGCCACTGAGGCCAGGCGACTTTCGTAAATACGGAATCAGCTTCGTCCACCAAAACCTCGGACTAATACCGGCCCTGACGGTCATGGAAAATCTGTTCATCGGGCGGCTCGCCTCGCGGCCAGAATGGTTCATTTCCTGGCGAGCTGCGCGTCAACGCGCGTCAAATCTATTCTCGCGCTACGCGTTGAACATCGATCCCGCGGCGGTCGTCGGCAGCTTGTCCCCGGTTCAACGGGCACTTTTAGCAATCGTCCGAGCTGTTGAAGACATGAAGGCCGGTGCCTCTGAGCGCAGAGCTCACGGCCTTCTCGTACTCGATGAGCCGACGCCGTTTTTGCCACGAAACGACGTTGCGCAGCTCTTCGTACTGGTCAGAGAGATCGTCGCTGACGGATCGAGCGTAATATTCGTATCGCACGACGTGGACGAAGTGATGGAAATCACCGATCGCGTCACCGTCTTACGCGACGGTGCTGTCGTAGGAGCGCTTGCGACCGCGCACACGACGAAGCCCGATATCGTCGAACTTATCGTCGGACATCGCTTCGAGGCGGCCATCCCCGACCCCCAGGACATGCGCACCAAAGTGCCCGTGGCTTCCATCGACGCGCTTTCGGGCGGTTCGCTGAGCCACGTGACCATCAATTTACACGAAGGCGAGATTATCGGCTTGACCGGCCTAATAGGTTCGGGCTTCGACGAGACCCCGTACCTCGTCTTTGGTGCCTCACCGGCGGCCAGCGGCAAGCTCACGATCGGTGCGCGAACGTTCGACCTGACTAATATGAATCCGGCCAAAGCGATCGCGGCCGGAATAGCGCTTATCCCAGCGGATCGGCAAAACGCCGGCGCAGTGGGAACGCTCACCGTCGCGGACAATGTCACCTTGCCCGTCCTTGACAGCCGCTTTCAGACGTGGCGCCTCGATCGGGGCGCGATGTTGTCGGCGAGCCGCGAGCTCGCCGACACCTATGATGTGCGACCACGCGACGCCCAATTGCCGTTCAGCGCGTTGAGCGGCGGCAACCAGCAGAAGATCGTGCTCGCAAAATGGCTCCAGACACGTCCCAAGTTGCTTCTCTTGGACGAGCCAACGCAAGGCGTCGACGTTGGGGCGCGGGAGCAAGTGTTCGACGCGCTGCGGAACGCCGTACATACGGGTGCGTCTGTCGTCTGCGCAAGCTCTGATTACGAGCAACTCGCCACGATTTGTGATCGCGTGCTTATCTTTGCAAAGGGACGGATTGTCTTCGAGCTTACCGGCGATGAAGTGCGCAAGGATGTCATTGCCGACCGTTGCTATCGAAGCGTCTACGTATAGAGAGATCGAGACATGTCGACGAAGATTTCCGCGGAACTGAACGAAAACAAACCGCCACCTCGGCGCATCTTCAGCCAAACTGCAATCGACAACGTTGAACGCTTCGGGTTGATCATCGTTTGGCTTGTGACGATCGCTGTATTTAGCTTCCTGCGGCCAACGTCGTTTTTCACGTGGCCGAATCTGTCGACTATTCTGGGATCCCAGGCGGTGCTCGTCGTCGCAACACTCGGACTCATCATACCGCTGACCGCGGGCGATTACGATCTATCGGTCGCTAGCACCTTGACGCTGTCTTCCATGATAATAGGTGTCCTTAACGTCACGCGCGGAGTCGGCATCGGCTGGGCGATCGCCGCGGCCCTGACAATGGGCGTCATCGTCGGGGTTATCAACGGCTTTTTCATCACGGTGTTCCGGATCAATTCCTTGATCGTCACCTTGGGCGTCGGAACTTTTCTCAACGGCATTACGCTATGGATTAGCAATTCGATGACGATCAGCGGTATAGCGCCCGAACTCGTCCAAGCTGTCATCGTCAATCGTTTGTTCGGAATACCGCTCGAGTTCTATTATGGCCTCGCGCTGTGTTGCATCATCTGGTACGTTTTCGAGTACACCTCCATCGGGCGACGGATACTCTTCGTCGGCAGAGGTCGCGAAGTCGCGCGCTTGAGCGGGATCAACGTCGATCGTGTTCGGCGCGGTTGCCTCATCGCCTCAAGCGTGCTTGGCGCGCTCGGCGGTGTTCTGTATGCCGGCACGACTGGAGCAGCAGACCCGACGTCTGGGCTCTCGTATCTATTACCGGCGTTCGCGGCAGCGTTTCTAGGAGCCACGACCATCAATCCTGGCCGTTTCAATCCGTGGGGCGCGACGATCGCCGTATACTTCCTCGTCACCGGAATTACCGGACTGATCATGGTCGGGATCAACACGTTCGTGCAGGATCTTTTCTACGGCGGTGCACTCGTTCTCGCCGTAACTTTGTCCCAGTTGGTGCGCGGACGCGAAGAGCGTCTGTAGGAAGGCACGGATCGATGAACATTATTGCTCGGCCTCTCGCCCCCGATGTGTTCAGCCGTTTTGGCCACGTGTTGGAGGCTCCGCCGGATAAGCCGCGACGCAATGAGGCAGCAACGCTCTTCAATGGCCGGCCCACGGCGCAACCCAATCTCGCGACGATCAATGCTCCCGTCGTTCATCTCCCGCTGCGCATTCATCAATTGGAACGCCACCCGCACTCGACGCAGACGTTCGTGCCGCTCGACGTCGATGAGTATCTCGTCATCACTTGCGTTGACGATGGCGCGGGTCGGCCGGCATTAGATTACCTCTCGGCTTTCATCGCGAACCGCTGCCAGGGCTTTAATTACGGTCCCAACGTTTGGCACCATCCCATCTCGACCCTAGTCAAGCCCGGATCCTTTGCAATGCTCGTATGGGAGGACGGAACGGCATCCGACTGCGAGTTCGTTACCGTTACCGCCGAAGTCACGGTCGTTCGAGGCTAACCCGATATGTTGTGTGTAGCGACGTGCAAGCGTAGCGTCCGTTGGAAGAGGGAGCGGTGTCGGTGACTGATGAGCAGATTGGAGCGCTGATCGACGATCCGGTGATGCGGACGACGTCGTCAGCGCTTGAATTCACACAACTGCTTCTGGAACGAATCACGACTTCGCAGCGCGCCGTTAACGCATTCATCACCGTGACGCCCGACCTGGCGCTAGCGGATGCACGCCGTGTCGATGCGCGGCGAACCGCGGGATGGCGTTCACCCCTGGATGGGCTTCCAATCGCGGTAAAGGACAACATCGATGTCGGCGGCGTCCGCACGACCGTGGGCTCGAAAATGTTTGAGCGAAACGTCGCAACGCAGGATGCCGAGGTCGTGCGCCGCTTACGCAGCGCGGGTGCCATTATTCTCGGTAAGACGAATCTTCACGAGCTTGCGTATGGCACGACATCGAATAATGCCACGTTCGGGCCGACTCGCAACCCTTGGGACCTCAAACGCATTCCGGGTGGATCGAGCGGAGGATCGGGCGCAGCTGTTAGTGCGGATCTCTGCGTCGGCGCGCTCGGTTCGGATACCGGCGGTTCGGTGCGCATTCCGGCTGCACTCAACGGCGTCAGCGGCCTCCGGCCGACGTACGGAAGCGTCAGCAACCGGGGAACGTTTCCGGTCAGTTGGTCCTTTGACATCGTCGGCCCGATGGCACGCTCCGTTCACGATGTGTGGCGTCTGTTTGCGGTGATTATGGGTTTCGACCGATGCGATCCGCGTGCCGTAGAGAGAGCTGCGAAATTCTCAACCGATGAGCAGCCGCGCAGACTCGACGGCGTGCGAATCGGCCTTCCGGAGCGCTATTTCTTTGAGAACGTCGATAGCGAGATCACCGACTCGGTTCGAGCGGCGGCTGACATCTTTACGACTCTCGGTGCAGAGCTGGTAAGCGTATCGATTGAGGGTGCTCAAGAAGCCAACCGCGTCTGCAACTTGATTATTAGAGCGGAAGCTTTCGCGATTTATCGTGCGCGGTGTGACGAACACCCCGAACTGATCGCAGAGGACATCGTGCAGCGGCTCCGCCTCGGGGCCGACATCGGCGGGGCTGAACTCGCGATGCTGTTTCAGCGAATGTACGAGTGGCGGTGCGGCGTGCGCGAACTCTTTTCGAACGTCGATCTCGTCCTGACGCCGACGACCGACTGTCTCGCCCCGACGATCGCTTCCTCCGAGACGATTGCGACGACTGCGGTCTTGACGCGTTTGACCTATCCGTGGAGCCTTGCCCACCTGCCTGCACTAGCCGTTCCATGCGGTCTGAGCGCGTCTGACCTTCCGATCGGGTTACAGCTGGCAGCGCGACCATGGGAAGAGGCGCTTTTGCTGCAAGCCGGTGCGGCTTTCCAGCGCGTGACGGATTGGCATCGAAAGCGGCCGCCGGTTTTTGCACATGCGATGTCATCGCCAGTTCAATCTCCGCTTCGTTCCAAAGGACAGCACCATGATTCGTGAACTCGTCGGATACGGTAACACACCTCCTGAGGTTACATGGCCCGGCGGCGCGCGGCTTGCAGTGAGCATCGTCGTCAATTATGAAGAAGGTTCTGAACGATCGCATGCGATGGGCGACGCAGATCAAGAGCTGATGACCGAATGGGGCTCGTATCCGATGCCGCCGGCGATCCGCAATCTCGCAATGGAGTCGATGTACGAATATGGGTCCCGCGTCGGCGTTTGGAGGGTACTCGACATTCTGCGAGCGACGCACGTCAAAGCGACGTTCTTCGCGTGTGCGGTCGCGTTCGAGCAGAATCCGGACGTTGCGAAAGCAGCAGTCACTGGTGGTCACGAGATTTGCAGCCACGGCTATCGTTGGGAAGAAGTGTTCCGCCTCAGCGAGGCGGAGGAACGGGAGCACATACGCCTTGCCGTTGAGTCGTTCGAGCGCACGTGCGGGCGTCGGCCGGTCGGTTGGTATTGCCGGTATGGTCCTAGCGAACGGACTCGTCGCCTCGTTGTCGAGGAGGGCGGTTTTCTGTACGACAGTGACGCGTATAATGACGACATTCCGTATTATGTCAGGGTAAATGACAACGACCACCTCGTCGTCCCGTACACGCCGGACATCAATGACTTCCGCTATTGGAATGCGCCGGGTTTGGTAACCAAAAGCGACTTCTCCACATATATGAAGGACTCGTTCGATACACTGTACGCGGAATCGGCTCGCTATCCACGCATGATGTCGATAGGATTGCACCCGCGGATGATCGGGAGGCCGGGCCGCGTGATGGCACTCCGCGAGTTCATCCTGTACGCACAGGCGTATCCCGATGTGTGGTTTGCGACGCGGGAGCAAATCGCGCGGTGGTGGATCGAGCATGCACCACAAGTCGCCCTGAGTGTGCCGAAACTCACCTAGAACGGTGAATCGAACCGGCACCGCTTCGATTTATAAGACGTCGCTTTCGCGAGCTCCCGGACGGGAAGCGAATCGTTCCGCGCGCGGCAGACGCTTCGCGACCAACGCATACGCGAGTGCAGCGACGAGCGGCATCGCGCTGACCGCTTCGAGCGCGGGTGCCGGCCCAAAACGTGCGACCACGATGCCGACGCTCGCGACGAGCGCGGATCCGATGCCGAATGCCACTCCGTTCATGAGCCCGAGCGCCATGCCGAGGTTCTTTGGCAACATCGTTTGCACGAGCGTGACACCCGGCGCATTCTGCACGGCGAGCAACACGCTGGCCACGAGCAGCGCGGTAACGCCGAGTGCCGGCGATACAAAAAAGAACGTTGCGAGAAACGGCGCTGCGAGAGCGAGTGCGACGATTGAGACGCGCACCGCGCCGAAACGGTCGGAGAGGGAGCCGCCGGCGAAAAGACCGACCGATGAGACGATCAGAAATGCCGAAACGACTTGGCCCGCTTCCGGGACCGACGCGCCGCGTCCGACGAGCAGATTCGGAAGAAACGTCATGAAGGCCGCCGAGACGAAATAGCGCAGGGCCGTGCTCGCGACGAGCAGCGAAATGCCGAACCGATCGACACGCTGCGTAGCCGTCGGGCTCGGCGGCGCCGCCAGCCGGGCGTGGGCGCTCGTCGCGGAACGATCGACGCGGCGCATCGCTGTGAAAAGCGCCGTGACGGCGACGGCGCCCGGAACGAGCAGCAAGAGCGATCCGCGCAGCCCGTAACGGGCCTCGAGCAGTGCGATCGCGGCCGGTCCGAGTGCGTAGCCCAGCTGTCCACCGATTTGGAAGATCGATATCCCACCCGCGCGTCGCGCGCCGCTGAGCATCGCCGAATACTTTCCTGCCTCGGGATGCATGACCGCCGAACCGATCCCTCCCAGCACGAGACAGAGAGCGAGCGCGAGCAGGGAGTCCGTTGCGCCGGCGATCGATACCGCGACCACCGTGAGCCCGACTGCCGTGGGCAAAAACCACCAGCGTCCGCGACGATCGGTATATGCGCCGAAGAGTGGTTGAACGACAGAACTCGTGACGTACCACAGAAGAACCAGCGCGCCTTGCAATGCGGGCGATGCATGATGTCGCGCAACGCCAAGATAGATCGCGAACGGCACGATTCCCGAATAGAAGTCGCTGACGCCATGCGCGAAGGACACGACGGAGAGGCCGCGCAGATTCCAAGGCGCGCTGCGTGACGCTCCGGCGGCTGCGCTCATGCGATCAGCTTACGCCGCGATCGTGAGTCCCGCCGCAGCGAGTCGCGTTTCGAAAAACGACTTCGCTTCGACCAGCAGCGTCTTGGGTTCGATGCCCATCGAATCGACGACGTCGGGAATTTCGTTGATCGCGCCTTCGACGTACGACCACATTTCGCCGTAGAAGTCGGCGACGTCGCGCTCGCGCACGAGGCCGCGTTCGTTCCAGATCGCGAGGCGACGCTCGCCGAAACGGACGTGGTGGCGCTCGTCTTCGAGCACGAAATCGAGAAACTTCGAGATCTCGTCGGAGTTGGCGCGCAGATCTTTGCAGCCCATCTCGAGCAGGCAGATCGCGAGTCCCTCGACGACGATGTTGTTGCCGACGAGCGCACCGACGTAGTCGCGCGCGGCAAGCCGCTTTTCGATCGCTTCGCCGAACTTCTTGAAATTCGGTGCGACGAAACGCGAGAGCTTCGCTTCTCCGAGTCCGAATTGATCGAGTTTGGTGCGGAAGTGCTCGAGGTGCGTCTGCTCCTCGCCCGCCTGGATCACGAGATATTGCGCCGACGCGCGATCGGGTGCGATGGTCGCGAGTTCCGTCGCGCACGCGAGCGAAATCTCTTCACCCGAAACGAAGTGCGCGAAGCTGCGCTGAAAGAGCTCGGCCGAAGCCGGCATCAACTTGAACGGCGAGAGCGTTTTGACGAGGTCGACGCCCGTCGCGTCGTCGATCGCGAAGATGATCTTCATAAGCCCGGGATTGCGAAAAGCCGGGTCGACGATCAGCTTGGCCAGCCGGTTCTTCAGCGCCACACAAACTCTCCCCCAAGCTTACGATACGCCGTGCCTGACGGCGCCGAGGTGATCTGGGCTACCAAGACCGGACGATGCCCCAAAGAAATGCCGGCAAACTATCCTTCATGAAGAAGCCCGTCGCGCTCAGGTGGTGGGCGAGCGCGGGCCGCACGAGTGCGCGGCGCGCCAGAGCGTCGATCACGAGGCCGAAGCCGAGGCGCAAGCGGTTCGCTTCACGAGCGTTGCGGTCGAAGGGGCGCAGCGCCGATGCGAACGCGCGCTCGGCCCGCCGGCCTGGTCCGTGCCGGAGCAGCGCAGCAGCGGCGGCGCGGCCAGAGGCCATTGCCTGAAAAATGCCCTCGGCGGAAAACGGGTCGGCGACGCCGGCAGCGTCGCCCACGAGGTAAACGTTGTCGCGCACGCGGCCATTTCGCCCAGTCGGAATCACGCCGCCCGCGAGCGCCTCGAATTGGGGCGACGGATCGAGCACGGCGCGTGCCGCAGGGCTCGTCCGTGCCCAGCGCGCGAACATGCCGCGCAGATTGCCGCCACTTCGCCGGACGGCCCGTTCGTCCGTGAGCAGACCGACGTTGGCGCGCCGTTCCGACAACGGGAAGATCCAGCCGTAACCGGGTGAGATACCACGGTCGAAGTACAAACCGAACACCGGATCGAGTGGCCGCCACGTGCCGGCATAGCCACGAATTGCGACCAAGCGCGAGCGATGCGCCCCGAAGCCGAGTTTGCCGGCGAGGCCGCCCGTCGCACCTTCCGCGAGCACGACCGCGTCGAAACGATCGCCGTAGGCCGCGCCATTCGTGCCCAAGTACGCGCGCGGACCGCCCGCCAGCGCCTCGAGTTCCGTAACGCGCGTTTGGTCGGTGAACGTCGCCCCGGCGCGCACGGCACTCGAGACCAGCCGCGCATCGAAATCGTCGCGCGGTACGATCGTCCCCCAGGGCGTCTCCGGCCGCCAACCGCTGCGGAAAACGAGGCCGGCCGGCGTCGAAATCTCGCCGAGAGACAAGGGCAGGCGATCGTGGAGCTCGACGCCGAGCGCGGCGGCTTCCACGACGGCGGGCGGCGAGATGCCATCGCCACACGTTTTGCGGCGCGGCCACCGCGATTTTTCCACGAGCACCGCATCGGCGCCGCCGCGCGCGAGTTCGATGGCCGCGGCCGCACCGCCCGGCCCCGCACCGACCACGAGCACACGCATTCTCTGCGTTCTAGCGAGGGCGGCGTGGAAATCCTTTGCATTCTCGCGACGCAATGCAGCGGTCGTACGTTCTTTAAGCGCCGGCAGGCATCGGCAGCGCTCGCCGCTACGCACTGTGAAAGGAACCAAATGCAACGATTCCTCATCGCTCTCTGCGCTGCAGCGTTGCTCGCGACCGGAAATGCCTGGGCGCAGAGCGCCTCGTCGGCGGCGCAACCGTCGTGCGCGCCGGGCGACCCGGTCGTGTGGGTCAATGCGCACAGCGGCGTCTATCACATGCAGGGCGACCGCTACTTCGGCAAGACGAAATCGGGAACGTATCTCTGCAAGTCCGCAGCCGATGCAAAGCAATATCACGCCGCCTCGGCGCACGGCATGAAGGGTCCGAATTCCACCTCGGGAGCAACGGCGACGCCGGCCATGGGCGCAACGCCCAGTGCCATGGCGAGTCCGAGCGGAAAGCACCGCCGCCATCGCAACGCTGCCGGCACGATGCCGCAAGCCACGACGGCGCCCGCGGTCGCTGTTCCGACAGCAACCGCGACTTCGAGCGGATCGCACCGCCGCCAGCACCGTGGCATGACGCCGGGCGCATCACCCTCCGGAACGCCCGCGCCCGCCGCGACCTGATCGGACGCGCCGGATCTCGTAAGCTTCAGTAGTAAACAAAGTGGCGAGCGGCGCGCTCGTCAGCTTCGCGGCGGCGCCGGTTGCACCGGCGCCGTTACTGCACGACGAGCGTTGCGATCATGTCCTCGGTATCGTCGTGGAAAATGCAGTGGTACGTGTATGTTCCGGCTTTGGAATGTGGCACGAAACGACTGCCCAGGCAAGACCGGACCCGAGTTCACGAGGTACTCGCTCCAGCACGTATCTGCCGTCGCCGAGCAACGGCTCGGTGCGCGCCTCATCTTGGGTCGGCTTCTCGATGGAGTAGGGCTTGATTTAGTCGTTCATGTGTACGCGGCGCGGATTTCTGCGCGCCGGCCTTGCAGCGCTGCTCACGGCGCGTGATAGACTGTCGTGAGATGTCGCTGCACGAGATCGTCCTCCCGGAAACCAAACCCGAAACCGAGTGGGTGCGCGGACGAGCCTTGCAAAAGGTGAGTCCGACCTACTCGCACGGAGCGCTGCAACTCCTCCTCGGAAACGCCGTGCTCGAGTGGACGGAACGCACGAATCAAGGCCGCGTCGGAACGGAATGGCGTTTCCGCGTATCGCCGCCGGGCGAGATCACTCGACCACTCGTCCCCGACGTCGCGTTCCTTTCCTACGATGCGCTGGCAGCGACCGCTGCCCGCGCAATCGTCGAGGTCCCGCTCATGGCACCGACGGTCGCCTTTGAGGTGCTTTCACCGGACGATCGGCGCGCCGACGTCGACGATAAGATTGCGACCTATCTACGCGCCGGCTGCGCAGCCGTCGTCGTCGTCGATCCGCGACGCACCGCGATCGAGCTCCACGATTGCAGCGGCTCACGCACGTCACGTGCGGGCGACGTGCTAGCGCTCGACGCGTTACCCGGCTTCGCCCTCGATGTCGAGGGCTTCTTCGCCCGCGCAATGCGCTGACGCCTTGCCGCACCCGACGTGGCGGGAGAATGCTCCGATGATGCTCCAGGCGTCGGCCAAAGGTCTCCGGGCCAGTCGGTATTGCGCGGCCCGTGCTGGTGACCGCGGCGACGCGGACGCCGGCATGACGCCGTGAATCGTGCGCGAATGTCCAGCGCCATGATGAGCAGTTACGAGCAGCGGCGCGCACAGTTCGCCGAGCGTCTGGGCGACGCGGTCGCCATCGTGCCGGCCGCGCGCCATGCGGTACGCAACGCCGACACCGAATACGAGTACCGGCAGAATTCCGACTTCTTCTATTTGACCGGCTTCGGCGAGCCCGAGGCCGTGCTCGTGCTCGCTCCGGGACGCGGGAACGAACGCAGCGTGCTCTTCTTACGTTCGCGAGATCGGGCCGCGGAGATTTGGACGGGCAAGCGTCTGGGAATCGACGGCGCGCTGGCCGAACTCGGCGTAGACGCCGCGTACCCGATCGAGGAACTTGCGCAGCGGCTCCCGGAGCTGCTCGTCGGCGCGCCGTCGCTGTACTACGCGCTAGGGCAAGATGAACCGATGGACCGTACGGTGCTCGCCGCGGTGAAAGAAGCGCGGCACCGCGTGCGCCGCGGTGGTGTGGCGCCGCTCGCGTTCATCGATCCGGGCACGCTGCTGCATGAGATGCGGCTGCGCAAAACGGCCGACGAGCTCGCGCTGATGCGGCGGGCCGCCGCGGTCTCACGCGCCGGGCATGAAGCCGGCATGCGTGCGACGCGACCCGGCCTCTTCGAATTCGAGCTCGAAGCGCGCATCGAATATCGCTACCGCCTCGCGGGCGCGCAAGACGTGGCGTATCCATCCATCGTCGCCGGTGGTCGCAACGCGACGATTCTTCATTACAATACCAATCGCGACGAGCTGCGGGACGGCGACCTCGTGCTCGTCGACAGCGGCGCGGAAGTCGACCTGTACGCAAGCGACGTCACGCGAACGTGGCCGGTCAATGGGCGTTTCTCGCCCGAACAGCGCGCGATCTACGAGATCGTGCTGCGCGCCCAAACCACGGCCATCGAGGCGGTGCGGGAGGGCCGCCCCTATAACGCCTATCACGATGCCGCCGTGCGGACACTGACCGAAGGCCTCGTGGACGTCGGTCTGCTGCAGGGCAGCGTCGACGCGCTCATCCAGACCGACGCCTTCACAACGTTCTACCCGCACCGCACGGGCCATTACCTCGGTATCGACGTCCACGACGCCGGCCGCTACACCGCTGCCGACAAATCGTACCGGCCGCTCGAGGCGGGCATGGTGCTCACCGTCGAGCCGGGGCTCTACGTGCAGCCCGATGCCGACGTTCCCGAACGCTGGAAAGGCATCGGCGTGCGGATCGAGGACGACATTTTGTGTACGGCGGGTGAGCCCGAGAATCTCACCGTCGCGATTCCGAAAACCGTCGAAGCGCTCGAAGGCATCGTCGGCAGCGACGCATTCGCACGCGCGTAGTCTAAGGCAGCGATGAAGATCACGGTAATCGGTGCGTCCGGATTTATCGGGCAGCCGCTCGCTACGGCGTTGCGCGCGCGCGGCGACGAGGTCACGACGACCTCCCTGCGCGATCCCGCTGCGGCTGCAAAAAACTGCGACGGCGTCGATGTCGTTGTGAACCTCGCCGGTGAGCCCGTCGCGCAGCGTTGGACACCACAGGTGAAGGCCAAGATTCGCGCGAGCCGGGTTGAGGGCGCACATGCGCTGATCGACGCGTTGGCCACGCTTTCGGTCAAACCGAAACGGTACGTCTCCGCGTCGGCGGTCGGGTACTACGGCTCGAGCGAAACCGCAACGTTCGTCGAGACGAGTTCACCCGGCGATGACTTCCTGGCCGAGATCTGCGTCGCGTGGGAAGCCGCCGCCGACCGTGCGGCGGCGTATGACATGCGCGTCACCAAGGTCCGGACGGGAGTCGTGCTCGGGACCGAAGGCGGCGCGCTTGCGATGCTGCTGCCGATCTTCCGGTTCGGCGCCGGCGGCATCGTCGCGAGCGGAAAGCAGTGGTACTCGTGGATTCACATCGACGACCAAGTCGGAATCTACCTGCACGCGATCGACGGCACGGACGGCGTCCTCAACGCGACGGCACCGAGTCCGGTCCGCAATAACGAGTTCACGCGCGCGCTCGGGTCGGCGCTGCACCGTCCGACGTTCTTACCCACACCGGCATTTGCCGTGCACCTTTTGCTCGGCGAAGCGGCGTCGGTCGCCACCCAAGGCCAGCGGGTTCTGCCCGAACGCACGCTCTCGACCGGCTACCGTTTCAAATACGAGACCATCGACGCGGCGCTGCGTGCACTCGTGGGCGGCTCGACGATCCGGTTCGGTTGATCGTAAACGACTTTGCCGGCGCTTAGCGCGCATCCTCAATCACTGCTGACGCTGCGGCTCACGCTCGCCCCGCTCGGCCCGGAGCACGCTACCGCGCTCTTCGAGGCGTTTGCGGATGCCGAGGTCTGGCGTTTCATTCCGAGCGAGCCACCCGTCTCGCCCGCATCACTCGCAGCGCGCTTCGCGCGGACCGTTGGAGGACCGGCCGCTGCAGACGAACGGTGGTGGAATTGGGCCGTCGCGTTGCGCGCAGCCGACAACGTCCCCTTCGGTTCAGTCGAACTTTCGCTCGCCCGAGGCGGCCGTCACGCGACGCTCGCGTACATGTTCGGACGGCGCGCGTGGGGCTACGGCTACGCCTGCGAAGCGTGCGGCGCGGCACTCGACTATCTGCGCGAAGCCGCGCCGGTCGCGACGGTCGACGCGCTCATCGATACGCGCAACGCGCGATCGATCGCGCTCGCCCGACGGCTGAGGTTCGAACGCATCGAGACGCTCGCGAACGCCGACTACTTCAAGGGCTCCGCGAGCGACGAGTACCGCTACCGCTGGAGGCCGCCCGCCCGCGCTCTTTGAAAGCGCAGGGCATGCACGCGCGCGAACTAGCGCTGTTCGACGATATCGCGTCCGCCCTCAATCACACGGAGATCGATCGGGCGTTGCACGACGTCCTCGCGCTGATCGTCCGCGAGCTCGACCTCGCGGCCGGCTGGATTTGGCTGCTCGGCGATCGCGGCGCGGGCAGCTTCTATCTCGCGGCCGCAGAACGCTTGCCGCCTTATCTGCGGTCGCCGGTCGAGATGACGGGCGACCGCTGCTGGTGCATGGAGTCGTTCGCTGACGGCGACTTCGAGTACACCAACGTCGATATCGTCGCGTGCTCGCGCTTACGCAAAGGCGAGCGCAACCAAGGCACGGCGGCGACGGCCGGCTTGACCTCGCATGCATCGGTTGCGCTGCGCTTCGGGCCCCATCGCCTCGGCATTCTCAACGTTTGCCCGCCGCCCGGTGCGCGGCTAGACGATGCGCAGCTGCGCATCCTGTCAGCAGCCGGCGCGCAGATCGGCCTGGCCGTCGAGCGTGCCCGTTTGGCGGAATACGAGCGCGACCGGGCGCGCACGGAGGAACGTGCCCGCCTCGCGCGCGACGTGCACGACACTCTCGCACAAGATCTCGTCGCGATTGCGCTAACGCTCGAATCGGCCTTGCGCAGCCTCGATCCGACGCAAACGCAAACGCAAGAAACGATCACGACGGCGCTCGAAACCACGCGCGCATCCCTGGAGCGGGCCCGTGGCTCCGTATTGAGCCTGCGCGATGAGACGCTCGGTGGGAAGTCGCTTGCGCTTTCACTCACCGAACTCGCGCATGCGTTCACATCCGAGACCGGCATCCCGGTCACGCTCGGGATCGGCGCATACGAGAGTCTCGACCATACGATCGAGCGCGAAGCCTATCGCATCGCGGCGGAAGCCCTCCGCAACGTCCGGCATCACGCGCACGCGTCGCTCGTGACGCTCACTTTGCAACGCGAAGATAAACGGGCGATCCTCTGTGTGCGCGACGACGGCGCCGGCTTTACGGAGCCTCCTGCCGCCGATCGCTTCGGGCTCGTCGGCATGGAAGAACGCGCGCGTTCGGTCGGCGGGGCGCTGCGCATCGCATCGTCGGCGGCCGGGACGCTCGTAGAATTCAGCGTTCCACTACGATGATTCGCGTGGCGGTCGTCGACGACCATCCGATCGTTCGCGATGGCGTCGCCGCGAATCTTCGAGCGGCCGGCGACATCTCGATCGTCGGCACGGGAGCATCGGCGAAGGACGCGGTGCAGCTGGCCAAGAGCGGCGCCGTCGACGTCATGATCCTCGACTTAGAATTACCTGATCGGACCGGTCTGGAGATAACGCGCGAGTTGAAGGCGCTCGCACCGTCACTTGCGATCGTCATCTTCAGCGCTTACGCGGGTGAGGAACGCGTCTTGCGTGCCTTCGAAAACGGCGCGGATTCCTACGTGCTCAAAGGCACGCCGAGCGACGAGCTCGCGACGACGATTCGCGCCGTCGCGCGCGGCGAGACGCGCATCCCACCCGAGATCGCCGCGCAACTCGCGCGTGCGACGGGCGTACCGCACGGCGAACGCCTCACCGAACGCGAGCGGGAAATCTTGCGTCACCTCGGGGATGGACTGTCGAACCGCATGATTGCCGAGCGTCTCGGCATCGCCGAACGAACGGTCAAGTTCCACATCACGGGCATACTTTCGCGACTCGACGCGAAGAACCGAACCGAAGCGATCGTCATCGCGCGAACCCGCGGGCTCCTTTGAGCGGGATTCATCTCTAAGGAATCGACCCGAGATATCGCGCAAGGGAGGCTGCCGTCTTTTTCGCGGAATCGGCGGCCGCGCTTGGATCGAAGCGGATCGGCTGGCCGAAGAACGTCCGGTCCGGGCACGGGAAAGCCGTGCGTCGCGATTCCGCCCATCGAGAAGCCGATGACCGCCAGACGATCCGCGGCTACGTACGGCTGCATGCGCAGCCATGCGAGCGCGAGAGATTCGTCGATGCGCTGTTTCATCTGGGAACCTTCCAGTCTTTTTCGCATGCATTGGATGGATCGTGAGCGATACGGCGTCCTCTGCCGAGGCGACTAGAGCGCGCTCTTGTGTTGGTTTATGGATGATGTTTTACCCTGTACGAAGGTATTGGCGCGCGCCGTACCGGCGCCCGGCGCCATATCGCCGCTCGCACGATAGCATCGGGACATGGAATTCGATACATGGTTCGAGCCCCGTCACGTCGCGATCGTCACCGGAGCGTCGCAAGGTTTCGGACGCGCTGTTGCAACGGAGCTCGCCCGCGCCGGCCTCTCGCTGGTCATCGACGCGCGCGGCACCGAAGCGCTGCAGGCAGCCGAACGCGAACTCGCCGCTGTGACCGGCGTCGTCGCCATCGCTGGCGACGTCGCGGACCGCAGCCACGTCCACGCCCTCGTCGATGCCGCCCAGGGGCGCTTCGGACGCATCGACCTCATCGTCAATAACGCCTCGACGATCGGCCGCTCTCCGCTGCCCTGGCTCGAGGGGCTCTCGCCGCACATTCTCGAACGCATTTACGCGACCAATCTCTTCGCACCGCTGCACCTCATACGGCACGCGTTACCGATCATGCGCCGCACGGGCGGAACGATCGTGAACGTCACGTCCGACGCCGCAGTGGCTGCCTACGAAGGCTGGGGCGGCTACGGCTCGTCCAAGGCGGCGCTCGAAGGTGCCTCGCGCGTCTTAGCCGCCGAACTCGCCGGCTCGCATATCAACGTTCTCGTCGCCGATCCCGGCGACATGGATACGGCGCTGCACGCGAGCGCAGTTCCGGGTGCCGATCGCGCCGCGCTGGCCGATCCCAAGCGCATCGCGCCGTTGTTGCTCGCTGCAATCGCAGCGCAGCGCGAAACGTTCGCCCGCGTTACGCTGCAGGATCTCGGCATCGGTGCGACTGCGTGATGGCGCCCGTTGCGGACCTCGAGGTACCGGCGCGCCTAGAAGCGACGCAGCCGCCGGAGGCGCGCGGCGTCGCACGCGACGGGGTGCGGATGCTCGTCGCCGCGCGCGACGGCGGGTGCCGAGACCTGACGTTTGCGGATCTCCCACGCGTGTTGCGTTCGGGCGATCTCGTTGTCGTCAACGATTCGGCGACGCTCAAGGCGGCGATCGACGCGCAGCGAGGGGACGGAACCGCCTTGCCCATTCATTTTTCCGCGCGCGTTGCGGAGCATCTCTGGATCGTCGAGCCACGAGCGCCGGTCGCGCGGGGTGAGGAGGCCATACTGCCCGACGGCGGCACGATTGCGTTTCTCGTGCCGCGCGACGCGTTCGCGCCACGCCTCTGGTATACGGCCGTCCAAAACGACGCGGGCGTGAGCGCACTCTTGAGCGCGTTCGGTCATCCGATTCGCTATCGGTACGTTACGGGCGACCATCCGATCAGCGCGTATCAGACGATCTTCGCACGCGTCCCGGGTTCCGCCGAGATGCCCAGCGCCGCACGTCCTTTCACACGCGCAATCGTCGATGCGCTCGCTGCGGTGAACGTTTCGCTCGCGACGGTCACGCTACACGCGGGCGTTTCGAGTTTGGAACGTCAGGAAAGGCCGGCGCCCGAATCCTACCGCGTCCCGTACGCAACCGTGCAGGCGATCGAGGCGGCGAAGGGTCGTGGCGGTCGCGTGATCGCGGTCGGCACGACGGTCGTTCGCGCGCTCGAAACGGCGACAAACGGAAGCGGACGGGTGATTGCGAGCGCGGGCTGGAGCGACGTCGTCGTAACGGCGGCTCGCGGCGTTCGCGTGGTCGACGGACTACTAACCGGCTTTCATGAAGCGCAGGCCAGCCATCTCGACTTGCTCGCGGCGTTACTGCCGCAGGTCGCTCTGGAACGCGCGTACGCACATGCGATCGAGGCGGGTTACCTCTGGCACGAATTCGGCGACGTTCACCTCATTCTGTGACGAGCGTGCCAGGAGACGGTTCACTTCGGCTCGAGCGCAAGACATCACATTGTCCTTCCTGCCGCGCGCTGCATTGTGCTCGGCGGTGAGATCACGGAGCATACCCGATAGCGGTTTTTAAAGCACTCGTAAAGATCGAAGGTGCGAGCCGATAAAGGTAAGGACTTAAGGCCCTTTACGCCGACAACTCGCGTATGAAACCTCTTGGCGGAGGGGATTTGCCCGCACGCGGAGGGCGGACTCGCGGGTTATTCGCAGCCTTCATGCTGTTGATCGCCCTGGTCTTTACCACGCCCGCCATCGTGGCGCTAAACGCGCAGCGGCATGCTTTCGACACGACTCTTGCCTCCTCGGCCGAGAAGCGATTAGCTTTGCGATCGCTCCGTGTCGCGAACTCATTTCTCGTTAGTCTCGAAAGGTATCAGGGCGCACTCGATCGAGGTGGTCGTACCGTCGCCGAGAGCAAGTATCTTAGCCGTCTCACCGACCAGTTGCAGCAGCTCACCCTTTCAGGTCTTCCCGAGACGCGGCGCGACGCGATCGTACGGCTGTGGGCCCGCTTACGTGGTGATCCGAGTCCCGCTCAGTTGAGAGACTTGAAGAGCGCTACAATCCAATTATCCGGCGCTATTTCCGATAGCATGGGGCTCTCATTCGACACTGACGGGACGATCGTCGACTTCAACGATGCTCTTGCGTGGGGCTTCCCGGGCATCATCGACAAACTGAACTGCGTCGCTGTCAGGACGGCGCGCGCAACTCGCGCACATGTATTGACGATGCCGGACAGACTGGCGGTGACGAGGTGTTTGTCACTGGTAGACGTCGATATCCAATTCATGCTGAACTCCGATCTCGAGCTCGAAGCATCGGATGCAGCACTTGAAGCGCGCATCAAGAGTCGTGTCGCGCCCGAAACCCGCCTGATGGCAAAGTTACAAGAAGCCGCTTACCGAACACTTCTCATCCCCGCCCGCCCACGCGCCGGTGCCGAACAGATCGTTCCAATGAGTGCGGCAGTGCTTCGCTCGCATGCCCGCATCATGGACACCTTCATGGCCGTCATCGATAATCGGCTTGCGCTTCGCGAACAGAAGGCAACCTCTGCGCGCGCTCTGCTCAATTATGCATACATTGCCGCAGCGCTGCTCGGTATCGTTCTCGTCATGTTTCTTACGCGAATCGTTGTAGCTCGTGATCGAAACGAGCTACAAAGGGCCGAGCGCCGCTATCGTGAGAGCGAGAACGCGCTTGCGCGAGCGCGAGCGGAGCGCGCGCTCGAGTTGAGTGAAGCGCAATTTCGAGCAGTCTTCGATGGAGCGCCACTCGGAATCGCCGTCAGCGACGGCGATGGCTCGGTCGTAAAGACGAACCAGGCACTAGACGATTTGCTCGGCTCCGAGCAGCTGCTCTTTACGCAGAATGATTCCGCTCTTTCCGAGCTACTGAGCAATCGTAGAAAATGCGTGCGTCTCGAACGCCAATACCTGCGTCGCGATGGACAGAAGCTTTGGGGCGAGTTGACCTTATCCGTCGTGCGGAATCGCGACGATCGCCTGCAATTCGCCATCGGCATGTTGCAAGACGTGACCGATCGCAAGCAAAGCGAACTGCGGCTCGAGTACGAAGCGACCCACGATGCATTGACGGGTCTGGCTAATCGCGCCTATTTCATGCGGGTGCTCGCGCAGTTGCAACTCGAAATACGGCAACACCTGCGCGGGAACTGTGCTCTGCTCTACATCGACGCAGACAAATTCAAAACGATCAACGATACGCTCGGGCACGAGGCGGGCGACCACGTGCTGCGCGTCATCGCGGAACGCTTACGCGCCAGTACGAGAGCCGATGATTTTGTGGCGCGGCTCGGCGGCGACGAGTTCGTCGTTCTCCTGCTCGAGGTTACCACGTTGCACGATACGGAACGCTTCGTCGCAGCAATGCACGAGCGCATGGCTGCTCCGATCGTGTATCTCGGCCAGGAGTTACGCATTTCGGTCAGCATCGGCTTCGCCGCCGGTATCAACGAGCATGGTTCTTTAGAGGACGTACTACGACAAGCCGATGCTGCGATGTATAGAGCCAAGCGCCATTGGAGCTCGCGCGAAGATCGAATCGCTTAGCGCCTGGAAGCCTCAAGGCTTTCCGGTAAACGGTGCTTTCAACGAACCGCAAGCCCGCTCTCGCGCCGCAATGTTTGCGAGGCACGCGTTCGGGGAGGCTCTGCGGGAGGGGCCGCGGACTCGTTCGGAAAGGAGCGCAGCGATGGCGAAACTGAATGTGGGCGATCGCGCGCCGGATTTTACGCTCGCGTCCGAGTCGGGCGAGACGGTCTCGCTCGCGCGGGCGCTCGAGCGCGGACCGGTCGTTCTCATTTTCTATCCGATGGATAACACACCGGGTTGCACGGCACAGCTCTGCGCCGCCCGCGACGACGCCGCCGCCTACGCCGCCGCAGGCGCGAGCGTCTACGGCGTCAACAACGGCAGCGCGCGTTCGCACGCTGCGTTCAAGGCAAAGCATGGCCTCGCGGCGCCGCTGCTCGTCGACGCAAGGCTTGTCGTCGCATCCGCGTATGACAGCGTGCTCGGATTCGGTCTGCTCAAATTCGTGAACCGCACCGTCGTCGGTATTGTGCCCGACGGCACGATCGCGTTCTACGAGCGGGGCACACCCGCGACGGGCGAGATTCTCGACTCGTTGTCCAGCCGCGGCGTCGCAGCGAAGCCCGCTACGCGTCGATGATCGCGTTGAAGTCGAGCTCGAGACCGGGCGGCGGCGTTCCGCGTTCGTACACATCGCGCTTGTGCGGATGGATCGCGACCGCGTAGGCGGCTCCGTCCTCAAAGAAGCGATCGATCTTCTTTTGCAGTTTGCTCCAGCTGTCGCTACCGGACATCACCTCAATGACGACATCGGGCGTGACGCGCCAATATTTCGTGCGCTGCTGCGGCGTGAGGCTTGCGAGTCGCTCGGCGCTGATCCAGGATGCGTCGGGTGCCAGTATCCCGCCGCGGGGCGTCTTGAAGCCCGTGTCCGAATCGTACGCTTTGCCACCGGCAGTTTTTGCAAACTGCCAGAGCTGGCCGATGGCCTCCCCGTTTTTCGGCCCGGTTTCCGTATGGGACGGGCTCACCGTCACCTCACCGTCGTCATCGCGCTCGATTCGGTAACCGGGGTTGCGCTCGGAGAGCCGGAGCAGTTCATCGTCCGAAACGACCGGTTCCGTGAACGTCTTTGCCATGCATTCAACCTCCCGTGTTCAGCAATCTTCCCGTATCCCGCTACGTCGACTAAACGGCCGCCGCTTCGAGTCCGGCAGCGGCGCGTTCCGCGTCGAGTTCCTCGAGGTGGCGTTCGGCTTCGAGCGAGGCGCGGCAGCCGCTGCCGGCGGCCGTGATCGCTTGTTTGTAACGAATGTCGAAGACGTCGCCACCGACGAAGACTCCGGGCACGTTCGTGCGCACCTCGTCGGAGGAAACGATGTAGCCGCGCGCGTCGAGTTCGAGCTGGTGTTCGAAGATCGCGGTGTTGGGATCGTGTCCGATCGCGATGAAGAGCGCATCGGTTTGCAGCTCCGACACGTCGCCCGTAACCGTATCGCGCAAGACGAGCCGCTCGAGCATCGCATCGCCGCGCACTTCCTCAACGGCCGTGTTGAACCGGAATTCGATCTTCGGATGTGCGAGTGCGCGGTCCGCCATGATCTTACTCGCCCGCAGGCTGTCGCGGCGATGCAGAACCGTCACCTTCGAGCCGAAGCGCGTCAAGAAAAGCGCCTCTTCCATCGCCGAATCGCCGCCACCGGCGACGGCGATCCGCTTGCCTTTGAAGAACGCGCCGTCGCAGGTCGCGCACGTCGAGATGCCGCGCCCACGCAGCCGCTCTTCGCCGGGAATGCCGAGCCAGCGCGCGCTCGCGCCCGTCGCGACGATTACGCTATCGGCGTCGTATGCGTCTTCGCCCGCCCAAACGCGGAACGGGCGCGCTGAAAAGTCGACGCGCGTAACGTCGACGTTCTCGATCTTGGCGCCGAAACGCTCGGCCTGGATGCGGAAACTCTCCATCAGTTCGGGACCGAGAATGCCGGCTGGAAAGCCCGGGTAGTTCTCGACCTCGGTCGTGTACATCAGTTGTCCGCCGTACTGATAGCCCGCGAATACCAGCGGCGCGAGGTTCGCGCGCGCGGCATAGATTGCGGCCGTCAGACCCGCCGGACCCGAACCGATGATGATGAGGCGTTCCATTTTGAGGCCTTCGACCGGTGCGACAGGGTGTCCGGTTGCGACGACGTGAACGCAAGCGGCCATGCTCGAGGACGATTTTTCCGATATTCTGCGCAAGGCCAAGCGCGGAACGGGGCGCGACGACGCGGCCATCGCCACCGCGACGGGCATCCCCGCTCAAGCGCTCGCGAACTGGACGCGTGGCGCAGGCGTTCCGAGCGACGACGAAGCGCGCGCTATCGCAGCCGTCCTCGCGTTAGATCCCGGCAAACTCGCCGACGCCGCGGCTCGGCGCTGGGAGCCGAAGGTTCCGTTGCCGCACGACGTCCGTCACCATCCGCACGACCCGCACCCCTCCAATGGCTATCTCTTCTTCCTCGAAGACGGACGCACGGCGGCGTTGATCGATCCGGCCGGCTTGCCGAGTACGATCATGAGTGCGATTGCCGAAGGGCCATACGCGCTACGCTACATTCTCATCACGCACAAGCATGCCGATCATTGCGATGCGACGGCCGACGTGGCGCGCGCTTTTCCACAAGCGAAGATCGTGATGCATCGTGCCGACGTGGCGGCGATCGGCAATTTGGCAAACCAGGCGCTGCCAATCAATGACGGAGACGAGCTGCCCTTTGGCAACGCCGCCGCGATCCGCATGTTGCACACGCCAGGCCACACCGATGGCTCGTCGTGCTTTCTCTTCCGCTCGACGCTCTTTACGGGCGATACCCTCTTCGCGGGCAGCGTCGGCGGCGCATTCGGCGACAAGAGTACGTATCGCGACATTCTCGAGAGCGTCCGCACCAAGATTTTCGCCCTCGACGACACGACCGTCCTCATGCCCGGTCACGGACCACCCTCGACGATCGCCGAAGAGCGCGCGCACAATCCGTTCTTTTAGCGCGGCGTGAGAACGCTCATGCGCACCGTCGAAGCAGTTCTGTGGAACTCGCGCTTCATCACGCTCATTGCGGTCATCGGCAGCTTCTTTGCTTCGCTCGTGATGTTCTATGTCGCTTGCATCGATATCGGTTCGCTCGCTCGGGTTCTCGCCCCGTATGCCACACACGCGGGAAACGACGCGACGCATCAATCGCTTCGGACGGAAATCATCAGTTACACGGTCGAGATCGTCGATACGCTGCTCTTTGGGCTCGTTTTACTCATTTTTGCGCTCGGGATCTACGAGCTGTTCATCAACAAGATCGAAGCGATCGAACGTTCGGAGAGCGCGAGCCGTGTGCTGCTGATTCGCAGCCTCGATGAGCTCAAGGAGCGCCTTGCAAAAGTCATCTTGCTCATTTTAATTGTTAACTATTTTGAATACGCCATCGAGCTTACGCCGAAATCGTCGCTCGATCTGCTCTTTCTGGCGGCCGGCGTGCTGCTCGTCGCATTCGGCATCTATCTGACGAGGACCAAGCCTTCACAAGATAATTGAGCGCGACGCGGCACGTTGCACGCCGGTTTACGGCGTGTTTTACGCCGGCTGATGTTTATGGGTGCCGGCAAAGCGGAAAGCGCAGGTCAAGGAGAGCGATGATGACGACGAACGAAAACACAGGATCGATTCCCGAGGCGCCCGAGGAGACGGCGGTCTTGCACAATGCGCACGGTGGCCCGGACGAGCATCCGACCGAACAGCCGACCACGGTTGCCGGCGGCGTCGTCGGGCCGCTGGAAACGGCGAAAGAGATTTCCGAAGAGACCAAAGACCGATAGCTAACGATCGCCGCTCGGCGACGTTAGACGAGCGCGCCCAGATTCTTGGCGAACTCCGCAACCGTCTTTCGCGCAACGCTCTCGATCAGACGACCGCCGACGCTTGCGATCATGCCACTAATCTGGGCATCCGTGTGTAGCGTGACGTGCGTTATGTCGCCGAGCGCTTCCGCGTGGGAAACCACCTTGGCACGGACGCCGCCGCGGCCTTTCGTATCCTCGCCTCGGATGTCGAGCGTCGCCATATGCGTCGCCTCGTCGATCGATGCGACGGTGATCGTCGCTTTGTAGGCGACGCTCACCGGACCCACTTTCACCGCGACCTTGGCGCGATAGGTCTTGTCGTCGACGACCTCCGTAATCTCGGCGTTCGGGATGCAGCCGGCGACGCGCGGCACGTCGTTGAGGATGGGCCACGTCCTCTCCAGGGGCGCATCGATGTCGAAGGCGTCGTCGATCGTCATCGCAGGCTCTTCTCCAAGCGCTGCGCCGGGCCGTGGACGGGCAGCGAATTCTCGCGCAGACTGCCGCCGCCACGTCCCGTCCGCTGCGCGACGATCTCCGCGGCGATCGAGATTGCGGTCTCCTCGGGCGTGCGAGCGCCGATGTCGAGACCGACGGGAGCGTGCAGGCGCGCGAACCCCGTTTCCGGCACACCCGCCTCGCGCAGCGCCGCCAACCGGTTCGCGTGCGTGCGCCGGCTCCCCATCACGCCAATGTATCCCGCTTGCGTGCCGAGACCGACTTGCAGGAGGGGAACGTCGAACTTCACGTCGTGCGTGAGCACGATCAGAACGGTGCTCGCCGTAACGCGCGCGCCGCTCAAAAACTCGTCGGGCCACGCGACGACGATCTCATCGGCATCGGGGATGCGCCGTTTGGTTGCAAAGACCGGACGTGCGTCGACGACGGTGACGCGATAGCCGAGGTACTTGCCCATCGTCGCCATCGCGCGCGAGAAGTCGATCGCGCCGAACACGTACATATCGGGCTTGGGCGCGAAAGATTGAATGAAGACGCGCGCCTCGACGCCGATCGGTTCGCCGTCGAAGCCGAACTCGCGCAGCGACGTCTGCGCTGCCGAGAGGAGCGCCCGCGCTTCGCCTTCGACGGCCGCATTGAGCCCGGGCGTCCCGAGGTCGCCGACGAAACCGCCATCGTCCACCAACAGCTTCGCACCGCGATGGCGCTCGTCGAGCCGCGTGGCGAGCGCGACCGGCGTTTCGTCGCGCAGTGCCGCCGCCAAGCGTTCGAAGAGGTTCACGACGTTACCAATCGAGGCGCTCGACGAACACGTGCAACGTGCCACCGCACGTCAGGCCGACCTCGGTCGCCTCGGCGTCGCTGATGCCGTACGTGACGAGCCGCGATTCGCCGGTCGCGATCGTCTGCTGCGCCTCTTCGAAGAGCGCGCCCTCGACGCAACCACCGCTGATGGAGCCGGCAACCTCGCCCGCTTCGCTGACGGCCATCGCGGCGCCCGGATCGCGCGGGGCCGAACGTTCGACGTCGACGAGCGTCGCAAGGGCGATGCGCTGACCCGCGGCGCGCCACTGCTCGACCGTATCGAGAATCTCTATCATACCGTCACCGTCTTCTCTATGGCACCCGCAATCGCATCGAGCGAACGCAAATTGTGGCCTTCGACGAGGGCATCGACGTGGGGCAACGCCGCGGCCATGCCCGCCGCGAGCGGCTCGAAAGCGGGATGCTTTTTCTGCGGGTTGACCCACACGACGCGGCGCGCGAGCCGGCGCAGCCGCAACATTTGTTGGCCGACCAGACCCGGATCTTCGCGCTCCCAGCCGTCGGAGAGAATCACGACCGTCCCGCCGCGGGCCACGCCGCGCTGCGCGTAGCCGTCGTTGAAGGCCCGCAGCGCCGCACCGATGCGTGTGCCGCCGCCGTAGTCGCCGAGCGCCTGGGCAAACGCGGTCATGACGGAGCGGGCGCCCGCGCGCCGCGCGATCGCGGTAATTTCCGTCAATTCCGTCGCGAAGGCGAACGCCCGAACGCGGGGCCGCGCGAGGGCCGCGACGCGCGCGTACTGCAGCAACGCCCGCGCGTACGGCAGCATCGAACCCGACACGTCGCAGATGAAGACTAGCGGCCGAGGCCGTTCGCGGCGCGCGCTCTTACGGCGCCGCACGAGCTCACCCTCGGCCCGCGCGGCGGCGCGCATCGTCGCGCGAATGTCGAGCCGGTCGCCCCGTGCGGCGGTCTTGCGACGTCGCGACCGGCGCACTTCCACGGCGATGCGCAACCGCGTCATCGCGCGCAGCGCGAGGATTCGCTCGCGGTCGTCCATCTCGGCGAAGTCGCGTTCGGAGAGCCGTTCGTGCGGCGACGCCATCGCCACGAAGGTGGCGGCGTCTTGTGTCTCTTCGCTGCGCTCGCTCGAGGGCGCCCGCGGAATGCTGCTGGTTTGCGTTTGCGTGGGCGCCTCTTTGCGCGGTGTCGTAACCCGTTCGACGAGGCCATCGAGCGTCGTAAGGTCGGCAAAGGCGCTCACGACTTCCCCGAAAGCCGCGTGAAACGCGCCGAGATCGCCGATCCGCGGCAGCATCGCAACTCGCGCGAACCAATAGAGCGCCACGGCATCGCGCGTGCGCGCACGCTCGAGCGTTCGCGCTAAAGCGACCGTGCGCTGCGTGCCGGCAGCGACGCCGCGTTCGGCGAGCGCGCGGTTGAGATTTGCCGCGAACTCGGCGACGCCGAGCGGTATCACGGCACCAGCGCGTCGGCTGCAGCGCGCGCAGTTTCGATATCTTCGGGATACTTTACGACCGTACCGAATGAGTCGTCGAGAAACCTCCGCTCCAAGCGCTCCGCGCCGAGCGCATCGAGCGTCTGCGTCCAGTCGATCGCCTCTGCGATTCCCGGCGGCTTGCGCAGACCGCGCTCCCGCAACACGGCGACGGCGGCCGCAACGTCCTGCGCGAGTGCCGAAGGGGCATCCGGCAAACGCAGGCGGATGATCTCGGTCTCACGTTCGCGCGACGGGTGGTCGATCCAGTGGTAGAAGCAGCGGCGCTTGAGCGCATCGTGCAGGTCGCGCGTGCGGTTCGAGGTGAGGATCACGATTGGCGGATGCGTCGCCGCGATGCGGCCGATCTCCGGTATCGTCATCGCGAAATCCGAGAGATACTCCAGGAGATACGCCTCGAACTCATCATCGGCCCGGTCGATCTCGTCGATGAGCAGCACGACGCCGTGCTCTCGCTGCGCGCCCAGCGCCCCCAGCAGTGGGCGGCGCAGCAGGAAGTCGTCGCCGTAGAGGTCCGGGGGCTTCTGCCCGACGCCCTCGGCGCTGCGGATCGCGAGCAGTTGCTTGGCGTAGTTCCAGTCATAGGCCGCGGCGTAGAGATCGAGTCCATCGTAGCATTGCAAGCGCACCAGATCCGCCTCGTAGACGCGGGCGAGCACGCGCGCGGCCTCCGTCTTTCCGACGCCGGCATCGCCCTCCAGCAGCAGTGGCCGTCGCATCGCGACGGCGCACGCCAGTGCCGTCGCGAGTCCGCGGTCGGCCAGATACGATTCGGCGCGTAATCGGGCGGTCAGTGCGTCGACGTCGATGGCCACCTTCATGCTCGAACCGCGTTCTCCACGCCGATGCGCCTTCCCGTGACCCGGACGTCCTGCGACGAGGAGATAGTTTTTGTTTGCGGTAGGTTCGAAGCCCACGTTCCGAGCGAGGTTCTTGCCGATGCCCCGAATCGAGATGGACGTCAATGGCGTTCGTGCGCAACTCGACGTCGAACCACGGATGCTGCTCGTGCACGCACTGCGCGACAAGCTCGAACTCACCGGTACGCACGTCGGCTGCGACACCTCGAGCTGCGGTGCATGCACCGTGCTGCTCGACGGGGCTTCCGTCAAGAGCTGTACCCTCTTTGCCGTTCAAGCCGACGGCGGCTCCGTCACGACGATCGAAGGCATCGGCGCGAGCAACGCCCTGCACCCAATGCAAGAAGCGTTCTGGGAGAAGCACGGCCTGCAGTGCGGCTACTGCACGCCCGGCATGATCGTCAGCGCCGTCGATCTACTGCAGCGCAATCCCGATCCCACGGACGCCGAGATCCGCGAAGGTCTCGAAGGTAACCTGTGCCGCTGCACGGGTTACGAGAACATCGTGCGCGCCGTGCGCGCCGCGGGTGAAGCGCTGCGCAACAACGATGCGCGACACAGCGTCAAAGAGTTACTGCCGGTCGGAGGAGCGAGCTGATGGCCTTTACCACGATGGTCGGCGCGAAGGTCAAGCGCCGTGAAGATCCGCGCCTAATCACGGGTCGCGCGACGTACGTCGACGACGTGCATCTGGTCGGCATGCTGCACGCCGCCTTCGTACGCAGTCCCTACGCGCACGCCAAGATCCGCAGCGTCGATCTGACGGCGGCCAAAGCGAAGCCGGGCGTCTTCGGTGCGTACTCGGCAGCCGATCTCAAAGCGGAAGGCTTCGAAGGCTCAATGCCGGTTGCGGCCGATCTTCCCGGCCTCAAGAAGCCGCTCCACCCGCCGCTCGCGACGGACGAAGCGCGCTTCGTCGGCGAACCGGTCGCGGTCGTAATCGCGAACGACCCGTACGCCGCCCGCGACGCGGCCGAAGCGGTCGAAGTCGAGTACGAAGAACTGCCGGTGGTCGTCGACATGGAGAAGGCGGCCGCCGGCGGTCCGTTCGTTCACGCGGAGCTCGAGAGCAACGTCGCCTACGAGATGCCGACGAAGGTCGGCGACGTCGATGCCGCGTTTGCGAACGCCGACGTCGTCGTCAAGCAGCGCATCGTCAACCAGCGCCTCGTGCCGTGCCCGATGGAGCCGCGGACGATGATGGCGCATTGGGAGCCCGGCCCCGCGCAACTCACGCTCTGGTCATCGACGCAGATTCCACACCTCTTGCGCACCAACATCGCCATCATGCTGGGTCTTGGCGAAACGAAGGTGCGCGTCATCGCGCCCGAAGTCGGCGGCGGTTTCGGTGCGAAGCTGCAGTTTTACGCCGAAGAGTTTCTCGTTTCGTGGATCTCGATGCAGCTCGGACGGCCGATCAAATACATCGAGACGCGCTCCGAATGCTTCCAGGCCATGACGCACGGCCGCGACCAGATTCAATACGTCGAGATCGCTGCGAAACGCGACGGAACGATCCTCGCGCTGCGCATGAAGATCTTCTCGAATATGGGCGCGTACCACCATCTGCTCACGCCCGCCATCGCGACCTTCACGCCGATGATGGCGCCGGGTTGCTACAAGCTGCAAGCGCTCGAATGCCAATTGATCGGCGTCTTTACCAATACGATGGCGACGGACGCCTACCGCGGCGCCGGACGTCCCGAAGCGACCTTCATCATCGAACGATCGATCGATCTTCTTGCAGGAGAACTGGGACTCGACCCGGTCGACATCCGGCGCAAGAACTTCATCGGGCCCGAAGAGTTTCCGTACCCCATCGTTACCGGTCTCACGTACGATAGCGGCAACTACGAGGCGTCGCTTGCCAAAGCGCTCGAAGTTGCCGATTACCAGGGGTTGCGCGCGAAGCAAACCCAGTTACGCAAGGAAGGCCGGTATCTGGGCATCGGGCTCTCGACGTACGTCGAAGTGTGCGGCATGGGCCCTTCGGCCGCGATGCCGGCACCGGGCTGGGACAGCGCGACGATTCGCGTCGAGCCGACCGGCGGCGTGACGGTGATGACGGGCATCTCACCGCACGGTCAAGGCCAGGAGACGACGTTCGCGCAGATCGTCGCGGACCAGCTCGGCGTCCCGATCGACAGCATCAACATCATTCACGGCGACACCGATAAAGTGCAGTACGGCGTCGGCACGTTCGGCTCGCGTGGCACCGCCGTCGGGGGCGCGGCGCTCAAGCTCGCGATCGATTCGATTCAGGCCAAAGCGATAAAAATCGCGGCGCATCAGTGGGAAGCCAATCCCGACGACGTGGAGTACAAGGACGGCAAAATCACGGTCAAAGGCGATCCGTCGAAGTCGCTCACGACGGCCGAAGTCGGCTTCATGGCGTTCCGCGGCATCAACCTTCCGCCCGACGTCGAGCCCGGTCTCGATGCGACGCGACGCTTCGAACCACCCAACTTCGTCTTCCCCTTCGGCGCGCACATCTGCGTCGTCGAAGTGGACGCGCAGACGGGTCAAGTCGAAATCGTGAAGTACGTCGCGGTCGATGACTGCGGACCGATCATCAATCCGCTCATCGTCGAGGGCCAGATTCACGGCGGACTCGCGCAGGGTATCGCGCAGGCGCTCTTCGAGGAAGCCGTCTACGACGAGAACGGCCAACTCACGAGCGGCACGTTTGCGGACTATGCGATCCCGCACGCCGAACAACTGATCAGCTTCGAGACCGCGCACACTTCGACGCCGACCGACGTCAATCCACTGGGCATCAAGGGCGTCGGCGAAGCAGGCACAATCGGCTCGACGCCGGCCGTCGTCAATGCGGTCATGGATGCGCTCGCACCGTTCGGCATCAAGCACATCGACATGCCGCTGCGTCCCGAGAAGCTGTGGAACGCGATGCAGACGCAGGGCAACGGAAAGGCGCGCGCATGATTCCGACCAAGTTCGAATACGCCAAACCGAAATCGCTCGATGAGACCTTCGCGCTGCTCGGTGAGCACGGTGCCGATGCGAAGTTGCTCGCGGGCGGGCACAGCTTGATTCCCATGATGAAGCTGCGGCTCGCGGAGCCCGCGTTCCTCATCGATCTCGCAGGCGTACCCGATCTCACCGGCATCGCGTTCGGCGGCGGCCGCTTCACCATCGGCGCGATGACCAAGCACGCGGCGCTCGCCGCAAGCGACGAGCTGCGGCAGCACGCGCCCGTGCTCTGGGGCGCGGCGAACGCCGTCGGCGATCCGCAAGTCCGCAATCGCGGAACGATCGGCGGCGCGCTCGCGAACGGCGATCCCGCCTGCGATTATGCGGCGGTCATGTACGCGCTCGATGCGACTTTTACGATCGCGGGAAAGAACGGGACGCGCGAGGAGAGCGCCGACGCGTTCATGGTCGGTATGTTCGAGACGACGCTCTCTCCCGAAGAAGTGCTCGTCAAGATCAGCTTCGCTGCCGCACCGCGTTCGGCGTACGCAAAGTATCCGCACCCCGCGTCGGGCTATCCGATGGTCGGCGCCGCCGTTGCGCTAACGATGAATGGCGATGCGATCGGACAAGCGCGCATCGGCATCACCGGCGTCGGCGATCACGCGTTCCGCGCAACCGCCGTAGAGAAGGCGCTCGCGGGCGTCCGCGCTACCGACGCCGCCGCACTCAAAGCGGCCTGCGCGGGCAGCGCCTCGGACGTTGACGTTCGCTCCGAAGTGCAGGCATCGGCCGCGTATCGCAGCGCGATGTCCGACGTATTCGTGGCGCGCGCGGTAGCTGAGGCCGCGAAGCGCGAGTAACGAGCAGACCGGCAAAGGGCGAACGACGCTGCTTCGTGGTTTGCACACGTTTTACTTCCGCGTCTGATGCTGCGCGAAATGCCAAGCGCAACGTCGTGAAATGGCGTATCGCGAGCGGCTCATGCCGGTCGCCCTCATTTCGGTAGGCGTCGCCGCTGATCCGTCAATTGGCCCGAATTCGGCACGGGATAGACAGAGCGCCACGCATCGCGGCCGACCTAATTCCTGGAATGACTCCCGACGTAACGAAGTCCGAGATCCGAAGACTCCGTCAGCCGTGCGACGCGCCTAGCGAGCCACGAGTGCGGAACGCGGTTTGCGTGTAGCCGCGCGAAGGTGAGCATCGCCGCATCGCCGGTGAGTTCAAATAAGTCGAGTGCGACCAACGCGGCGCGCCAGCTACTCGAGACCGACCGAAAGAGGCGATACGCCTCCTGCAGTAACGGAAGGGCGAAGGACACACCGCGCTCCTCCTTGGCAACGAGTCCGAACGCGTAGGCTTCCTTGGCGCGATACAAGGGGCTGCCGTGCGTAACGACGTTCAAGCGGTTTATCGGCTTCGATAATGCTTTGTAGCGAGCGATGTGCAAGGCGGCGCGGGAAGGATCGGAGCGTGCGAGAAGCGGCGCAAGATCGAGCAACGCTTCTCGTTCGTCGTCGCTGGTCGCAGTCCAGTCTATCTGCTGCACGAGATCGTCGGCGTCAGCGATGCACTCCGCCGCGTTGACAAACTCTCCAATCTCACGCGCGAGATAACCGCGACCGACGAGCGCTGTTGCGCGCAACGCCGCCGTCGGTGCGAGATCGATGGCGAGCCGAAAGTTACGAAACGCGGAAAGGTGGTTGCCAGCGAGAGCGTCGAGCCAAGCAAGGCGGTTTGTTAAGTAGAAGCGCAGCGGCCGCAGTTCGTCGTTCCATGCGATGCCGGCGGCGCGCGTTCGTACGAAGTCGGCAAGTCCCGACGGGTTGACTTCGGCAACGGGAATCGCAAGGTTGTTGAGCATGTTAGCTTCGAAATAGGCATCGCGCTTCGCGATTCCGATCGCATGCTCATTGGCAGCGAGCTGCATCGTTATTTGCCGCTCGATGTCGCCTTGCAGCGCGGCCACAAGACCGAGCAAGTCGAGAAGACGTGCGTGCGCCGAGCCGCCCCGCTCGTCGAGCGCTTCGCCCGCGATGTCTTCCGTTCGCGAAAAGTCACCGCGCATAAACGCGGTGAGCGCACGGTAGTAAGCCGCTTCAGTGATGATCTCGCGATCGCCAGTGGACGTTGCATACGTTTCGGCGTTCGCCAACGCTTCATCGGCGGTTTCATAGTCGTCCCGGCGCGCAAGCGCGGTCCCGAGCAGGAACTGATGTACGGCAGACGCCGCATGGTCGCCAAACGACGGAACGTTTTGCCCGAGTTCAACGATCGCGTCGACTACGCGGCCCGCTCGGAGGAACGCCCGAGCACGCAGCAACGACGCAGATGCACTATCGTGACCATGGAGCAGACTGAGGCACAGCTTGGGCCGGCCCGAGAGGTACGCGTCTGAGGCAGCTTCATAAGGGGCCTTGCGCGGTGCAAGCTGGACGACGTTCTGAATAGCCTTGCATCCTTCTCGCAACTGCATGACCGAACGAAAAAATCAGCAGATTCGCTCGGTCCGTGCGGCTACCTTTAGAATCCACGCTCCGCCGCTCCTCTCCTTGTGGAAAGACGGAGCTCTCCGTTAGACTCAGCCGCAGGCGCTTCCGCCGTTCGAGAACGGAAGAATGACGTGATGGAAAGCGCCGATGAGCAAGCCGAAGTGCATGGCGAGCGCGTGCACGATATCCAAGGTAAAAGTCTCCGCAAGCGTTTCGTAGGCCCTACGAACAGGGTAGGCAATCCGCCCACTCCCCTTCTGCGTTCTTTGTTGGTAGGGTTCCGGCCTTACGGGCGGTCGCTTGCTCTTTCTCTGAGCAAGTAAACAAGCGTTTTGTACCGTGGCGTTGCCCGCGACCGCAACTCAGCGTTGGCCAGCGGCCTTGCGACAAAATTAGTCGACCGTCCGGCAAATTGGGAGAGTCGAAGTACCCCAACCGGCATTCTGCTTGAATGTAAAGCTGCCGTTAGGATTCGCGCCGAAGCGACGCATGGCACGCGTGACGCATGCCCTCAGCTCGACGTGCAGTGGATGATTTCACTGACGGCTCCCTAACTCGCGCCAAATGCGAGAAAATAGCGGCGTCCGGTTTCCGGCCGCTGCCGTCCTTTGCGCTGCTCTGCTCGCCGTAACGGCTTCCGCGTCGCGCGGCGTCGATGCGCCGATCCGCGGCTTTACGGCGCGCGATCTGGCGGCGGAACGGCAGGCCGAAGCGGCCGTCTTGGCGTCACCATCCGAGGACGTTGCGCAACGGTATGAAACCGCTCTCGCCTCCGACGTGCACCGCATGGGATCGCCTGCGGACTATCGCACCGCGGTCTACGTGCGCGACGTCCTCGCGAAGGCCGGCTGGGATGCCAAGATCGTGCCGTACAGCGTCCCGATCGCACTGCCCACGCAGCAGCGTATCGTTCTGCTGAGCCCGAAACCGCTGACTTTGGAATTGCACGAAGCGGAGGTCGCGGGCGACCCGTACTCTCGCGCACACGACGCAATCGGCACGCCGTATTCCGCCTACAGTACCGACGGCGATGCGACGGGACAACTCGTTTACGCGAACTACGCGCGGCCCGAGGATTTCGCGACGCTCGCCAAGATGGGCGTCGACGTCCGAAAAGCGATCGTGCTCGCGCGCGCCGGCAAAGGGACGCTCGTCGGCAAGGCCTACGAAAGCGCGAAGAATGGTGCCGCAGTGACGCTCGTCTTCGAGGATCCGATGGACGGTGGCTACTTCAAGGGCGATCCGTATCCGCGCGGCCCTTGGCGTCCGACGAGCGCCGCAGTCCGCAACACGATGACCTTCGCAAACGACCCGGGCGATCCGACAGCGATCGGCGTCCCCGTCCCCGGCGCGCCGCACAAACCGTTCTCCGCAATTGCCGTACCACCGATTCCCGAGATGCCGGTTACGGGCGACGTCGCGCAAACGTTGATCGCAGCAATGGACGGCCCGATCGCGCCCGACGATTGGCACGGCGGCTTCCCGCTGCCGCTCCATGTCGGCGCGACCGCGCGGGCGCACTTCACGCTGCGGACCAACCGCTTCATCGGCAACATGTGGGACGTCATCGCGACGTTGCCGGGAACGGACCCGACGCAGAGCGTCGTCGTCGGCGGCCATCGCGACGCATGGACCTACGGCGCCGTCGATCCGATCAGCGGCACCGTCGATCTGCTGCAACTCGCCGAAGCATACGGCAAAGCGGTGCGCGCCGGATGGAAACCGCGCCGCACGATTACGATCGGTTCGTGGGATGGTGAAGAGCTGAACCTCTTCGGCTCGGCGATCTGGGTCGACGAACACGCGGCCGACCTGCGCAAAGGGATGGTCGCGTACGTCAACACGGACGAGGTCGCGTTCGGCCCGCACTTCAACGCGTACGCGACGCCCGAACTCGTGCCGCTCGCGAAAGCGGTAGCCCATGACGTCACCGCCCCCGACGGCACGCAGCTCGATGCCTATTGGGGTGCCGCGGACCCGTTGCGCAACGTCGACCCGGTCGGCGGCGGCAGCGATGACGAACCGTTCATCTATCACGAGAATCTGCCCGCGCTCGGCGGCGGTTACGGCGGGCCGCTGGGAACGTACCATTCAGCCTACGATACGGTCGCGAGCCTGCGGATCTTCGATCCGGGCATGCGCCGTGCGGCGGCGGCAGCTCGCTTCACGAGTCTCGTGACGATGCGGCTCGCCGATGCGGCGGCACCCGATCTCGAACTGGCACCGCTCGCCGACGCACTGCGCCTTCGGTTGCGCACGTTTGCATCCGTCGATGCGACCCCGCGACGCGCGTTCGTCGTCCGCGCGTTGCTGCCGAAGCTGGAAGGTTTCTCCAACCGTGCGCGCGATCTCGACATGCGCGTCGACGCCGCTGTGGCATCCGGCGATCCGGATCGCATTGCCGCCGCCTACGCATCGGTGCGCAATCTCGAAGCGGCGTTCTATCTGCCGAGCGGCGTGAGCGGGAACGGCTGGTCGCGTAGTTTGCTGTACGGACTGCGCGACGACGCGCCGTATCTGCCGACGCTCGACGACACGCTCGACCCGGTACGTTCCGAGGATGCGTTGAAAACCCTGATGGCCGCGTTCGCGACTGCGAGTGCCGCGACGTAATACGCGGTTAGGAGACGGCGTGCAAGCGCTGGGGCGCCTTGGACGTGCGCTCGATCGTTGTGACGAGCGAAGCGCCGGTCCAGTGGTGTAGCGCGTAAGCAGCCCGCTCTACGCGCAAGCCATACGTTCCGCCGCGAACCGCCTCGACGACGAGCTGCTGCGACGTGCTCGGCGCAGTTGAAGCGACCGTGCCGCCGAAGCGCCGCTCGGCGGCGAGATGGAGGTGGCCGCAGATGACCCGCACGACCTGCGGATGCTGCCGGACGATCGTTTCGAACGACTCGCGACCGCGCAGCGGCTTCGCATCGAGCGGTGCGACGCCGACGTCGAACGGCGGGTGATGCATCGCAACGAGCGTGGGAACGTCCCGCGCTTCGTGCAACGTCGCGTCGAGCCAAGCTAAACGCTGCGCGTCGAGCTCGCCGCCCGGCTTCCGTCCACGCGTCGAATCGAGCGCCACCAAGCGCAAGGGCCGCATCTCGACCGCGTAGCACAGTGGCCCCGTTCGCGGCAAGTATGCGTGATCGGCGAAGGCGGTGCGCAGGCCGTCCGGATCGTCATGATTGCCGGCCAAGAGATAGACCGGCATCTCGAGTTCGGCGAGGATCGCACGCAAGCGGCGATACTCTTTCTTCTTCCCGCGGTCCACGAGGTCGCCCGTCGCGACGACGAATGCCGGCCTCGGGAAGCGGGCGTTGAGCGCCGCGACGCAGCGCCGCAGCTCGCGCCCCGTGTGGATCATATGGTGCAGCAGGTCGCCTTTGCGGCGCACGTGCGGATCGGTAATCTGCGCAACCAGGACGCCCGTCATGGCGCAAACCTACACGCTGCCTGTGCCACCAGTATGGCACCTTGATAGGTTGGCGCTACGTCGTTGCCGTGGCCTGCGAACGTCCGTCGGTGCCGGTGACGCGAACCTTGGGAGCTGCGGTATGGGCGCCCGGCGGGACGAGCTGGAACTCGACGACCTTCACGCCCGAATCCGGCAGACTCAGACTCACGCGGCCCGGCGCGCAGACCTTGTCACTGCAGAAGGATGCGACCCAAGCCTTGGGCACGTTCGACGCGCGCAACGTCACGTTCGCGCGGCCGCCGCCCGCGACGACGAGCCGGTATTTGAGCGTGTTCGGGATGCTGCCCGGCAGATCGGCGCCGGTCCAGGGCGCGAGCGAAACCGAAATGCCGGACTTCGCTTGCAATCCCAGAGCCACGATCGCCTCCTGCCCTTCCTCGAGGTACATGTCGTGCCGCTCGTCATTCGATGGCAGCTTCGCGGCGAGCGCGACGAGGTCGTCGAATTCCGCCCGCGCGCGCGTCGCGTTGCCCGCCGCAGCCGCCGTGCGGCCGGCGTAGAGATGCACGTAGCCCAGCGTGCGCAGCGCCGCGGCATCGTTCGGGTTCGCGGCGACGTGCTGCCGCGCAATGGCGAAGGCTTTCCCGAACGTCGCGTTCGAATCGGCGGCTTTGTCGGCAGCGGCTTGCGCGCGCGCGAGATCGACGAGCGCCGTTGCATCCGTAGGATTGAGGTCGGCGAGCTTTGCGTCGGCTTCGACGAGCCCGTCTTTGTCTCCGAGCCGTCTTGCCGCGAGCGCGAGTCCTGCGAGCGCGTCCTGGTTCTTGGGATCGAGATCGAGCACGGCGCGATACGCTTGCGCCGCGTCGGTCCACTGCTCGCGATCCCGCGCGGCGTCGCCGCGCAGGCGCGTGAGCAAGGTCTTATCGTTCACCGACGTGCCGACGTTCACGAGCGCCGCGATCGCGCGGTCGCGCAGGACCGCCTCCTCGGCGCGCGTATGCAAAAGGTCGGTGCCGCCTCCGGCGGCATCGCTGCCCTCGAGCAGCTTTTCGGCAGTCGCGATCGCCGCTTCGGCGCGCTTCGCATTCGCTTCGACGGACCGCGGATCGGTGAACGCGATCGACGCATCGGCGAGCGTCGCATCGATCTTGCGCTGCTGCGCTGAAACGATCTCACCATTCTTGCCGGCCTTGGCGGCGCCGACGAGTATTGCGAGTTGCGGCTGCGAGATGACGTCGATGTAGCGCGCCCGCAGAATGCCTTGCGCATCGATCACGAGCGTCGTCGGAAAATACTGCACGTCGTACGCTTTGGCGAACGCATCGTCGGACGTGACTGCGAGCGGGTACGGCACGTTCCTTGCAATCGCGTACGCGCGCACGATCGGTGCCGTCTCGGTCGTATCGACCCCCAAGAGTGCGACGTTGCCCTTCGCGAGTTTGGGCGCCGCGGCGATCAAGTCGGGCATCTCTTGGCGGCACGGCGGACACCAGGTCGCCCACACGTTGAGGACGAGCGTCTTGCCTTTATACGTGTCGAGCGTAACGGTTTTCCCATCGACCGTTCGCAACGAGAATCCCGGCGCTGCCCCACCGACTTGCGGCCCCGTGAGACTTCCATTCGCCGCGGAACTAGCTGTGGGGCTCGGTGCACCGCTTGCCGCGGGGCTCGCCGAGACGGCAGCAGCCGGCGACGCACCGGGAGTCGGCTGGCTCGATGCGACCGCGCCCGGAGCCAGCGCGAGCGCTAGAGCGATGAGGAAAGACGCCATACGTCCAGGCTTCGCGTTCACGGCGCACAGACCGCCTGCTCCGCTTTAGACGCGAAGCTTGTAACCGGTCGCCGTCATCCGCAGTGCGATCCCGAGCGCGACGACTGTGAGCACCACGACAATCGAGATCGAAAGCGCAAGCGGCACGTCGCTGCGCCCCGTAAAGGCATAGCGGAACGCGTCGATCATGTAGAACATCGGGTTGAAGAGCGAGATGCGCCGGATCAGCGGCGGCAGAAATTGCGACGACGTGAACACGCCGCCGACAAAAACGAGCGGCGTGATGACGAACGTCGTGAAGACGGCGATGTGATCGAACTTTTCCGCGAGCAGTCCGAAGATGATGCCGATGCCTCCGAAGAGCGCTGAGACCAGGATCGTCATACCGAAGTAGAGCGCCCAGTTCTGCGGCACCGTGCGCACCATGATGAAGCCAACGCCCAAGATGAGCAATGCGATGACGATCGCCCGCAGCACGGAGGCGACGACGAAGCCCGTGACGATCTCCGCCGCCGAGAGCGGCGCGACGAGCAGCTCCTGAATCGACGCCATGAAGCGGCCTTGGAACAGCGAACTCGACGACTCGCCGTATGTCTGGTCGATGACTTGCAACATGATGAGGCCCGGAATGAGAAACGCCGCGTACGGCACGCCCTGCACGCTCTGCACCCGCGTGCCCAGGCCGAGTCCGAAGACGAGTACGTACAGAATCGTCGTGATGATCGGCGGCCAAATGACCTGATTGATGACCTTGTAGGTTCGCACGAGCTCGCGCTTCACGAGCGTGGCGAGCCCGACCGGATTGCGGAAACCGAGCGACGCGAGCATCAGCGCCGCATGAGGTCCAGAAAGACGTCTTGCAAACTCGAACGCGAGAAGTCCACGTCTTCGATCGTGTACCCGTACGATTCGAGCTCCGCCAGCGTCGGGGCGATCGCCGACGGTGCGATCCCTTCGAAGTTGAGCGTGCGCGTGTGCACGTCGTAACGTGCGCCGCGCGCGGCGACCGCGGGCGGCAGCGTCTCGAAGGGACGGTCGACCGTAACGCTCAGCGTCGCCGTACCGCGGCGCGCGAGCAACTTCGCCGTCGACTCCATCGCGACGATCTTGCCCCCTTCGATGATCGCAATATTCCGACAAAGCGACTCCGCTTCTTCGAGATAGTGCGTCGTCAGGATGATCGTCGTTCCGGCGGCGTTGAGATCGCGCAGCAACTGCCACAACTCGATGCGCAGCTCGACATCGACGCCCGCGGTCGGCTCGTCGAGAATGAGGAGCGGCGGCTCGTGGATGAGCGCGCGTGCGAGCGAGAGCCGGCGCTTCATACCGCCCGACAGTTTGACGAACGTGTCGTTCGCTTTGGAAGACAAACCGAAGCGTTCCAAGAGTGCATCGGCGCGCGCACGCACTTCTGCGCCGCGCAGGCCGTAATAGCCCGCTTGGTAGATGAGGACGTCGCGAATGGAAAGGTAGCGGTCGAAGTTGTATTCTTGCGGCGCGAGTCCCACGAGCCGGCGCGCTTGGCGCCACGCTGCGGCGTTGTCGTGTCCGAAGATCTCGATCGTGCCGGCGGTTGCCGTAGCCAGGCCGACGATCGCGTTGATCGTCGTCGTCTTGCCCGCGCCGTTGGGGCCCAGGAACCCGAAGAAATCACCGCGTTCGACCGCGAGCGAGACCCCGTCGACCGCGATGAAGTCACCATAGCGTTTGTGCAACCCGTCGATGCGCAGGGCCGGCGCGAGTCTCTCGCTCACGGGATGCGTTCGGCGAGCTGTTTGTAACGGTGACGGCGCAGGACTTTCAGACGCTGGTCCCGGTCGGGCATGCCGCTCTTCTCGATATCGCGCAAGACCTTTTCCACGTCGAAATCGACGCGCCGGTGTTTGACCTGCCAGCCGCCGCTGCGCTGCGTGAGGATCGCGTAGCTCGCGCGCGGGTCGCCATCTTTGGGCAGGCCGGCCGACGAGACGTCGACGAGCAGACGGTCGCGCCACGCCCGCACGTACGGCAAGTGCAGATGCCCGAAGGCGATCGTGCGCTCGACGACACCGTCGGTGACGCGCTCCAAAAACGCATCCGTAGCATCGGGCCAGATGTGTTCGTCGTCCGTCTTGGGGTTGGCGTGCACGACGAGCAAACCGTCCGCGCCCTCGCCGAAGCGCAGCGCGAAGGGCAGATCGTGCAACCACTGCAGCCACGTTTCTCCGAGGCATTCGCGCTGCCAGGCGAGTGCGGCGTTTTCTCCATCGTCGCCGCCGGGGCTCTCGTCGTCCGCCCCTTCGACGATTGCGCGATCGGTGTTCCCGCGCAGCGCGACGGCGCCCGCCTCGCGCAGCCGTTCGAGCACTTCGACTGGCCGTGGACCATCCATGCAAAGGTCGCCCGCCGCGACGAGGACGTCGGCGCCGCCTTGCGCCGCGAGATCCGCAAGGCATGCATCGAGCCCGCGGACGTTGCCGTGGATGTCGGAGACGATCGCGATGCGCAGCGTAGCTCTTTGCCTAGTCGCGCTTGAGCGCGAGCGCCAAGAGCGACGGCGTCGCGCCGATCTTGCCGAACTCCCACAGGTCGATCGCGTCGACCGCGATCTTCGCTTTGCGCAGCAGCGGGAGCGTCTTGCGGAAGCGCACGTTCGCGAGCACGCGGCCCGGGCCCAGCGCGAGCACGCCCGCGCCATAGTCCTCACCGCGCGGTGCCTCGAGCAGGCGCAGCCCCGTAAAGGCGCTGCCGTCGATGACGCCGGGCGCGAACAGAAGCGTTTGCGCGTCGACGAGCGACGCGACGGCGCGCAGCCGCCGCACGTCGGTATTGATGGCAACGGGGATGGCGCGCATGTTGCGCGTAGCGACGTAGGCGGCGAGCTGTTCGCGACCGAGCACGTTGCCGTGCACGGCCGCGGGAATGCCGATCTCCGAGCGACGCATGCGGGGCACGCCGATGTAGGCAACGTCGCCTGCGAGTAACACGTCGGCGCCGTCGAGCAGTCCCGGTGCGACGATCCGGCCGACGATCGGAATTTGCGCCGCGACGAGCGCCGCCTCGACCGCGGCAATCTCGCTGCGCCGTTTGGGATCGCTCGGCCGCATGAGAAAGGCGCCGTCTTGGAAGAAGACCGCAGCATCGGCAGAGAGCGCAGCGAGCGGCGCCGCGACGCTCGATTCGAGAACCGTCGCCGCCACGCCGTGGGCGGCGAGCCGGTTCGTGAAGACCGCGAACTGCTCAAGCGCGCGCTCCCCGATCGCATGCGACTCGCCGTGCGTCGGCTGGACGCCGGCGAGCGCCGGTGAGGGTTTGACGACGAGCGCGGCGCGCAACCGGCCGACGTCGCTACGAACGAACGGCGCCTGAAGTTGGGAGGGAGCGGAGGTCACCGTTCGTGCTTCGCTTCGCCGTCGCGGCTCACCTCAGTTCCCGTGCGCACGACCCCCTGCGCGCGTGCATAGAGATCGCGCTGCGCCCACGCGTAATCGAGCGCGGGCATCGTCTCGCGCCGCGCACTGAGCAAATCCGCGACGCGCGAGAGTTCGACGAGTCGCGCCGTGCGGTCGGCGTCGGCGTCCGGACCCGACTGGTCGGTTGCGCGCAAGAGTGCTGCGATGCGGTTCCCCTCAGCGCTGCCGACCTGCACGGCAGCGTCGACGTGGGTATACGGTGTGACGTCAGGGATCGTCGTAAAGTAATCGCTCATGTCGGTCGCGAGTGCGTCGCCGAGCGAAAGTGCGGGCAGCCCGAGCAGTTCTTCCTCAGTCTTGAGGACGCTTACCGTCGAGAGGTGACGGGTTCCGATGTAGCGGCGCTTGGCGTAGGGTGAGACCACGATCGCATACGAGCGGTGCTCGTTGACGTGGTCGCGCGTCGATTGCGCGTCGTCGGGCATGATGAAGATCGCCGTCGAACTCCACTGCGGCGTATGCGTGAGATAGTCGACGATACGGCCCAGCGCCCGGTCGCCGTCGGCGACTTCCTCCGGCAGCGCCGGAATGTTCGGGCCCGCGCCGCCGTGGTCGGCCGGCAGCCACACGTAGGTAAACGCCGGCATCGCGTTCGCCTTCACCAGTGGATCGAAGTCGCGCACGAACTCCTGCGCGCGGCGCACGTCGCGGATGCGCAGATTCCAACCCGGATAGTCGAGGTCGACGTGACCGGCGAGGACGGCCGGGGCGGGAACGTTGAGCGAGTAGAGGCCGCCGAGTCCCTTCGTCGGCGCGCTACTGTCGGCGACGTCGAGGAAGCCCGGATCATCGGCCAGCGGACTGGGTGCTTCGCCTTCGTCGTAGCCCGACACGCGCAGGAGGTCGCCGTAGTCGCGGTACGTCATCCGGCGCGCGGCGAGCGAGTTGAACACGTAACCTGCGCGCGGATAGTCCTCCGGATCCTCGTTCTTGTTGACGAGTGGGCGCCGCCCTTTCTTGACGAGCAGCGTCTTTTCCGTGTAATCGCTCGCGATCCCGGCCGCAGCATACTGATGCCCCGCATCGGACTCCTCGGCGTCGGCAAAAAAGCTGCCGGTGAGCGCGTAGGTGCGCGCGAGCGCGTGCAGATTGGGCGTGACCGATTCGTCGAAGGCCACGTAGCCGGCAGCGCCCGGCCCGTATGGTTTTCCCGCGGCGTCGGTGAGATCGCCGAGCATCGCATCGTACGTCTTGTTTTCTTCGAGCAGCACGACGACGTGTTTGATGTACCGGCTTCCCGTGCCGCCGAAGCGTTGCGGCACGACGCCGCGCGTGCGGGCGGGTGCGAGCTTGCGCAGGTACGACAGTGCGAGCGGGGTCGTGCGGTGCAAATCGACGCTCGCCAGATCGATGCGTTCGAACGTCGACCAAATCGCGTTGCTGTCGGCGCCGACCGATTCGACGCGGCCCCCCTTATCGATGAAACCGGCTTGATCGCCCGTGAAACCGCGGTCTTCCGCAATTCCCTTGGCATTCGCGACGAAGAGCGAACGGCCGTCGGCCGAGACCGCGAGCGCCGCTGGATACCAGCCCGTCGGAATGAGGCCGACGCGATGCGGATGCAGCGGATCCGTCGTATCGAGAACCGCGATTGCATTTAGGCCCGCGAGTGCGACGTAGAGCCGGCGTTCGTCCGCGGAGAGTGCGAGTGCGACGGGTTGCGTGCCGTAGGGGCCGCGGTCGTACAGGCGCAGCTCCGTGCCGCCCGCGACGCGCGGCTGCCCGGCGAGCGCGACCGTCGCGATGCGGTCGACGTTGCTCATCGCAACGAACGCGTAGGGTTTCGTTCGCATCGCGGCGACCGCCGACGGATGCGCGCCGCCGACCGCGTGCACGCCGTCCGGCGTCGGATCCATCGGCACGTAAGCGGACGCGAGCGATCCCAAGCCGCCGTCCGTCGCCTGCGGTACGAGCGAGAGCGAAGAGGCGCGTGCGAGGTCGGACGCTACGGATCCGAACGGCGGCGCGGTCACGGGCGCCGCCTGATTGCCGTACGCCATCAACCCTTCGTTGGCGACGAGCAGCCCGTACGCGGTCAGCGCGGCGCCGAATGGAAAGTATCCGACCGCGATGTTCGCTCCGACGGTGGTACGCGTCGCGGTATCGATCTGCGCCACGTCGTTGCCGAGGTTGTCGACGACGAACGCACGCGTGCCGCTCGGCGCTAAGACGATCGTGCTCGGGAACGCGTGCCCCGCATTTGCAAAACGCGGATCGACCGGCGTTGCGATGGCGATCGTGTGATGCGCGTCGGGCGTCAGCGTTCCGGTCGCATCGAGGTCGAGCGCGTAGACGACGTTGCTCGGGCCGCCCGAAGCGAGCACGAGCGTGTTCGCCGGATTGACCGGGTCGCGCAGCGCGGCGACGCCTGCGAAGAACGCTTCACCCGTTTCGCGGTAGCGCGAGACGACGGCCATGGTGCGCGTGTCGACGACCGCCAGCGAATAGCCGCCGCGCGTTGCGGGATCGAGCGCGCTCGTCGTCGTTGCCTCGCGTTCGTCGTCGTTGCTGACGATCGCGAAGCGGCCGTCCGGGCTCAGCGCGACCCCGAGCGCGTTCATCCCGACGATGACGCTCGTGCCGTTCGGATGGATGATCCGGCCCGAGGGCAGGATGCGCCCGAACGGATCGGCGAGGGAGGTCGGGCCGGCCGACGCGTTGCCCGCTGGAGACGTGAACGTCACGGGCGCCGCCAGTCTTGCCGCCTTAGCGATTGCGGCCGTCTTCGCCCGATGCCTCGCGGCACGCCCCGCGGTCGCGGGCGACGTGGCTAGCACGGCAACGGCGACCGATGTAAGCAGAAAGCGAAACCAGGGCAAGGCAGACTCCTCGGGCGAGCGGCGGCTTTCGGTTCCGGTGGGCGCCGAAACGCTCCTCTCAACCGTCGGCGTGCCGAGTTTGGGAGCCAAAGACGCTAAGCAGAGGACCGGCGAGTCTCGAGACGCGCCGTCAAGGCGCCACGTCGCCGGCCCGTTCGGCGAACGGACGGGCATAGCGCAGCAGTGAGACGAGGAACTTGCCGGGCTCCTCGGTCATCGGCAGGTGGGCCGAGTGCTCGAACCAGACGATGTGCTTCTCGCGGGCCTTGACCTTGGCGAACCATTCGGCAGCGACCTCGGCGTTCACGTTCGTGTCGTGACGGCCTTCCAAGAGGATGAGGGGGCCAGTCGAGTTTCTTCACGCCCAGGTCGCGGCTGAGAATCTCCGGCAGCAAGATGGGCGTCGAGAACTCGTTGCCCGCCCAGATGCGCCGGCTCTCCTCATCCGTATAGTCTGGCGAGAGGCGGGCGAGGGCGCTCTCCGCTGTATTGCCCTTCCGGTAGGCCATGGTACCGCCGTAGAACTGGACCCATTTGCGCTCGGCGTAGATGTCGTCGATCGACAGGCGCTTGCCGGGCGCCGCATATGGCGCAAGCGCCTCGAGCTCGCGCACCGCCTCGGCATTACCCGCCCGGCGGGCCGCGCCCAGGGCGAAGCGCCAGCCGCGCCTTTCGCCCTCCGGTCCGTCGGCGAGCTTGCCTACACCGATGTAGGCATGCAGCCACTCGGGATGGCGCTGCGCGATCTCCACGCCGAGGTAGCTGCCCCATGAGTGGCCGAGGACGAAGACCTTCTTCTTCCCGAGATCCTTGCGCACCAGGCGATCAGCTGCTCGGCATCGGCGACCATCCGCTCCGACGTCAGGGTCGGCGCTACCGTCGCGGGATCGTTGAGCAGGTGAGTCTTTCCAGCCGCCCGCTGGTCCCAATAGACGACGGTGAAGTACTCCTCCCAGCCTCGTCCGAACCACCAGCTCATCGGCATGTCCACGTAGCCCGGACCTCCGTGCAGCACGATCAGTACGGGATTCCTGCGATCGGTGCCGCGGATCGAGACCCACTGGTCGATCCCTCCGATCCGGACCTTCTCAAGGCGCTCCACGCCGCTCGGCGTCACGATCTTGCGCGCGTTGGCGATGATCGCCGTCGCCTCGGCGCGGCTGAACGGCCGCGCCGGCGTTTTTAACCTCGGCCGAGATGCCGGCGAGCGCCGCAACGAGCGCGAGGGAGCACACTGTAAGTTTCATGGAATCTCCGTGTCGGGCGGGGTTCCTTCAGGTCTTCGCGATAATCCGAGAATCTTGCAAACGCCGCCATTTGGAGGCTTTCGGCTTGAATCGCGATCGTCTGATGTGTGACGCGCGCCATATGTCCGGCCGCACCGGCAACAATAGCATCATACAACTCTGCCGGCGCGTCGATTTCCACAGCAGACTATTGCGTAGGCGTAACGGCGCGTGCACGTTGCGGAGCCGCTGCTTTCGCTCGCGTGCGAAAGGAGGTATGATCGTCGCATGCCTATCGCCGCCGAGCGGCTTCACCGCATCACTACCGACGTCTACGAGCGCATGGCCGAGATCGGTCTGCTGCCGGAGCATGGCGTCGAACTGCTCGATGGTCTCGTGGTCGAAATGACCCCCAAAGGCGACCGGCACAACTTTGCCGTGGACTCACTCACGAAACAGTTCATTCTCGCGGCGCGGGATCGCTATAATGTCAGCGCCGACAGCTTGAGCTTGCAGCTCGGACCGCGCGACGAGCCGGAGCCCGACATTGCGATCGCTCGCGCGACGCGCAACTATGCCCGGGAACGGCCGCGGCCGGAAGATGTGGCGCTGATCGTCGAGGTGGCGAACACATCCCTTGAAATCGACCTCGGCGAGAAGCTCGCGAAATATGCGCGCGCCGGCATTCCGGAATATTGGGTCGTCGACCTGACGACCGATGTCGTACACGTATTTCTGCGTCCTTCCGGCGATGCGTATGCCGAGCGACGCACGGCCCGCGCCGGCGAGGCCGTTTCGCCGGCGGAGTATCCGGACGTCGCGATCGATGTCGCTCGGGTCCTCGGCGAATAAGGACCACGGCCTACCTAGGGCTCAGATCCCGGACCGTCGCTCCCGGCAATGTCGAGAAGCACGTCGTCCGTGTTTTTCTCGGACGGTTGCTTTCGGTATTCAATCAGCTGCTTGCGCACGCCAACAGAGATGACTGCGGCCAAGGCCGAAGCGCCGCTCAAAGCCAGTGAGAACTCAAGATCGGTAAGCGCGAACGCGTGGCGCTGGATGTTGTTGACGATCAACGCTGCGAAGAGGAGCAGCGACCAAACCGTTACCGTGCCCCGCTCTTGCCGCGGAGTGATGACCGTCGCAACGAGGCCGGTCGCGAAACCGAGGAGCAAGAACATAATCGCCGAGGTGACGAAAACGTGCGTGTTCATCCAAGCCACGGCCGGTTTCGGAAAATGGGGCGCCATTAGAACGAGTGCCAGGAAGCCGACTTCGAGCGTGGCGCAGCCTGCACTGAGACCGACCCATGGTCGCGCGAATCCCTTCACGACGAAATCGATGAGTAGGATCGCTTCGTGACGGTCGGCGTCCTTTGCAATCCTTTGGCGACGCGCGGCGGCGATCGACACCGAGGCTCGCTGTTCGGTATATTCGTCGCGTGAGAGAATACCGTATAAAAGAAGATCGAGAATCCCTGTTAGCAGCCGCCACGCGACGCTCTGGACGCTACGCATGGCCAAAAACTCCCATGCAGCGAGCGAACGCAGCTTGTACGCGTTCGATTAGCGTCGATTGGCAATTAAACTCGGTTTGAGCGGCTTGGCGCCCAAGCTCGGTGGCACGGTAGTAGCGCACCTCGCGCTGTCGCCCAAGTGGGTCGGTGACCGACCGCAATTCGTAGCCTAATAAGTTCTTTCGCTCGAGGCTTTCGAGCAGCGTGTAGAGCCCCGCGAGCCGAATGGGACGGCCATCGCGCTGCGTCAGATCCTCGTGTAGATCAATAGCGGCGGTTGACTCACCACGGAAGGTCCGGGCGACAATGGCCATGAGAACGGATCCTTCGAGGACTCCCAAGTTTCGGCGCGGCTTTGTCCGGTTTTGCAAGGTAACTCCTATGGATGGAGGTATGTGCCTTACTTTACTCATTCCCAGGAGTTGTCAACCGGGACAAAACGAGGCGTCGGCGGGCATGGGTCCGGCGCACGTGCCATTTGAAAACCGTCGGTCGAGCGTGCACTATCTGAAGTGCCCCCTCCCAGCCGTACGCACACCCCAAAATGTATTGCGTTGACATCTTGATGTGCTCCCCTTAGCATCATGATGTGCGAACAACATTAACGCTAGATGACGATGTCTCCGCGAAAATCGACGCTGAAGTCCGTCGGACGGGCAAGTCTTTTAAAGCGGTCGTAAACCAAGCGCTTCGGACCGGTCTCCTCCAAGGGAAGAATCCGGAGAAGCGCACAGCCTTCAAAGTACGCTCGAGGCCACTCGGACTGCGTTCTGGACTGTCATACGATAACGTCGAGGAATTGCTTGACGCAGTGGAGGGTCCACTACGCACGTGAACGTGTTGGATGTGAACCTGCTGCTCTACGCACATGACGAACGGGCTGCACTCCACAAGAAGGCCAAGACGTGGCTAGAGCGGGAATTCAATAAACCCGAACCGACCGGTCTCGCGCTATCGACGGTGCTTTCATTCGTTCGAATCGCAACCTCGTCGCGAATACTCGTCGCGCCATTCTCCGTTGAAGACGCGTGTGCGCTCGTCGACGAATGGCTGCTGCTATCGTCCGTCGTGCTGTTGCTGCCGACGGAACGACATTGGCGAGTCGTGGCCGGTTTGGCGGTCGCGTCGAATGCAGCGGGCGCCCTCCTCCCCGACGCAGATCTTGCGGCGACCGCGCTCGAGCACGGCGCGACGTTGTGCACTCACGATCGGGACTTCGCGCGATTTCCAAACCTACACGTCACCTATCCGCTCGCTGCCTGACCGTCCGCAGCGAGCTTACGCTGCGGGCAACGCGAGCGGGCCGAGCGCTCGGCCCAGGCGCGTAACCGCTTCGCGCGCGGTTGCCTCGTCGAGATCGCCGAAACCCAAACGCAGCGCCGCCGGACCCGACCGCGTCGGATACCAGGGGTCGGCCGGCATGGCGAGCACGCCTTCGCGGGCGCAGGCGTCGAACGCCGACGCACTCGTGAGACGCGCCGGCAGCGGCAGCCACAGCGTCATCCCCGCGGCCGGCGGCACCGTGCGCGCCCACGGCAGCGCGTTCTGCAAGTGCTCGACGAATTCGTCGCGCCGGTTCCGGTAGAGCGCGCGCGCGGCGCGCAGATGTTTGGGTGAAGCCGGCGAGTTCAGAAAGCGCCAGAGCGCGCGCTGGGAGAGCGTCGACGTAAACGAGTCGGCACGCATCTTCGCCGATTCGAGCGGTGCCCGCAAGCCGCCGCGAGCGTAGACGTAGCCGACCCGCAAGGCAGGAAAGACCGATTTCGACAGGCTTTCGATGAGCACGACGCGGCCATCCGTATCGTACGCGGCGAGCGGCGCGGGCGGCGCGCCGTCGTAGGTAAAGACCCAGCCCGTCTGGTCTTCGAGAATGACGACGTCGTAGCGGCGCGCGAGCTCGACGATCGCTTTCGCGCGCCGCTCCGAGAGAACGGCGCCCGTCGGATTCTGCGCGAAGGGATTGACGTACAAGAGCCGCGGCCGGTATTCGGCAAAGACGCGCTCGACGTCGTCGACGCGAATGCCGCTGGGATCGGCGATGAGCTCGACGTACGTTGCGCCGCGCGCGTCGAAAACGCCGAGGGTCGGCGCATACGACGGCGACTCTGCGGCAACGACCGCGCGCGTTTCGAGCAAGGTCGAAGCGACGATGTCGGCGGCCTGCTGCGCGCCCGAGCACACGACGATATCGTCCGCGCTCGCTGCCACACCGCGGCCGCGCAACGTCGCCGCGAACGTCTCGCGCAGGTCCGGGTCGCCATTTCCCGACGCATACTGCATCGTTTCGGGTGCGTCGTCGGCCAGCGTCCGCCCGACGCAGCGCCCGAATTCGGCGAGCGGAAACGTTTCGGGTGCCGGATGCCCGGTCGCAAGCGAGATCGTCCCGGGCCGGTTCGCGCGGCTCAAGCGTTCGAGCACGCCATCCATGCGCGCACGCGAGACGCTGCCCAGATCCGGCTCCCAACGCCGCGCGAAGGGTTCCGTCGGTGCGGGCGGCGGCGCGACGAAGGTGCCGCGGCCGATGCGCGCGATCGCGCGGCCGCGCGCGACCAGGGCGTCATACGCTTGTGAGACCGTAACGACGCCTACGCCGACGCGCACGGCGAGCTCCCGGACACCCGGTAAGCGATCGCCTTCGGCGAGCTCACCGCGGTCGATCCGTGCGGCAATCTCGTCTGCGATCTGAACGTAGAGCGGCCGACGGTCGCGCGGGTCGACGCACAGCGCGTCGAGTTCGCGCGCGGTCCTCACGCGCTGTCGAGCCGGTAGCCGATTCCGCGGACCGACGAGATCTGCATGGCCGCGCCGACTTCGGTGAGTTTTTTGCGCAGCGCCGCGATGTGCACGTCCACCACGCGCGTCGGAACGCCCGAGACGTCGTTCCATACGCGCTCCAAGATTTGGGCACGCGTGAGCAGCTTGCCGTCGGCTTCGCCGAGAAACCACAAGAGGCGGAACTCGAGCGCGGTCAGCGCGACGGAGAGATCCTCCTTCTCGAGGGTGTGCAGATCGCGAACGAGCGCCGAGTCGCCGAGTTGCAGCCGCCCGTCGTTGTCGCGCAGCCGCGCGCGCTCGCGCCGGCGCAAGAACGACCCGATCCGCGCGACGAGTTCGTTGCCCGAGAACGGTTTGCTGATGAAGTCATCGGCACCGAGCCCCAGGCCTCGCAACTTGACGTCTTCGCTCGAATGACCGCTGACCAAAAGAATGTATGCGTCGGCCGTTTCCGCGATGGTCGTGCACACGTCGAGTCCCGACATATCGGGCAAACCGATATCGAGCAGCACGACATCGGGTTTGAAGGCCGAAACGAGTTCGAGTCCCGCGCGTCCGGTCCCGGCGGTGCGCGCCTGATAGCCGGAGCGTTCGAGCATCGTCGCTTCGAACGAAGCGATGTCGGGGTCGTCCTCCACGATGAGGACGCGGCCGCGTATCTCTTGCATAATTCCTTATCGCCGGGTCAGACGCTCGTGGTGAGGTCTTCGCCTTCCATGACGAGTAGTTGCCGTCGCGCGACGCCGTCTTGGGCAGCGGCCTCCGCGACTTCGCGCGCGACCGCGTCCACGACACGCGTGTCGAAGACGCTCGGTACGACGTATTCCGGCCCCCGCTCGTCATCCGCAATGATCGAGGCGATCGCGCGTGCCGCGGCGAGCTTCATGTTGTCGGTGATGTGTCTCGCTCGGGCAGCGAGCGCACCGCGGAAGATGCCCGGAAAGGCGAGCAAGTTATTGACTTGGTTCGGGAAATCGCTGCGACCCGTCGCCATCACGGTAACGAACGGTGCGGCGACGTCGGGCATGATCTCGGGCGTCGGGTTGGCCATCGCGAAAACGATCGGGTCGCGCGCCATACGCTGCAGGTTCTCGGGCCGCAAGATGTTCGGTGCCGACACACCGATGAAGACGTCGGCGCCCCGCAGCACGTCGGCGAGCGAGCCGCGCCGATTTGCGCGGTTCGTATGTTCGGCTAGCCACGTCCAATGACTGTTGTCGTAGTTGTCGATTCGATTGAGCGCGCCCGCGCGGTCGACGGGGATCACGTCGCGTACGCCGGCGAGCAGCAGCATCTTCATCGTTGCCGTACCGGCAGCGCCGCTGCCGGCGACGACGACGGTGAGATCTTCCATGCGCTTGTTGACGACGATTGCCGCGTTCATCAGCGCTGCCAATATCACGACCGCCGTCCCGTGCTGATCGTCGTGCATGACCGGAATGTCGAGACGCTCTTGCAGCCGCCGTTCGATCTCGAAGCAGCGCGGCGCCGAAATGTCCTCGAGATTGATGCCGCCGAAGATCGGCGCGATGCGTACGACTGTTTCGACGATCTCCCCGGTGTCTTTGGTATCGAGACAAATCGGGAACGCGTCGATGTCCGCGAACTGTTTGAAGAGCATGCACTTGCCCTCCATTACCGGCGCCGCCGCATACGGCCCGATGTCGCCCAGGCCCAGTACCGCCGTTCCGTCCGTAACAACGGCGACCGTATTGCGCTTGATCGTGAGTTGGAAGGCTTTGCTCGGATCCTTCGCGATCGCGAGCGAGACGCGCGCGACGCCGGGCGTGTAGACTTTCGAGAGATCCGTACGCGTCTTCACCGGGATCTTGGGCTGAACGCTGATCTTGCCGCCCAGGTGCGCCAGGAACGTCGAGTCCGAGACGCTGACCAAACGTACGCCGTCGAGGCGCTCGATCTGCGCCCGGACGGCATTTGCGACCGAATCCGAGGCGACGGTCACGCTGAAGTCGCGCGTTACGAGCGCCTTGTTGACCGCCCGCATGTCCACGGCGCCGATGATTCCGCCCGCATCGCCGATCGCCGAAGCGAGCGCTCCGAAGACGCCCGGAGACGACTGCATCTCCAGCCGCATGATGAGCGTATAACCGATCGCCGGCGAAGCCATGCAGTCTTACTTGTCTCTGCTACGGGCAGCCCCCCGCAGACCGATCCTAAAGTCCAGAAGGAGTCCTTCTTCAGGCTTGTTAGTAAGACGACTCACCGGAGACGGTCATCTCCGCGACGCGAAACGACGGCGAGACGATGCCTTGATCGAAGACGAGATCGTTTGCGACGGCGTCGATCGCACCGAGCATCTCGAGCAGGTTGCTCGCGATCGTAAATTCGTCGATTGGGTACGCGATCTCGCCGCCTTCGATCGCAAAGCCGCGGGCGCCGCGGCTGTACGTGCCCGTCACGGATTCCGTCGAGAAACCGATCGTATCCATCACGAGCACGCCGCGCGGCGTCGCTGCGACGAGTTCCGCGAGCGTCCGCGAGCCGGGTGTCAGGAAGAAGTTATTCGGCCCGATACCGCCGCCGGCCGCGTTCCCGGTGGTCGCCGCGCCGAGCCGGCGCGCGTAGTAGGTGTCGTAGAGGAACGTGCGCAGAACGCCCTGCTCGAAAACGGCGCTGCGGCGCGTGGGTACGCCCTCCGCATCGAAAGGCGACGAGCCGAGCCCGCGCGGCAACCGTCCGTCGTCGATAACGGTCACGAGGTTGCTGCCGACGCGCTCGCCGATCTTGTTTGCCAGAAACGAGTTCCCGATCGCGACGTTTGCGGCGTTGACCGCTGCGAAGACATCGCCGAGCACGGCCGCGGCGACGTCGCGCTCGAAGATGACGGGGCAGCGCATCGTCGGCGGCTGACGCGCGCCGATCATGTCGACCGCGCGGCGCGCGGCTCTCTCGGCGACGGCGACGATGCCTTCGAGCGCCCCGTACGAACGTGCCGCCGAAGCGTAGGAGCCGGTGCGCTTATTTTGGCCGTCACGCGCGATCGGTGAGACGCCGATCGATGCTTGCGATGCGCGATAGCTGCCCGCGAAGCCGCGCGAGTTCGCGAGAGCAACGCTCACATCGGCGTCGGCGACGCGCGCGCCGCTCGAATTGACGATGTTCTCATTGGCCGCGCGCACCACGCGTTCGAGCGCAAGTGCATCTTCGATTTTCGCTTCGGGTTCGCGCCCGCGCACGTCGGTGGAGTGCATTTCGAGCGCCGTATCGTCATCGACCGGGAGGACTTGGTCCGGCAGGCCGCCGTGTGGATCGACACCGACGAAACCCGCGGCGTCGACGGCATCACGGATCATCACGCGCAAGCCGTCGTGCGAAAGGTCGCTCGTGGCGAGCGAGGCCTTCGCACCGTTGACGAAGACGCGCAAAGCGACGTTGCGACCGACGGACTGCTCGAGCTTCGCGATCTCGGTATCCCGTGCTTCGGTGCTGAAGCGATCGGCTACCGTATAGGTGGCCTCGGCTTCGCTCGCGCCCGACTCCAGCGCGAGGGTCACGACGTGCGTGGCGAGGTCCAGAAGGCGCTCAGCGGCCAACGGCGGAGCCTCCGACGGTGACGCTCGAAAGTTTTACGGTCGGCATCCCGACCCCGACGGGAACGTACTGACCGCCTTTGCCGCAGGTGTAGTAACGTGCGGCGAGCCGGCCGTCGTTGCCGACCATCGTCACGCGGTTCATCGCCTCGGGTCCGTTACCGACGAGACTCGCACCGCGAATCGGCGCCGTCAGCTTGCCGTCTTCGATGAGGTAGCCCTCGGCGAGCATGAAAACGAAATCGCCTTTACTGATCTCGACCTGGCCGCCCGCGAACGAGGTCGCGAAGATTCCGCGCTTGACCGAACCGACGATCTCGTCGTAGGTTGCGTCGCCGTCCGGCATGTACGTGTTGCACATCCGCGGTTGCGGCATCACGCGAAACGATTGCCGGCGGCCGCTGCCCGTCGAGAGGTGGCCCATGAGCGCCGCGTTTTGCCGGTCGTGCATGTACCCTCGCAGCACGCCGCCTTCGACGAGCACGTTATGCTGCCCGGGCGTCCCTTCGTCATCGATGGCAATGCTTCCGCGCTCGCCCGGAATGTCGCCGTCGTCGTAGATCGTGACGAGTACGCTTGCGACGCGTTCGCCGATACGCCCGCTGTAGAGCGACGTGCCCTGACGGTTGAAGTCGCCTTCGAGGCCGTGACCGACCGCTTCATGCAGCAGCACGCCGCCGCTGCCCGCGCCGACCACGACTTCCATCTCGCCCGCCGGCGCTTCGCGCGCCTCGCAATTGACCGCCGCGATGCGCGCCGCTTCACGTGCGATCGCTTCGGGCGTGTGCGTCGCGAAGTAATCGATGCTCGTCCGGCCGCCGTCGCCGTAGAAGCCATTGCCGTGCGACGAACCGTCCGCCACGCACTGCACGCCGAAGGTTACGAGTGGCCGCCGGTCGCGCACGAAACGGCCGTCGCTCGTCGCGATCGCGATCTCTTGCAGCTCGTCCGACACCAAGGCGTTGACGGAGCGGATGCGCGGATCGGCGGCACGCGCTGCGACATCGGCGCGCGCGAGCAGGTCGACGTAGGTCGCGGATTCCGCGACGAGCGACGTCGGATCCGAAGGCAGGTAGACGCTCGGCGCGAGCTGCGCCTCAGCATGCACGTGAATCGCGTTCGCGCGCGCAGTGCCGTCCCTTGCGACGAGCGAGGCGATGCGCGCGGTCGCAAGCAGCGCCTCGAGCGAGAGGTCGTCGGAATAGGCATACCCCGCGCGTTCGCCCGCGAGTACGCGGATGCCGACCCCGCTCGAAACCGTGATGGCCGCCTCATGCACGCGGCCATCTTGCAAGCGGAACGAGCGCGCGACGCGTCGCTCGTAGAATGCGTCCGCGTACTCGCCCGCGCCGATGGCTTGCGTGAGAACGCGTTCGAAAGTCGCAGCATCGGGTTGCATGGAACGCGCGCCGTTCGCCGCGGAGGAATGGCTACCTCGTCACACGAGATGGGGCTACCGAGTTATTTGCTACTGGATGGTGCCGCGTATCCGTCGCTTCATGCGAACACCGCCTTCGCCACAAGCGATACGCCGCTCCCGAGTGACACGACGCTTCCGGAATCGTAGGTCTGGGGACCCGCGTCGGGCCGGTACACCGTGATCGTGCCGTGCTTCCGGTCGACGAACAGGTACGCCTCGAGCGTTGCTATCGCTAGATAGTCGCCGACCTTGCGACCCGTATCCGTTCGCGCCGTCTTCGGCGAAGATATTTCGAAAACGAAGCGCGGCTCGCGCAGCGCCGGGACGTCAAAGTCCGCTTCCGAGCACGAAACGGCAACGTCGGGGATGTTCGCGTTCACGCGATCGACTTGCGCGCCCGCGCCGGTATAGACACGGCACGGCGGCCGTAGTTGGGTCGCAAGCAACGCCGTGAGATTGGCAACGATACGCGCGTGCCCGGTGTCCGGCGCTGCAAGTCCCTGCGCGTCGAAGTAATCGGGGTGCGGCACGATGTGGCCGTCTATGAGCTCGTAACGCCCCTCGACGAGGGACTGCCACGCGAAGAATTCGTCAACGGTCAGACGGTTCGGATCGACCATAGCGGGAGGCTCTCCAAGCGCTGCTGTGCCGGTCGCGCAGCGTCATGTCAGGATACTGGGGCGCACGAATCTCCGTCAAGCACCACAACGCATCTCGCTCGATGATCACCGGCCAACAAGGCAGAGCGCCGCAACCGCGAGCGCGAGCGCCGGGGGCATCACGACGACGCCGACGCGCAGAAACGCGAAGGCGCTTACCTCGATCTTTTCGCGGCGCAGCGCAATGAGCCACAGCACCGTTGCGAGCGAGCCGGTCACCGAAAGGTTCGGACCGAGATCGATGCCGAGGGCCGTTGCGTTGCGCAAGACGTCGTGGCCGTGGAGGTGCGAAACGCTCGCCCCCGCCAAAAGTGCGGCCGGAAGATTGTTCGTCAGATTCGATGCAAGCGCCGTCGCGACGGCGATGCGAGCCGCGCCGCCCCACACGTTCATCTGCGTGAGCCCACTCACGGCGTGTCGCGCCGCTTCGAGTGCGCCCGTCGCCTCGACACCCGCAACGAGCACGAAGAGTCCCGCCACGAGCACGAGCACATCCCAACTCACGCCGCGCACGACAGCAGCGAATGCGGGACGATCGAAGAGCGTAACGATCGAGAACACGAGAGCACCGCAGACGAACGTGACGAGCCCCAGCTTCGCACCGCGCGAGGACGCGACGATGAGCGCGACCGCCGTCAGGCCGATCCCCGCAAGCGCAACGCGGCCGCCGCGTTCGAGCGGCCGACGCGCGATATCGCTCGCGAGGCCGCTCTGCAAGTCGCGCCGGCTCACGAGCGCGAGCGCGACGTACGTGGCCGCAATCGAGGCGAGGGACGGCAGCGCGAACGCCGCGAGCCAGCGCCCGAGCGGCGGCATCGTTCCGGCGTAGATGACGAGATTGGCTGGATTGGAGATCGGCAAGACGAAGCTCGCCGCGTTTGCGACGAGCGCGCAGGCGTAGAGGTACGGCAGCGGCGCGTCGACATTCGCCGCCCGTACGGCCGCCGCGACGGCCGGGGTGAGCACGACGGCCGTCGCATCGTTGGAAAGCAGCGCCGTCACCACGACGCCGACGCCGTAGACGAGCGCGAAGAGCCGCATGCGCGAGCCATGCGCGGCGCGCACCGCATGCACGGCGATCCAATCGAAGACGCTTTCACGCCGCGCGAGTTCGGCGAGCAGCATCATGCCCGCGAGAAAGAGATAGACGTCGACGCCTTTGGCCGCCGCCGCGACGGCAGCGCGTACCGGCAAGAGTTGCAGCACGACGAGCGCGAGCGCGCCGCCGAGCGCCCACACCCATTCGGGCACGTTGCGCGGTCGCAAGAGAACGCCCGCGATGCTGGCAGCGCAGATCGCCCAGATTGCCCAATGCGTCACCAGTTAAAAGTTGGAAAGCGCGTCGAGCGCGCGATCTACTTCGTCGTAAACCACATCGGCATTCGCATTGCGGTCGTTGACGACGAAGGCGAAAGCGACGCGGCCATGATGCCGGCTCTGCACGAATCCGGCGAGCGCGTTGACGTTCTCGATATGGCCGCTCTTGGCGCGCGTGCGTCCGCGGGCAGCTTGCAAGTTGCGATCTTTGACGGTGCCCTCGAAACCCACGCGCGGCAGACTGCGCACGAACACCCCACCGTAGGCCGTGCGTGCTTCCTGCGCGAGCAGCTTCGCGAGGGTCGCCGGAAGGATGCGATCGCTCGGCGCGAGGCCGCTGCCGTCGTACACCGCCATCGAGTCGCGCGGCACGTGCAACTCTGCGAGCTGCCGTTTTTCGAAGGCGATGCCCGCGGCGTCCGTACCGGGATGGCCGCTCTGTTCGCCGACGATGCGCAGCAGTTGTTCGGCGGTATGGTTGTTCGAATTGACGAGCATCTCGTGCACGATGTCGGCGAGCGGCGGCGAGCGGTGCGACCAGAGCGTGACGGCGTCGGGCGGCGCTGCCGCGACCCGAAAACCGCCGGCGAGCCCGATGCCGCGGGTCGCGAACATCGACGCCACGACGCCGCCGACGTACCCCGGCATCCCCAGCACGGGCTTCCAAAATTGCTGCGTTTCACCCTGAACGATGTTGCCATCTAAGACGTACCTGTTGTGCGGTTCCGGCGCGTCCGCGGAATCCTTCCCGAAGGTCGGCAGCTCCGGTTTGCGTTCGATCGAGACATACGAAGACGAGCCGCCCGACGCAATTTTTCCCTCGAACGATATCGACGCGTTCTCCGGCACGACCCGAACCTTCGCCGCGCCGCCGCCCGGATCGGGTGTCACGTCGAATTCGACGGTATCTTCATCGAGCGAGATCGCGCTCGTGCCCGCCGCGTAACCGTAGGTGAGGTCGTCCGAATCCCAGCGTGGGTTTTGTTCCGGCCCCGAGAACGCGGTGTCGTCGATCGCGATCGGTCCATCGACGTTACGCACGCCGCTGCGCCAGAGTGCTCCTACGCCGTCACGCAGCTGATCCCGTGTCAGTGACGGATCGCCGCCGCCAACGAGCCAGATGCCGCCGTGGACCGTGCCCTCGGCGTCGGGCAACGCGGTCGCGACGAAACGCGTTTCAAAGCGGTGCTGCGGCCCGAGCGCATCGAGCGAGCTCGCGGCCACGACGAGCTTGAGCGTCGAGGCGGGCGTTACCGCTCGGTTCGCGCGGCGCGAAAAGAGATCCGTCCCGTCACCCGCGACGACGGCCATGCCCGTCGACGACTCCGTGATACCGTCAGTAAAGATCGAGGCGAGCGTGCGATGCAGATCGGAGCGCTGCTGCGGCGTCCACGTCGGGGCCGGCGACGGCGAGGCGAGCATTTTGCTCACCGGAGCCGCAGCATGCAACGCGCCGGCCTGATGAGGTCCGCACGACGCAACCAGGAGCACGCAAGCGGCGAGCGCCGCGCACGCACCGCAAGGCACTCGTCTCAGATTCCAGCGCCCTCCGTAAACGAGGCATCGACGACGCCGGGGCGGCCGGCGAGTGCGATCGTTTCCAGCAGCGCGATCCAGGCCTCGTCATCGACCCGTTCGCGCAGGCGCTGTGCCGGCCGCGTCGCGCGCAAACAATCTTCGCGCACGATCGTCATGCCGTAGCGCCGCGCGCGGCGCATCCGTTCGAAGGCGGCCGCGCCGTATTCGACGAGGCCGACCCGGCGCGCGAGCTCCCAGCGAAAGATCGCACCCGCCGGTGCGACGAACGCAAAATGCGTACAAAATGCGAGGTAGCGTTCCCACTTCGTATCGGCCAGGAAGTCGCCGCGCGACGACTTGACCTCGAAGATGCGAACCTGCCGCGTATATTTCGCGACGCCCACGACGTCGAAACGCAGGCCCGTGTTCGCGGGCGAAAACTCGTTGCCCACATAGGCATAGCCAAGATCGTGCATGCGTTGCGTCGCGAGCGAACGCAGCTCGGCCGTGGCGATACGCCGGCCCGCCGTCGCCGAGAGGGGAATGTAATCAAGCATTACCGCCGCGCAACCGCAGCTGACGCGCCGCCTCGTGCTCGGGTTCGCGTTCCCAGCGCAAGATCGCGAGCCCGTCCGGTGCGAGACCTTCGCACCACGTGAAATAATAGTTGCGCGGGGTGGTTCCGCCGAAACTGTACGGATGCGTGCCGCCGTCGACGACGCGGGCGCACGCGCGATGCAGATGGAGCGCGATGTCGGGCCGCGTCCGCAGCGGCTCCTTATCGACGAAGAGCGCGCGCTGCGGCTGGTGGTTGTCGGGATACCAGTGGCGCGACTCGCGGCCTTGCCAATCGTAGCCGATGACGACGGGCGGAATGCCGGCATCGAAATCCATCACGGACGAAAGCCCGTAGCCGTCCGTCATCACGATCGCGTCGTGTTCGCGCGCGAGCTTCGCCGCATCGCGCGCGACCATCGCATACGTCATGATTTCGAAGGGACCGCCGTTGCGCAGCTGCGCCCCTGTTTCACGATGCACGACTTCATAGATCGGAATCGGTGCGAAGGTCACCGCGAGGATGGCCGGCACGAGGATCGCGCCCGGCACGACGCAGATCGTCGTCCACACGATCTTGAGCCGGTGCGAGATCTGCGTGTACGCGACGCCGAGCATCGCTGCAAGCGAAACGAGCGTTCCGAAAATCCAGTGAATTTCGACCTTCTCGAAAAACGCAAGCGCCGTGCAGACGATGAGCTGCGGCAGCGCCGTCCACGCGAGGAAACCGTTGCGCGGGCGCAGCGCGCACAACAGCACGGCGATGAAGATGCCCGGCGAGTACGCGGCCGCTTGTGTGAGCAGCAGCCGCAGAACGCGACCGACGTCGAAGTTATGGGTCTCTTCGTGCCGGTACACGAGTCCGAAGGCAAGCGTGACCCAGTGGTGCGTTGCATTCCACGCAAGGAACGGCGCGTACAAGAGCGCCACGATCAGGAGCGCGAGCGGCATGCCGCGCCGCCAGACGTGCCGCACCGAGGGCGAGAGCGCATACGCACACATGCCGAAGAGCAGCGCGAAACCCAAGACGCGTGAGAGCAGCACGCCCGCGATGCCGGCCCCGAGCAGCGCCCAATCCGCGAGCCGGTCGCCTTTGAAGGCGCGCGCGCCGAACCATAACGCAAGCGCCCAGAACATCAAGTACGGTCCGTCGGGTGAGGCCGACCCGAACGCGAGCGATGCAAGCGGCGTCAGTGCGAGTGCGAGCGCGGCGACGGCACCGGCGCGCCCGTCGCCGGTGAGCTCGATCGCGCAACCCGCGATTGCGAACGATGCGACCAGTCCGCAGAGGACGAACCCGAGCCGCACCATGCCGGGCGACTGCCCGAACGGCGCGAAGAGCGCGATCGTCCACGCGACGAGCGGTGGATGATCGACGTAACCCCACGCGAGGTGGCGGCTCCATTCCCAGTAGTACGCTTCGTCGCCGGTGAGCGGCAGCGTGAACCCGACGATGCCGCGCACGACGACGATCAGCCCGATGATGAGCCAAACGAATGCCGTCATGTGCGCGTCACTCGTGCGGCTCCACGAGTCCGCCGTTTACGCCGATCGTCATACCGTTGATAAAACTCGCGTCATCGGAAACGAGAAAACGTACCGCGAACGCGACATCCTCCGAGGATCCCGCATGGCCGGTCGGATTGTTGGCCGCAATGAGGTGCGCCCCCGCGCGGTCGATCTCCTTATCGCGTATGTCGCCGGGTTCGATTACGTTGACGGTGATCCCCCGAGCGGCTTCTTCGAGTGCGAGCGCGCGTGCGAAGCTAACGACCGCCGCCTTCGCTGCACCGTAGAGCGTCATGCCGCGGGCGGGCAACGTCGCATGCGAGCCATTCATGCCGAAAAAGACGAGCCGCCCGAAGCCGCGCTCGCGCATCGCGGGCAGCACCGCCGCCGCACCCTCGACCGCGCTTCCCAGATTTCCGTCGAGCATCGTGTGATAGTCGGCCGCGCACAGTTTCGTAAAGCGCTTGACGACGATGGGCCCGACCGCGTGAACGTAGATCTCGATCGGGCCGAGGGCGTCGCTCGCAGCCGCCGCGACCCGCGCCGTCTCGCCTTCGCGCAGATGGTCGGCCGGCAACGCAAGCGCTTCGCCACCGGCCGCCGCGCGGATGGCCGCTGCCGTCTCATCGGGAGGCGTTCCGCCGGGGCGAAACGTGAAGGCGAGACGGTAGCCCGCGCGCGCGAGATCGATTGCGACCGCGCGCGCGAGACCGCGCGCCGCTCCCGTCACGAGCGCAACGCGGCCCGGCTGCTGCCCGGCTATTGCGAGCGCAAACGCAGTTTTCTCTCGGCGCTCTCCTTCGAGACGGGATCCGTCGAGGTCACGGTTAGGCCGATCGTTCCACCCGGCGTCCCCGAGAGCGTGACTTGCTGCGAGAAGCGGCCGTCCGAGCCCGCGACCGTATCGGTCGTGTAGGTCCCCGTTCCGAACGAAAACACGCCGCCGAGACTCGCCGTCGCGCCGGCGACGATATGGACTTTGGCATTGGGCGCGGCCGTGCCGCTTACGAGAAAGGACCCCGGGACGGTCGCGCCCTCGACCGGTGTGGTCAAGTTCAAGCCGGCGGCTGCCCCGCTCTGACCGCCCGACGTAAAGCGCCACATATTCGAGAAATCTTGACCGCTGCGGGTCTTGCCCACGACCGTGACCGTGTGACTCGTCGATTGCAGCGGTGACGGCGGGGCGTAGATGAACCCGGTATCCGAACGCGTCGACGCGTTCGTGATGTCGAGCCCATCGAGCGTGAGGCGCAAGCTATTGGGATCGACCGCCTGCCGAAACGTTGCCTGGACGGTCGGGCGCGACGCGCCCACGGTCGCCCCGCGCGCCGGCTCGAGAGTTTTGAGAAGGTTGGCCGCGGCCGGATTCGGAGCGGGCGTCCCGTTGCCACCCTGCGAGCCGCCCGAGGTCGTGAGCGCGACGATCTGGTTACTCGAATCGAAGTTGACTCCGGCCCCGAGCGCCTGCGACACGAAGCGCAGCGGTACGTAGGTACTGGCGCCGACGACGAACGGCGCGACGTCGACGAATTTGGACTGGCCGTCGATCGTGGCTTGCGTCGATCCGATGCGCAGCGAGATCGCGTGTCCGTTGCCCTGCGCGTTGATCGTCCCATTCGCGTAAACGACGCTCGCACCGAGCCGTTCGAAGACGCCGCGCAGCGGCACGAAAACCCGGCCCGCGCGTTCGATCGGCGCTGGTTGAAACGAAACCGGTTGGCCATTGACGGTGACGCTGAGCGCCAGGGCTGGGACCGCGAGCGCCGCGACGGCGGCGAGCGTAGCGGCGGCACCCACACTGTGGCGTACGTATTTCTGCAAAGACCCCTCCTCCTACGGCGGTCCGGTTGCTAGGACTCAGCCGAGCCCAATCCGGACCACATCGCCTGGGAGGTACCCAGAGCGGGCTTGCGCCTCGCAAAAGCCGCTCTCTCTCGCCCCCCAGCCGTCCTTAGCGACCGGGCGCCCCTGCTCCCAGGCGCGGCCGTTCGAAGTCGGGGACGACGAGTTCTTCTTCGCGGCCACGCTTGCGGGCTTTGCGCGCCTCGTGCTTTTCGACCCAGCTCATGATGTAGGTGTACATCACGGGCACGAGCGCGAGCGTGAGAATCAGCGAGCTCAGCAGTCCGCCGATGAGCACGGTTCCCATCGAGGCACGTTCCTCGGCGCCTTCGGTGAGGCCGAGCGACAGCGGCAGCATGCCGAAGATCATCGCGAACGTCGTCATGAGGATCGGCCGGAAGCGCGTCGCGGCAGCCGCTTTCATCGCGGCGAAAACGTCGAGGCCGAATTTGCGACGCTGCTGATTCGCATAGTCGACGAGCAGGATCCCGTTCTTGGCGACGAGGCCGAAGAGCATGACGATCGCGATCAGCGAAAAGAGGTTGAGCGTCTGGTGGTGCAGCGCGAGCCCGGCGAGCGCGCCGACGATGGCGACCGGCACGGAGAACATCACGACGAACGGCTCGACGAAGGATCCGTACAGCACGACCATCAGCATGTACACGAGCACGAACGAGGTCGCGAGCGCAAAACCCATGCTCGAAAAGGTTTGGTTGTAGAGATCCGCATCGCCGTCGGGCAGCGCGTGTACGCCGCTGGGCAGGAAGCCGGGTTCTGCGATCTTAGCATACACCGGCGCGAGAATTTTCCCGAGCGGCACGTGCGCGTTGGGATCCACGTCGGCGGTTACGTGCAGCACGCGTTCGCGCGCTTGACGCTCGATGCGCGTCGGCGCCTTCGTCAGCGTAAAGGATGCGATCTTTGAAATCGGAATCATCGTTCCGCTCGCGGAGCGCACCTGTAACTGACCGATCGTCGTGAGGTCGTTGCGCCGGTGCGCGGGCAGTTCGAGCCGAACGTCGGTGAGACCATTCTCGAGGCGCACGCGCGTCGATACGGTCCCGCCGATGGCGATGCGTGCCGCCGTCGCTGCGTCGGCCGGCGCGACGCCGAGCACGTTCGCGCGGCGGGCATCGATGTTGATATTGAGCCGCGGGCCCTCGTTCTCGGCGCCGGTTTGGACGTTGACGGTGCCGGGCTGCTGCCGAATGAGTTTTGCGAGGCGTCCGGCGGCAAGATTGAGCGCGCTGTCGGGACCCGTGATCGTAAATTGAATAGGCGAACCGCCGCCGCCACCACCGCCTTCGGTCGCGATCTCGTATTCGGCACCCGGCACCAGGTAGCCGAGCTTGCGCGCTTCGGCGAGGACGCGCGGCGTCTCACGCCGCCGCTTCTTATCGATGACGACGTTGAACTGCGCGAGTTGACCGCCGCTGAGATCGCTGAATCCCACCGCCTTGCTACCGACGGTCGAAAGCACCGCTGAAACGCCGTCGATCTTGAGCAAACCCGATTCGAGCTTTTCCATCGCGCGCTCCGTCGTGGCGAGCGGCTGCCCGACGGTAAACTGTAATGACCCGTCGAGGACGCCCGTATTCGAGGCCGGCACGAATTCGGAACCGATGAAGCCCAGCGGCACGAGCGAGACAGCGCCCACGATGAGGACGAGGCAGACGATCGGAACGAGGACGCGGTTTCGCAAGCACCACGGCAGCGCGCGCTCGACGTACCAACGGCCCAAGGCATCGAAGCCGTTTTGAAACCACCGCGCCCAGCGCGGCACGCCCGTGCTGTGCCGCTTGACGGACCAGCGGCCCGCGAGCAGCGGCGTGAGCGTGAAAGAGACGAGCAGCGAGAAGAGGGTCGCCACCACGATGACGATTCCGAACTCTTTCATGTACTTGCCGACGATGCCCGAGAGAAACGCGATCGGAAGAAACACGACGACGTCGACGAGCGTGATTGCGACCGCCGCGTTGCCGATCTCCGTGCGCCCGTTGTAGGCTGCGTCGAGCGCCGATTCGCCCATGTCGCGATGACGCGTAATGTTTTCGAGGACGACGATCGAGTCGTCGACGAGGATGCCGATCGTCAGCCCCAGCCCCATCAGCGAGATGATGTCCAGCGTGAAGCCCATGAGCTTCATCACGATGAAGGTTGCCAGGAGCGACGTCGGAATCGCAATCATGACGACGACCGCGTTGCGCCAGGCGTGCAGAAAGAGCAGCATGACGATCGCGGTCAGCACGATGCCTTCGAGCAGGCTCTGCAAGACGCCATTGACGGACGCTTTCGTGTAGTCCGACGACGCATCGATCTCGGCGAACCGTACGCCGGGATACTGCTGTGCCAGTTTCTTGAAGTCGGCGCGCGCCGCATCGGTCGTTTTGACCGTATCCGCGTCGATCTGCCGCTCGACGTTGAGCAGGATGGAGGACGAGCCATTGTAGCGCGAGGGCAGCCGCTGCTCGACGTGTCCGTCATCGACGCTCGCTACGTCGCCGATCTTCAGGCTCGACCGCGCGAGATTGAACTGCGTGCCGTTGAGCACCTGAAGGGGGATTTGCAGGATGTCCGAGGGCTTCTGGATATCGGCGTGGACCGAGACCGTCGTCTCCTGGGTCGGCGAATCCATCCGGCCACCGGGCAAGTTCGCGTTGTTGTAGTTGAGCGCGTTATTGATGTCCAGCAGCGTCGCACCGGAGGCCAGGAGACGCTGCTGATCGGGGTACACGTGAATCTCTCGCGCCGTATCGCCCGCAGTCTGCACGTCCAAAACGCCCGGAACCGCCTTGAGCGACGGTACGAGTTTCTGCTGTACGAGGTCCGAGAGTTCCGCCGCGGTGAGCTTGTCCGAACTAACGGCTTCCTCGAGAATCGGATCCGTCGCCGTCCCGAATTTAAAGACGGTCGGCGGGTTGAGATCGACCGGCATGTAAACGCGGGCGGTATCGACGCGGTGCTGAACGTCGATCGTTTCGTAGTTGAGGTCCGTGTCGAGTTTGAAGCGGGCGAGGACCGTCGCCGTGCCCTCTTGCGCGTTGGCCGTCAAACGGTCGAGATTTTCCATGCCATCGAGCTGATCTTCGATCGGCTTGATGACGAGCTTCTCCATTTCCGAAGGGGACGCGCCGGGGTACGAGGCCGAGACCGCAACGTACGGAAACGAGACGTTCGGAAAGAGATTGATGCCCAAGCTCAGATACGAGAAAACGCCGTAGAGCGCCAGTCCGATGAAGACCATCGCCGTGATGACGGGGCGAGTTATCGCAAAGCGGGTCAACCACACGGGGAAGAGCTCCTGTGGACGGGTCGTCGCAATCTACGGGACCTTCGACGCCGGTGTTTCACCCCTTATGACAAAAGCCCGCGGAAGCGGGCTTGTGCATTCGGCTGCGCCGAATCCGTCGCGTTTGCGGCTACGCCGCAAGCCGCTTCGTCGACTGCCGGGCAAAGCCCGGTAATCCTTATGCGCGAGACTGGACTCGAACCAGCACGGGATTGCTCCCGCTAGCACCTCAAGCTAGTGCGTCTACCAAATTCCGCCACTCACGCACACGGCTCCCGACGACACGGCCGTCCGGAGAACTGCGGCATCGTACCGAATCCGTCCTTCGGATGCAAGGTCCGCCGCAAGCTGGTACGTTCACAAAGCCGTGGGCGAAGGCCCGACCGGAGGCCGAAGACGCGCCAACGCAAGCGTCACCACGGCTGCGAAATTACGCGCCATCGCGAAGCCGTAGCGCGAGAGAAAGATCCGTAGTGCGAGGTAACACCGCAATCGTTCCAGCGGCCCCAGCGGCGCTCGCCCGATCGCCTTCATGAGTTCGAGCAACCAGCGCCAGCGAAAAAGCCGGTTCCACACGTTGCCGCGCAAGGCCGGGTCGAACCAGGCATAGCGGTCGTCGATTGTTGGGTTCGCGAGGACCGAGCCGTTCTTGTGGAAACGGCGCAGGAAGAGCGCCTCCGGGATCTCGGCGATCTGACCGCTCAGTGCGATCTCTCCGAGAAGGATCGCGTCCGACGAGACGTAGTTGCCGATCACGGGCGTACGAGCGAGCACCGCCCGGCGGAAGAGCCCGAAGACGGGGTCGCACAGCCGCTCCGCGAGCCCGATGCGGAGGTACGCTTCGAAGCGCTCGTGGGGACGCGGCATGCGCAGGTTGAGATCGGTGAGTCTGAGATTCCCGCGGTGCGGACCGCCGTCTTCGTCGATCAGGCGCGACTGCGGGTATGCGAGCACGACCTCCGGATGCGCGTCCAGCAGCGCGACGCAGCGTTCGAGGTACGTCGGTTCGATCGGATCGTCATACGCCGCGTGCCGGAAATACTCGCCGTGCGCGAGCGCAAAGGTACGATTAAAATTGTACGTCGCGCCGAGATTACGCGGATTGCGCGAGTATGTGATGCGCCGGTCGCAGGCCGCATAGCGGCGGCAGATCGCTTCGGTCCCATCGGTCGACGCGTTGTCGCAGATGATGAGCTCGAAGTCTCCGAAGGTCTGGGCGAGGATCGAGTCGAGCGTCTGCTCGAGATAGCGTTCGGAATTGTAGAGCGGCATGCCGATGCTGACACGTGGTGTCAAGGCGTCTCTGGCCCTTTCTGTTGGCGGCGAGCTCCGCGAGGTTCCCGGTGCTGGCATTTTTACAAACGGTACACGCTGACGCGCAGATGGCCGCTTGCCGACGCGTAGACGCTTCGAGCGCCGGTGAAGGGAAGGCCCCGCGCGAGCCAGACCGGCACCTCCGGATAATCCGCGGCGTCGCCTTCGAGCGCGACGAACGTCGGATGCACGCGGGCGACGTAGCACGCGGCAAGTGCGGGCGTTGCGTTCGGCAGCGGCGACCAGCGTGCCCCCGCATAGTAAGCCACGCGGTCCGAACTCTCCATGACGGTGGAACCCGCGCCCCCGTGCGCCGCGAGCCACGTGCCAGCGAGCCGCTCGGCATCGTCGCGCGGTTGACGATGCTCAGCCGCGGCGACGCCGACGAGGCCGAACGCGAATGCCGTCGCGAGCGCCGCGCCCGCGACGCGCAGGGTCAAGGCTTCGGCGAGCGCCGCGCACGCGCGCGCACCCCACAAGGCAAGCAGCGGCAGGAAGCCATCGGCGTAGCGGTCCCAGTACTGGAGGACGCTACCCTGCGAAATGTAGAGCGCGGCGGCAAACCCGACGAGTTGCGCTTCGTCACGACGGCGGCCCGCGTTCCACGGTCCGAGCGCGAAGCCGACGAGCGCCAGAAGCGCGAGCAGTCCGCGGCCATAGGAGGCGAGCAGCAGCACGTGGGCCAGCGCCCGCACGTGGCGGAGCAGGTTGGCGCCGAAAAAACGGGCGTAGGCGAGGGGGTGCCGGCTCGGCGCGTCGTCGGGCGAGGCTTCTCCCGTCAAGCCAGGCCCGACCGGCCGCAGCGCTTCATCGACCCCGTATGCGGCGGCCGTGTAGGTCTGCCCGGCTTCGACGCGTCGTCCGATCCCGAAGTTGATCGCGGTTTTCCCCTCGATCGCCGGACGTCCGGTTTCGTGCGAGAGAAACGCGGCGTAGGGCGCGATGCAAATCGCGAAGGCGAGCCCCGTGACGGCAAAGACCCGCAGCGCTTCGCGCGGGAGGCCGCGGCGCAACCGCTGGACGGCGCAGATCGCGATGAACGCGGCGACCAGGACGACCGCCTCCGGTCGGCAGAGATACGCGAGCCCGAAGGCGAGTCCGCAGGCCGCTTCCGTCGCCGGACGCGGCCACCGGTTCGCTGCGAGACCCAAGGCCAGTCCGGCCGTTGCGAGCGCGAGGAAGGCGGCGTCGGAGAGGACCGTCGTCGAGAGCGCGGTCAGAAACGGCGTCGATGCCGTGATGAAAGCGGCGAACAGGGCCGTCCGCTCGCCGTAGGCGACGCGCGCCGCCGCCGCGACGGCGACGACGAGCAGGCAGCCCGAGACGAGGCTTACGATCGTTCCGGCGCCTTCGGTGCTCGTGTGGAACAGCGCCGCGGCCGCCGCGATCGCGAGCGGATAGAGCGGCGGGAACGCCTGCTCGACATGGCCGTAGAGGCCGACGTACCCGGCACCATGCAGGAGGTTTGCGGCGACGCGCGCGTAGTCGGCGCCATCCATCGCGATTTCGCGCGGTCCATCGAACGCCAGCCAAGCGACCCGCACGAGCAGCGCCCAAACCACGACACCCGCGAGCAGCAGGTCTGCGCGCGAGAGGGGCCCGGCAATGCTATCCCGGACGGCGGTCGCTGCCGCCGCGGAGCCGGCCGTGGGCGGACTACGCCAAAAGATACTCTTGCGGCGCGCCGTAGCGGTTCGCCGCCTCCACGATCTCGCGTTGATAATTCTTATTGAGGATGATGACGGTATCGGGCTGCACTTCGCTCAAGAATTGCGGCGACACGATTTGCTGCCCGGTTCCGGGAATGTAGGTGCCCGTTTTGCGCGGATTGAGATCGACGACGTAATCGATCCCCGCGCCGACCTCGAGTTCGTTGAGGAAGGCGACGCTTTTCGCACCCGCACCCCACAGCACGACGCGCTTACCCGCCGCGAGCCGGGCGGAAAGTTCGCCGCGCCACGCGGTGATCTTCGCCTTGCACGCGATGGCGAAGCTGCTCGCGAGCGCATCGAGCGTGAGCATGACGGTCGGATCGACGACCTGCGTTTCGCCCGCGTCGTCGCGCCGCGCATCGACGCTGAGGAATTGCGTGCCGAAGCTTTCGACGCATTCGTGCACGCCGAGACCGCTGCGTCGCAGAAGCCCGACGAGCGACTGTTCGGTGAAGTACGAGCAGTGCGTGTAGATGATCTCCCACGAGGCCGCTTCGCGCAGGATAAACGCGGCGTTGGGCACTTCGACGTAGACGCCGCTGTCGGGCTCTTTCGCGATCGTCCGGAGCGACGCGAGGAGTTCCTCCGGGCGTTCGAGGTGTTCGAGCACGTGACGGCAGAGCACGAAATCGGCTTTGGTCCGCGCGTGCCGGTCCGAGTACATCTCCGGCACGAAGGTAACGCTCGGGTCGCGGGTTTCGGCCTCCGTCGGCGTATAGCTTGGATCGAAGCTGGTGCCATGGCTTGCGGTCGCCTCGCAGAGGAGACGCAAAAAGTCGCCCCGGCCGCCGCCGAGTTCGACGACCGACGCGTGGTCGAGCGCATACGTCGCCGCGAGCCGCTCGATCAAATCGAGCGCGTAGCGTTTGAACGTTGGCGAGAACATCTGCGAGTTCTCGTAGGCCGAGTCGTAGACGACGCTCGAAGCGTCGAAATCGCGATTGTAGACGTGACCGCACGTGCAACAGAACGAAAGCGCGATCGGCTTTCGCGCGACGGCGCGGGCCTCGTCCCGGCTCGCAAAAAGATGACTGGTTTCGACCGGCATCGCTTCGAAACGCACGAGGTCGCGCTGGTCGGAGCTGCCGCAGGCGAGACACTGCGCGAGCCGTCTCAGACGGCCACGACCTCGGCGTGAACGTTCAGCGCGCTCAACATCGCGCGGATCTCGTCGAGGTAGATCGGGTTCATCACGACGACCTCGTCGGGACGGTACGCAACCAGAGAAGACGGTGCTGCGATTTCGAGACCGGCACCGGGGATGAACTTACCGTGCCGATGCGGATTGATGTCGACGACGCGTTCGATCGGAACGCTTGGGCCCAGCGTCGTCAGAAACGCGACGCACTTCGAGCCCGAACCCCAGACCGCAACCCGTTTTCTCGCGTCGTGCAGCGTGGTGAGATGCGCGCGCCATCTCTCGAGTTGACGCGCGAGCGATGCGGCGTAGGCCAGGACGAGCGACTCCGTTTGAGCGACGTCGTCGCGAGTCTCCGCCGCCTCAGCGCGGGCCGCGGCGGGGCGCGCCTCGAGCAGCAGATACTGATCGTCGAAATCGAGCCGATTACGCAGCACGGTAAAGCCGGCCGCGCGCGCGAGCCGCGCGAACGAACCTGGCGTGAAGTACGAGCAGTGCTCGTAATACATGTCCCAATACGCCGTCTCGCGCAACACGCGCAGCGTATCGGGAACCTCGAGAAAAACGACCGTGCCCTCGCGCACGCCGATCGCGCGGCGCGCAGTGCGTAGGAAAGCGAGCGGATCGGGCACGTGTTCGAGCGTGTGGCGGCACATCACGAGATCAGCCGGGTAGCGCGCATGCCGTTCGCCGTAATGCTCGGCGACGAGCGTCACGCGCTCCGCGCCCGGTTGACCTGCGAGCCGGCCCGGGAGCGCGGTCGGGTCGATGCCGACGCCACGATTGGCGCCCAGTTCGCAAACGAGCGCGAGAAAATCGCCCTTGCCGCAACCGACCTCGACAACGTCTTTGTCACGGATATCGTAGCGCTCGACGAGATCGCCCGCGATGCGTTGCGCGAACGCGTTGAACGTCGGTGAGAAGCTCTGTTGATCTTCGTACGTCGGGTCGTAGCGGATGCGACCGAGATCGAAGGCGGTGTTCGTGATGAAGCCGCAGCGCCGGCAGAATGCCAGTTCGAGATCGCCGCACGGGAAATTCCTGGCCTCTTCGGCCGTGGCGAGAACGAGCGAGTTGTGAACCGGGATGTCGGGCACGCGCGCGAACCCGAACAATCCGTCGCCCTCGCAGTTCGGACATGCGCGCGCGATCGGCCAGAATGGTGCTTCGTTCTGCGGCGCGAGCCCGACACTCACGCGACCACCTGCACGTCGGGAATCGGAATGACGAATTTACCGCCGAGACGCCGGTATTCGGCTTGCTGGCGCATGATCTCGTCGGCAAAGTTCCACGCGAGCAGGAGCAGATAATCCGGGCGGTCGCGCAACAGTTTGTCGGGCGTGTGAATCGGCAGGTGGTTGCCCCCCATGAATCGCCCCGTCTTATGCGGATTGCGATCGACGACGTACTCGACGAGCGAACGGTCGATGCCGACGTAACTGAGCAGCGTCGTGGCTTTGGCGGCCGCACCGTACGCGGCCACGCGCTGACCCCGGGCGCGCAGGTCGCAGAGCAGCGCCTGCAGCGAGTCTTTGATCTTGGCGACGCGCCCTGCGAAGGCGCGGTAGTAGGGAAGCCCGTCGACACCCTTCGCGCGTTCGGTTGCGAGCATCGCTTGGAGACGCGGCGACGGCTGGCCTTGGCGCTCGACGAAAATCCGCAGCGAACCGCCATGGATCTCCGTATGCTCGACGTCGCTCAGTACGAGACCGTGATCGCGAAAGAGCCGCTCGAGCGCGAGTAGCGAGAAGTAACAGAGATGCTGGTGGTAGATCGTATCGAACTCGCAGCGCTCGATGAGGTCGACGAGATACGGACATTCGATAACGGCCACGCCCTGCGGCGCGAGGACGGTCGCAATGCCGTCGACGAAGCCGCCCAGGTCGGGCACGTGCGCCAACACGTTGTTCGCAAGAAACACGTCGACCCGGGCGCCGCGCTCGGCTACGAGCCCCTCGGCGAACTCGCGCGTGAAGAACGCATTGGCCGTCGGGATTCCCCGCTCGAGGGCCGCGGCCGCCGGACCCGCCGCCGGATCGACGCCGAGCACGGGGATGCCCGCGCGCGCGAAGTTTTGCAGCATGTACCCGTCGTTGCTCGCCGCTTCGAACACGAAACTCTGGGGGCCGAGACCGCGCGACGCGATGAGCTCCTCGGCGCTCTTGGCGAAATGCTCCAGCAGTTGCTGCGACACCGACGAGAAATACGGATAGTCGCGGCAAAAGAGCACCTCGGGCGAAATCGTCTCCGTGATCTGCACGAGCGTGCAAGCAGAACAGAAGGCCAGATCGAGCGGCGCCGTGATCTCGGGTTCTCCGAGCCGGTCCGACGTGACGAGACTGTCGGCGAGCGGCGTGCAGCCGAGCGATACGATCGTTGCGAGATCGGATGAACCGCACAGACGACAAGTCACGATGCGGCTGCCAGTGCCGGCGCCACGCGCAGATCGGGACCGACGCGGCCGCTCTCGAGCAATCCGCGAAGGTGCGCGATTCGCTGGTAGCGCGGACCCTCGAAGTCCGCGGGCGAGAGGTTCGCTTCGGCAAGCGCCGCGAGCAGAGCTGCGGCGCCACTGCGCACGTCCCAGCGCAAGCCCGCTTTCGGGAACGTCCGCTCGAACTTGCTGCAATCGACGCGATAGTTGCGCGCGTCGGCGCCCGCGCCTTCGGCGAAGCGCAGCGACGCAGAGAGAACGAGGTCGGCGACGATCTGCGCCACCTCGCGTACGCGATAATTCTCTTGCGTGCGGCCGACGTTGAACGCTTCGCCGTGGACGAGTTCGCGCGGCGCTTCGACGATCGCAACGAACGCGCGCGCGATGTCCTCGACGTGCACGAGGGGACGCCACGCACTGCCGTCGCTCTTGAGATGGATGTGGCCGGTCGTGTATGCCCAGGCGGTAAGATTGTTTACGACAAATCGAAGCGTAGCCGGGGCGAGAGTCCGTACGCCGTCGCGTTGCGCAGCGACGTGGGCGAGAAACTCTCATCCGCGAGCTCGGTCAGAGCGCGTTCGACATCGACTTTCGAGCGGCCGTAGGACGTGACGGGATTGAAGGCGGACGACTCGGTCAGCGGCTCGTCGCCCGCGGCGCCATAGTTGCTGCACGACGAACTGAAGACGAAACGCGGCACGCCGGCCGCCTTGGCGCAACTGGCGAGCGCGACCGAGGCGCGGTGATTGATCTCATCGGTGAGCGCCGGCGCGAGATCGCCGAGCGGATCGTTCGAGAGTCCCGCGAGGTGAATCACCGCGTCGAAACCGCGCAGATCGTCGCGCGTCACGTCGCGAACGTCGCGCGCGAGGGCGGGAATCGGCAGCGGTTCGGGCCCGAACGTGCGGCGGGCAAATAGGCCGGAATCGCATCCCATGACCTCGTGCCCGCTCTGCGCTAAGAGCGGAGCGAGGACGGTGCCGATGTAGCCCGCGTGGCCCGTGAGAAAGATGCGCAAAGGGGCTCCTTCAGCTGCGTGAAAACGTGGGCGGCAAAGCGGGCGGCAGTACGGTGGGCTCGACGTCGTCCCACACGCGCCAGGGCGCTTCACCGCTATCCCAGAGGCTTTCGAGCAACGTCTTGTCGCGGACCGTGTCCATGCATTGCCAAAAGCCGTGGTGTTGGTATGCCATGAGTTGCCCGTCGCGCGCCAAATTTTCCAGCGGCGCGCGTTCGAAATGGGTCAGGTCGTCGTCGATGTAGTCGAAGATAGCCGGCTCCAGCACAAAGAACGCGCCGTTGATCCACCCTTCTCGTGTCTGCGGTTTCTCAGAGAATTCGTGGACGCGTCCGTCCTCCGCGAGTTCGAGGTGCCCGAATCGGGCGGGCGGCCGAACGGCCGTCATGGTTGCAAGCTTTCCGTGCGCACGGTGAAACGCGAGCAATGCCCGCAGATCGACGTCCGAGACCCCGTCGCCCCACGTGCACATGAACGTCCCATCGCCCACGTACGGCGCGAGCCGTTTGATCCGTCCGCCCGTCTGCGTTTCGATGCCGGTGTCGACGAGTTCGAGCTTCCAATCGGTCGATGTGCCCGCGTGCTTCTCGACGCGTCCGGTACGAAGATCCACGCTCAGATTGCTGTTGAGCGAACAATAGTCGACCATGTAGCGCTTGATATACTCGCCCTTGTAACCGAGCGCGACCACGAATTCATTGAACCCGCGTGCGGCGTACAACGACATAATGTGCCATAGTATGGGCCGGCCGCCGATCTCGACCATCGGCTTCGGCTTGAGCTGCGTCTCCTCGGAAAGACGCGAGCCGAGGCCGCCGGCGAGGATCGCAACCTTCATCGAATGGCTCCCTGCATTAAGTCCTGTGAAGTCTTCGAGAGCGTGGCTTCAGCGAAGAACCGATGGCGTGATAACGGCTGGCGCGGCCGATTTGTCTTGACCCGTTCATACAGCGCTCGTTTTTCGCGCATTGCAAATCGTTCGTGAACGGCCAACGACCGCTACATTATCGCGCGCTTGAGTGGCCATAAGTCAATGAGGCTTTAGGCTCCAACATGAGTGTCACTGCGCGACACTTTGTTTATACAATTAGCAAATACGGCAGATGTTTTCGTCGAGGACTGACGCGATGAAACGCGATTTGCCGCGGCGAGGCGTGTTGATACTTCGATATTTTGGTGATACTTCAATAATCATGATAAATCGGCGGGCATGGTTACATGGTTAAATGATGGGTGCGGCAGCAGGGTGGCGACGACGTCGCTTCTGGAGAAACGGGATCGACGCGGCCCACCTGGCCTGGTAAGGAAGCCTGGCGAATTCTTCCTCGTTGCACCTCGCTGCACGAAAAGGATAGACGCGCGGCCGGTTTCCTGCGACGCTGTTGACAAAAAGCACGTACCGCTGCAGACTGCGCGTAGTTCGGCTCCAGCCGGGAAGGCAAATCGATGATTACAGTTTCCTTCGACGCGGATCACGCGGACCGGGATCGTCGCGAGCGTCTCTACGCAGGAGAGTTGTTCGTAAACGCGCCGAGTGACGCGACGCTGCGGTTGTGTGCGTTGGCGCGCGAGCTCATCGCCGAAGCGTTTCCGGGCCAAGATCCCTTACACGTACAAGAGACGATGGAGGTCGCTGCCTACGCTGCGATTCTCGCACCGCTCAAGCGCGGCTTCATTCACGATCCGCGCTCGATTGCAACCATCGCCGAGATCGTTCGCGTCAGCGGCTGCGATCCCGAGACGACCTATATCGACGTGCCCCGGTTGCGTATTGCAACCCACAGCGGTTACTTGACCTCGGGCGTCGCCTACGCGCACCATCCCCATCGCGATACGTGGTATTCCGCGCCGCCGTCGCAGATCAATTGGTGGGTCCCGATCTTCGACTTCGATGCAGCGAGCGGCATGGCGTTTCACCCCGCCTACTGGGATCGCGTCATCGTCAACAGTTCGAACGAGTTCGACTACTATGAGTGGAACGCGAATGGCCGCAAGAACGCGGCGCAACACGTTGCGAGCGATACCCGGCGGCAGCCCACGGCGCAGGAGCCGCTGGACGCACTCGAACCGCAGTTGCGCCTGGTGACGCGTGTCGGCAGCCCGCTGCTCTTCTCGGCGGCGCACCTCCATTCGACGGTGCCCAACACGTCGGGCCGCACGCGCTGGAGTTTCGATTTCCGAACGGTCGACATCGCTGACGTCGCGGCCGGCCACGGCGCGCGCACCGCGGACTCGCGGTGCACCGGGACGTCGTTGCGCGATTTCGTTCGAGCGAGCGATTTCTCACGCATGCCCGAGGAGCTCGCCGCGCGCTACGACGGCCGCCGGCCCGCAGCGGGACCGCTCGTCTTCGCCGGCTGAGAGGGCCCGCGGCTACACGCGTATTTGCATCACGCGGTCGATGCCGACCAGCGGATAGTGGGCGACGATGTGCAAGTCGAATTTACGCGCGCTCGCCGGAACGTCGAATGCGATGACGACGGAAATCGGGAAGTGCGGATGCACTTCTTGAAGCGTATTTTCCGATGCGCTGCCGGCCGAGAGGATTTCGGTCGCGTTGGACGCCACGCGATAGCGCACGTTGGCCGCGCCCACTAAATATGCGTGCAGGAGCTGAGCGCGCTCCGCCCGATCCGTCGCGTTGCTGATGTGAAAGCGCAGGACCAGAAACGTTCCCTGCGCGCGCGCCGTGTCGTACTTCGCGCCGACGGAGCCCATCCGCTTCGCACTCACGAGATCGTAGCGCAGCCCGTTCAGCGTCGCGCTCTGCTGCGCTGCAGCGGCGGGAGGCGTTGGTACGAAGGTACCGGTGACGAGCGCGAGCAGAAGCGCGACGATCGCGGTACGGTAACCCGAGACGAAGCTGAGCACGAAATCCTCCGGTGCCGGACTATCTCATATTGGGGTCGAGCGAGTCGCGCAGACCGTCGCCGAGATAGTTGATGGCGAGCACCGTCACGAGGATGCACAGCCCGGGGAAGATCGCGACCCAGGGCGCGATCGCCATATTCGACTCGGCGTTCGCGAGCATGTTGCCCCACGATGCGGTCGGCGGCTGAATGCCGAAACCCAAAAACGAGAGCGTCGACTCCAGAATGATGACGTTGGCGACATCGAGGGTGCCCTGCACGATGAGCGGCGCCACGGCGTTGGGCAGCAGGTGCCGGAAGATGATGCGTCCGTCGCGATTGCCGATCGCGCGGGCCGCCTCGCAGAACTCTTTCTCGCGCAGGCTCAGGAACGACGCGCGCACGAGTCGTGCGACCGCCGGCCACGCCGTGCCGCCGATGATGATCACGATCACCCCGAAACTCAGCGCCGCCTTCGTCGACGTCGCCGAAACGATCGCGGTGAGCACGAGCAAGAGCGGCAGCAGGGGAATCGAGAGGAACACGTCGGTCACGCGCATCAGCGCGTAGTCGACCCAGCCGCCGTAGTAGCCCGCCAGCGCGCCGACGAACGTGCCGATCGTCAGTTCCATGAGCACGGTAAAGAACGCGACAGTGAGCGAGATTTGCGCCCCGAAAACGAGCCGCGACAGCAGGTCTCGGCCATTCTCATCGGTTCCCAGCACATGGCCCGCGACACCGGGCGCGAGCGGCGTCCCCTGCCAGTACACGTTGTCGATCGCGTTGGGATCTTGCAATGGCAGCAACTTTGCAAAGATCGCGATGAGCGCGACGACGGTGATGACCGCGGCGCCGACGAACGCCAGTTTGTGCCGGCGAAAGCGCTTCCAAACGCCGTGGCGTTCGAGAACGAAGTCGTCGTCCGGAACGGGCGCCGCAAGCGCGCCGGGAACGAGTGTGGTGGACATCAGTGGGACACTTTAGTCGTATTTCACGCGCGGGTCGAGCCAGGCGTACGCGACGTCGGCGAGTATGTTGAAGAACACGACCAGGATCGAGACCATCATCAGATAGCCCATCAAGAGTGAGAAGTCGAACTGGCCGAGCGCGTTGAAAAACAGCCGCCCCATCCCGGGCCACGCGAAGATCGTCTCGGTAACGACGGCGCCCGAAATCAGCGATGGCAACGAGAGCGCGACGATCGTCACGACCGGAATCAGCGCGTTCTTGAGTCCGTGCCGGAAGATGATGCGCCAGCGGCCCAGGCCTTTCGCCGCCGCCGTGCGCATGTAATCGGTTCGGACGACTTCGAGCATCGAACTGCGCGTGAACCGGCTCCAGGTCGCGATGTTGAGCAAACTCAAGACGATCGCCGGAAGGATGAGGTGCTGCAGGCGATCGCCGAGATCGAAGTCGTCGCTCGACGACAGCCCGGCCGACGGTAACGCGAAATGATAGCCGAACGCCGTGACGCCCGTGACGGCGAACGCCAATTGCAGCATCAGCGCGAACCAAAAGACGGGCATCGACTGCCCGAAAAATGCGAACGTCGTGACGACGTAATCGCCCGTGGAATACGGCTTGATCGCGGCAAAAATGCCGAGCGAAACGCCGACCACGAGCGAGAGCGCAAACGAGGTGCCCATGAGCAGCAGGGTGGCGGGCACACGCTCGAGGATCGCGGTGAAAACGTCCTCGGAGTTGGATGTCGAGTATCCGAGATGGCCTTGCACGACCATGCCGAGCCAGCGCAGGTAGCGGATCGGCAGCGGTTGATCCAGGCCGAAGTTATGCTTGAGACGCTCGATGTCGGCCGCCGTAATGTGTGGATTCTGCAGATACGGCGCGAGCGGGCCGCCCGGCGCGTTGCTCAGGATCCAGTACAGAATGATCGAGATGAGCAGGAGCAGCGGAATGGCCTGCAAGCTCCTGCGAATGACGTATGTAGCCAGTTAAGGACGCCCTCCGGCCGGGTTCGAGTGCGCGACGCTTAGGGCGCGCCGGGGGCTATTCCTGCGCCGGGTGCTGCCGACGGGTCGCGCCAAGGCCGAACGTTCCGCTGCTCTTTGCAGGAAAGTGAGTCACGACCCGGCGAGCTTGGAACACGACTCGAGCGCTCTCTTACGAGGCGGGCTGTTCGTTCGTCGCTGTTCGCGTGCATACCGAACCCTGTCGTCATCACGCAACCAATTCGGAGGACCCTTCATGGTGAGTGCATTGGTATCGATGGCGTTGCTGTCGATGGCCGTAACGGCAAGTCCGGTCACAGCGCAATCGCAGTCTGCGGTCACGCTCAGTCAAAGCGGCGCGCGTCCGCAGCTCTCGCTCCAGCGCATGGTCTTTCACGGCACGACGAGCTTGGCCAAAGCTGCGGCCGCAAGCTCGGCGCAGTCGAAAGATGCGAGCGCGGGCGCGAACGCCGCACGCAATCCCAGCACGGCGCGGTCAGAAATCAAGTTCAATCAGCGCGGCTATCGCGCCGTTGACGTTCGTCCGTCGCTGTATCGACGAAGCTTCGCACTGTCGTCTGCGACGGTCCCTGTTCCGAGCGCAAACGGTCGAAGCGTCATCGCGCCGGACCCGGGCTTCTTCGGCTTTCCGGGGCTGACGCATTTCGACGAACGCAATGCCGGGACGGGCATCTACGCCGGCACCCAGTTCTCGCTGGAACCCCCGGACCAAGCTCTTTGCGTCGGCAACGGCTTCGTTATGGAAGCGGTGAACGACGCGCTGGCCGTTTATAGCAGCGGCGGAGCCGTCGCGAGCGCGCCAGTCCCCTTGAGTCAGTTTTTCGGCTTGGCGCCGGCGATCATCCGCTCGCCCGGCATACGCGGGCCGTTTATATCCGACCCGAAGTGCTACTTCGACAAAGACACGCAGCGCTGGTTCGTCACGGAACTCGAATACGACGTCAACCCCGCAACGGGAGCGCCGGTGGGCCGCTCCGCGAACTTCGTGGCGATCAGCCAAACGTCTGATCCGACGGGAAATTTCAACGTGCTTTCGTTCGACACGTCCGACCGCGATCACCCGGGTTGTCCGTGTTTTGGCGACCAGCCGTTACTGGGTGCCGATGCGAACGGTTTTTACATCACGACCAACGAGTTTCCACTAGTCGGTCCGGGCTTTAACGGCGCGCAAGTCTACGCGTTCTCGAAGATCGCGCTCGCACTCGGCATCGTGCCGACCGTCGTCCACATCGATGCCGGTTCCATTCCGACGCCCGATCCGGGACAACTGTGGTATTCGATTCAGCCCGCAAGTTCGCCCGACTCGAATCGGGCGCATCAGGAACGCAACGGCACCGAGTTCTTTCTCAGTGCGCTTCAATTCACCGGTACGACCGATAACCGCATCGCGACCTGGGCGCTTACGGGCACGGGCACACTGTTCAACCCGGCGCCGAAAGTCCAACTGCACAAAGTCGTTATCCGCAGCGAAGCCTACGGTCAGCCGCCAAACGCGACGCAAAGACCGGGCCCGACACCGCTGGGCACGTCTCTCAAAGAACCGCTCGAGGCGCTCCAAACCAACGACGACCGCATGAATCAGGTCGTCTTTTCGCGGGACCGGCTCTGGTCCGGAGTCAACACCGTGCTCCGTGCCGGCGGCGTAACCTCGGCGGGGAGCGCCTACTTTGCAGTCGCGCCGTCGTTTAACGGCACGAACCTCGCCGCAACGGTCGTCGAACAAGGGTACGTCGCGGTCGCCGGGCAGAACACGATTTTTCCATCGATCGGCGTGAACGCAAGCGGCACACCGGTTCTCGTCTGTACGCTCGTGGGCCCCAGCTATTTTCCAAGCGCCGTGTATGTGCCGCTGACGCGCGGGAACGAGAGCGTCCGGCTCGCCGCTGCCGGAACCGCACCGGACGACGGCTTTACGGGCTACGCCGCCTACGGTGGAAATGGTGCCGGCCGCTGGGGTGACTACTCCGCTGCGGTCGCGGACGAGCGCGGCAGCATCTGGCTCGCGACCGAGTACATTCCGAACTCACCGCGCACGCCGCTCGCAAACTGGGGTACGTTCGTCGGTCGCGTCCCGTAAGCGGCAACGCGCCTACGATAAGGATAACGGGAACGATGACGATGACTTTCGTCGCGTAGCTATGGACAAAGCGTTTCCGGCTCATTACAGTGGTGTCGGGTACCCGCGCGCAATCGGCCGCTTTGAGTCGCTTGTGCTTTTGCGTCCCGGCGGGGACGTCGCATGAAAGGCTCAATATCCGCGTGAAATTGTCGTTTCTTACGGGAGCGGCCTTAACCGCGCTGTTTCTAGCGCCGGCCGTGTCGCCCGCCGAGGCTGCTATGAGTCGCGTCGTCGGAAGGCCAGCTCCCTCGCAAAGCGTTGACTTCGTCGTCCATCTGCCGCTTCGCAACCTCGCACAGCTCGAGCAGCTCACGACGCTCCAAGGCGACCGCAACTCGCCGCTCTACCATCACTTCCTGACACCCGCTCAGTTCAGAGCGTCGTTCGGTCCGACAGCGCAGACCATGGGCAAGGCGACGGAAGCGCTTCGCCTGCGCGGCTTGGCGGTCACGAAATCCGAAACGCAGCTCCTGCACGTGCGCGGCAGCTCGGCCAAGGTCGAAGCGGCTTTCAACACACAGCTCGGGATCGTCCGCGACTCGCGCGGACGCACGAGCGTGGCGGCGCCGCGAACCTTAACGGTGCCGTCGGAACTCAGCGCGATCGGCGCCACGGTGGCCGGACTTTCCCTCAGGCCGCGCCCGCAGCCCCTCTCGAAGCTGGTCCCGCTCAATCGCAAATCGGACCACGGCGGCTACTGGTTCAGCGACCTCAAGCAGGCGTATCAGTACCCCGCCTATGCGACGGGCGACGGCAAGGGTGTGACGATCGCGACCGTCGGCGAGTCCGATTACAGCGACGCGGACGCCGCACTCTACTTCAACCACGAGAAGCTTGGCGGAACGGGCGCGCTCGCGCCCGCGCCGACGCTGCAGCACCTCGTCTTCCCCGGCGGTGCTCCGTTCGATCCGACCACCGGCGTATCCGACGAAGCGGACCTCGACGTCCAGCAGTCCGGCGGCAGTGCGCCGGGCGCGACGATCATCGGTATCGATATCCCGCCGGGTCCGGGCGAGACGTTCCTGCTCGCCTATTCGTACATCGATGAAGCGAACAACATCGATATCGTCAGCACGTCCTACGGCGAGTGCGAGTTTTACTACAACATCGAGTATCCGTTCAACAACGGTGTCGACCAAAAGGGCATCCTGCAAGCGTACCATCAGATCTTCTTGCAGGGCAACTCACAGGGCATCACGTTCGTCTTCAGTTCCGGCGACAATGGAAGCACAGACTGCGCGCCGCCGGGCTACTTCGGTCCGCCGACCGGCGCGAAGTTCGCAACGCTGCCGGGTCCCGGCATCTGGGTCGACGATCCGAACACGACCGGCGTCGGCGGCACGAACCTCATCACGACCTACGCGCCGCCGTCGCTCAAGTCGACCTACGTGAAGGAATACGCATACTCCGACGTCGTCACGCAACCGTTCGACCTCGACGGAACCGGCAATCTGCTCACCAACGTGCACTGGGCTTCCGGCGGTGGCGTGAGCACGATCTTTGCTAAGCCCGCCTTCCAAAATCTCGTGCAAACGGGCGCAAACATGCGCGCGGTTCCCGACGTCTCGATGCACATGGGTGGCTGCCCGTTCTATACAGACAGCACCGGTAAGCCCGTCCCGGTCAATTGCGGCAAGCTTCCGCGCAGTTACGATTACGCATACATCGGCGGAGCACTCGCGGGCTTGATCGGCACGAGCGCCTCGGCTCCCGAATTTGCGGGCCTGCTCGCGGTGAAGGAGTCGATCCAGAAGTCGCGTTTGGGCAACGAGAACGTCGACATCTACGAACTCGCGAAGAACAACAACGCGTTCCCGTTCAAATTCTTCCATCAGGGCATCCCCGGTGACGACGGCGTCGTTTACGTGCCGGCCGGTCGAACCGGATACAATACGGTCCTCGGCGTCGGCACGCCTTACGGCTTGAATTTTACGTTCACGCCATATAGCGCGCCGGCGGGCGACCCGCAAACGGCGACCAACCCCTAACGTCGATTTATCGACGTGGCGAGAAGCCCGCGGCGCGAGCCGCGGGCTTCTTTCTTTTCGTGAAAGGTGGCGCTTCGACCGGCTCGCAAGTCGTCGAGGTGTTTGAGCACGCGCCGCGGCCGCGACGCATATCGGGAACGCTGGAGCAGCGCGTGGCGGCACGTCGCTCGCTCCTGACGACTGCGCTCGAGCGCTTCGTCACGATCGCGCGCCGGTATGCCGACGTTCGCGCCGTGTATGTCTTCGGTTCGTACGCGCGCGGCGACGTCCGGCCGCACAGCGACCTCGACGTGCTAGTCGTCCGCGATACTCACGTTCGCCGGATCGATCGGGATCGCGATTTGCGTCTCGCGTTCGACGTGCCGATCGGAATCGACCTCATCGTCGTTACGCCCGACGAGTTCGAGCGCGGGCTGCCGACGACCGGCTTCGGACGAACGATTCTCTCCGAGGCGACGCGCGTCTATGCGCGCTGATCGACGCGCAACGGTCGCGGCATGGCGCGCGAGCGCCGCGCAAGACCTCCGTATCGCCAAAGTGCTCGCCGAGACCGAGGCGAACGCCGCGTGCTTTCACGCGCAGCAGGCGGCCGAAAAGGCTTTGAAAGCGGCGGCGGTCGTAGCGCTGGACGATGTCGCGCGCACGCACGTGCTGACGACGCTCCTCGACGAACTGCGCGGTGCCGAGCTTGCCGTCGACGAAGCCGTCGCTGCTGCGGCACGCGTGCTCGACCGATATTACGCTCCGACGAGATACCCGGACGCGGTTGGCGATATCGATCCGGCTCGGCTCTTTGCCCTCGCGGACGCTCAAGAGGCGGTTGCGTACGCGGAGACGGTTCTGCGCTTCACCGATGCACTCGTCGCTGCAAGTTTTGGCGAGGAGCCGGTGGGCGAAGGAGAGCGTGAGAGCTAGGCGATCGTAAGGGCCGGCAGCCCCAGCATCTCGCGCGCTTGGGCGGGCGTCGCAACGGGCCGACCGAGTTCGCTTGCAATGCGCGCGATGCGGGCGACCAACTCATCGTTGCGCGCGAGGCATCCTTTGGCGTAGTAGAGATTGTCTTCGAGACCGACGCGCACGTGGCCGCCCATCGCCATCGCGACGGTGCCGAGCGTGAGCTGCGCGCGACCGATACCGGCGACCGACCAGGTGCAGTCCGGAGGTACCGATTCGACCAGAAAGCTCAGGTTGCGCGCGCTCGCATCGAGCGCGCCGGGAACGCCGAGCACGAAGTCCACGTGTTGCGGTAAGGCGAGCACGCCTTCGGCCGCGAGGCGCTTCGCATTGGTGAGATGTCCCGCGTCGAATATTTCGAGCTCGGGCCGGACGCCGTACTCGTGCATCTGCGCGAGAATGTCGCGCATGAGCGGCAGATCGTTCACGAAGACAGCGTTGCCGAAATTTACGGTGCCGCAGGTCAGCGTTGCCATTTCGGGACGCAGTCGCAGCGGTGCGGCACGCTCGGCGGCGCTCATGCCGATCGCACCACCCGTCGTAAACTGCACGATGAGATTGCTGCGGGCGCGGATCGCAGCGTAGGCTGCTTCGAAGCGCGCGACATCGCTCGTGTTCGTGCCGTCGTCGTTACGGCAGTGCACGTGGATCATCGCCGCACCCGCCGCTTCGCAGCGCGCCGCGGTCTCGCCGAGTTGCTCCGGCGTGACCGGGAGATGCGGGTTCTGATCCGGCATGACTTCCGCGCCGACCGCGGCGACCGTGATGATCAGCGGATCCATAGCCTGTGCTTCCCGCAGCGCGAACCAGACTCCGTGCGCGGCAAAAAGCCACTTCGCGGCTGAGTACTCGCGGCGGCGCTCTCGACCGTCTATACTCAAGCGGATGGCTTTCGAGCGGACCGATGCACTTCAGCGGCGTTTGGCGAACCTGCGTCCGCTCACGAGCGATCAGCTCGTCCGGCTTCGGGGGATGCTCAAAGGCGACGAGATCGCGGCAGTCTACAACTCGAACGCGCTCGAGGGAAACACGCTTACCCTCGGTGAGACGGCGCTCGTCATCGAGCAGGGTCTCACGATCGGCGGTAAATCGCTCGCTGATCATCTCGAGGCGATCGATCACATCGAAGCGCTGCGCTACGTCGAAAATCTCGCACGCGATCCGGACGGATTGTCGCAACGGACGCTTCGCGAAATTCATTCTCTCGTGCTCCGTCGCAGTAATGCGGATGCCGCAGGCAAGTATCGCGACATTCCCGTTACGATCGGTGGCACGACATACGCGCCGCCGGGACCTTTGTTCGTCGGAGAGCGCATGGCGGCCGTCTTCGAGCGGTACGTTAGCCACCGCGACGCCGAGCATCCCGCGATCGTAGCAGCCGACCTTCATCAGGGAATCGTCGACGTCCATCCCTTCGAAGACGGCAACGGACGTACGGCACGCTTGGCAATGAATCTTCACCTCCTGCAACGCAGCTTTCCGCTAACGATCGTCGCAGTCACAGATCGCGAGCACTACATCACGGCGCTTGAAGCGGCGCGGAACGGAAGCAACGCGTTTCGCGAGTTCGTCATAAAAAGAGTCGAGATCTCACTCAAACGCTATCTGACTGCCATCGAGCCGCCGGCCGAAGGCGTAAATTTCTCGCTTTGATAAGCGCGTCTACTTGCTGCTGGCGCGAAGAAGTCTGCGCTGCGGATCCGCCGAAAGTAGCGAGGACCATTAGAGGAGAGCAGGCGATGGCGATCGCTACGGATTCCGCCCTCGTGCCGGAGGGAACCCCGCACCGTCTTACGTTCGATGAATTCGTGCGGCTCGGCGAGCTCGGCATCTATCCAGAGCGCAGCGAGCTCGTCGATGGGATCGTGTACGATTTGAGTCCGAAGGGCGAGGCGCATTACCGCGCGCAGACAGAGATCCTACGGCAATTCATCGCTCGCGATTCCGAAGGCGAGCGGTATCAGGCGGGGCCGGAACCCACCCTTAAAGTCGATGAGGCGAACGGGCCGATGCCGGACGTTCTCGTAACCCATGCGCGAGAGCCTATCTCGGCCGCGACGGCCGCGCTCGTCATCGAGATCGCCGACTCATCACTCGCCTACGACCGCGGACTCAAGCGAGAACGCTATGCGAAGGGCCACGTCGGCGAGTATTGGATCGTCGACCTACGCAACGAACGCGTGGAGCGCTTCCGGCCCGCGGGCACGGACGAGCCGTCGATCGTACGAGCGGGCGACGCTCTGTCTCCGGCGGTCTTTCCCGACGTCGCGATTGACGTGGCGCGCATCTTTTCGGCGGCGCGCTCAGGTCATCAGGGCTCGCCGCGCTCGCGCCACTAGCGTCTCGTCGAGTCCGAGCGCTTGGGCGAGCGCCAGGGCGTCGGAGTGCGCCGGCGCATTCGACTCGACGCGCGCGAGACGATAGTCCATCGCGTGCGCGATGCGCGCGAGCGCAGCCCGCAGGTCGAGCTTGCCATGCCCGATTCCGATGTCGCGCAGGCCGCCCAGCGCGAAGTGCGCGACGCCGGCCCCTTCCGCGACGCCATCGAAGTGCGTCGTCGCGAGCGCGAGCGTGTGCCGCTCGGCGAGCGTCTGCAGTAACGCGACGAGCAGCGCACGGCCTTCGAGCGGCGAGGTCGTGCGCGCAAACTCGTCGGCGAGCACGAGCGGCCGCGGCGTGCGTGCGTCGAGAAAACCGCGCAGCGCGACGACCTCCGCGCCGAACGCCGAGAGACCCTCGCGCTCCGCGGCCGTGCCGAGCCCGAGCCCGAGCCACACGATCTCCGAAATGAGCGGCACGCGCGCGGCGGCCGCGGGAACGGGCAGCCCGAGCGCGACACATGCGACGATAAAACCGGCCGTTCGTAGCGCCGCGGTTTTCCCGCCCATATTCGGCCCCGTGAGGATCGCGGCGCCATCCAATGTGAGCGAGATCGGCGTATAGGCGAGGCCGCGGTCGGCGAGCTCCGCCGCGAGTGGCAGATAGCGGGCCGACTCGAAGCCGAGCGTCGCATCGTTTACGACTTCCGGTACGCAACAGGCGTAGCGCTGCGCGACGAGCGCGCGGCCGACGAGCAAATCGAGTTCGCCCGCAAGCTCGCAAGCAGCGAGCAACGCGCCGGAAGACGACGACACGTCAGCCGAGAGACGCGCGCGCACACCTTCTTCTGCCTCGGCGACCACGGCCGCGGCGCATTCGCGCGCGGCGAGCGCGTCGAGCGCCGTATCGTCGAGCGCAATCTCGCACAGCAAATACGTCAGCGCCTCGCGCACCACGCGAATCTCCGGCGGTAAGGGTCCCGGCACGCGATCGCGCATCAAGACGAACTCGCCATCGCGCACGTGCTCGATCCCGGCGAAGCGCGCGACGCGTTCGGCGAGCGCGCTACGCACCGCATCGAACGCTGCCGCGCGCGCGATGCTCTCGCCGCGGCTGCGCGCGAGTTCGGCAGCGAATGCGTCGTCGAGGTAGAACGTGCGCGCGGCCGTTACGCCCGGTGCGAGCGTCGCATGCAAGACGGCGTCCGGGACCGGCAGCGCGACATCCGCGAACGCGTCATCCGTCGCGAGGGCGGCGATCGTTGCGAGCGCATCGAGAAAGCGCGCGATCTCGAAAAAATCGACGTCTCCGAGCACGTCGCCGTTCTGCGCGCGCACGAGCGCCGGTGCCGGATCGGGCGCCGCCGCGATCGCGTCGCGCAGTGCGTGCAGTCGCCCCGCATCGAGTGCGCGCGCGAGCCGGTCGACGCGTGCGAGCGCGGCGCGCGCCGCGGCTTCATCGCCGGCACGAAACGCGCGTTCGCGTTCGCGCGCCCGACGCCCGAAATCCCCGGCCGGCGCGAGCGCCGCGAGCAGCCAATCCGCGCCGAACGCTTCGCCGGCGGCATCCGACCACGGCACGTTCACGCCGCGTTCCCGCTCACGCTCGCCATGCTCGCTGCGTAGACGTCGTACGTCGGCAGCGCCGTACGTTCGGCAACGAGGCGCGCGAACGCGCGCGGTTCGAAGGTGCGCTCGAGACTTTGCGACGCGACGGTGCAGGCAATGGGATGCAGCGCGACGCGGCAACGCAGGTCGAGCCGGCGCGCGATTTCGAGATACGCGCGGCCGCCGAATGCGACGTGCGTCGCATCGGGCACGACGATCTGCCGGCGTTCGTCCGCGCGCACGAAAAGCGCGGCGACGGCGGCAGTCAACCCGCCCGGCACGTCGAGCGCGGGACGCTGCGGATCGACGAGCGGCAGACGCAGCCGCGCCACGAGTGCGGCAGCGTCTTGCGCCGCGTGCGCCATCGTCGGCGCACTGGCAGCGCCGACGGCCACGACGACCGCATCGTCGCCGCCGCGCAGCGCCGCGCTGCGGTCGACCGCGCCGTCGATCAACACGAAGGCGCCCAAACGGCCGAGGGCGCCCGCGATCCGCCGTAGCGCCGCCGCGCTCGGCGGTCCGGCAACCTCGACGTAGCCTGCGGCGCGCATGCGCGCGAGCACGATCGGTCCGAGCGCGCACCGTTCCGCGGTCGCTGCCAAAATTTCGCAGGCGGGCGAACGCGGCACGAACGCGGCGGCCGTGGCGAACGCAGCGCCGGCCGGTAAGCGAAAGCGCGGTTTGAGCGCACCCGACAGCGCGTCGGACGCTTCGCCATCACGGCCGATCGAGCAGAGTCCGTACGCCGTCGCGCTCCGGCCGAGCGTTTCGGCGAGCGCGGCGACGACGACCGACTTGCCGGCGTTTTTACTGCTCCCGACGACCGCGAGCGACGACTTCCCGATCGCCCGCGCTTGCACGAGCAGCGCCGTTGCCACGTCCATCGCTCGTCGTTTTCGCCGGGACTCCGGCCGCTCCGCCGGTGCGCTCGTAATACTCGATCCCATCGTGCGACCAGAGGAGCCGGTAGGCACCCGTGCGCAGCCCCGCGCGAACGATTGGGCGCCAGCGTTCTTCGAGCGCAGAGTGGGCGAACGTCGTATCGAGCAACGCGAAGCGCGGCTTGCGCTCGAGGCCGAGCTGGGCCTCGGGATCGAAGCCCAAGTGCGCGTAGACTTCTTCGAACGAGCCGACGTTCGTATTGGGCCCCAGACGCGCGAGCGCGCGGTCGAGCACGGCGTCGTGCGCGTTCGGCAGACGTAGATAGTGACCCCAGTGCGTCGGACTCGCGAGCGCGAGGACGAGCACGCACGCGACCGTCGCCCCGCGCACCAAGCGCAGCGCGGCGCGCGGCGCGGATGCGGCGATGCGCCCGAGCGCGAGCGCAAAGGCGACGAGCACGTAGCCGATCCAAACCGCCGCGTAATGCTGGCCCATCGTGTACGTGATCGACTCGTGCGATGCCAGCACTTCGGCGAAACCGGGCAACGCAAAGACGATCGCGGGCGACGCGAGCGGTAGAAAGAGCAGTGGGACCAGCGCTTCGAGCGCATAAGCGGGGCGGCCGATCGAATACCACGGCGCGCTGCCGCGCGGATCGACGATGCGGCTCCACGTGTAGAAGTGCGTCGGTCCCCACACGTCGCGTGCCCCCGCGAGCGGCCGAATGACTTCGAAGAAGCCGACGAAGACGAGCGCCGATGCGGCGAGCGCACCGGCCGCAAACACCATGCCCGCACGATCGCGCCGTCGCAAATACCAAACGAATAGGGCGATCGCCCCGAAACCCAGTATCGTCGACTGGTCCTCTTTGATGCCGAGCGCGAGCGCGACGAAGATCGCGGCGAGCGTGAAGCGTCGCGCGGCGAGCGCCCATGCCAGCCACACGGTGACCGCCGGCGCAAAACCGTTCTCGTGAAAGTCGGCGAACGTGATGCCCGCGAGCGGCGGGTAGAGTAGCGCGACGAGCGCGACGCCGAGTGCGAGCCGCTCCGGCATCCGTTTGCGCGCGAGCAGAAAGAGCGGCGGTGCGACGAGCGCGCCCGCGATCGCTTGCAGCACGACGAGCGCGAGCGGCGAGCGCGCCGCGAGCACGAACGGCGCACACAAGTACAGAATCGGTGAAAAGTGATACGTGAAGTGGCTGCCGCCCTCGGTCGTATTGGAGAGACCTGCAAACACCGCGGCGGTGCTTTGCGTGAAGAGACCGAGATCGGAGCCCGCGTGATACGTCGCGTAGCGGTCCCAGCCCAGCAGCGCATAGACGAGCGCGTAGAGCGCCGTCGCGAGCCAAACGAGGCGGGTGGCACTCATCCGATGCGCAGGGCCTTGAGCACCCCGAAGAGCGCCCCCGTCGCCATCAAGACGAAGCCCGCAACGAGCCCCGCGCGTTCGCCCACGACGCTCCCGAAACGCCGGCCGAGCGCGAGCCCGAGCGTCGTCGACGTAACCGAGGCGAAGGCGATCGCGCCGAGCGTGATGACGAGCGGCACGCGAATGTACACGATCGAGAACCCGATGCCGAGCGAATCGAGGCTCATCGAGAGCGCTGCGACGAGCAGCCCGAAGCCTTGCGAGAGATCCAACTGCGCTTCGCTTTCGCGCAGCGCTTCGATCACCATGTAGGCACCCACACCGATCAGCGCCGCGAAGCCGAAGTACGCGGCGACGTCGCCGATCGCGCGCCCCGCGAGCGCCCCAAGTCCCGCGCCGACGACGTTCATCGTCACTTCCGCCGTCGCGAATGCGGCACCCAAGCGAAACTTCGCGCCGCGTGAGACGCCGCGCATGCCGACGCCGACGCACACCGCGAACGTATCGAGCGCGATCGAAAACGCGATGAGCGCAACGCTGATGATCGCGGAGAACATTGCGCTCCGCTTACGGCGCGCCGGTCAAAAAAACTTTAAGCGAAGCGCGGGCGCGGCTCGTGGAGCAGCCAGCGGACCGTCGCGCGCAACTGGCCGAGCGTGAAGGGCTTGTCCAGAAATGCATCGGCGCCGGCTGCGCGCGCACGTTCGCCGACCTCGAGCGCGCCGTGACCGCTGATGATGAGGATCGGCACGCGCGCATCGCCTTCGTCATCGCGAACGCGCTGCACGAACTCGAGCCCGGTGATGCCGGGCAGCATGAAATCGGAGATGATCGCATCGAACGCCGGTTCCGCCGCGAGCACTTCGAGTGCCGACTCGGCGTCCGCAACGGTCGTAACGTGCGCGAGCGGCTCGAGCACGACGCGCAGCAGTTCGCAGACGTCGTCATCGTCGTCCGCTACGAGCACGCGCTTCGGACCGTTCTCTGCCACCTCTGGGTTCTTCTCCACGTTGTCCGCGTTTCACACTCCTTGGGGGGCGGCCTCGCAATGCGGCGCCACGGAGGTTAACTTTTCTTTGCAGGTACGTCTGGTTTGCTCGCCGACGGAGAGGCATGCCGCTCGTGCGCGGCGCGCTCGCAGTGCTGATCGTCCTGCTCTTCGCGCCGCTGGTCGCTCTCGCGTTTACCGTTCCGCCCTCCGCCGTCGCGGCGGCGCTCGCTTTACCCGACACGCAAAGCGCGCTACGCACCTCACTTGTCGCATCCCTGGCTTCGGTCGGCGTGGCAGCGTTACTCGGCATCCCCGCGGGTTACGCACTCGCGCGCACCAGCGTTTTTTGGCGAGCGCTCGGTCTCTTCGCGTTGGCGTTGCCGCTCGCGTTGCCGCCCGTCGCCTCGGGCATCGCGCTGCTGGGTGTCTTCGGCACGCGACAACCGGTCGGCGCGTGGCTCGCGGCGCACGGACTCGGCGCCGTCGACACGCTGCTCGGCGTCGGCATCGCCGAGTTTTTCGTATCGGGTTCGTTCGTCGCAATCTCGGCCACCGCCGCGTTCTCCGACGTCGATCGCTCGCTCGAAGAGGCGGCGCGCACGCTGGGCGCGGGCCCGGTGCGCGTGCTCGCGACCGTTGCATTGCCGCTCGCGGCGCCGGGCATTTTCGCGGGAATGCTGCTCGCGTGGCTGCGCGCGCTCGGCGAATACGGCGCGACCTCCATTCTCGCCTATCATCCGACGTCGCTTCCGATCGAACTCGTCGTCGCGCTCTCCGCCGACGGCGTGCCACGCGCGCTCGCGCTCACCGAAGCCTTCGTCGTGCTCACGGCGCTCGGCATCGCGCTCGCGGCGCAGGTGCGAAGGCGGCTCGTATGAGTCGTCGAACGCTGCCGTTTCGATGGCCGTCATCGATCGCATCCTCGCTCCGAACTCGTCCTTTGGGATGCGGTTCTTTTTTCTCGCCAAGCGGTTCGTTGCGGGCGAGACGATCGTCTCGGCAATCGCTGCGGTTCGCACGCTCAATGCCGCGGGGCTCAGTGCGACGCTCGACTTTCTGGGCGAGGACGTCACCGATCTCGGCGAAGCCGAACGCACCCGCGATACGTACCTCGAAATGCTCGCCGCGATCGAGCGCGCATCAGTCCGCACGAACGTTTCCGTCAAACTGACGGCCCTCGGGTTACTCGTCGACGAAGAACGTTGCGCGACGTACTTCGGCGACATCGTCACGCTTGCGCAGCAACTGCCCGATCCCTTCGTGCGCATCGACATGGAAGGCTCCGCCGTGACGGAGCCGACGCTGCGCGTCTTCGAACGCGTTTTCGCGCGGTCCCAAAACGTGGGCCCCGTCGTGCAAGCCTATCTGCGGCGGTCGCCGGACGACGTGGAGCATGCGATCGCGCTCGGTGCGCGCGTCCGGCTGTGCAAGGGCGCGTATGCGGAGCCGGAGGAGATCGCGCTACAAGACATGCCCTCGATCCGGCGCGCCTATCTGCGCATGGCCGAAGCGCTACTGGGCCGCGGCGTCTACCCCGGCATCGCGACGCATGACGAGCGCCTGATCGAGGCCGTGAAAGCCTACGCGGCGCAGCACGCGATCGGCAAGGATCGCTTCGAATTCCAGCTGCTCTACGGCGTGCGACCAGAACTGCAGCGAACGCTCGTGCGCGATGGCTACGCGGTTCGCGTGTACGTGCCCTTCGGAACGCACTGGGCCGGCTATTTCTACCGGCGCATGACCGAACGCAAAGAGAACGCGTTCTTCGCGCTGCGTTCGCTCGTAAATATCCGCGGCTAGCAGGGTTCGCCCGCAGGCGAACCCTGCTAATGCTGCAGTAAGTTCGGCTTCACGAGATTGCCGCACGCGTAGGTGGTACGTTTTTTCCCATTGCTCGTGTAGATGGCGATCGCATGATTACCGTCTTGTAGCGCGTCGAGCTTGGCGTTCTTGACGGTCGTCTGATACTGGCCGCCGCGAAAGGGCGGCAGTTTGAACTGCGCGACGCCCGGCGTGGGGCACGTGCCATTCGAGATCTCGACGGGTTTCGCCGTCGTCGTACCGCCCTGGTTGATCTCGAGCACCACACTCTTGCCTTGCTGACGCACGATCGCGTTCATAGGCTCCTGATTTCCCGGCGCGAGCACGTCCATCTTCACGTCGTTGCTGTTGCCGGATTTCTTGTCGCCGATCTTGAGGAATCCCGGTTGGTCGGCGGCAAAGCCCGGTGCAGTCAATAAAAGTGCCGCCCCAAGCGCGGCGACCGGCAATACGAAATGACGCATGCGAACGCTATACCCGCGGGCGAGGAACGAGCTGCGGCGACCTCAACCATTTCGACCGGGCCGGTAGCGCGGATCGCCGACCGTAATGCAGTTGCCGATCCGCGCGCCGGCTTTGGGCGTCAGTTCGTAGACGTGCACCTTTCCATACGTCGCGACGATGCGCGCGCGGCCGTTGGCGACGTCGCGCGCGAGCGCCGGCCGGATGTCGGACTGAAAGAAGCCGCTCGGAAAATCGTCGGCATACACGGCGTAGCGCACGTAGGGACAGAAAAACACGGTCGCGTTGCGATCGCGGAAGGCTGCGTGCGCGAACCACTCGTCGTGCGTCGCGAGCGGCATGCCGGGCGGCACGGCGCGCAGCGCGCGAAGCGCGTCGGCCTCATCCGCATAGACGGGCCGCAAGTAGTGTGGTACGTGCATCGGGTTGATCGCCACGAGAAAGACGACGCACGCTGCGACGCTCGCGCGCCAAAAACGAATCGCGACGACCGGCCGCGAGCCGCGTTCGGCTCCCAGGAGCGCTGCGAGGGTACCCAGGAGCAGCCACGGGATCCAGATCGCAGCGTAGTGCGAACCCATCCGCCACGCGATCGCATCGCTCGACAGCAGAACGATGAGGAGCGGCGGCACGGCCAGCAGCGTCCAGCGCGAGAAGAGCGGCAGAAACGCGAGCGGGACGAACGCTTCGAGCAGGTACGTGAAACGTCCCAAGGTCAGCACGCGGCCAACGTTTTGCGGATGCGTAACAAGCGCGACCACGACGCCGACCGGTCCAAATGCAAACGAATAATCATAGAAGCGCGACGGTTGCCACGCCCCGACGTGTGGGATGACGATTCCGTAGTAGATCAGCAGCGCGGCCACGTTGACAGCCGTGAGCGCGAGCCCGGCGAGCACGAGCCGCGCGGGTTCGCGCGGCGCGCCGACGAGCAGGCCGCCTTCATCCGACGCGCGCCGCAGCCAGCCGAGCGCCGCGAAAACCAGGCCGACGAAGGCGAGCACGATGCACGCTTCTTCGCGCACGAGTGCGCCCGCCAGCGCGAGCACGGCGAAGAGCCGCCAGCGCGCGCGGTCGGCGGCGTAGACGAGACCGAGCGCGATCGCCGGATAGAATGCGATCTCATGGAATTCCGTGAACGCGACCGCGGCGAGCGGCGGATAGAGCAGCGCGAGCGACGCGTAGCGCAGCGCGCGCCGCGCCGACGTATACGACCGCGCGAGCAAAAAGAGCGGCAGCGCGGAGAGCGCGATCAGTACGGCTTGCGCGATTTGCAGCACGAGCCCCGTGCGAGCGACCGCGACGAGCGGATACAGCGTCGCGAGCAGCGGCGCCCAGTGAAAACGAAAGTGCGTGCCTTGTTCGGGCCCGTCGCGAAAACCGCCGAACGCGTCGGCGATCACCTGCGTGAAGGTGCCCGTATCCGTGCCGTAGCTCCAGACGTGCCAACGCCACAGCGCGAGTCCGGTCAAGATCGCGACGTACGCCGCGATGAATAACCACAAGGCGCGGAGGGCGGGTCCCGCGTTTCGATCGGCTCGCGTCACGAACCGGCCGCCGGACTATCCGCGATGCGGCGCACGCCGATCACGCGATCGCTTTCGATGAGGTTCGCGAGCACGTCCGCGCCGGACTCGACCTCCCCGAAGACGGTGAAGTCGCGGTCGAGGTGTAGTTGCGGCGAGAGCGTGAGATAGTATTGCGTGCCGGCCGAGTCGCGAATCGCCTTCCCGTCTTTGTAATCGAGGCCCATCGCGATGACCCCCGAGCGCTGCTCGACGGGATTCTCTTCCGCGGGGAGCGCAAAGCCTGCGTCGCCGTCGGGGTCGTCGTGCGCGTCGCCCGTTTGCGCGACGAAATCGGGGACGATCCGGAACCAGCGGTTGCCGTCGTAGTAGCCGCGCGAACCGAGTGCCAGAAAATTCGCGACCGTCAGCGGCGCCCATTCCGGAAACAACCGCACGACGACGTCGCCTTTGCTCGTGCGGATGAGCGCGCGCGGATGTGTCGCCGCGAACGGGCCGTTCATCTGCTCGGCGCTGGTTGGAAATGCGGTGGCCGCGAGCGGCACCGTGCCCGGCTGCGGTGCGCGCGGCGTCCCGCTCGCAATCGGCGCCGGAAGCGCCGCAGCGGCGGCCGCTGCGGCCGGCGGCGGAAGATGGATCCCGGCGGGCAACGCGACGAGGTGTTCGGTCGCAGGCTCGTGATGTAGGTGCTTGAGCGTCTCGAGCGCTTGCAGCTGCACGCGCCACGACGGATCGCTCGCTGCACGGCGTGCGATCTCTTGCCCGGGGGCGTCGCTGCGGCGCCCCCAAGCGCGCAGCGCTTCGACGCGTACGAGTTCGTCGCGGTCCGTTAGCGCGCGGCGCAGAAAGCCGGGGTCCGCAACGGTTGCGAACCCACGGTAGAGCGCCCACATCGCATGCCAGCGCACGGCGCCGTCGCGCTCCGTCTCCACGACGCGTTCGAGGTCGCCCGCAAACGCCACGGCGAACGGCGAGGCACCGAAGACGTCGAACTGCGCCGCGGCGTGCGCCCGCACCACGGCGTCGGCGTCCGAACGCATGACGATCTCGAGATCGCGCGCGACGTATTTGCTCGCGAGGTCCGGCGCGGCGAGCAGGATGCGCCCGACGGCGTCGACGGCGGCGTAGCGCACGGCGGAACTCGGATCGTCGTGCGCGAGGCGCCGTTCGTCATCGAGTGCGCTCCCCGCGGCCAGAAGACCCAGAGCGTAGGCGCACATCGCGCGCAAACTCGGATCGCGCGCCGCGAGATGCTGCCGCAGGGCGGAGGCGCCCGCGAGATTCTTCGTGCGCCCGATCGCGAGCGCGGCACGGGCTGCAACATGCGGCTCGGCGTCGAGGTACGACGCGAGCGACGGCTGGAAACTGCGGTTTTGCTCGGCGATTTCGATGGCTCGCAACGGTGCGTCACGCGGCTTTGCCGCGGCGACCTGCCAGCCTACTCCCAGGATTGCGCACAAGGCGAAGCTAGCGCCAACCTTCACGCTTTCTGAACCAACTTTCTTTACTGTTAGTACGTTGTATAATCGCAGGCATCACGGTTGCGTCCCTTTACGACGGTCCTCATGCTGCTCATCACACTGGAAGGTGAACCCCAAGCATGTCTACGAAGCGCAAAACCGGCGGCGGCATGACCGTGCGTGAAGCCGGTCAAAAAGGCGGCGAAACCGTCAAACGCAAGTACGGTCCGGAATTCTACGAGACCATCGGCCGCAAGGGCGGCGAAGCGACGAAACTCGCACACGGCCACGAATTCTACGAGCAGATCGGGAAGAAGGGTGGCAAAAAAGGTGGCGAAGCCACGCGGGACCGCTACGGCCCGTCGTTCTACGAAGAGATCGGGCAAAAGGGCGGCCAGAAGGTCAAGGCGTTGATCGAAGAAGGCAAGAAAGCCGCCGCTGCCGCTCGAGAAGCGAGCGCAAAGAAAGCCTCGTAAGGCGTGGGGCGCGATCGAGCGCTGCGCGATCTCGCGATCGGAACCTGCGTCGCCGTCCTGGTCGGGGCGGCTACTTCAGCTCGCGCCCTGCCGCCACCGGCAGCGCCCCCAGCCAAAGCCACCGCCTCACCCTTGGCCGAACCGGCCGGCTCGACGTTGCCGTTCGGCTCGACACTGCTCTTCGTACTCGATCAGGGCGTCAATTCAGGCAGCACGCCGGCCGGCACGACCGTCCGCATGCACCTCAAGTCGCCGCTCGTCGTCAACGGCGTCACGCTCGCACCCGCCGGGTCGCCCGCGACGTTCACCGTCGTGTCGACGCGCAAAGCCCAGTCGGGCGATGTCGACGGCGCGATCGAGGTTCATCTCGACCCACTCGCGCTGCCGGGCCGCAGCCAACCGCTCCCGATCCGCGCGTTCCACGGTTATTTAACGCGTGAACTAACTTCCGGAGCGCAAGCGACACGCGCGACGACCGACACGACGGCCGATATCTTCGTGCCATACTACGTCCTGTACCAGGCGCTGCGCAAAGGCCACCAGATGGTGCTGCCGCCGGGCAGCGTGCTGCGCGCCGAAACGGAAGCGACGATCGATGCGCGCAACCCGAGTAACGTCGTCTTCGCGACGCCGGCGCCGTTCGCAAGCAACTACGATACGCCGCACTCCGAGCTGACGCCGGCACCGCTCTACACGCCCGCGCCGCTGCGTCCCAAGCCCTTGCCCAAGGGCAAGCCGACGTTGCCGCCGTCGCCCGCGCCCTCCGCTGCAGCGAGCGCGCTGCCAACGGATCCGATCGCCGCAACCCCGTCGCCCCCCGCATCGACGTCGACGTCGCCCACCGCACGATAGGAGTAAAGGTGCAGACGGTCATTCGCGGATTCCCGACAATAACCGATCGTGAGCTGGAGAAGATCGCGCGCTCCAATCCCGCCTATAAGATCGAGCGGGACGATGACGGATCGCTCGTCGTGAGTCCGACGAACACCGACGGGCATTACAAAGAAACGGAAGCTCTCCGTCAACTCCTGGTGTACGAAGGATCCGCCGGCGGCAGGGCCGGTGGCTCGAGCGGCGGTTTTACGAGCCCTCGGGGCGGCGTGCGCTCGCCCGACGCTTCCTGGCTCAGTCCCGAATCGATCTCAAAGCTCACGGAAGAAGAGAAGCGGCAGACGTACGTGCGCGTTACCCCGGATGTTACGATCGAGATCGCATCGCCGAGCGACGATTGGAATGACGTTCTTGCGAAAGCAAAGCAATTTCTCGCGGATGGCGCGCATTACTCCGTCGCCATCAATCCGACTACACGCGAAGTCGCCGAGTTTGGAACGCGGCCTGCTGGGTTGGCGCTGAACTTCGAAGCAATTATGGATGCGAAGCTTTAGGACGGCAAAGTAGGTGCGCGCTGCCGTCGCGCGGCAGTCTCGCGCATGATCAGACGCATGACGTTCATCGCCGCGGCCGTGGCACTCGTGTTTTCGCCGGCGTTCGCCGCATCTGAGACACCATCCGGAAAGCCGAGCGCAGCCGAAGCCCCGTTCGTTACGAAGATGGCGGCCGATCTCGGCGCCCGCTTTGCGACGACCGATGCAGCGGTCAAGGCCGGCTACCTGCGCTACACCGATGAAGACGAGACCGGCGCGATCAGTTACGCGAATCGCCAGTGGACGAGTGCCGATGCAACGCATCCGAGCCAACTCTGGTACGACGCGCGCGGCAAGCTCTTGGGCGCCGACTTCTCCGTGCCGCAGACGGGCGCGCCGCCGCAGCTCTTCGGCGTCGATCCGCAGCGCTGGCAGAAGTTCGGTTTGCACATCCACTACGGTCTCGTCGGACCCAGCGGAACGACGACCTACGGTGCGACGAGCGCCAAGAAGCTCGCGGCCGCCGGCGGCGATCCCAAAATGCCCACCGCGCCCGACCTCGTAAAACTCGGCATCGCGAAACGTCCCGCCGACGTGCGTTTCGTCTTCGTCTTCCCGGCGATCTGGGATCTGCCGGTTTGGATCATGCCCAATCCCGACGGCGCCTTCGCCGAAAAGAACCCAAACGTAAAACCAGTCGCGGCGAAAGGCGGAATGTAAGAAACCATAGGCCACCGGGATCGTAGCGACTGTTTGAGCCGCTTATCCCCGCCTCAGCGCTCAAGACTCTCGGATTCGTCAAGGTCGAGTGCGGCCTTACTGCGCTCATGTTCGTGCTCGGCCTCGCCGCGATTGCGATCGAACTCCCCAGCGATCGCGCGCGCCTCGCGCTGTAGGTCCTGCTCGAGCGTCGTAGGCTCGGAGTTCAGCTCGAGCTCGCCCCGATCGGTCGGCGTAATGACATTTAGTCGTTCGAGAGCAAGCCGAACTTCGGGAAGCTCCGTTGCAAGTTCGCGAGTTGCTATCGCCGCCGCACCGATGCGGAGCTGGTTGCTTTCGGGTTCGCGTTCGAAAATCGTGAAGTTTTGAAAGTCGCTTCCGAGTGACGACGGGGCGATTATTCCTCCGACTTGCGGGAAATTTTGGTAAATGAGATCAGCAGCCTTTTGACTGAGCGAGACATCTTGTCCAAGGAACTCGCCGATTTTTAGGAGTTTGATGCCGCGGGTAGCAAGCTCGTCTCGCATATGTTCGCGTAGGTACATGATCCACCGCGACTCTGCGAGCGCCGCGAAGTAGCCACTGTCGTCTAAGGTGACGACGCTCAGACGCAACACCGCGAGCGCATCGTCGTAAACTTCGAGCGTATCCCTCGCGGCGGGTTCAACCCCTTGCATGTCAACGGCCGCATCAAGCGCCGCTTCTTGCGGATCAACGGTAGTATTTTATAGGACTTCAGCGATCGCGGCAACGGAAGAGTTTGCAAGATAAAGTGCTCGCCATCGCTGCCCCGCGATAGGCGCCGGATCATCGAAGCGTCCTCCGAAGTGGGCGAGGCCATCGTCTTCGCGTGTCTTACCCCATCTCCAGGCGGTGACGTCTGTCCCACTCATGTCGGCGCGATGAACGCGAAAAAGTGTCGACGGAGCTTTGCGTAAAGGAAGGCCCACGACGCCAATGTCGCGTCATGGGCCACTGCTCCCTGTCTCGGCTGTTAGCTGCCGTCCATCGTCATAAACGACCTGGCTGCGCCCAAGATCGCGTGGCGCGTCTCTTCGCGGTAATCTTCGCGAATCACCATCGCCGGTGAATGATCGCCAAGGCGGTGATTCATTCCTCTGAAGAAGAGGCCGACGGTCGAGTGAGGGAACTGCTGCCGAATGATGAGCGCCGCTTGCAACGTAAACCGGAGCTTGTCGTCCGTAGGCTCGGGGGGACGCGTCTCGCCTTCAACCCACAGACGTATTGTGCGAGCCTGCGTGACGCCGACAATGACGCTCACCGTCCGATAACCAAGAAGATCGACCAACTGCGCGGCGACGTCGGCGATAGGCATTACAAGTGCATGTTCTTCGGGGTTAGAGAGGATCTGAGAATTCGTTACAATCACGTTCCGTGCTCCTTGCCAACTATTATAGGCTACCGCAACAAATAACGCAACATAAAACGCATTACAGAAAGCAAGCTGCCTGCCAACATAAGGCTTGAACGTCGGCGGTGCGGGTAATCGCCAGGCAAGCGGCTCAGCGGGCCGAGGTTGCCCGGCTCACAGCAACCGCAGCTCTCGCGCGCCGTCGCGCAGCGCCCCCGCGCGATTGTAGCTCAGCAGCGCTGAGAGATGTCGTCGGCGATTTGCGCCGCGTCGCCCTCGGCGTCGCCGATGCGGTCTTCTTGCTTTTGCAGATGCAGGTACGTGCGAACGTCGCGCTCGTCGGCGGGCAGGTTTCTATCGGGATCGTACCCGCCGGGGAAATGGGCGGCGATTGCGCGCTGACCTTCCTCCGAACCTTCGTATTCCATCATCGCCTGCGCGACGCCGAGCGAATCGAGCGCGACTTGGTGCTGTTTGTCGACGGCCGTCTGAAGCTTGGTCGCGAGCTTACGCGCCGCCGCGGCGTCGGATGGATCCGTTGCGAGCGCGGCGCTCGTGCGCAAGGCATTGACCTCCGCCTGCGCATCGGCGACGCGGTGCTGCAGCGTCCCGACGTAATGAATCATGTTGACACGATCGTTGTACAGCAACGACTCGCGATTGAGCTGATCGAAGTGGCCCTCGACGGTTCCCAGCGTGAAATCGATATAGCCGATGTTCGCGTCGCTCTCGAGCAGTGGCACGACGGCGCCGTTGAAATGCTGGTAAAACGCCGTACAAAATTGGGTCTGTGCTTTGACGCGGATGATCGTGCGCAGCGGCTCTTTGGGCGTAGGGGCCGGCGCGGGCGCTTTCACCGCGGCAATCACGAAAGCCAACGCTCCAAGCACCATGGCGACTTCCTCGCTTCACTTCGCTCGGCTAGTATACCCCACGCGGCAAAGCCGCGCAGGGTATCCATCCAGCGGAGTATTTCGGCCTAGCGTAGCCGATTACTGGTGTGTTGCGCTCCGCGCAACACTCGCGTTCGGCCTACGGCCGAGCCGCCCGTCGGAACTCGACGATCAGAGCCCGACAAGTTCCTCGGGAGCTATTCGCTCGACCAATAATCTTTGAGGGCTTTTCCGCGCGAAGGATGGCGCAGTTTCCGCAGCGCCTTGGCTTCGATCTGGCGGATGCGCTCGCGCGTGACGCCGAACTCCTGACCGACTTCCTCGAGGGTGCGCTGATGGCCGTCTTCGAGTCCGAACCGCAGGACGAGCACCTTGCGCTCGCGATCGGTTAGGTTCTTGAGGACGTCCGCCATCTTCTCTTTGAGCAACATGACAGAGGCGGCTTCGGCCGGTGCGATCGCTTCCTGATCTTCGATGAAGTCGCCAAGGTGCGAGTCTTCTTCTTCCCCGATCGGCGTCTCGAGGGAGATCGGTTCCTGCGAGATCTTGATGACCTCGCGGACCTTCTCAGGCGTGAGCCCCATCTCGTGCGCGATCTCTTCGACCGTCGGATCGCGGCCGAGTTCTTGTAGCAGTTGGCGCGAGATCTTGATGAGACGGTTGATCGTCTCGACCATGTGCACGGGGATGCGAATGGTGCGTGCTTGGTCGGCGAGCGCGCGCGTGATCGCTTGGCGGATCCACCACGTCGCGTAGGTCGAGAACTTGTAGCCCTTGCGGTAATCGAACTTCTCGACGGCCCGGATCAGGCCCAAGTTGCCTTCTTGGATGAGGTCGAGGAAGAGCATGCCGCGGCCGACGTACTTCTTCGCGATCGACACGACGAGCCGTAAGTTTGCTTCGGTCAGTTTGCGCTTGGCTTCGAAGCCATGTTCCATGACGCGGTTCTGCGCCTGGCCGTTCTTCTGCGATTCGAGCTCGCCCGCTTCGATTGCCATCGCGTACATTTTCTCTTCGTCCATCGAGAGCAGTGGGACGCGGCCGATCTCTTTGAGGTACATGCGGACGGGATCGTCGAGCGAGAGACCCGCGGGGATCGTCTCCTCTTGCGCGTCATCCGTTGCCGGCTTCTCGTCTTTTTGTTCTTCGGCGACGTCGATGTTGAGCGTCGCGAGCTCTTCGAAGAGCTCGTCGATGCGTTCGGGATTGACGTCCTCGACGCTGTCGAAGACGGCGTTGATCTCTTCGTACGTCAGCGACTTGCGCTTCTGTCCGCGCTCGATCAGCTTCTTGATCTGCTCCTCGAGCGGCACCGCCGGAGCGCCGTTCTCCGACGCTTGCGCGGCGGTTGTTTTTTTACGTGCCATACTGTGCTTCCTCACCTCCTTTCGGTTGAAATGCCGCGGCACGCTGCGCCGCGGCTGGCGCTCCGCACGCCCCCACGCCGACGGTGCGGCGTGGGCCCCCGGTAACAAATTGGGCCGGCTGCATGGGGATGGCCGGTTCGGTCGTAAGTGTGGGGGTCAGCGGGCTCCTAAGCGTTTCTTTTTACGTTGGTTCAGTTCTTCGACCAAGCGGTCGAGTTCGTCTTTTTCGGCTTCGGGGAACGTCTGGCCCGCAACGAATGCGGCATCCTGGCGAGCTTGTAGTTCGCGTCTACGCGCCTCGAGGCGGCTTTCCATGAGACCCTCAACAACGCGGTCGAGATGCGCTCGCCGGGCCGCCGAGTCCACAAATCGCACGCGCGAGGAGCGATCGGGCTTCGCGAGCGTGGCCAGAATCTCGACCGCGTCGCGATCCTCGCCGAGCGCGGCGTAGATGTCTTCGGCTGCCAGGAGCGAGCCCGGATGTGCGACGAGCGCCTCGTAGATGCGGCGGTAGCGGGCGTCGCGGAAGGTGTCGACCGGGATGCGCTCGGCGTACTCCGCGACGAGCGAGGGCTCGTCCAGGAACGCCGCCAGAACTTCGCGCTCCATCGGCGGCGGCTCCGCGGCCGGAGCGAGATGGCGAACCATGTTTGCGCGCGACGCTCCGCCGAAGCTCGCGCGCGGCGCGAAGTTGGCGGCGTTGGCGCGGAAGACGCTATTGCGGACGTCGTTCGCCGCGAGGCCCAGGGCGTTTGCGGTGTACACGATCCAGCGATCCCATTCCGCCTGCGGCAGCTCGCGAACGAGCGCATCCGCTTCGAAGACGGCGCGGCTCGGGGGGAGACGCTTGCGGATGATGTCCGCGATCCGCAGGTCGAGGGTAAATTGGAGCGCAGGGATTGCGGAGTCGAGCCGCTCCTGGAAGGCGCTTGCGCCGTAGGTTCTCGTGAACGAGTCGGGATCTTCGCCGGGCGGGAGCTGCACGATGAAGGGCGTGCAGCCGGCGGCTTTGAGAACGTCGATGGATTTCACGGTTGCGGCGCTGCCGGCCGCGTCGGCATCGAAGCAGACGAAGATGCGTTCGGCGTATTTGCGGAGCTCGGCGGCTTGTTCCGGGGTGAAGGCGGTGCCGAGCGAGGCGACGGCGTTCCCGAAGCCCCCTTGGTGGAGGGCTATGCAGTCGAGGTAGCCCTCGACGACGATGAGTGCATCGGCGCTCGCGGCGGCGCGGCGCGCGACGTTGAGGGCGTAGAGGCCTCGGCCTTTCGTGTAAACGGGGGTCGTCGAGGTGTTGAGGTACTTCGGCTGCGAGTCGTCAAGTGCGCGACCGCCGAAGGCGACGACTTCCCCCGTCGTGGCGTAGGTCGGGATCATGAGGCGGTTGCGGTAGAAGTCGTAGAAGCCGCCGCCTTGGCGTTCTTTGACCAGGCCCGCCTTGGCGGCGATGGCGAGGTCGACGCCGTTTTTGACGAGCTCGTCGACGAGCCCGTTCCAGCCCGGTGGCGCGAAGCCGATTTTGAAGGACTCGACGCTCGCGGGTGTGAGGTCGCGCGTCGCGATGTATGCGCGAGCGGGTTCGCCCGCGGCGTCGAGCCGGAGCGTGCGGTGGAAGTAGGCGGCGGCCAGATCGTTCGCCGAGTAGATTTGGTCTTTCTCGTTGCGGGCGCGGGCGGCTGATGGCGACTCGGCCTCGACCTCGATGCCCGCGCGCCGGGCGAGGACACGCGCGGCTTCGGGAAACGTGAGGTTCTCGAGCTGCTGCACGAATTTGATGACGTCGCCGCCGGCGCCGCAGCCGAAGCACTTGAAGAAGCCGCGGTCGGGATGCACGTGGAACGACGGCGTCTTCTCACCGTGGAACGGGCACAAACCGACGAGATCGTTGCCGCGCTTACGCAGTTGGACGTAGTTCCCGATGAAGGGACCGATATCGGTGCGCAAGAGGATCTCGCGCAGCGTGGATTCTTCGATGCGCACGGTGGTCGGGATGGATTCCATACGTTGAATGCAATGCCCGCCGAATCGAACGGCCGCGGCTTCGCAATCCACCGTCGAACGTGGCCTTGTTCGCGACGTCGCTCGACGCGGTGCGCGTCGCACAGAAACAGGGGCTGATCGATCGATCGGAAGAAGTCCGCGTCATGGCTTTCGCCATTCGCACGAAGTGATGCTCGACGCGCGCTTGCGCCTAGAGGCCCGGTTCGCATCTTAACGACTCTGCTCGCTCTCGGAATCGCCGGCGTACCGGTCCCGCATCCCGTGCCGCTCGGAGCCGTTTCGGCCATGCTCTTCGCAGCGGTGCTCGTCGCGATGTGTTGGATCACGCGCGCGAAGCCGGCTGCCGGAGTGTTCGCAATCATCCTCTGCGACCCGTACGACTTCGCTCGCACCGTCGGACCAACGAGCATCACGCTACCGAAGGTCGTTCTCGTCGGCGTGATCGCGGGGCTCGTGTTGCGCCGCGCATCAATTGCGCCGCTGACCGACAGGCGGGCACGCGCGCTGGTACTCGGGGCGATCGGAATTCTTGCGGCCACGGCGCTTTCGGCGATTCCCGCCGTCTACATCGACGCCGTTGCTCGCGAGACGCTCAAAGCACTTCAGAACGTCGCTACGCTCGCGGCTGTAGCAGTTGCATTCGCAGCGGACCCCGACGATGACTACGTGTGGACGGGAGTCTTGGTCGTCACCGCCTCCGTGTGCGTCTTTGCTCTAACGCAAGAGTTTACGATCGCACCGTCGGGCGTCCTCATTCACGGCCAGGTCTATCCTCGCATCGCAGGACCGCTCGAAGGCCCGAATCAACTCGCGGGTTACTTTGACCTAGCGATCCCCTTGCTCGTTGCGGGCCTTGCTCGGGCCCGTTACCAAAGGGTGATGCTTTCGGTCCTTTGCCTCGCGCTGCTAACGGACGTTCTGACGCTCTCGCGAGCCGGATTTCTGGGTCTCGTGCCCGGCATTGCATTGGCGCTCGCGATGACGCGCAGAGCCAGCGCGCGCCGGCTCATCGCCGCGGCGGCCGCCGCCGTAGCGGGAGTCGTTGCCATTGGCGCACTGCTCGCCCAGGCTGGTGCGCTCACGCGTTATGCAAGCTTCGCGGAGATCGACCGCGACAATGGCCTTGCTACCCGACCGGTACTTTGGCACGCCGCCGTGAAAATGTGGTTGTCGGATCCCGGTCTCGGCGTCGGCGCGGGCAACTTCGAGCTTCAGACGCCGAGCGTCGGACTCGTCGGTGTTCGGACGCATGCCAACAGCCTCTATCTCCAATCGCTCGCGGAGGGCGGGGTGCTGCTCTTTGCCGCAGTCGTCTGGACCATCGTGTCCGCGATGACAACGATGCTCGGGGCGCGTGCGCGCGGTCCACTGATGATCGGAATCGCCGCCGCTACGCTCGCGCTCGCCACCCACGAGCTCGTAGACTACTTGAGCTTCTTCCCCAAAGTCGGCGGGTACTGGTGGGCTCTGCTGGGAACAGGGATCGGTGCCCTTGGAACAGCAGAATCGGCGCCCGGCCGGCTCCCGGCCGCCACGTCCCATGATCGATTCAGATAACGAATCGATAGACGTCGACGCTCTGATGGACCGCTTGCGCACGCGCGTCTCCGAGCTTCGAGACAAGCGGCCGACAAGCGATCCGCTCGGCGCGCGAGCGCTACGCGGGAACGTCTTCATCAACGCGCTCGAAGCATACGCGAACATTGCGGACCGCAAGTCGCAAATTCGAACACAATGGCCCTCGCACATCGGCGATCGTTTTCCGTTCAAGGTCGAGAAGGTCCGCATCGTCAGCCTCAAGATGCTGGCTTTTCTCTTCAAGGACCAGCGTCATGTGAACGTTGCCATCGTCTCCGCGCTGCGCGAACAAATAAGCCTTAACCGTCACCTCGTCGAACAGATCGCTCGCTTGCGCGACGAGGTCGACTCGTTGAAAAGAACGACTGCAGCCGATACAACGATCCTTGACGCCGAACGGTAGGCCGAACGGGGGCGCCGGGCGGGAAGCGATTCGTCTTGGCATCGTCACACCTTGGTTCGGTCCAGATCTGCGCGGCGGCGCAGAGCAACAGAGTTTTCAGCTGGCAACGAAACTCGCGTCGCGTGGATATATCGTCGATGTCTTGACGACGTGCAGCGCTTCTTTCTCCGACGATTGGTCGAGGAACACATTACGCCCGGGAGTCGAGAAGCACGGGAACCTCAGCATCTACCGGTTCAAAACGCGCAAGCGAGATCGCCGCGCATTCGAGCGCGTCAACGCGATTCTTACGGAGCTCGCACGCGAGCGGCTGCCACGTTCCGTTTCACCGATCGGCGACGATGACGCGACGATCTTCTACGAAGAGAACATCAACGCTCCAGCACTTCTCTCACACCTGAGCGAACGCGGTGAGAGCTATCACAGCATTATCTTCATCCCGTATCTCTATGGGACGACGCTCAATGGTTTGCCGCTCGTAGCCGACCGAGCATACCTGCAGCCGTGTTTCCATGACGAGCCATACGCGTATCTTCAGCGTGTGCGCGAGAACGTCCATTCGGCACGCGGCCTGTTGCTCAACAGCGAGGGCGAACTCGAGCTCGCCGTCAGTCTGTTCGGACCCGGGATCATCAAGAAAAGCGCGATCGTCGGGGAGGGCGTGTTAACGGACATCACCTCCGAGAAGCACGCGCAGCACATCGGCACATTTGCACCGAGGGAGCACGCTTACGTCCTCTATCTGGGTCGCCAGGACGAGACGAAAAATGTCGGCACGCTCGTGCAAGCGTGGATCGGATTCAAGCGTCGTCGCCCGACATCTCGATTACAGCTCATTCTCGCCGGCCAGCACGGTGGGTCCAATAGCGATAAACTCCGAGCTATCGGCGACCTCGGCTCCGTCTCGATGGCCGAGAGGAATGCGCTACTGGCAAATTGCGCGGCGCTGGTTCAGCCGAGCTTAAACGAAAGTTTCTCACGGGTCCTGTACGAAGCATGGTTGCACGGCCGCCCCGTCATCGTTCACGGTGATTGCCTTGCAACGGCCACGGCTGTGCGCAGGTGCGGTGGCGGACTTGTCGCCAGCACGGTTCCGGAATGGGAAGCAGCGCTGCAGTCGATCGACGAAGCGACTCCGGCGCAACTCGCGCAATTTGGTAAGCTTGGACGTTCCTTCGCTCGCGACTATGCATCGTGGGATGCCGTCATCGGACGCTACGAGCATGTCCTGGGACTCGAGTCAAAGAGGTTGTTGCATCAGCCCGGCGCCCAAGTCACCGTTCGACAGATCGTGCCAGATGATGAAACCGTGCGGCGATACGCAGTCGCGCTAGCCGGTGCTATCGAACGCCAAGCTGCCAGCAACGATGCCGGAGCGCAAAATGGATCGATTCCGCAAGCCTCGGCCGATACTGCGGTCGTCATGCACTACGTCTGCAACGGGCAGGTCGCCGCGAATGACACTTCTCCGAGCGCGATACAAAGTCTCGTCTTCCACGCGACCGACCAGAGCAGCACTCCCAGCGAAGCCTGCACCGACGATCTCAGGCGATATTCTCACGACTCTAAAGCCGTCTTCGCATCGACCCCACGAGCGATCGCGCAGCTACGCGCGGCCGGCGTTGCCGATGTTCGCTTTGCGCCGATCAGCGTCGATCCTCGAGAATGGGACATCGTGCCGGACCACGCTCTTGCCGCGGCGCTGCATGACGGAAAGCAAAACTTACTATACGTGGGCGCGCTCGCAAATCAGGCCCACCTCGACGATCTCTTGATCGCATTTTTGCACTACCTCACGCTCGAGCGCGAAGCTCGTCTAACGATCGTCGGCACGGGAGATGTCGACGACGCTTTGTACAAGCGCCTGCTCGAAGAAGTTCGCAGGCTCGATCTCGGCGACCACGTTTTGGTTGCTCGCGACCTGTCCCCAGAACAATTCGTAGCGGTCTTTCGAGCGGCGGACTTGTTCGTCTCGCTGGATGACGCGGAACATCTCGGCGAAGCGTTTCTACAAGCCATGTGGTTCGACGTCCCGATTCTTGCCTATAGGACGGAGATCGCACAAGCGTTGGTTGGGAAAGCCGGCGTGTTGATCACCGATAAATCGGACCTGCTCGCCGTCGCCGCTGTGGCGCAGCTTCTCGTCGTCGACCCGACTTTGAGAAAAAGCGTCTTAGCGGCACAACGGCGTATGCGCGCCGAGTTCGACACGCAAACGCTGGTCCAGCGGATAGCGCCGTGTCACGACGTCCTCGTGTAGCGTTTGTCGTCGTCCGCTGCGGCGCGGCTGCCATAGGCGGCGCAGAGCGCTTATGCTTTGAAACGGCTTCGCACATGGCCGACTTTTGGGACGTCCAAATCCTTACGACGTGTGCCAGCGACAATGCAACGTGGAAAAACGAATACGCGCCCGGCGTTACGATGGAGGGAGCGGTACCGGTTCGCCGCTTTCCCGTAGATGGTGTTCGCGATCGAGCGACGTTCGAGCGGCTGAGCGTAAAGTTGGCCCGGGATCCAGCCGGCGCGCGCGCCGCAGATCAGCGCTCTTGGATGGCCGCGCAGGGACCGACCTGCACCGCACTCAGCGAATACCTTGACGAGCACGCTGCGTCGTTCGACGCTGTCTATTTTTACTCGTACCTGTACGCAACGACGTACGACAACATCGGACGAGTCGCCGGGAAAGCCGTGCTCGTTTCACTGGCCCACGACGAATGGATGTTGCACTTACCGATCTGGGACCGGATTTTTGAGCGCGCGCAACGGATCGTTTGTCTGACGCCCGAAGAGGAACATCTCATTACTTCCCGATTCAGCTCGGTCAGTTTGCCAACGACGGTCATTGCGCTTGGCGTGGATCGTGCGCCCGCACCACGGCAAACGCTGATCTCCCAAGACCTGACCTGCCAGCAGCCATTTGCACTATACGTCGGGAGAATCGACCCGGCAAAAAACTGCGACGAGCTCGTCCGTGACTTCATCGATCTCGATTCTCGCGGCGTGCCGGTGCCTCAACTCGTGCTCGTTGGACCAATATCGATGGCGCTACCCAGGCATCCGCATTTGCTCGTTTGCGGGACGCTGAGCGAAGAGCAAAAACAACGATGGATGGCCGCGGCCGCATTTGTCGTCATACCGTCGGTCTTCGAGAGCCTGTCACTCGTTGCACTCGAAAGCTGGATTCAAAAGACTGCGATCCTCGTCAACGGTGGCTCGAGCGTACTTGTAGGCCAGTGCCGTCGCTCCGGAGGCGGCCTATGGTACGGCAATCGTTCCGAGTTTCAAGCGCAGTACGCGACTTGCTTGCAAGGTCAGTCAGAAGCGCTCGGCCGACAAGGTAATGCGTACGTGAAGCAATGCTACCGATGGGACGACGTAACGCGGCGGCACCGGCTCATCATCTGAACCGTCACCAGCTTGAAGATGAAATACGGGGCGTTGGCTTGGAAACGACACGACGAATCTGTTTTCTCCATATCGGTACGCATAAAACGGGCACGACGTCGATACAGCGGATGTTGGCGTTCAATGAAAAACGCCTCGATCGAGCGGGGTCCACATTCCCTCGGCTAGCCGGCCATCCGGCTTCGACGGCCACCACAACATCGCTTGGGAACTCAATGCGGACCCGAGGTTCGAGCCCGGATTCGGCGCCCTGGCTAGCGTTGTTGCCGAGGTTCTTCGCCGCAGCGCCTCGACCGTCTGCCTTAGCTCAGAAGACTTCGAATATCTTCACGCAAAACCGGAACGTCTATGCAGTCTTTACCGAGCCTTCGAAGCCATCGGCTACACGGTCAAAATCATCTTATACCTTCGTCCACAGCAAGAATATGAACGGTCGCTATTTCACGAACTCGCGAATCATCACGGTATTACGGAAACTGCTGAAGAGTTTCACATGCTCGTCGCGAGAGACGGGGCGTTCCGGTGTCGCGAATCCTGGATATTTCAATTTGAATATGACCGCTTGATCGAACCATTTACCCAAGTGTTCGGTGCCGAACATGTAATCGTGCAGAACTACCGTTCCGTAAGCCCGGATTCGCAATTGCTCATTGACTCTTGCAGATCATTCTTCCGCCGAACGCAGAACTCGCGGTTTCCGATCTCGAGTTGCCTGCACGCCTCAATCGAACGACATCCGCCTGAAAACAAATCGCAAGGTAGCGAGAGAGCTCGCGCCGCGGAACCGAAATGCGTTTATCCGCACTGCAAACCGTGCAGCATTTGCACTGCCGAAGTTAACAGAAACTTACGACCGCCTGCATACTCACCGAAATTTAATCCTTTGTCGAGATGTCGCCTAAGGTTGCCCGAGAAAGTTTGGGTTCACGTTTTCCCATAAGACCAAGGACAAATTTGCTCTTCTGAGGCACGTCTGCGGTTTCATCGAGAAAGAGCCGTATCACAACTTACTAAAAGTCTCGGCAACGTTTTAAACGAATTACTTGAGTCCGTTTAACTACTGTATGGTCCATAATACCCGGTTGACGCCGTTCGTAGACGAAAGGTCATCGTTCTTTGTCGCGATTATCGGTCTGCCTTTTTCTGGTTGTCTTGCTCGCTGGCTGCGGCGGTAGCGGAACCGCGTCGCCGCCGGCGCCCGCGGCCGTCGCAGCACCTTTGACTTCCGGACCGCTGAGCGTCGGTTCGATTCCGACGAGCGTGGCCCGCGGCAAGATCTCTCATGTTGTTGTGATCGTTCAGGAGAACCGCAGTTTCGATAATGTCTTCAACGGGTTTCCCGGCGCCGATACGGTGACGTCCGGCAAGACGAGCTCCGGCGCGACCATCCCCTTGCAGCCCATATCGTTTCTAGAAACGTACGACGTATCGCACGACGAAGCCGACTATCTCAAGGCATACGATGGCGGCGCTATGGACGGATTCGATCGCGAATCGACGGGCGGTATCGGGGGCCTCAGTGGGCCGTCGGATGCGCCGCCGAATCCCGAATATGCTTACCTCCCGCCGGCCGAGACCGCGCAATATTTCGCACTCGCGAAGACGTACACGTTGGCGGATCGTTTTTTCCCAACGCAGATCGATTCGAGCTTCACGGCCCATCAATATCTCATCGCAGCCCAGGCCGGCGGAACCGTCGATGTCCCGACGAAGCCACCTTGGGGTTGCGATGCCGCGGCCACTACGGTCGTGGCGACGTTGAACCCGGACCGGTCGCAAGGGCCCGGGGTATTTCCCTGTTTCTCGTACGCGACGCTCGGCGACGAACTCGATGCCGCGGGCCGCTCCTGGCGCTACTACGCGCCCGCGATCGGCGGAGATCAAGGCCAGGTATGGTCGGCTTACGACGCGATTCGTCACATTCGATATGGCCCGGATTGGCTGCGCTCCGTCGTCTCACCGGAAAGGAAGGTTCTCACCGACGTGTCGGCAGGTTCGCTCTCTGACGTTACGTGGATCATGCCGGATTTCGCAAATTCCGATCATCCCGAATCGGATTCTCTCACTGGCCCCGACTGGGTGACGAGTATCGTGAATGCAGTCGGCAAAAGCCCCTTCTGGTCTTCGACGGCGATCGTCCTCTTCTGGGATGACTGGGGAGGCCTGTACGACCATGTTGCTCCGCCGCAACTCGATGCCGACGGACTCGGCATCCGGACGCCGATGCTCGTCATTTCGCCCTATGCAAAGCGCGGCTACGTCTCGCACGTTCAATACGAAACGGGCAGCATCGATCGATTTATCGAGGGCGTCTTCAGCTTAGGCACGCTGGCGAGATCCGACGGTCGAGCGACGGATCTCGACGACTGCTTCGATTTCACGCGAGCGCCGCGCCCGTTCTCGAGCTTCACACTACGGACACCAACGAGCACGTTGATGCAGCGCCGCCCATCTAATCGCGCTCCGGATACCGACTGACGGGCCGTAGGGTCGCGCTGCGAATCGACATTGGTTGCAAGCCGAATGGAGACCGCTCGCCTAAACTCCTCGGCTCTTGCGGCGAAATCGCGGCCCGTATGTCAGAATCAGCAAGCATATCGCGGCTATAGCCGTCAGCGCGATACCGGCGTAAAGCGACGTTGGAACGAATGTGAAGGCGACGCGATGCGACCCTGGGGGTACCGCGACACCGCGTAGCGCAACGTCGGCCGGAACGATGGTGCCCGGCTGTCCGTCGATGGCAACGCGCCATTGTGGATCGAACGCATCTCTTACAACGAGAAAGCACGCTCGGGCGCATGACGTCGTGAACGTTTGGCGTTCGGGGTCGTCTTCGACGATCCGAACGCGGTCGCCGGTGCCGGCGGGCGCCATGTCGCTCCGTGCGGCTTCAGTCATCACGTCGCGTCGAGCTTCAAAGCGCCCTCCGTTGAGCAACCCGCCGCGTATGGCCTTGACCGCGGCTATTTCGTCGCTTGCCACCGGAAAGCTGAACCAAGCCCGCGGCAACACGCGACGGTTCTCGAACGCGAGAATCGCAGGATCGACGGCGATCGGCCGCCAGTGCTCGGGTGCCGCGTAGAACGCCGCGAAGCTTCCATATGCGGTGGCCGTGCCGCGCGGGTCGTCAACGAGCGATAGCTTCTCGATCGTCAGCGCACCAACGGTACGATCCGGGTACATCCACCGCACGTCGAGGCGAGCAATTGGTGAGCGCGTCGCTATCGTGAAGGAGCTGACGTAGCTGTGCGTCGCCGCATCGCCGGAGAAGACCCGAGCGCGCCGGTGACGCACCCGGGGCCGACGTCCGCGCGATCGTACGCGAACTCGGCTGTATCCCGGCCTGCGAGGATCGCGTGGCTCTCGCGATGACCGGTGATGTCGGTAATGTCGAGTTTCGCAACTTCCGCGTCGTTTGGAATCGCCGGCGCGTTGCCCCCTGGGTACGGCGCGGCACGAGCGGAGTGTAACCCCCAACCACCGGTACGTTCCAAAGCGTCGTCAAGTTCGGCTGCATCCCGCTGCCGAGCACTCCTGGAAGCCACGCGATTCGGGTATGCGTTGCGCGCGCCCGCGCGCCGAGCGATTCCACCCATGCTGGCGCGTTTAAATCGCGCTCGTTCTCGGCGCCCCAGTTCCAATACGCCGACCATCCAAAGAATCCAACATCGATCGCGACGGCGAGAACGATCAGTCCGGCTGCCGCTCGCGATCTCGACATGCGTACGGCGAGCCAGAGCAATGCGAAGCCAAAGAACCCTGTCGCGAGTGGAATGCCGATTGCACCGTTCGCAATCGGCGATACCACCCGCGTGGCATCGGCGCCATAAGCTCCGACGATCTGCGCGAGTACCGGCGGCCGACCAGCTAGAAGCTGCGCGTAAGCCAAGGCGGCGAGAACCGCTACGCAACCGGTCGCAAGAGCGAGGTGCAAGGGACGGACGCGACCGCGCGTAAGGGCCGCGCTACCGTAGCCGGCCAGCACGGCGATCGCGAAAGTAAACTCGAACGCATGCCGGCCGGGAGCGCGAAAGAGCCCGTACACGGGGAGCCGATGCACGATGCGCGCGACAGGCGTCGCGCCCCCCACAGCGAGGACGAGTGCGCCGGCGGCGATTACGTACCAAAACGCAATGCGGCGGTCCTCATCGACCGATCGGATCGCCAGCAGTGCGAGCGCGAGGGCGACGAGTCCGACGGCGATCGTCTCTTCCGTGAACGTCCCGAGGTCGATCCGGCTGAACGGATACCACGCGAGAGTCGACGTGCCGAGAACATAGGGAAAGACCACGCGCAACGCGAGCTGATCCGCCGGAACTTGAAACGACGTGAACGCATCGAAACTCAATGAGGCGCGCGTACTGTCGCGCGCGAGTAACGCTGCGGGGACCAGTTGGGTACCGGCGAGCGCAAAGCCGAGTCCAAGGGCGGTCGCAGTTCGCAAGAGGTAGGCGCGCGGCCCATTTAAACTGCCCGCAGCGGAGACGGCCGCGTATGCCGCCGCCAGGGTGGCGGTGAAGACCAAGACCTGCGGTTGCCCGGCAAGGCCACAAAGCCCGAGTGCTACAGCGGTCGCAACAACCGGCACGCCGTCCGTGCGGCGTCGCATCGACTCGAGCGCCCACAAAACGAACGGTGCCCACGCCGCGGGATGGGAGAGCATCAAGTGGCCCGCATGTGAAATCATGAAGCCGCCGAGCGCGTATACGAGTCCGGCGACGACCCCCGCCGACGTCGATCTCGTCAAGGCGCGAACAAACCCCGCCATCCCACTCGCAGCTAAAATGAACGGCGCGACCGCGAATGCGTTGAATGTGCGGGATAGGAAGCGGAGCCACGCGAGCGGATACCAAAATTGTTGATTCGGGTCCGCGAAGAGCGGATAACCGAGTAACATCGTTGGTTCCCGCAGATTGTGCGGTCCCAGGAACGCGGGCACGGATTCGACAAGGCCGTCGCCGCTCGCCATGAGCTTCCCAAATTCGGCCGGCGCGAAGAACGCGACGAAAAACGCGACGAAGCCCAAGGACGTCCAGACAAAAGCACGCGGCACGAGGCGCCATTTCGTCACCGATTCGGCAAGCACTCTGGCAGCATGGCGCGACCAATTTGGTCACTCTGCTGATGACCTTCGCGCTGCTGCGGGAAACACGCACTTCTGAATATCGATCGTCGCTTCTCTGGTCGACGCTGGCTGGCATTGCGCGGGATTTTTTCCCGTGATCCGTCCGACCGCGGGCGCATTTGCGCTCGCCGGTCTCGCTTACGTTTTATTGAATCGGCGGAAAAGATGGGTACCGTTCATCGTCGGGGCGTGCATCGGGCTCTCGCCGGGTCTTGCCTGGAACATGTATGCCTTTCATTCCGCTCTGGGCGGATACGGGCTCATTACCGACTCGTACAGGTTTTCGTTCGGTCCGATCGTGGGCGCGCTCAGTGGCCTCATGGTGAGTCCTAGCAAAGGACTCCTGATCTATTCGCCCTTCGTCGTGTTTTCCGTAGTAAGCGCCATTCGCGCCGCCAAAAGCCCGACACTTGATGCTCGCTTGCTAACGTGTCTCACCGCCGGCGCCGTGCTCACCGTTGCGAACTATGCATGCTTCGAGCGCTGGATCGGGGGCACGTGCTACGGGCCTCGCTATTTGACGGACATTTCATGCGTCGCCTCGCTTTTGCTCATGTACGCGTTTCCGCGCGGCGATGCGAGTCAGCGCCGCTACCAGCTCGCAATCGCGACCTTTACGCTGATGCTCTGCTACGCAATTGCTGTCTAGGCCATCGGAGCGAACGGAGAACCGAAAAGCAATTGGAGCGGCATCCCGGTCGACGATGGCGTGCATATCGCGCGCGTTTGGGCGTGGCGCGATTCGCAGATCTGGCGCGACACGCTCACGACGTTCCACCTTTGGACGGAATTCAACGTTCCGTACGGAGTATGCGAACGGCTTTGCCGGTCACGTGCTCAGCGTCGAGGAGAACGGCGTACCGATCGCCAGCGGTCGAGCGATCACGGCAGAGCGCGGCGTCCCGGTCGACTTAGAAGCATTCGCGGTCAACATCGGAACGTCACGCTGGTATGGCTACGACACCGGGCTGTACTTCGGCCAGACTCAGGTACGAATTCGCCTCTATACCACCGACGGTAAAGAAGTCTCCGAAGGCTACCTGTATATTCCGGGTTCTTCAGTGCACGACGAAAGCAAAGTAAGCGTCTGTTGAGGACCGTCTTGACGGCAAACGGGGAATTGTTAGAGCGGCGATCAAGCCTACGTCGGAAGTTGAGGCGTCGCGTCGTTGGTGCTCAGCAGGTTACCGTCCGCCGCTTGAAG
>JAABUX010000072.1_pt1 | contig 162553 bp, 138 predicted proteins | sample 5561851 | NCBI WGS metagenome assembly JAABUX01 (sample SAMN10711883, study PRJNA513361) | rock metagenome | isolation source: Antarctica rocks | place: Antarctica: Victoria Land, Richard Nunatak red sandstone | collected 2016-01-03
AGGGGCGCTAGCCGTGTTGGGCTGGCGCTTCGTGGACGAGAACTGGGCGCGGACGCTCCTGGAGGGATTGAAGATGACGACGACGACGCTGGACATCATGATCGACGAAGCCATACAGCGCGGTTTAAAGAAGGGCAAAGCCGAAGGCGAGGCAAAAGGCAAAGCCGAAGGCGAGGCGAAGGGCAAAGCCGAAGGCGAGGCGAAGGGCAAAGCCGTTGGCAAAGCCGAGGGAGAGATCGAAGGCTCCCGAGCGACGTTGCGCGCGGTCGTGCGTGCGCGTTTTGGCGCCGTCCCCGCGACTCTGGAGCAACGTATCGCCTCCGCCGACCGCGCTACGATCGACGCCCTCGCCGTCCGCGTCGCCACTGCCGATGATATCGACGCGCTGTAGCACAGATACCACGATGGGCGAGGGCAAGGGACGTTGGTCCATTCCCCGTTCACGAGCGGGGTCTATAGATCGCCGCCAGCGGGCCGAACGGCGGGAGGGAGCACGGATGCGTGTCGTGGCGACCTGACCGCGCGGGGTCGCGGCAGGGTCAGGGGCCGGGCGTAGGACGGAGGAACGCGGAGAGGCGGGCGCTCGTGTCGTCGAGGGCTTCAGAACGCAGGGCGTAGGAGACGGTGTCGTTGGCTCCGTCGAGCACGCGCACGAGTCCGGCGGCGCGCAAGGCGACCATGTGGTAGCTGATGGTGCTCTTGGCCAGGCCGGTCTCACGGACGATGTCGCCGAACGAGCGCGGGGCGACGGCTACGAAGCGCAAGATGCGCAGGCGGCTGCCGTCGGAGAGGGCGTGGGTCAGCCGTAGGAGCGCGGGCGGCGGGGCGCCGTCCTGGGCGGGCAGGGCATCGCAGGGGTACAGCATGACGCGCAGCCCCTCGAACTGGCCTATCAGATTCCAGGGCCAGTAGTGCCATTGAGGAACGAGAAGCACGCGCGCGAGGTCGCGGCGCGGCGCGATGTGGACGCCGCCGGTCGCGACCTCGACGAGATCGAGGGGGTCCAGCGTGCCGGCGAGCGCACGCAGGGCGACAGCGTTGGCGTGCAAGCCCGCGGCGAGGCGTGGGTCGAGCGTCCCGACGTAGAACTCGTTCCAACCGGCGAGCGCGGCGGCGAGGCGGGCGTGTGTGTGGCCGAGGGCGTGGGCGCGCTCGTGGTCCGCGGGCGGCAGGTACGGCCTGACGATGTCTTGAAGAGAGGAGGGGGAGAGGCCGTCGAGCCAGGCGACGAAGCTCAGAGGGTCGCGCGGCTCGGGACAGCGCCAGACCAGCAAGCTGATGTAGCGCAGTTCCTCGGGAGCTGGACCTTTGCCCTTGGCCATGGTCTCGAGAGAGGCGGCAAACTCCGCGGGAAGTGAGGCCCGCACTTGGCGCGCCCAAGCTACGCCGTTCTCCAGCGTGCGCTGCTCTTTGGTCGCCAGATAGGCCACGAAGCTGACGGCGGCCTCATAGGCGGGAGCATCGTCGATTACGACCTCGTAGACCGGTGGGTCGCTCTCGCGCATGCGTCTGTCCTTAAGCCATGCCCGTTGACATCTTCGTTCGATTGTAAACGATAGCTATGCGGCGCCGCCGCGCTCCTCGTCTGATGCAGGACGAAGAAACGCGGCGGCGCCGAGAGATTGCCCTCAGGAAGGATCGAGGGGGCTACTTGGTAATGGTGGTGCTCCTCTATCCTCTAGCAGCATGTCCTACGCTGCTGCAATAATGGCTCCGACATCGATCGAGATCGCGACGCCGGAGAGGTTATCCTGTCATCGTGTATTCGTCGTCGTACACACGGACGATTGAAGCTAGCGGAAAGTCGCGTCCGTGGCGAATCGTGACGAATCGTGACGAATAGAGATGGAGGCAGGCGATGCGACGCGGTAGGGCTTCGGCGCCGGCGCGCCTGTATGGGGCGACCTCGCTCGCGGATAGCGCGCGCACCGTGCAGTCGCGCGCCCACGTGTGGCTGGACGACGTAATGAGAGGGCAGCCCGCTCGCGCGGCGGCCCTGTTGCTTCAAGACGCCGCCGTCGCCCAGAGCGTCGACAGCTTGCCCTTCGCGGCGGGCGACGTGGTGGTCGGCCTAGGCGACAGCATCACGGCGTCCACGCGCTCGTGGCTCGAACTCCTGCGCTGCTTGCTGGCGGCGCGGCGTCCGCTGGACAAAATACAGATAGTGAACGCGGGGGTGTCGGGCGACACCACCGTGCATATCGCCTCTCGCTTCGCGGCGGCGACCGCGCTGGGACCAGCGTGGATCATCTGCCTGATGGGCACGAACGACGCGCGCCGGCACGGCGCCGCCGCGACGAAGCAGCTCGTCGCCCCGGCGGAGACCGCGCGCAACGCCGCCTCGCTGCGCCGCATTGCCTCCCTCGACACAGGGGCGCGCTGGCTATGGCTGACGCCGCCGCCGGTCGTGGACGCGGCGCGGGCGCGGCGACCGCTGCCCACGCACGCGGTGCACTTTCGCCCGGAGGACGCCGCGGCGGCGGCGGACGCCATCCGCTCCCAGCCCGGCCCGGTGCTCGACCTCGACCTCGTGTTCGGGCGTCCACCGGCCCCCGACCTCTACGAAGACGACGGCGTTCACCCAAATCTTCTAGGGCAGATGCGCATCGTCAGGGCGCTCGTCGCGCGCCTCGCGGAGGAGCGCGCCGCCCCTCCAACGTGAAGGGCGCCGCGCGGCACGGGAGCCGGAGGAGCAAGATTGTGGAGATGTGGCCTGGCATCCACGCGCTGGAGGTCTCACGCGTGGTCAACGTGTATCTGCTGACCGCGGGGCCGCTCACGCTCGTCGACGCGGGGATGCCGGGGTCGCTGCCCCTGCTGCGCCAGGCTCTGGGGCGCGTGGGCGTGAGCGTAGAGGACGTGCGGCGCCTCATCTTGACACACGGAGACGTCGATCACCGCGGCGGCGCGGCCGCGTTCGTGCGGGCCAGCGGAGCGGAGGTCTGGGCGCATGAAGACGAGGCGTCAGTCATCGATGGCCGTGCTCCAAGTCCAGGACCGTGGGCGCGAAAGGTCGTCGCGGCGACGTGGGGACGGCGCGTGCCGTCCCTCAAGGTCGACAGGCTGTTGCGCGAGGGCGACGACCTCGACGGCTACATCGTGCGCCATCTGCCCGGCCACACGCCCGGCCACATGGGGTTGCAGAAGGGGCGCGCGCTCGTCGGCGGCGACGCGGTGGCGGGAGGCCGGCGGCCGCGTCCGTCGCTAGGGTTGCTGACGTGGGATCCCGCCCGCGCGCGCGACTCTCTCGCCCGCATCGGAACGCTCGACGTGGACATGTTGCTGCCCGGACACGGAACGCCCTTTAACGACGCCTCTCGCCGCTGCGCGGCCATGGCGTCGGCACGGTCGGGTTAGGGTCGCCGGCGGTTCACCCACCGCTGTCATCACTACTTTATCGTGCCTTGCGGGAACCTAACTTTTTGGAGAGGGCGATGGGACGAGGGAGACGCTTACTTCTTGTGGCAGCCGCACTTGTCGTCGTGAGTGGAGGCGTAGTCTATCATGCCGTCGCGCCGTCGAGCGACAGCGCGACGGGACCGATCTATACGGTGTCCGCCGTGCAATATGGGCTTAAGCACACACCGAAGCAGTGGATCGGGCGCACGATCCGTATCCGTGGCTTTGCCTTGGCCACGTGCGGCCTTTATATTGATGGCCGTGCTATGGGATGCACGTTGCGTCCAGTAGGCGTTGCCCCGTTTGGCTTGGTCGATCGATTGACGCGCCATCCTGATGCCGATATGAAGCGCTCCTTGCCTCTTCTTATCCAGAGTCCTGAGGATATAGGATTCTGGTCAGCGTTCATCGCACACGTCTCCCTCTTAGCACTCTTCGCTCCGCACCCTGTCCCAGTGTGTCTCGTCCACTATGCCGCGGTGTATACCGTGCGTTTACAGGTCCAATCCCCCTGCAGCGAAGAAAGCCTGGCGACTCCATGCGTCGTGGGTTTTATAGGCGTCGCAACGACGACCGGATACTGAGTCTGCCCACGGCATAACTGCGCCTTCCTCATCATCGACTGCGCTGCCGTCGACGACGCTGCCGCTCACTGCCGCCTTGTCCTCCCGCACACCGCTCTGCCCATCCACATCTGTCATCCCCTTGAATCCTTCGTCGCCGACCTCGCACCCCTCGCTCAGGGTCCCCTCGTCTGGCTCCCGCCGTCGTGGACGGCCCTGCCCCTTATCGAGAAAGCACGCGCTCTCCTCGCTCAGGCCGAGGTTGTGCCGACCGCACCCGTTGTCGCGTCGCCCGCTCTCGCCGCATCATCACTGCTCACCGAGCGCCAACGGCAGGTGCAGCAACTGGCAGCGCGCGGCCTCTCCACGGCCCAGATCGCCACGCGCCTGGGCATCACCAAGCGCACCGCCAAGCAACACATAGCCGACGGGATGAACCGCCTCGACCTGCGACCAGTGCAGTAACTTGGAGTGCTATTTCTGGAATGATGTGCGTCCTTGCCAAAACTGTTCGGGAGGGAACAACTACTACGAACACTACATCACGACTGTTTCTGCAAACGATTACGGCCAAGGAGTCTCGGAAACGATTGAGAGGAGTGGGAGTGATCAGTTCAAGATTACAACCAATGCAAACGGGTCGTCACAATCCTGGATCAATTACTCTGGCGGCAACGTAATGCAGCCCAACCAAATTCAAGCAGGGGCTGAGGTAGCCGGGACAACAGGGCAATCAATTCCAGCAACTGATTTCTTATTCAACGAATGGAAGGACTTATCAAACAACTGGCACTTTCAGGGTAGTAACGGCACGTCAGCCGTCCAGAGCCCTGTCTCAGCTTACTGGTACCGAACGCCGTCATCTAGTGGTGATGGTGGCGACTGGACCGCGTCCTGCGGATGTTAGATTGACCCTTGCCATAGTTGCGGGGATAGCCTGAAAAAGGATTGACCAATGATGTACAAGAAGAGTGTTGCAGCTTGTCTAGTTCTCGGTGTATCCCTTGGCACGATGTTCGCCGTCGGACACCTAACCAAAGCATACCCGGCGATAGCGATAGCGGGCGCCCCAGCAGTGGGCGGAACTATAACGCCTCCAGGGCCTGGTGAGACAGCACTCCATAATTTCCTCTATCCCCCTGGTGTCTCCGCTATTCAGCCTGTGACCAGCACGACAAGCCTGCTGGCTACCGCCTTCTCTCAAGCTAACGTAGTGCAATACCTCGCTACCCATCGACTCTTCAAGACAGTAGGGACAAATGACAGTACTGTGGCTCGCGTGCTGTTCATCCCGGCCTTGCAGGCCAGCACATTGCTACATGGGGAGTGGATCGGGCGCCCTGACAATGCGCTGGTGTGCTACGTTGAGGTGGCTGGCCCGATTGATACGAGTACAAGTGGACTCGATGTCCCACCGGGAGTGAAGCTTAGCCAGTTCAAGCCCGCCCCCAAGGGCATCCTCGTCTTCGATGCGCAGACAGGCAACCTCCTTATCAGAGGTACAGGTGGTTATTAACCTCTGGGGCCAGCGTTATTAGAGGGGTCCTTCGGCGCTTTTGATCTTGGTGGCGAAGTAGGCGAGCGGAGTGTCCGTTCACTCTGTAACGGTCAGAGACCTGCACCAGCAAGAGGAGTCCACCCATGGAGACACAAGAGACACGGCCGCACGGAGGCGACCCTGCTGGGAGCCTCCGGCGCGCGACCTTTGCACACGCGCTCGACACCTTGACGCAGACGGATGCCCCGCGGCCACCGCGCACACGGTCGCCGCGTCGCCGCACACGGGCGGTTGCTCTTGGCTTGCTCGTCATCGGTGGCGTGTCAGCCGGCCTCAACCTGGCCGCGCCTACTGCACCCGTCCCGGTGTCCGCCGCCCAGCGCACCCTCACGCGCGCCGCCGTGGCGCTCGGCGCGGCGGGCGGCGACAGCGCCCACGTCACCTACGCCCTCACCACCACGGCAGGCCTCACGACGACGACCACGCTCGACGAGTGGGTCCAGCGGGACGCCACGGGCGGCATCGCCCAGGAGTTGCTCACCTATACCGATGCCTCCGGCGCCCTCGAAGGCCGCACCCTGGTGCAAGGCGGGGTCGCCACGACCTATAACGTGGCGGCCAACACCCTCATCACCGGCACAGTGAACTGGGGCGATGTCCCCGACTCCCTCGACACCGCCGCTCTGGTCAGGCTTGGCCAGGGACAGGGCGCAGCGGCGGGCGCTCGGCTCAACGCGCAACCCGACAGGGTGATCCAAGGGCATGCGACCCATGTGGTGGAGATTGATCGGCCCGACTATCCCGGCAGTCCCACCACCGTCCTGGCCTTCGACGCACAGTCGTTTGTCCTGCGCACCCTCGATCGCACGCAGACCACCGCTCAGGGCGCCCGCACCACCCTCGTCCTCCGCCTGGTGGGGGAGCCCCAGCTTTCCGCCACTGCCGCGCCGACGGGAACGTTCGCGCTTGGAGCGCCGCCCACGGCCCACCCCATCCTCGCCCCAGATGGCTCTCCCGCCTTGGGCCAGACGCCCCTCACCGTCGCCGCCGCCGTGGCCTTGCGCGGCCTCCCCGCGCCGCTGCTGCCCGGCCACCGCGATGGGCTCTTCCTCTATGTGGCCCACGTCGCGCGCATGCCCGATGAAGTGATCCTCAGCTATGGCTACAGCCAGCGACCGATCGGCCAGCAGGCGCAAGGGCTTGGCGTCACCATCATCAGAGAGGCCCACCCGGTTCAGCCAACCGATCCAATGATGACTCCGCCCTCCTCGACGCCGCGCAGCCTGACGCTGACGATCGCGGGGCAACTAGTGACGGCCACGTACTACAATCCGCCTCACACGTCGAACCACGACCTACTCTACATTGTGAACGGCATCGGCGTGCGCATCGCGGGCGGGGGGATGACTACCGACACCTTCCTGAATCTAGTGGACGCCCTGGTCGACGGGCACGCCCAGCCGGCCTTGGTCGCCCAACTGCAGCAAGACCTCGACACCACGCCGCCCGGTTCTGACACGCCGCACTAAGCAGCAACGGGCGCGATGTCAGGTGCTCTACGTGCGGAGATTAGCACGTGGTGCGCTATGATCCGTAGATAGATGGGGACAGGAACAGGTGTAGCACTAATGGGACAAAGACAGAGTCGCGAAGCACTCCACATCAAGGGACATCTCCCCTTGGTCATGCTTGTCATAGGCGTTGGCTTACTCACCCCCCGCTACAGCAATCCCGCGCGCGTGCCTAGTAGCGGCCGGGGTACAACGAGCGTAGCGGCGGGAGTGAACGGTCCCCTCCTTGTAACAGCCGCGCGTGGAGGAACGTACGGCAGCGCGCTACTTGCCGTTACGGCCGGACACGCGCCCCGCGTCCTCGTTGCCGGCCTACCGAGCAGGACGACCATTGGTCCCTCGCCGCGGGGCCGCTACATAGCCCTCGCGGAAGGCGCACACGGCTTATGGATAGTTAAGAGCGACGGGACTGGCCTGCACAAACGGATAGAGCCGCCCCCCTCCTCCTCGCCCCGCACGCATCGCCTGGTGATCAGCGCCGTGGCCTGGTCGCCCGATCGCTACACGCTGGCCTACGCCGTGACGGAGGACGTTTTCCCAAACGGGCGCGTCGGACTGTATGGATACGAGCAGGATCCACGGGGCGGAGTGTGGGTTCTGCGCTACAACGGTGGGACGCCGCGCCACATAGCGACGTTCGCGCAATTGGCCTACGAGATATTCGGCGTGTCGTGGTCGAGCGATGGGCGCCTCATCGCCGTTGACAACAACGGAGTGGTGGGAGTGATTGACACCGTCACCGGCCGCGTCACCGCTAACATCATCGACGGGGCAGGAGCATTCTCGCCCACCGCGCCGGTGCTGGCCTCTCCCGACAACGGTAATGGGTTGTGCGTACCGGCCACGTCACAGCCCCCGCGAGGCCTTACTTTGTGCGCCGTCGATGCCCAAGGGCGGCACGAGCGGATACTGAGCCGGGATACCACGCGGAGCGGGGGTCCTGACCCTACAACGCTTGCGGGAAACCTGGCGTGGGCGCCCGACGGATGGAGCATCGCCTACAGCTGGCGGTCGGACCCACCGTCGTCGCGCATCGAGATTCACGTGCTAGAGATCGCGACGGGGCACGTGCGCATCGTGCGCCTCGCCTCGCCCTGGAGACTGATCCAGGGAGGTGCAAGTAGTGTCGCTTGGCTGCATACCCCCCTCTAGGACCTGGTGTTAGTTGCCGCCGCGACAGGGATCGGGCGGCACGGCGTAGAGCTGGTCGCACGTCATTTGCTTTTTGTTACATTAATAGCGTGACAGGCGGCGCCTAGCCTTATCTCGTAAGTGACCAATCCGCGGACGCCGCTCCCGTCTCCTGATGTACGTCAGGAGACGGGAGCGGCGTCCGCGGGTGAAAGGAATCCGTGATGCGCAATATCTTGGCTGCGCCAGCCCTCTTTATCCTGACGCTCCTGCTTCTCCCCTCCTCCGTGTGCGCAGGCACGAACGGAGGAGCCTCCGTTACTCCCTCTCCGCCCGTGCGCGCGACTGTGAGCGTCCTCTTGCCCCCCGCCGCTCTCGCTATGAACACCCCCGCCGTAGACGACACGCTGCTCGCCTACGCTATGCCGACCGCCTTCACGCCCACCGGCGTCTCGCTCGGCGGTCCCGTACGCCTCATGGGCGTACCGCTCCAGGCCACGGCGCACGGCTTGCGTGCTGGCTCCCCTCACCCGATCTGCACCATCACTGGCCTGCCCGATCTCAAGGTTGCCCCGTTCTCCAGCAGCGGGGGTTGGGTCGTCTACGGCGCCTACGAGAACTCCAATACGGCGCTATGGACGCTGGGCTTCTGCCAGGTCGCCACGGGGCGGCACGTGGTGCTGGACACGAGTGCGCGTGAGCGGGGCGGCGATAATCTGCCCGTCACGCGCAGCGACGGGCGCACCATCATCTGGGCCACGCAGACGCAGGCTCCCGGTCAGCGCCGTCCGACGAGCATCGTCCGCACCTACGACCTGACCACCGGAAAGCAACGGGTGCTCGTCCAGGGCGGCGACCCCCGAAAGTTCGTGTACGGAGCGGTCTCGGTGTCGGGGCGCCGCGCTCTTGTCGAGAAGCAGAACTACGTGGGCCTGGAGACCGACGAGTTCCTGCTGGCCGACCTGGATACGGGCCGGCTGCGTCCCTTGGGGGCGCCTCGCCACGACATCTACGGGCCGACGCTCTCGGGCGAGACGGTCGCCTATGGCGTGGGTGGTCCCGATGCGAACGGCGGGACGGGGGGCGTGGGCGTCGGGGCATACGATGTGCCAACGGGGAGACGCGTCGAGATTACCGGTTCCATCGTCACGTCGCAGCAGGCCGTCGCCGGTCACGACATCGTCTACGTACAGGGCGTGCCCCCGCAGGGTCTTGTCTCCACGCTATGGCTCTACGATCTGCGCACGGGGCGCCGCACGGCCCTGGTGCGCCCGGACATGCCGCGCTATTACGGCGCCGGCAGCGAGGTCTTCAGCGGCGGGCACATCGTGGCGTACGTCCGTGGGCTGCCTCATGTACGGCAGCGCCCCGTCGTCCTCCTCCTGCTCGCGTAGCGCCGCCCTCGGGCGCCCGCACGTCATACCGCGTCACGACCGTTGCGCCCTCGACAGACATACGGCTCGTTGTATAACGGAGATGGACGTTGAAAGTGAAGCACACCACACATCGTCGCTGCTGCTGCTCTCTGCGTGCTCACCCTCGGTGGTGGGATCACATTCGCTTCGGCGCATTTAGGAGATCGACCAGCGGGCGTCATCGTACGTGACTCCGGCGCACCTCTTGACATTCTTGGGGCGCGGGGGGCCGGGATACGCTACAGCGCCCCGCTTGCTAATGAAGCGCCAACGCTCACCTCCGATCAAGCTGTTGCAGCGGCGAAAGCCGTGCTGAGCGACGCGATAACGGCGTCAGCGACAGCGATTGCGACGCACTATACCCTGTTCAGCAACGATCAGTTCTTCAGCACCGACGCTACGGGGATCAAGCACTATGTCTTCCAGGATGTCCCCTGCTGGATCGTGACGTTCGAGGGCGTCACCGTGCCGTGGAACGGCCCGCGCGTGAATACGCGTGCGAAGAGTGCGCGCGCGAACGGTCACAACAGTGAGATGAACGTTGCTGTCAATGCGCTGACGGGCCAAAGCCTCTATACATACAGTTACCGCTGGCCAAGCAACGAGATCAACACACGAGGCAGCGCACTGGACGATCGTTCAGTGCGCTGCCTCTTTTATACCTTTGGGTTCGGCAGGCGCTGCCGCGCTTACAGCTCTAGGGTAAAGGCTCCTAGCACGTCGGTCACGCTGGCCTTCGCAGCCATGCTCTATACTTCCAACCAGAAGGCGTCTCTGAATGTGTCCGCCGCGGCCTCCAGATTGCCTTCTTCCAGCGCGTCCAGCGCCTCAGTCGAGGCGTCGCCCCGCTCATGCACCCTACCGTGCCGACGCCTCTCGACAGCGCTGGCGACGCGCGATGTGCTTGCGTTAATCGATCATAGAGGACGTGGATGATGCGCAGACAATTTCGCGCAGTGGGCGTCATCGTTATGCTCATCGTCGTGCTCACCTTCGTCATGAGGGGAACAACGACCCGTTTGTCGAGGTCAGAGGTGGTCTACAGCGTCGCCGCCGTGCGCGCACAGGCGTGGCTCCATCCCGCGGCGTGGACGGATCGCACGGTGCTCGTCCGTGGTATTGTCCGCTCCGTCACAGAAGTAAGTCATACGTCTAGACAGGGCCTCACCTCGCCTCGGGTCACCTGGGTCTCTCTGGCTCCGTCATCTCAGACCCTAGAGTCCCTCTTGGCTGCTCATCCACCTTCCCTTCCTCCCTATCCCCTTCACGGAACGGGAGAGGCCCGTGCCCTCTATGAAATGGAGCGCGTGACGAGGTTTTCGCAGGCCGAGATAGCGCTCTACCCTCTTCTTCCTCCCTCGCTGAGCGTGCGCATCGATCCAAGTCCCTCCCTTCCCTCTTTCCTCACCTCTCTACCGGGCATTGGCGCGTTCGTGAACCACGTCTGGCCCCCGCCGCGTCCCCTCCATTTTCAAAAAGGAGCATCGATAACGCTGCGTGTCCACGTAGCCCCTCTCCCTAACTGCACGTCGGATGATTCTCATCCCTGCCTGTCGGCATCTTTTGTAAGTAGCTAACTCTCATCAGCGCTTCGGGTGAACGTTGCCAAAAGGTTGGTCTTGGGGCCGCGACGACGTGGGTCATCGCTATGAAACTGGTGGTGGTGGTGTGGGGTTAGCGGCCAATAGGCAGTGGACCGAGGGCGTCGAGACCCTTGCGCCCGTGCCTGCCGCCGATGCATCGTGGCTGGATATTGCGTTCTGTACGGGTGATGCGGGCGAACAGCTTGAGCAGGCGCGGTATATACTCCGGGTCCATTTCCCGCTCGTCGTGGCCTTGTAGGGTTATGTGAGATATGTGTCCGCCTCGCCCGCGCGTTCGTCACCCGCCGCCGCGCGTTGGCGGCGCCCTCGATAGTGATCTGCCGCCCTGGCATGGTGCTGGGAGCACCACAAAGACCTCTAAACTGAATAAGTGAGAGTCGCGCCTTCTTCGACCGGCAATGCGGTGATACACAAGTCATGAACGTTCTGGCAGCGCTTATCGTTTTCTGGGACGCAGTAGACGCGACAAAGCATGTCAGGTAGAAGCCCACGTAGAGATATCCATCAGGCGTTCTTCGACAACCTGGAGAAATCCGCCGAGCGCCGCCGTGGTCTCCGCACTAGCGTCGTCGAGGATCAGCAGAAAGCACGAGCGCCCTTGCTCGACCATGGCCTGCCACGTACTAACGGCCTGCGCCTGTAGAAAGGCGTCCGTGTACGAGCCGAGGATGGCGACTTCATGGGTCCGCGTGACCAGGCGCAGGCTGACCAGGAAGGGCGGCCCGTCCATCTCGCTCTGTTCGGTGGAATGATAGGCCGCCGGCGCTCGGCGCAGCCGAACCGGGACGCCCAAGATGGCCGGACCAAGCGTGGACAGGGTCTCGTGTAGAAGCGAGGTCCAGGCGTCGGGCGCCTCGCCGTTCATGGTCACGTCCAGGTACCCCAACCTCCGCCGCCCATCGGCGTTCGTCGCCGCACTCATCAGAGCGCCGGCCACGCATCCGACCAAGCCGTCGTGTCCTTCCCGCCCCGATGGCGATAGCAGCGTCAGCGGTCCCTCCACCAGAGCCCGATGCCGCGCCGTCGCCTCGCGCAGCGGCGCGTCTTGCGCGCGTAGGGCGCGGGCGCGCGTCTTGTACTGCTCGACGGCAGGCTGGCCGGCAAAGGTGATGTCGTGCAGGTAGCCGAACAAGGCCATGCTCAACTGCCAGCCCAGGAAGTGCGCTGCTACGCCCGCCAGCAGGTCGCGCCGCTCGGCGCCGGGCGAGGCAGACGGAGCGAAGGAGAAGACGACGATGTCGTCGCTTGTCCCCGTCCCCATCCTGGGGTCCGTGGACACGTTCGGGTCCGCTCCCGCGACCTTGTCCGTCACGCGCACGCGCAGGGCGCCGGCCGCGCGGTAGGCGGGCGCGCGCGGGTCGAGCGGTTGATCGTCGAAGACGACCACGCCCTTGCCGCCCTTGCCCAGGCTCTCCTCCATCAACTGCTCGATCCAGGCCAGTAGCGGACGCCAGACGGGCGGCAGGTCGAGCAGCAGCCTGCACGCGCCGCCCTCGCTCGCCGCGCTGAGCGCCGCCGCCAGACGGACGAAAGGGTGCGCGGCGGGGTCGGCGACGGCGAGATCGAGGTTGTAGGCGGCCCACGCCCGCGCCAGCACCCCGCGGAGACGCCCCGTCTCCTCCGGCATGCCCGCGCCATCCGTGGACGCGCGCGGGGCGGCGAGCAGGCACAGGGCGGCCGGCAGCAAGAAGACGCGCGTGGCCGGGGCGCTCATGCGCCCGCCCGTCCCGGTCCCGCCGTCGAGTTGCAACGGCGCCCGCGGGACCGCACGCTCTTGCGCGAAGCGATCGAGATACGAGCCGGGCAGCGTCATGACCAGCATGTGGTCGGAGGCGGGCAGCCCCGCGCCGTCGAGCAGGGAGGCGAACCAGTCCAGGTGCGTGATCGGCTCTTCCGAGGTCATGCCCATGGACACGCCCACCATCAGCACGTCGTCCAGTAGGGCGCGCAGGAGACCGGGATCGGACGACATCTCTGCCTTGGGGACGAAGGGCGGCGCCCACCCCTTGGCGAAGGCGATGCGGCGCACGACCTCGTTGAGCGCGGCGGGGTCCGTGCTGTCCAGCGGGTGGATCGTCATCGGGCTGGCGCCCTCCAATAAAAAGGGCGTCGCCGAGAGGGCGTCCTGTGATGCGAAGGTCGCCGCCGTTCTAACGCCTCCGCACAGCCCCAGAGCGGCCAGCACGCGCACGCTGATGACCGATCCGCCCATGCCCGCCCAGACGACGTGACGCACGCCCCGCGCCCACAACGCGTGGGCTTCCTGCTCGACCGCTTCCAGTCCTTCGCCGTCTTCGAGCAAGCGGGCCACGCCCTCGACCCAGTCTAATTTGACCTCGCCGCCCTCACTGCCAAGCTGGGCCATGCGGCCGTCGCGCCGCCGCAACTGGCCGGCAGCGTCCTCGTCGCGCAGCCTCTGGAGCGCCGCCGCCATCTTCTTGTCGAATGCATCGCCGTCGGTGGACATGGTCCCTGCTCCTCTCCACAAGCCTATATCGTTTGCAAGGACGCCCCGGCCAGCGTATCATGCAACCACGCGACGGTCAATCAGCCTCGGTCGGTCGGGATCGGGGCTCTGTCGATAGCCGGCGAGATGCGGCATAATCGGACGGGAGCAGGACCGGGGATGAGCGGAGCAACACTCGGGTTCGGCATCGTCGGGTGCGGCGTCATCGGGCCGACGCACGCCGCGGCCATCGCCTCCCTGCCCGACGCCCAACTCGTGGCCGTGGCCGACGTGGACGAGGCACGAGCCCGCGTACTGGCCGAGAAGTATGGTGCGACGCCCTACACGGACCTCCAGACCATGCTCGACCGCGACGACCTGGATATCGTGAACGTGTGTACGCCCAGCGGGCTGCACGGCGAACATGCTTGCGCGGCAATGCGCTCCGGCCGGCACGTCGTGGTGGAAAAGCCTATGGAGATCACCTTACCAGCCATCAAGGAGATGCTGCGCGCCCAGAAGGCCGCGGGCGTGAAACTCGCCGTGATTAGCCAGCACCGCTTTGACGAGGCCAGCCAGCACGTCCACCGGCTCGTTGCCGAGGGAGCCTTCGGACGACTCGTCCTGGGCTCCGCGCACGTTCCGTGGTGGCGGGCGCAGGCGTACTACGACAGCGGCACCTGGCGAGGCTCCTGGGCGCTCGACGACGGCGGCGTGCTGATGAACCAATCCATCCACTCCATCGACATCTTGCAGTGGCTGATGGGTCCGGTACGCTCCGTCTACGCCTATACCGGCACGCTGGTCCACTCTATGGAGACCGAGGACGTGGCCGTGGCCGTGCTGCGCTTTGCCTCCGGCGCGCTCGGCACGATAGCAGCTACGACCGGCGCGTATCCGGGCGTCACCACGCGCATCGACGTACTGGGCGACAAGGGCTCGGCCATAATCGAGGACGACCGCCTGGGCTTTCTGCACCTCGCGCGCGACGACCGCGACGAGGTCGGAGCGTACGGCAAGGGCGCCCAGGACCGCCGGGGCATCGTCGGGACGGCCCCGACGGACCAAGAAGCGCTAGGCGCCGCCACACCGGACCCCGTAGGCGCGTCTGGCGGTAGAGGCACGGCCGCGGACCCCGGCGCGCTCCAGGCCTCCGTCCACGCCTTGCAGATCGCCGACATGATGCGCGCCATCCGCGAGAACGGGACGCCCCTGGTCGACGGCGAGGCGGGTCGCCGTCCCGTCGAGACGATCCTGGCCATCTACGAGTCGGCGCGTACCGGGCGCGAGGCGGCGGCGCCATGATCCGCCTCTCCGCCTTCGCCGACGAGATTTCCCCCGACCTGGACGAGCAAATCGCCGTGCTGAAGGGTGAGGGCATCCACCATCTGGAACTGCGCGGCGTCTGGGGCCTCAACGTGCTCGACCTGTCCGACAAACAGATAGTGGAGATCAAGAATGCGCTCGGCGACGCCGGCATCGGCGTGTCGGCCATCGGGTCGCCCATCGGCAAAGTCCCTATCGACGCGCCGTTCGACGAACACCTGCACCGCTTCGAGCGGTCGATCTCCGTCGCGCGGGCGCTCGACGCACCGTTCATCCGGCTCTTCTCGTTTTATCCGCCCACGACCGCTCTACCGACCTCCGACAGCGACGAGACGATCGATCCTGCCACGTGGCGCGACGAGGTGCTGCACCGCCTGCGCGAGATGACCGCACGCGCACGCGCCGCGGACATCACCCTCTTGCACGAGAACGAGAAGGACATCTATGGCGACACGATCGCCCGCTGCGTCGACCTCATGACCGGCGTCGACGACGCCCACTTCGGGGCCATCCTCGACCCCGCCAACTTCATCCAATGCGGCCAGACGCCGTACCCGGACGGATACGAAGCGCTCGAGCCGTGGCTGCGCTACGTCCACGTCAAAGACGCCTCGGCGACCGGCGTGGTGACGGCGGCCGGCGAGGGCGTGGGGCGCTGGCCCGACCTGCTGCGTCGCCTGCGCGACGACGGCTACGACGGCTTTCTCTCACTCGAACCGCACCTGGCCCTCGCTGGGCGGGAGGGAGGCTTCAGCGGAGCGGACCTTTTCCGTCGCGCCGCGCAGGCTCTTCAGGGCCTCTTGCGCGCGATGGACTGGCCGTGGGACGCGACAGGGTTATAGGAAACGGTGACCCGTCCCATCCCGCCCAACCCCGGCAGCCTCCTTATCGGCTGCGGCGTGGTGGGCGAGGTCCATGCCCGAGCCCTGGCCGAACTGGCGCTGCAAGAGCGCGCGCACCTGGCCGGAGTCGTAGATAGTGACCGCGCCAGAGCCGAGCGCTTTGGCCAGGTCTGGGGCGTGAGAGCGACAAGCTCGCTGGACGAGGCGCTAAGCTGGCCCGGCGTCCATCTCGTCCAGGTCTGCACGCCCAGCGGGCTGCACGCCACCGTGGGCGTCCAGGCGGCGCGGGCCGGCAAGCACGTCCTCGTCGAGAAGCCGATCGACGTCGCGCTCGAAGCGGCCGACCGTCTTATCGCGGTGTGTGACGACGCGGGGGTCGCGCTCGGCGTGGTCTCGCAGCACCGCTTCGATCCTGGCTTCAAGGAGTTACAGCAGCTGGTAGAGAGCGGCGTCCTCGGACGGCTGGTGCTAGGCGAGGCCCGCGTGAAGTGGTGGCGGAGCGACGACTACTACGCCGACGCTTCCTGGCGCGGGAGCAAGGCGCTCGACGGCGGCGGCGCGCTGATCAATCAGGCCATACACTACGTCGACCTCCTGCTCGCCCTGTGCGGTCCGGTCGAGCGCGTCAGCGCCTACACGGCGACGTTGGCCCATACACTGGAGGTCGAGGACATCGCGGCGGCGGTGTTGCGCTTTCGCGGCGGCGCGATAGGCACGATCCTGGCCTCCACCGCCATCTTCCCCGGCCTCTCGGAGCGCTTAGAGATCAACGGCGTCGACGGGTCGGCCATCATCGAAGACGGCACGCTGATCTACGCGGCCACGCGCGACGCCATCGGCCCGGTGGGCAGCCACGGCCTCCCCTGGGAGGGCGCCACGCGAACGCGCGCGGGGGCGTCGCCTCACGCGCCGCCCTACGGCGGCCGGCATACCGACCAGATAGCAGACTTCGTCGACGCCGTGGTGCAAGGGCGAACGCCAACGGTGACCGGGGCGGACGGCCGCGCCGCCCTCGCCGCGGTCACGGCGATCTACGAAGCGGCGGAGACCGGGCATGAGGTGGCGCTGCCATGGTGACGAAGGCGAGAAAAGGATAGGGCGGAAAGATGGACGAGACGGCGCGACAAAGTGAGACGGAGTATCTGAGCGGGTTGTTCGGCTTGCACAGGCAGGTCGCCATCGTCACTGGGGCCACGGGCGTGCTGGGCGGAGCCATGGCGCGTGGGCTCGCGCGCGCCGGGGTCAAGGTCGCCGTCCTCGGCCGCCGTCGCGAGAAAGCGCGGGAGGTCGCCGCGGAGATCGTCGCTTCCGGCGGCGTGGCCCTGGCGACGCCTGCCGACGTGCTGAGTAAAGACGAGTTGATGAGCGTGCGCGACCGCGTGCTGGACGCCTGGGGCTCCGTCGACATCCTGGTTAATGCAGCAGGCGGCGGAGCGCCGGGAGCGACGACCTCCGACGACAAGACCTTCTTCGACCTGCCCCTGGACGCGCTGGAAGGAGTGGTCGACCTGAACCTCTTCGGCACGATCCTGCCCTCTCAGGTCTTCGGCGTGGTCATGGCGCGGCGCAGCGCGGACGGTGAGCGGAGTGAGCCACACGGCTGCATCGTCAACATCTCGTCCATGGCGGTTCCGCGCGCCCTCACCCGCGTCGTGGCCTATGGCGCGGCCAAAAGCGCCATCGACAACTTCACCCGTTGGCTGGCCGTCGACCTCGCGCGGTCGCACGGCGCGGGCCTGCGCGTCAACGCCATCGCGCCCGGCTTCTTTCTCGGCGAGCAGAACCGCCGCCTGCTCGTGGACGACGACGGCGCCCCCACCCCGCGCGGCCAGGCGGTCATCGCCCACACGCCGGCCGGCCGCTTCGGCGAGCCGGACGACCTAATCAGCACGCTCTTATGGCTGTGCGGCCCCGGCGCGCGCTTCGTCACCGGCGTCGTCGTGGCCGTGGACGGCGGCTGCAACGCCTTCAGCGGCATCTAACGTAGGCTCATCGAGGCATACTAACCTCGATGGGAACAGTAAGTGAAGTGCCGGCGACGGTAGATACAGTAGGTGAGGCAGCGAAACGACCTGTCGCACGGCCACGAACAAACCTGTTGCTCGGAGATCAGCTTGCCCGCGCTGGACCCTGCCGCCTTCGCCGCGGGGGACACGCCGCTGGCGCGGGCGCTGAGCATCGCTATGAAGGAGCCGGGCGACGAGGCGGGACGGCGGGCGCGCTACAGGCACGCGATCGAGGCCGTGCGGGAGGAGTTGCGGACGCAAGGGCTGGAGGACGAGGCGGTGCTAGCGCTCTGGACGCTGATCCACTACACCACGGGGTACCGCTTTGAAACGCACGCGGACTGGAGCGTAGACTGGAGCCAGGAGGATAAGGAGATGGTGCGACAACTCGATAGACACTGGATCGACGAGATCAGAGATGAGGGCGTGGCGCGCGGCAAGGCCGAGGGCAAGGCCGAGGGGGAGATCGAGGGCTCACGCGCCACGTTGCGCGCGGTCGTGCAAGCGCGTTTCGGCGCCGTCCCCGCGCCCCTGGAGCAGCGCATCGCCGCCGCCGACCGCGCCGCGCTCGACGCGCTGATCGTGCGCGTGGCCACGACGACCTCTCTCGACGCTTTGTAGGTGGGAGGCCAGGGGAACGAAGACGCTGGAGATCTGCTAGAGGGCGAAGGAAAAAAGGTCTTTGACCGCGAACATGAAGCCAGGGACGACGTCTTCCCCGTCGAGCACGTCCTCCATCCCCAGGACGGTCGGCTTCTCGTCTCCGGGCCGCCACACGTCCACCCGTTTCTGGCGCGGCCAGATGACCCAGACCAGGCGCGTGCCAAAGCGCAGGTAGAACAGCGCCTTGTCCTTCATCTCGGGCTTGTATTGGGTCGGCGAGACCACTTCGACGGCCAGATCAGGGGCTAGCTCCCACGCCCGGCGAAACTCCGGCGACCCCGGAGTAGGCACGCGGTCGGCCTTCACGAAGGCGACGTCGGGGGCGACCTCCGTGTCGCGTGGGTGGGCCGGGTCGAGGCGGTAGCCACCCTGCTCTCCCGTCACATAGCCGAGGCGCTGTTGCTGGGTATAGATCGTCAGGTAGGCTCCCAACTTATAGCCAATGATCGATGCTTCTCCTCCCGCTGGCGGCATACGAACTAACACCCCCTCGATCAGCTCATAAACCCATCCATCATCGGGCAATGCTTCTAGTTCGTCCACGGTCATGAAGCCTGTAGCGGGCGCCTTCTCGGCCCACGATGCGAGGGGAGGGTGAGAATCTCGCCGTGCCGTCGTCATACGTTTACTGCCCTTCGTTCATCGGTCGCCGCCCTATGCATAGTGTCCGTCGTTCAGGGGGCCGCGTCAAGAAAGGGGTGCGCCGCGCGTGGGTCGCCGGGCGCCAGGTTCCGCGCGCGGGTCGTAGGGCAGGCCGTCGCGCGGCGGCGGCCATGGCGTCGTAGACCGAGAGGATCACGTCCCGCGCGGCCAGGCGGTCATCGCCCACACGCCGACTAGTCGCTTCGGCGAACCGGACGACCTAACCAGTACGCTCCTATGGTTGTGCGGCCCTGGCGCGCTTCGTCACCGGCGTCGTCGTGGCTGTGGACGGCGGGCTGCAGCGCCTTCAGCGGCGTCTAACGCTGCCAGCACAGAGTGAAAGCGAAGGACTAACCTGGATCGAGTTGCTCGGCTTCCCACCGTGAGAGCCAGCCCAGTTTCTCGTTCCAATAGGCATCGTCCGCACGCCAGCGCCCGCTCCACCTGGCCCACTCGCTGACGGCCCAGCCCATGCTCCAGATGGCGTACAGCACGACACACCACGGAATGGCGTCCAGATCGACGGCGCCAAGAGGCTGGACCTCTGTGTAGCCAGAGCGGAAGGCCTCCCACACATCGCTCTTGTTGTAGAGAGCGGAGGCGTAGATGCCTTGGAACTCTAGGGGCCGCCATCCAGGTCCGCCAGAGTCGAAGTCGTAGAAGGTGAGTTGCCCTTGGCTAGTGAGGTGGAAGCAATCCAGGGTCAGGTCGCCGTGGCAGGGACCCCAATCTAAGCCGCGGTCGGCCAGCGCGCTTATCCGCATGCACACCCGCTCCGCCAGGCGTGTGAGGTAGGCCCAGTCGTCTGGTCGATGCAGGAGATAGGGATGGATGGCCGCAAGCGGGCCATCGATCAGATAGGCAAGATCCAACTGAAAACGGGAGGCCCGGCTGACAAAGCCGTCGGCGGCCTGATACATCGCCCCGGCGGCACGTCCGAAGCGGTGATACAGCCCCGTGGTGAACGGTTCCTTGGGCGCATCGCCTGATGCATAAGTGAAAAGAACACAATAGCGCACGCCCTCGGGCATCAGAAGGCTGTGGACCGACTGACCGTCGCGCCTCGGCGCCGCAGTCGTGACGACGACGCCGTTTCCCCCCAGGTAGTCCAGGAGAGCGACTTCATAGGCTATGTCCGCGGCGGTCCTCCAGCCTGGCCCATACACCTTGGCCACGTAAGGACCAGCGCTCGTCTCCACCACGTACACGTCGTTAGTGAACGAGCGCTGGAGGACGCATCCTGTCGGGCTGAGAGCATAGGCTCGACTGATTTCCCCTGCAACCGCCTCGGGTGAGAGCAGCGAACGCATGGCCGGCAAGGCAGCCCGCTGCCCCATCTCCTCGTCCCCTTCGCGGTGGCTCCCGCGAGATGGGAGATCATGCCCCACCATTCGCCCCACCTACCTCTACACGCCCCATCGGCTGTCCCCTTAGGCTAACAGCCCAATGCATCGCTGAGACGACGCGTCACATGGCTGGCCAAGGAGATCAATCGGTGTTGGCGCTTCGCTGATGGGCATCGCCGCCGTGGACGGAGCCTATTCGGAGCGCGTCGACGGTCCTGACGGATGGCGAGGCAGCAGAGAGGATACGCTGCCTACTAGACTGGGACGTAGGAAGGTCGGCGCCTGTCATCGCATGCAGCGCCCCTGGAAGAAGACCTATCAACAACATGGCAGTGATGATAAGGGCGGATCGGTACGTCATGCGCCGCTGGAGACGGGAGAAGAAAGATGAGTGACGCACCAGCGCTGAAGGCGGATACGACCGCGAGGCGCGGCGGTGAGCGGCAGAGCATGACGCAGGCAGGCGTCGGGCAGACGGACCTGGAGAAGCCCGGCGTCAATCCTCTGCTCGGTTTGTTCGTGGCCACGGTGGGGGTGTCGCTGGCGGCGATCTTCATCGCGCTGGCCTCGACGCCGCCGCTGGTCACCGCCGCCAGCCGTATGGCCCTGGCCGTCCTGGCCCTGGCGCCATGGGCGTGGGCGCGACGCCGCGTCCTCCTCGCCGTCTCACCCCGCGACAAAGGGCTGATCGTCGCCGCGGGACTCTTGCTGGCGCTCCACTTCGGCACGTGGACGGTCTCGCTTTTCTACACCAGCGTGGCCTCGTCCGTCTTGTTCGTCACCATCCATCCCGTGCTCGTGGCCGCGCTCGGCTGGGCCGTGCTGGGCGAGAGGCCACGCACAGGCGTCGTCGTGGGCATCGCCCTCTCCCTCGTTGGTTCGGCCGTCATCGCGGGCGGCGACATCCACGTGGGCGGACGCGCCTTGCAAGGCGACCTGCTGGCGTTGGCCGGCGCGGCCGCCTTCGCGCTCTACCTGCTGATCGGACGCGCGGTCCGCCAGCGGCTCGATCCCATCGTCTACAGTACGCCCGTCTACGCCGTCTGCGCGCTGATGCTCGGCCTTTTCGCCTCGTTCACGGGTGAACGCTTCGGCCCCTGGACCGCGCGCAACATCGCCTTGATCGTCGCGCTGGCCCTCGTCTGCACGCTAGGCGGCCACCTGGTCTACAACTGGACCCTGCGCTACCTCGACGCCGCCATCGTCTCGGTCAGCTTTCTGGGCGAACCGGTGCTCTCGGCCGCGCTGGCCTGGCCTATCCTAGGACAGGCCATCCCCGCGACCACGCTCGCGGGCGGCGCGGTGGTCCTGGCCGGCATCTACGTCGTCGTCCGAGCAGGTCGCGCTACCGAGAAGAGGCACGTCGCGTCGCGCGCCGTCGAGGGCGCGGAGCTTTAGACGGCCTTTGGAGCAGGGCGTCAGTAGCCGGCGGCGATGTAGTAAGTCTCGCCTTCGCGGGCCACCAGCACGGGGCCGACGAAGACGGACGCCGCCGCGTGGATGGCCGTCTCAAAGCCTTTGGGCGACCAGCGATGCGTCAGCACGAGCCGGCGCGCCCCGGCGTCGTGCGCGGCGAAACCAGCCTGGCGCGGCGTCAGATGGAAGGGGTACTCCTCGCCCTCGCGGTTGGCGTTCTCGCAGAGAAACAAGTCGGCGTCGCGCGCTGCCTCGATCAGGCCCGCGCACGGCCCGGTATCCGCCGAGTAGGCCAGCACTCCGCCCTCCGGTTCGCGCACCCGCAGCGCATAGGTATGCGGGATGTGGTGGACGGCGTGAAACCCGATCGTCAGATCGCCGACGGCGACGAGTTCCGCTGGCTCGTATTCCTCCACGGCGAAGACGTCGGTCCAGAAGGTGGGCGCCGGATCCTGGATCGCGCTCAGCCTCAGCAGCGTCTCGTGTCCACCGGGAGGCAGCAGCAGGCGTGGCCGCCCAGCCGCGGAGTCGCCGCGAAAAAACAGGTCGTAGCGGAAGGGGAGCATGTCGAGTATGTGGTCGGCGTGCATGTGCGAGAGCACGACCGCGTCGACCGTGTCCGGGGCGATGTGCCGCTGCAGATTAGCGAAGCCGCCGCTGCCCATGTCGAGCACGAGATTCGTGTCGTCGCGCCGCACCAGGTAAGCGGAGCACGCGCCGCCGGGATTCTGCGCCGCCGCGCTGGCGCCTAAAACGGTCAGCCTCATCGAACGCCTCCTCGCTGCCGTACGTGTTCTATCTCGCGCGTTATCTCCGCATTGATGTGCGCCCTCCACAAGCGCGGCACGAGCATGACCAGCGCCGCGAGCGCGACTCCTATGCAGACGGCCTGCGTAATAGTTTCCGTGGCGGGCGTGGTCGCGTCGAGCGAGAGCGGACGCAGCGCCGCGTATCCCACCATGGCGACGACGATGAAAAAGAGGCTGCTCGTCCCCTCTTGCGGGGCGTCCTCATAGCGCCGGCCCCGGGAGAGCATCAGGCCGACGATCGCCACGACAGCGAACAACACGGCTTCGTAGGCATAGATGGGGTGGAAGCGCGTTGCACTAATAAAGGCCAGCGGACGGAGCGACTGATCGACATTCATAGCGAACGGACCGCTCGTGGGTATGCCCCAGCCCTCGCCGGCCAGCGGCAGGCCCAGCATCCCGACCGCGAGCCCCACGGCGGCGGCCGGCGCCAGTGCATCGCCCCAGCGGAGCAAGGATGCACGACGCGACCAGATGGTGAGGCACAAGAGAGCGGCGCCGCCCAGCAGTCCCGCCACGAGGCTGAAGCCGCCCTGCCAGAGCGAGAAGGCGCCTTGAAGACCGCCGGCGACCGCGCCGGGATGCAGGAGCAGGAAGCCCAATCGGGAAGCCAGAAATCCACCGAGCACGACGGAAATCAGAAGACCTGGCAGCATCTTGAGCGGCAAACCTGCCTTATCGACCTGTCGCACCGCGACGACGTAGCCCACGAGGATGCCGAGCGCCACGAAAAAACCGAAGGGATGGATGGGCAAGGGACCGAGGCTGAACAAAGGATCATGCACCTGTTCCTGTTGCTCCTTAGAGTTGTAGCCGCTCATTCGATACGGGCAGGAAGATCGGGTGCCGTGACGCCCTTCGTCGGACGATCGACGCCTGCTTTTCCCGCGCGGGCTATTGCCCTACGTTACCCTAAAGGTACAGAACAGGACGCCAACATTCCAGGCCTAAACAAAGCAAAAAGCGCGGCGCGGACTCCCTTCGGAGAGTCCGCGCCGCGACGGGCGGCCCTGATGGACCGAAAAAGCCGTCTTACTTGACGACGATCACGCCCATCATGCCAGGGTGGACCTGGCAGATGTAGTGGTACGTGCCGGTCTTCTTGAAGGTCACGCTGTAGGTCGCCGTTCCGATTGTCAGGCGATGGATCACCATCGTTTTCACGCCGACGATGTTGTGGGGAGTTGAGTTCGTGTCCTTCCAGGTCACGGTGTCGCCCACGCCGACGTGCAGCATGGCCGACGCGAAAACGTAGCCCGCGGCCGCGTTCCCCGGCTGCTCCTTCACGATGTAAGTGTGATGAGCGGCGGACGTTTGGGCCGCGCCGTGCGCGGCGGCGGATGTCGCGGGCTGGACGAGGATGGCGGCTCCGACGACGGTTCCAGCGAGAAGCGTGACGCGACGACTGATGTGTGTAGACATATGCCCTCCCTACTATCTTTACTATGTAGACCACGTGTAGTGCAGACGTTGGCCGGCTGTGACGCGTTCGCTAGCGCTCGATAAAGACGATCGAGCAGTTGGAGAGGAAGCCGCCGGCTTTGACGCCGCCCAGCGACGCGTTGGCCGGCCCTGTTCCGGCGCTGGTGAGCGAGCCCGCCTTGAACGCGGCGGCGACGTCGTCGGACGAGGTCAGGAGCTTGCGCTGGCCGTGGGCGATGGCGGCGGGCGTCCAGGCCACCGGCGTCACGTCCCAGACCGGTGAGTAGAGCAGGGGAGTATTGGGCTGTGTCTGCTCCACGTTGAGCGGGTCGCCTTCGCCAAAGACGGCGGTGTTCAGGCCCTGGCGTTGCGGGTTGGTCACGCCGCGCGCACCGTTGACGATGGGGATGATGGCCGAGCGCGCGGAGGTCAGGTCGTCGGAAGCTAGGCCGGGAGCCGCGTTGAGGTTCGGGGCTAGGGTGCTGGCCTCGAGGGAGGAGACGAGCGCGATCGACGCATCCTGGTGCAGGTAGAAATTAACCTTCCCCGCGACATAGCCCTCGAAAAGGCGCTCGGTCACGGTGTGGTGCGCGAAGTCGATGCTCACGATAGAGTTGTGCCGCCCCGTGTTGTTGGCGACCTGCGAGGCGTCGAGCACGATGCCGCCGCCGATATCCACTAGGGGACTGTAGCGAGCGTCGCCCTTCGCGCCAGGCGTGGCCCTGTTGGGCGGAAAGCCCTGTGGGCCGGGCACGACCGTGCGCTTCAAGCCGAAGTCGACCGTGCCCGCGAAGGTGAGCACGCCGTGGACGAGGCGCCCCTGCTGCACCGCTTTGGTCCCGCGTGCGTTGGTCAGCTTCGGCGCATAGTTGACGCCGTGCGCCTTGGCGTAGGCCGCGTCCGAGGCGTCGGTCACGGTGTACCACGTCGTCTGGCCGGCGCTCGTGCGGCCCTTGAACAACGGCAGCTCGACGGTGTGCGCCCCGATGTCGACCTTGAGGGCGCTGGGCAAGACGAAGGAGGCGGGAGGGTTGGCCGCGGCGACGGACGCCGCGTCCGCCGTGCGTCCAACGCCAAGGGCGGGCAGGGTGAGCGCGGTTGCCACGCCGGCGGCAAAGACGTATTTTCCGATCGATGGACGAGTCATGCCGTCTTCTCTCCTATGCTGTAGCGCCTGTGAGCGACGCCGCTCACCGAACGTCTGGTAAAGGGCCGTTGTAGTGACCACAAGAACAACTATAGGGACGGCGTCTTACAGGTTTCTCACGTCCGTCCTACGAAATAACGACAAAAGATAACGATTGTCTATCGCCGTCGTCGAAGAAGGTTCGCTAAGAGTCGGAGCAAGGAACGGCGCCGCTCGAGATTAGTTTTGCTATACTGTGGCTAACTATCGTGTCCCAGACCGTAGGGGCAGGAGTAGTAGGGTCTCTCCATCGTAGAGAGCCGGCATCTGCTGCAAGCCGGTGCCTGAGCCCGAACTCGCCTGCAATCGCATCCCTACCGCCCTTCGCGGTGCTGGCTGGCGTCCGCTATCGCGCCTATCGAGAGAGCTATTCTTACCCATCAAGGGAGAGAGTGGCTAAGCAGGGTGGTACCGCGGAGAGGCCTTCCGTCCCCAGCACCGCAGTGGGCTGGGCGATCGGGAGGTTTTTTTGTGGCCTCGCCCGCGGCGGCCCGCGCACGCAATACTTCATAAGGCCGTATACGGCGACGCCGATTGAGAGGATGACCACACACCATGAGTCGCTACGACGCCAAAGCGATCGAAGAGAAGTGGCAGCGCACCTGGGACGAGACAGGAATCTACATCGTCGATGTCGAGAACGCGGCCAAGCCCTTTTTCAACTTGATGGAGTTCCCCTACCCGTCCGGCGAAGGGCTGCACGTCGGCCACGTCTACACCTACTGTGGGGCCGATACCTACGGGCGCTTCCAGCGCATGAACGGCTTCGACGTCTTTCAGCCCATGGGCTTCGACTCGTTCGGCATCCACACGGAGAACTACGCCCTGAAGGTGGGCCAGAACCCCATGACGCTGACGGAACAGACCGTGCAGCGCTTCCGCGAGACGCAGATGAAGCGGCTGGGCGCGATGTGGGACTGGTCGCACCAGATCGTCACCAGCCGCCCCGACTACTACCGCTGGACGCAGTGGATCTTCTTGCAGATCTATAAGGCGGGCCTGGCCTACCGCGCGGTCGCGCCCGTCACCTGGTGCCCCTCGTGTCTGACCGTGCTGGCCGCCGAGCAGACGGAGAAAGACGACGCGGGCAACGCCACGTGCGAGCGCTGCGGCACGATCGTGGCGCAGCGCGAGATGGAGCAGTGGTTCTTCTCCATCACCGAGTACGCCGATCGCCTGACCGACGACCTGCGCGACCTGGACTGGCCGGAGTTGAGCAAGACCTTGCAGAGCGACTGGATCGGCCGCTCCACCGGCGCGCGCATCACCTTCGCCCTCGCCGAGAGCGCTCACTCCTTCGACGTGTTCACCACGCGGCCCGACACGCTGTTTGGCGCGACCTACGCCGTGCTGGCCCCCGAGCACCCTCTCGTCGCCGCGATCACCACGGACGCGCAGCGCGCGGCGATGGACCGCTACGTCGAGGAGGTGCGCAACAAGTCGGAGCGCGAGCGCGTCACCGAGGACATCAAGGAGAAGACCGGCGTCTGGACCGGCGCCTACGCCGTCAATCCCGCCACGGACGAGCGCATTCCCGTCTGGGTCGCGGACTACGTGCTGATGGGCTACGGGACCGGCGCGATCATGGCCGTGCCCGCGCACGACCAGCGCGATTTCGAGTTCGCGCACGCCTTCGACCTGCCCATCCGCCCTGTCTACGGCGAGGACGGCGTCGCGCCCGATGGAGAGGCTATGACGGCGGCGACGACGCAGGGCGGCGTGCTGGTCAACTCAGGCTCTTTCAACGGCATGCCCGACGGCCCCGAGGCCATCGCCGCGTCGATCGTCTGGCTGCAAGAAAAAGGCGTGGGCGAACCGCGCACGACCTACCGCCTGCACGACTGGCTCATCTCGCGCCAACGCTACTGGGGGCCGCCCATCCCCATGATCTACTGCCCGGCCGACGGCATCGTGCCCGTACCCGAGGAAGACCTGCCCGTCTTACTGCCCCAGATCGACGACTTCCGCCCCACGGGCACGGGCATTGGTCCCTTAGCCTCCGTGACCGACTGGGTCAATGTGCCCTGCCCCGTCTGCGGCGGCCCGGCCAAGCGCGAGACCGACGTGTCCGACACCTTCCTGGACTCGTCGTGGTACTTCCTGCGCTACCCCTCGACCGCGTTCGACGACCGGCCCTTCGACCCGGCACTGACCAAGAAGTGGCTGCCCGTCTCCATGTATATGGGCGGCGTAGAGCACGTGCGGCGTCACCACCTGTACGCGCGCTTCGTGACCAAGGTGCTGCATGACAGCGGGGCCATCGACTTCGACGAGCCTTTCGCGCGTCTGCGTCTGCACGGCCTCATCGACGCGATCGACCCAGAGACGGGCAAGCCGTCCAAGATGAGCAAGAGCAAGGGCAACGTGGTCACGCCCGACGACTACATCAACACCGTCGGCGCGGACATCTTGCGTCTGGCGCTGCTCTACGCTGGCCCCTACGAGGAAGGGGGCGCCTTTAAGGAAGTGCGCGACGAGAAGACCAACGAGATCCGGCGCGAGGGCTCGATCGCCGGCATCATCCGCTTCCTGGAGCGTTGCTACAATCTGGTCACGTCCGGCGAGGGCGACGGCGAGGCTCAACCCGCCACATCCGCTAAGGGCGCGGCGCCGTCCGCGTCCGCCGCCGCGGCGATGCTGCACAGGACGATTAAACAGGTGAACGCGGACATCACCGGCCTGAGCTTCCATACCGGTCTGGCCCGCTTGATGGAGTACACCTCGTGGCTGCGCGACCACCTGGCGTCGTTGGACGCCGCGACGCGCCGCACGCATCAGGAGACCCTCACGTTGTTGCTGGCCCCGCTGGCCCCACATCTAGCCGAGGAGATGTGGGCGCAATTGGGCCGTCCCTACAGCGTGCATCAGCAGCCGTGGCCCGTCTACGACGAGGCGCTGATCGTGGCCGACACGATCACCTTGATCGTGCAGATCAACGGCAAGGTGCGTGAGCGCGTCGAAGCAGCATCGTCGATCTCAACGGACGAGGCCAAGGCGCTGGCCCTGAGCCTGAACAAGGTGCGCGAGGCCACGGCGGGCAAGACCGTGCGCGATGTCGTCGTCGTGCCTGGACGCCTGGTCAACGTGGTCGTCTCTTAAGCCAACGCGGCGCGCTGGTCGCGGCGTCTTGTCCGCGGGGGCGAGACGCTATGATATAGAGATATGACGACATCCGCATCTCCGACTCCGCCACGCCTGGGCATCGATCGCTCCACGCTCACCTTCACCGTGCGTCACGGCGAGGGTGGGAGCGGCGTTTTCACGGTGACGAACCGCGGCGGCGGTCTGCTGGAAGGCCGCGTGGGCGGGACGGTCGGGGCCGAGTGGCTGCGCGCCGAGCCACTGTTGCTGCGCCTGGAAGGGGGCGAGTCGCGTCGGATAACCGTCACGGCCAACCTGGAAGGGCTAGAGCCTGGCGTCACCTTCGGCTCGATCGACGTCTCCACCAACGGCGGCCTCTCTACCGTCGACGTACGTGTGGGTCTGCGCGTGCGCCGTAGCTGGGCGGCCTTCGCCGCGGCTATCGGCGTCACTGTCCTGGCCGCGCTTCTGGCCGTCGTGCTGTTCGCCAACGTCAAGGACGCCCCCCCGGCGGCGTCCGCGCCGTCTCAGGCCACGACCGCGCCTAATGCGACGCTCGGCGCCAACGCTGGACCGGCGGTGGGGCCGGCGAACACTCCCGCACCAGCGCCCACCATCGACGCCGCGACCGCACGGACGGCCATCACGAACGTGGTGCGCGCCAGCGACCGCATCTGGCGCGCGGCGCTCGTGCATCCCACGGACAACGCCCTCTCGTCGCTGTCATTGGCCAAAACGGGGCCGGACTTGCGCCACGCACGGCAAGAGGTCGAGGCGCTATCCGCGTCGGGCGCGTATTGGACCATCACGGCGCGCGATGTCGTGGTCGGACGACCGGACCTTTCGTCCGACGGCGCCACGGCCACCTGTTTCTTGACCAAGACGGAGCAGCGTACCTACAACCCTGTGGGAGCGGCGGCCGCTCCCGGTCCTGCTTATCGCTACACCCTGCGTTATCACCTCATGGCGACGTCGGGACGCTGGTTCGTCGATGGGGTCGCCGTGACAGGCGCGACGCCGCTGGACGCCGGCAATGCGCTGCCCAACGTCCAGAGCGTCAGCGCGCGCGTGCTGCCAGTGGTGGTCCACGTCGAGGCTGACAGCGCCGACCAGACGGACGTGGGCACGGGCTTCGTGATACACTCCACGGCGAGCGGGAGCGACATCCTTACGAACGACCACGTGGTCGTCGGGGCCAACACGGTGAGCGTGAAACGCTGGGTAAACAATGCCTATACCCCGGCGTCGACCGCAACAGTGGTTTGGGAAGACAGCGTCAACGACCTCGCCATCCTCCATATCAACGAAGGAGACCTGCCGAGCGCGCTCTGGGGTCCGTCCGCGACGCTCCAGCCGGGCCAGGCCGTCGTCTCCATCGGCTATGCCGAGGACCTCAACGGGGGGCCGTCGATAGGAGCGGGCATCGTCTCCAGCGTCCTGCGCACGGATCCCAGCGACGGCAGCGGGGCCACGTTCATAGGGCACAACGCCACGATCAATCCCGGCAACAGCGGCGGCCCGCTCGTCGACATGGAAGGGCGCGTCGTCGGCATCAACCGGGCGACGCTGCAAAACACGCAGGGCATCTTCTTCGCCATCCCTTCGTCGCGCGCGCTCCCCATCGTCTTGAACCACCTCGGGTCGAACGGCTAAAATCCCCTTCAAGCCGCCATCTTAGGAGGAACAGGACTCCCCTCATCGCGTCGGAGTGACCGCCACGGTCGGAGAAACGGTTATCGTGAGGACGGCGGTCGCCGTCAGCGTCGGGGTGGGAGCGGCGGTCGATGTCGGGGTCATGGTCGCCGTCGATGTCGCGGTAGGAGCGGTCGTCAACGTGGGAGTGATGGTCAGTGTAGGGATGGTGGTCGATGGGGGGTTCACAATGGTCGTGGTTATCGTCTCCGTCGGACTCATCGCGATCGTTGGGATGACCGTGCTGGCGGCGGTCGCGCTAAGCGTGGTCGTCGCCGTCGCCGAGATCCGCGTCGGCGTGGCCGGCGGGCGTCGATCGAGAGTCGGAGCCGGTTTGGCCGACGCCGTCGCGATGCGCTCTAACGTCAGGAGGTCGCTCTCGCCGACGGCCCGAGGCAGGGCGGCGAGGCCGTTGTTCCAGGCGCGAGGAGCACCCATTCCCGTGAGGTAGCGGGCGAAGGCCAGCAGCGCTTTACCCCCAGCGCCCGTCTGCCTGTTGCAGAGATCGAGGTAGACGTAGCCTACCAGCGGGTAAGCGTTGCGCGCGGGCGCGCCAGCCAGGATCTGCCGCATGTTCAAGGGCCGTTTCGTGGTCAAGCTCTGGGCCGACGCCTCGGCGTTGGCGAACCCCGGCACGACGAAGGCGCCGCGCACAGCGGGTAACGCGACAGTGGTGAGACGCTCCGCGCGCGCCTGCGCTAAGCTGAGGTAGGCGATCGAATCCGGCGTCTGCATCAATAAGGTGCCGATGTCGGGAAAGCCGTTGCCTCCTAAATGTACGGCGCGCACGAGCCCGCTGCCCGCGCTCGCCGAGGCGTGCCACAAGGGGCTGGACGCATACAGGTATTGGTCCAGGATCGCGCCGTCCGCGACATCAGGGCTGGGCAAGAGGTCGATGGCGCGGAAGGGCAGCACCGTACGGGGATTTAGGCCCGTGACGCCCGCGTTGTTCCAGCTCTGCACCGTTCCCAGTACGATGCCCGCGATGAGGTCGGGTGTGAGATGCAGGCCCGGCGCGACGTGCGGCAGATTGTAGGCCAGCACCATCGGCTCGACAGCGATGGGCAGCGTGACGAAAGACGACCCACAATGCGCCAGGGCCGCTTGAAACTCCGCCGCCGTAGGTATGATGTCGCTGACGGCGACGGCGTCCTTGCCCTGCGTCCACCGGTCCCAGGCGTTCGATCCGCTTGCCGCGTCGTCTTGCACGGTCACACGGCGTTGCATCTTCCCAAAGCGCGCTCCCCAGTCGTCCCAGAGAGCGGCGACGGGAGGAGACACCGCTCCCGCGATCGTCGCCGGGGCGAGCATCGCGGGTTCAGGCCGCGACGAGGGGCGGGCAGCTTGAACGGAGGTCGCGCGCGATTGAGGCGCCACAGCGCTCAGTGCGGACGCGACGACGCAGACGGCCATCGCTAAGACGAAAGGACGGCGAAACGACGAGAATGGAGAAAAAGGCATATACCCTCCTTGATGGACCGACAGAGGGACGCAGGCCGCCGGCTAGCTCTTAAACAAACGCTCTATGCTGCATGGAGGCTGGCCAACACGGCTTAACGCTCCTGGGCGACAAGGGGATCATGTTGTCAGGGTAGACGATTGACGGATTCAACACAGGGCTAGACGCGTCCTTCGGTATACTTCTGGACGAATCCCCCGCTCATGCCGCGTGCGGCGACAACGATAAAGCGCCGGACGCGTGCGATAAGGAGAACGATCTTGGCCGGAAAATTAGGACTCAAACTACTGATGCCCCTGGTGGCGGGAGCGGCCTGCATGATGACGATCTCGCCGGCGCCGTCCCTTGTCCACGCGGCGTTCCTGGCGCCCCGCGCCTCCAAACCAAAACCGACCCCTACTCCAACCCACGGAGCCGCCTCCGCGACGGCCTACGCGGCTGGTCTGACCGCTTATAAGCGCAACGACTTCGCCAGCGCCATCGGGCAGTTCGGCAAGGCCATCGGCGCGAATCCGCGCCTGGCGCGTGCCTACTACTGGCGTGGGCTCGCGCACTATGCCCTGGCGCAGTACTCGGCCGCGGCCAGCGACGAGTCGACGGACCTCAAGCTCGAGCCCGCGTACGCCTCCGCGTACTTCTGGCGAGCCAAAGCCTACTTCAGGCTCGGCCTCTATCAGGCCGCGCTCGACGACTACACACGTGCGATCGCGCGCGATGGCAAAGACGAAGTGTCTTATGTCAACCGCGGCCTGACCCGCGAACGGCTGCGCGACGACGCGGGCGCCCTTGTCGACTACACGAAGGCGCTCTCGCTAAACCCGCGCGACGAGGTGGCGCTGGTCGATCGCGGCACGGCGCACGCACGGCTGGGCCAGTTCACTCTTGCCGTGACCGACTACACGGGCGCACTCAAGCTTGACGCCAAAGATGAGATCGCCTACTTCAACCGCGGCTACGTCTACGAGGCGCAGCACAACTACCGGGGCGCCTTCGCCGACTACACGCGCGCGCTCGCGCTCGATCCAGGCGATACGCTGGCCTACTTCAACCGCGGCTTCGCCCGCGAAGGACTCAAGGACTACACCGGTGCGATCGGCGACTTCTCTATCTACATCACGCGCGTCCCCGCCGATGGCGACGGCTACCTGCACCGCGGACTCAATCGCGCCGCGCTCAAGCTCTACACGTTAGCGCGCGCCGATCTGAACAAAGCAGTGATGCTCTACAAGAAGAGCGGCGCTCAGACCGGACTCAAAGAAGCACAGGCCGCCCTCGCGCGCCTACCCGCGCGCTAATCGACCGGCAGCGCGTTGTCTGGCGCCGGGGACGACTTTTACGTTAGTCGATCAGCCGGCGCCGCGCGCTTTATGTGACCGGATCACGCCCGGCGAGGGCTGCTCACCGCTTTTGCGCTCAAACTGCAGAGCTGGGTGTCTGCACGCTGTCGACCTTGGGCGGCAGTTGAGCCCATACACCAAGATATAGCCCCTGGCGAAGAACTTGATCGCGAACATCTTCCCAGAGTTCAAGCATCTTAGCAGGGTTGCTGACAGGGGTGCAGCATCTGCCTTGTGGCTGCTTATCGCGGATATAACCGGGTAGTTCGATGGTTGGCCGGGCGAAGCCCTCAGAAGCCTCGTCAACGGGCTTGCATGGAAAGAAACTGAACGCACTGTGGTGGTTCAGCATGCCGGTGCGATGCTGCTCCCACGTGACTCCTGAATAGAAGGTCAATGGCGCTCCCCGACCCAGATACTCGATATTATATGGCAGCCGTGAGAGCGTCACATCGGCATATGTCTGCGACACCTGCGATCGTAAAGTCGAAGTCGTCTCCGCCGTATAGTCCTGCTTTTCGTCGACGACCAACACCGTATCGAGAATGAATCCTTCAGACTTGCATGAGCCGAATAAGATAACAGAACCAATCTGCAAGCTCTGCATGTTGGTCGGTCGTCCCGTTTTCAAGTTCTGCTGGCAACAACAGTAGAAAAAGCGATCGCCGAACACGAACGGAAGCGTTGGAAGGGCTCAGCGGAGGGAAACTCCGCCAACGAAGGATTCAGGCCGACCGTGATGACGCGCACGTCTGACGCTTCGTATTTACGGCTGTCGCCAAAGAAGAGAATCGGCATGGACGGATCGACGACAGCCGACTGTACTGGCTGGGTTTTATATTCACGCCATGCCGCCGTAATCGATGCATTCATGCTGCACCCTGCCTTTCTATCGAGCGCATCATATCATACCTTTCAAATATGGGCGGCGCAGCATATAGGCAGCATGTCAGATCTTCGTGGACAAGCATAGCGGCGTCGGCCGGCCGAAAGGCGACGCCCTTCCCGTGCTTCCTTCAGTCGCCGACCGGCTCACCCGGCTTCTTACCCTTGCTTGTAGAGATGGGCTACGCTAGGCCAGACGCGGCGACCGAGCGCCAGCAGCACGATGTGGCCGTGGGGCGGCGGGGTGATGGTGAACGTTCCCAGAAGCACCGCACCCACGGGACGACGTCCCTCGTCTTTTCCGTCACCTATTCGCTCGTGACGTGACCTCGTCAAACGCGACGTCATGTACGGGGTGGCTCACGCGGCTCCAAAAGACGCTGGATGCCGTCCAGAATGTCAAAGAGGCGCGCGCCTTCGAGCGTCCCCACATAGTCGCCGAGTTGATCTTTGTTCAGATGATTGATGAGTGAGACGTTGACGACGCTGTCGTCATCCAACCCGACCTCGCCGGCCCTCACGAGCACGTTTCCTGGAGCTTTTGCACGGCTCACGTTCGACGTCAACGGGCATACGATCACCGTATTGATGCGACTTGCATTAACAAGATTGTTCTGGACTACCACGACCGGCCGGGAAAATCCGGCTTCAGAACCTTGAGGCAGCCCAAAGTTAACCCAGTACACATCGCCCTGCTGAATCACGGCTCCTGCTCCACCCGTATGGCGTGCAGCCTATGGAAGCCCGCGGTGATGCGCTCTTCTTCGTCATCAGGGTCGGCGCCATAGACCTCGTTTAACTGCTCGAGCATTTGTCGGCTTTCGTAGTCTCGGAGGAAGCTCTTGACTGCTTGGCTAAAAACCTCGCTGCGCGAGACGTGTAACGTCTTTGCCAGGGCGTCAACTCTGGTAACGAGAGCTGGATCAATCGATATTCCCGTTTTCATCACACCCATTGCTGATGCACCTCCCAGATAGAAATATGTGTCTACCAAAAGTATAACGCGATGTGTGACTAGCGGCAGTAAAGGTGGCTCTACCAAGGACCATCTTCCGCTTAAGAAGAGGTGGAGCACAGCGTAAGGAGGAGCCCTACGTAGGTGTGAGGTCAAAACGGACAGAAGCAGGGGGCGGTGTCCACGTGGACGCCGTCCCCTGCTTCTGCCTGCTGCTCCAATTGCCTGTCCGCGCTCTACCCCCGCCTTGACGGCTGTGTTCGCGCATCCTCATTATTGACCACTAGATAACACTAGCGCCTCGTCTTACTGCGCCAGACCTTGGGTGCCGCGCAGGGTCGAGTGATCCGGCGAGAAGACTGTCTGCTCGGCCACGAAGCCTTGCGGACTGTCCGTGTGCAAGATGGCGCCGTGGATCGCCGCGAAGCCGGGGATCAGCGTGTTGACGTTGATGTTATAGCGGACCGTCGGCGAGACGTTGATCTGCTTCCGCACTGTCTGCCCTTTGGGTCCGTAGAACGTGGCCACGATCGGAACCGTGACGGCGGACGGGTTATACACCAGCAGGTATTCATCAAAAGAGCCGGTGTTGCCGCCGGGGAAGCTCCAGGTCACGCCCGCGCCGTTGCGGCCGAACACAGCGGAACCGGGGATGCCCGTGCTGTTGGGCGAACCGAAATACTCCGGCCGCTCGATCACCACCGGACGATCGCTGGTCACCACGCTGGCGATGGCGCTGGCGTTGAGGAAGTCGTTGTACTTGATGTTGGCGCGGCTGCGCGCCGGGACCACTAGGGTGCGGCTGCCCAGCGAGCCGCCCGTCTGGCCGAAGAAGCCGGCCGTGACGATGGCCGGCGTATCACCGGGATTGAGGATGGTCTGGAAGGTCTGGAAGCGGTTGACCGTGGCGCCCTCGGCGAAGATCCAACTCGTGGCCGCCGTGTTGATGCCGGCGCGGGTGGTGATGCCGTAGCCGCCAGGTCCGAAGGTGAGCGTGCGCTCGACCACGACCGGTCGGTCAGAGATGGCCACGATGCTGATCGACTTGCCGGGCAAAATGCTGTTGATATCCTGCACCACGTTCGATTGCGGGGGGACGTTGATGGTCACGCTGCGCGGCGCGCCGCCGCCGATGGGCAGGAGTTGCAACTGTACGTGGGCGGCCGTGGCTGGATCGGGGTTGAGGATGGAGACGGTCTCGTGGAAAGTGAGGCCAGTGTAGCCCTCGGCCAGGTACCAGGTGGAGCCCAGTCCGCTGTTGCCGAGCAGGTTGTCGCCGTCCTTGCCGTCGCGCGCGATGTTGATCTGAGCCGAAATCTGGCGATCAGACTCAACCTGCAGACCGAAGGTTCCGAGCGGCACGTTGAGCGAGGCCACCGAGAGGTTGTTCTGCGACGTGGCCGCCACGGTCACGCTGCGCTCGCGAGGCGTCGTATTGGCGAAATAGAAAGTCAGGCGCACGCTCGCCGACTGCCCATTCGGGTTGAGCAGAGCCACGAACGAGTGCGAGGCCGCCGTATTCAGGCCGCCAGCGAAGTAGTAGCGCGCCGTGCGCGACAGCTGGCCGGTCAGCGCGGTGACGGCGGCGACGCGGCTCTGGTTGCCGATCGCGCCCACAGTATTGGCGCCGCGCAGGAGGCTGGACGGCGCCGTGAACGTCGCCGTGAATGCCCCGTTGGTGGTGGTAATAGCGGTCGGCGTGGTGGTGAGGGCCGAGCCGTTAAGGGCGAGCGTCACTTGCTCCTGGGAGCCAAACCCCTTGCCCATCACGGTTACTTTCCCATCGGGGCTTGCCGTGGCGGGAGACAACGTGATGCTCGGCGTGAGCTGCTGGACGGTCACCTTGCCGCGCGCCCGGCGCTTACTGGCGCTCCCCTGTGCCTCTACCTGATACGTGCCTGGCGCCAGGCTGTAGGGCAGGGATACGCCGGTGGACGGCAAGAGCCCGTTGGCGTCCGCCTTGCCCGTGGCGGTCACAGGCGTCGTAGCGCTAATGGTGATGGCAACGGTCTCGTTAGCCGCGAAACCCGCGCCCGATAGTGTGACAACGCCGCCGCGGTTGGCAACGGTCGGGGTCAGAGCGAGGCTTGCTTTCACGGTCGGCGTCATCGTCCGCGTCGCCGTGACGCTGGGACGCGTGGTAGCCGTGGCCGTGAGCTTCACAACGCCCGTGCTTGTCGCTTTGACGGTCGGCGTGGCCGTCTTGGCGGCGGCCGCGGCTGTAGGCGCCACGGTCGACGACAACGTCGTAGTATTGGCCACCCCGCCAGGGGTGCTGATGACCAGAGCGGGCGCCGGAGTCGCCGTCACAACGGCGCGAGACGCGGCGGCCGCGACATGAGAGGCAGGGATCGCGCCAGCGACGATCGTGCTCATTATGGCCGCGATGACAGCGAGAGACAGGCCTTTTCGGCGCTGCAAGAACATGGGCATCCTCCAAAATAAGTGCATAAACAAAATGGGGAAACGCACGCGCTAGACCGTATACAGGTGCTTCATGTAGACACGCCGCCAGCGCGCGCGTGGTCCGGCCAGGATCGAGCGCCCACATACAAGCGGCACCCCAACTCGCCGGCTCACGAAAGGACGGTCGTGTGCGGGTGAAGCGAGTCGCATGGTCCAGCAACGAACAACACGCAAGAGTCGCGCCACGACATAAGGGGCGCCGCAATACTTAGCTGCTCCACGCAGCTTATCCGCGCTGTATGGGCCTTAGCCCGGCTGGTAGAGGTGGGCTACGAGGGGCCAGGCCCGGCGACCGAGCGGCAGCAGCACGACGTGACCGTGAGGGGGCGGGCTCATGGTGAACGCTCCACCCATGACGTATTGCACCGGCTCTCCGGCGACTATCGTCTCCTCCGTTAAGGGGTCTCCCCAGAAGGCCGCGCCGCCCGTCGCTCTGTAGTAGCTGAGGAAGGCGCCGTGGATGTTGTGACCCGTCGTCGCGGCGTAGAGATGCACCGTCGAGGCCGCTAGGGGCTTGGCGCGCGGAGCAGCGGAGCCGCCCAGGAGAACTAGACCGATCGGTGCGGTGGTCATAGCGCCGTGCGGGCCGACGCGCAGCGCCACGTCGTCGAAATACTGCGTGGCCAGACCATTGTAGGTGAACGCGTCGGTCAGGGGCAACCCAAGCCCCGTCTCGCCGCCGAGCGCCTGCCACGAGGCCAGGAACGGCGCGGAGACATTGTGCCCGCGCTCCGTCATGTACCATCCGGCGCCCGTGTCCGGGGCCGGCGCGGTTAGGTCGAGCGCCGGCAAAGTCCCTCCCACCGTATAGTGCACGACCTGCGTCGCCCCCGGCGTCAGCGTGAGGGTCACGGTGAGACCGCGCACGGCGCCGATAGGGCTGGTCGTCGGAGGCAACGGCATGGTCGAACTCATGGGAACGGCGCCCGACATTCCGTTCAGAGACGTCACGGCGATCGCGCCGGTCAGGCGGGCCACGTTCAGCGTTAGAGCGCCCGCGCTCGTCGCGCTGACACGCAATGCACCGGGCGTACTCCAGTCGAGCCAGAGCACGCCCGGACGAGAGGGAAGGTAGGAGACGCGGCCGTCGCTGTAGGGGACGGACCCGCCCAGCGCGAGACCGTCGCGGGCCATGAAGGTGAAGCCGATGCCGGTCGTCGCGTCCGGCGCGATAGCGAGTCCGCCCGCGTAGGTCGTGGTCGCCCAGTACGCATCGGCGGCTTGACTGACCTCGTAGCTGGGCTTGGGGGCGCCCACGACGTCGATCGCGCCAAGGCCGTTCTCATAGGCGTTATAGCCGATGGCGTCGTCGCTGAACATCCACTTGAAGTCGCCCGCGCCGCCGAGCACGCGCAGGTACAGGGCCATGGCCATCTCGCGCACGGCGGACGCTTGGGGCCCGACCCTGCTGTTGGAAAAGCCATACTCGCCCAAGACCAAGGGCGTCGTCTCGAGAGAAGCCAGTGCCTCGAACGAGCGCAGCGCCTCGTGCATACTCTCGAAGTCCGCCGCGGGATACAGGTGGATGGAGCGGAAATCGAGCAGCTTGTTGGACGGCAGCGCGGCCCAGAACGGCGAGTTGTAGCCCACCGTGATGAGGTGCGTCGGATCCGCGCCGCGCACCGCCGCGATCTGCACCCGTAGATAGGCAGCCAGCGAGGCGTCGGCCAGAGCGAGGAAGCGCGACCAGGAGGGATCGGCGGGGACGGATGGATACGCGGGGTTGGCCGCTAGAAACGACGAGACAAGACGCCCGGCCCTGCCATAGGATGCCGTCGTGACGCGCGCGCTCACGGTCCCGGTGGAGAGCAGCGCCGGCACGGAACCATCAGGGTAGGTCGAGGAGATGATGTCGGCCAGGTGCGGCTCGTTGCGTAGGTCGTAGCCGAATACCGCCCCGTTTCCAGCGAGATGGTGGGCGATCGACGCTTCGACCTGCGTCACGCGACCGAGGTCGCGGTCGCCGTCGTCGTTGAACGTGATGAGCAGGCGCAGCCCGCGCGCGGCGGCGAGCGCCACGACGGCGTCGAGGCGCGCGTAGTCCCCCGCCCTTACCTCATCGGGAATAGGGGTCTGGATGAAGACGCGCACCGGGTTGTAGCCCGCCGCGGCCATCATATCGAAGTCGTGGCCGATGGCGACCGGGTCGAAATAACGGTCTTCCCACATATGCCACGAGGATCTGGAGGGTCCTTCGTAGTTGATGCCGTGCATGTACGGGATGGGGCGTCCAGCGGCGACGAACGCGCCGTGCTGGATCCGTACGAGCGGCGGCAGGGCGTTCGCGCGCGGCGAAGACGCGGCGCGCGCGGGCAGCACCGTCCCGACCGTGGCCAGCAGCGCGGCAATGATGAGAGGGGGGAGTGGCGCAAGGGGGCGGCGGCGTGATGCACGCGCGTCTGCTCGGTACGTCATGACGTAGACAAGGGTGCCACGTATGAACCGCCCGTGTCAACTTATTGCCTGCCCCGCGGCGCCTTTCGATCGCTTAATGGCGCTTCGGCCCCCTTGACCTTCGTCTTACGCCAAGCTGTATGGAGAGACGGCGCTTAAGCGAACATGCGCGGCAGGCGCTTTTTCCAGGCTGCCGGCAAGATGATGTCGATGGCGTCGTCGACGGTCACGATGCCTTGCAGGCGGTTGCGGTCGTCGACGACCGGGGCGGCGATCAGGTTGTACTTGGCGATGAGGCGCGCGGCCTCTTCCTGGTCGCCGTCGACGCGCAGCGTGACGGGGTCGACCTTCATCACCGCGCTCACGGGCGTCTCCGGCGCGCCGACGATTAAATCGCGCAGCGAGGCCACCCCGAGCAAGACCTCCGACTCCATGTCCTCGACGATGTAGATGTAGTTGATGAGGTCGATCTCGAACGCCTCCTGGCGCACGCGGTCCATCGTCTGGGCGATGGTGTAGGACGCGGGCACGGCGAGGTACTCCGTGGTCATGAGGCCGCCAACCGAATCCTCGGGGTAGCCGAGGAGCTCGCTAACCTCGCCGCGCTCCTCCGGCTCCATCTCTTGCAGCAGCTCCGCCTGCTTCTCCTCGGACATCTCGCCCAGTACGTCGGCGGCGTCGTCGGGGTCCATCTCTTCGAGGATGTCCGCGGCGCGCGCGCGGTCCATCTGCTCCAGCAGCGAGACCTGCTTCTCCGGCGTCACTTCTTCAAGCGCCTCGGCCGCCATCTCATTGTTCATCGTCCCCAACAAGGCCACGCCCTCATTGATCGACAGGCCTTCCACGATCTCGGCCATATCGGCGGGGTGCAGTTTAGACAGGCTGTGGTGGGCGACGCGCAAGCGGATGCCCGGCAGATTGCGGCTGGCCATCGGGTCGACGTCTTCCCAGGCGATGAAGTTTTCCTTGGTCGCCATGCCCAGGTGCCGCGTCAGAGGATAGAGGTGAAGACGGCGCAACAACGCCTGTCCGCCGATGTCCACGCCGATGAGGCGGTAGTGACCGTTAGTTCGCGCGAGGCGCAGGTCGTTGGCGCGCACGACCTTATGGCCTTCGACGTCGATGATCTGGCGGTCGAGGATCTGCGCGCCGATGCGTACTTCGTCGTTCGTCACGTCGTGGGGCTGGATCTGGTCGAGCGGCTGGCGCAAGACGACCGGCTCCTCGAAAGAGGATACCTGTCCCCAGGGCACGTCGACGCAGGGCTTGCCGCGCCGAGATGAGACGGAGAGAGCGGTGATGACCGGGTAGGCCGCGTCGTCGGACACGACGATGTCGCGCAGTCGTCCGATCGTGCGGTTAGTGCTGTCCACGACGGTGCGACCGATGAGTTCGGTGAAGAAGGGCATGGGATTTACCTCCAGGCTCGGGAGCCGTGCTATGGAGGTCGGAGAACGCTGTCTCGTGAGGCCGGACGACGGACGGGTGTCCCGTTCCCCGGCTCACGCGCCGTCTCTTGTTATGAGAGCAGCGTGGCGGCGGGGTAGGGTCTCGGGTCGAGCGGCGGCGAAGACAGCGGACATCCGGCCTTCATACGTTCGGGCGGCTCACTGTTCGGCGTATTAGTTTCCGTTTCCATACATCCTGTGTCCGCGACGTTGGCGTCATGAAACTGACTATCACTGGGACCGGCGTCCATCTATCTTCACCTCCTTTCTCAAACCCGAGGCCGTTCCGCTATAGCTGCTCCCTTAGCGCGTTGACAGGGGCCTAGCGCCACGGGCGGAGCAGCGGACTGCCCCCTACGAGGTACACACGTTGTTTTGTTCCGAAGAATCGACCTCGCCGCACGAGGAGAGCGACGGTCGATGGACGCTTCAAGGACATGCGTATAGGAGGGCACATCCACTGGAAGCACCTTCACCATAACGTCTGCGCGCCTGCCTGTCAATAGGACGGAGCGGCGGCGTCATTGTAGAGGTGCGGCAACACGGGATGTAGATCATCGCATGGAGCGCGGGTGGAGTGCGCGCGACTCAGATAAGTTCTTCTTAGCCTCGTTCCCGGCGCCTGACCTGACAATACGCTACACTAAGCGTGCCGTTTTCACGGCTCCGCCGGCTGTCGCCGCGATCGTTCAATGCTCGACTGGAAGGATGAACCCCCATGTTTACGCACGACCTGGCGCCTTCGCTCGGTCACGCACCGCGACCTACCGCTTACCACACGACCCGGCCACCCCAGACGACACGGCGGCGTCTCCGCTGGAGCCTCATCACGCTCTTGTGCGCGTGCCTGTCCGCGCCGGCGCCCTCGACCTTCACGGCGTCCGCCGCCGCGCGCAACGCCTCGGCCCTGGCGCGAACGACGCACGTTCGTATCTACGGGTACCTACAAGACAGCACGCCAGCAACCGACAACCAATTGTTGATCCACAACAAAACGCACAGCAAGGACTACTACGTCACGCCTATGGGCTCGACCGTCTTCAAGGAGCACGGTCTGGTCATTCCCCGCAAGAGCCTGATCAAGGGCATGTACGTCATCGCCACCTGCGTCCGCGCGGGGGCGGCGTTGGACGCGCTGACCGTCAGCGTCGTGGTGCGCCACCCGCGCAAGAAAGCACGCAAAAAGTAAGGTCAGCGTGCGGTCAGCGCCGCGGCCGGGGCGGCGGCGCGACGAAGACGCGGGCCGGCACGAGCGTCACGGGAACGGTGCTCAGTCCCGCGGGGCAGCCGCTGCTGGTGCGCGCGCGTAGGGTCAACAACGCCTGGCGACGAGTCGGCGACGCATAGGCGATGCGGACGCCCTGCGTCGTCGTCCCGTTCGCGCCCACGGTAATGATCGTCACCGTATCGTAGAGTACCGGCGACGCGGCTGCTCCTGGCGTGCCCGCGTTCATTGGCGTCAGCGTGATCGTGACGAACACCGGCGTCCGCGCGGGAGCGATGGCCGTGACGGAGATAATAGCCCCCGCCGGCAGCAGGCCGCCCGGCGTCCCGGCCACGACCAACCGCGGCGTCTGGCGGCAGACCGGAGCAGCTACGGCTGTAGAGTGGACCACACCGCTCGTCGCCGTCGCGGCAGCCCCTGAGTGAGTGGAACTATTCCCGGGCGCCGGCGTCGCCGTTCGCTCGTCTTCGACGGGTGTGCGCGTCGGCGTCAGGCTGGTAGGCGAGATCGTGGCCGCGCGAGGAGTTGGCGTGCTCACCATCGACGCTGTATGGGCCGCGTAGGGCGTGGAGGTAGGCGATAACGTGGCGCCCCGTGCATAGAGCGAGGAAGGAGAAGTCGTCGGCGTCCCGGCGCCGGAACCACTACCGCCGCGCACGCGCAGCATGGCGCCGCCACCCTTAGCTTCACCGAGGGTGGCGCGGAAGGCTGGACTCGGCGGCAAAGAAGCCCATGCCGTGGTCTTCACAGCCCCGGCGCCGGCGGTCAGCACGAGAAAAACGAGTCCAATGCGCGGTCGCCGGGCCGCGATCCACTTGAAACAGCCTGCTCTTTCATCCATGCGTGATCCACTCCTTATTGGCTTAGCAGCGGTGGTCGTCCATAAATCATCGGGGATGGTCAGTCGCTCCTATGCTTTAGAATAACGCCACAGCGAAGCTAGCAAGGATCGGACCAGCGCCATCATCGACAAGCACGACCTTATAAAGTGGTTTCCGCTGATGACGCGGCGTCGAGCGCCGCGTCGATCAGGCCGCGCTGGCCGGGGTAGATGAGCAGGGCGTCGAGAGCGGCCGGGTCGATAAAGTCGATGCGTAGCCCCTCCAGACAGAGGATCGACTGCACGCCGTCGTAGCGCGCCGTGTAGAGCGTAGCTACACGGGGAGAGCCGTCGGGCGCCGTCAGTCCCACGCGCGCGCCCAATTGCAGCGCCCCGACGATGTACCCCGTCTCTTCCGTAAGTTCGCGGCGCGCGGCGGCTTCGTCCTCTTCGCCGTCCTCGTTGCCGCCGCCCACGGTGGCCCAGTGAAAGGGATAGGCGGCATGGGCGTCGCGTAGTTGCAGCAGAATCCAGCCGCGCGCATCGATCAGCAAGACACCGGACCCACGCGATACGTCTTCCATGATGGCCTGCTCTCTCGGCGCGCCGTCGCCTTATCCGTTGCAGCAGGCATCGCCGTCCTTTAGTGTAGTCTGTTGGAGGGTCGTGCAAGGGTGGCGCGATGAACGGCGGGCTCAGTCGGGCGACGCCTTTCCTCGCCGCAGCGGCGCCGAGAACGAGACGGAGGGAGCCTATCTATGAGCACATTGACGGTCGCGCTGCTGCAGATGACGGCGGCGGCGGATCTCGACGAGGCCATAACCAAGGGGGCGGCCTTCTGCCGCGAGGCGAAAGCCCTTGGCGCCGACATCGCGCTCTTCCCCGAGATGTGGAGCACGGGCTACCGCTTTCATATCTCCTGGGAAGAAGATGCGCTGCGCGGAGACGTGTGGCGCGCACCCGATCTCTGGACCGAGGGCGTCGCGGAGCGGCGCGACGACGCGGAAGCGTTGGCGCGCTGGGGGGCTCAGGCGATAGGGCCGGACGACGCCTACCTCGTCTTTTTTCGCGATCTCGCCCACGAACTAGACATGGCTATCGCCGTCACCTATCTTGAAAAATGGCCGGGCAGGCCGCGCAACACCGTCTCGCTGATCGACAGACACGGCGCCGCCGTCTTGACCTACGCCAAGGTGCATACCTGCGCCTTCGGCCTGGAGTGCGCGTGTACGCCCGGCGACGCCTTCTACACCGCGACGCTCCGTACGGCGCACGGGCCGGTCGAGGTGGGCGCGATGATCTGCTACGACCGCGAGTTCCCCGAGAGCGCGCGCATCCTGATGTTGCAAGGCGCCGAGGTCGTCCTCGTGCCCAACGCCTGCGAGATGGAAGAGAACAGGCGCGGGCAACTACGCGCCCGTGCCTATGAGAACATGGTGGGGGCAGCGCTGACCAACTATGCCGGCGCGGACGGCGGACGCTCCGTCGCCTTCGACCCCATCGCCTTCACCTCGGATGGACGGTCGCGCGACACGACGCTCGTGCAGGCGGGCGCGGACGAAGGCGTCTACCTTGCCTCGTTCGACCTCGACGCGCTGCGGGACTACCGTCGGCGCGAGACCTGGGGTGCGGCCTTCCGGCGGCCCTCCAGCTACGGCATACTGACCTCACGGGACGGGCCGGAGACGTTCGTCCGCGTCAACGCGGAGGGAAAGCGCTTCCCCGGCTGACGCCGCTCCAACCATGTCCTCTACCTAGGCGGCGTTCTCCACGCGGAGTCGTCGTCGGGCGCGAGAACGAGGCGTGGACGAGGCCAGCGGCGTGAAGCCCTCGCCCAGCACCGTCGTCGCGGCGGAGACGGTCATGAATGCCGCCGGGTCTTCTTCTTGCACCAGGGCGCGCAGGGGCAGTTCCTGCGCACGGTCGAGCACGCAGAACACGACGGGCTTGGACGCGCCGGTATAGCCGCCGCGCGCGTCGAGCAGCGTCGTGCCGCGCCCGAGCTCGTCCTGGATGCGCGCGCTAATGGCCTCCGGGCTGGCCGAGACGATCAAGGCGATGCGCTCACCGGCCAGCCCCTCCAGCGACCAGTCGATCGCTTTGGACGAGACGAACAAGCCGATCAGACCGTAGAGCGCCGTCTGCGGCCCGAACACGAGCGCCGCCGCGCCCACGGCCACGGCGTCGACGCTCATCTGAGCGATGCCGGCGCTGAGCCCGACGACGCGCTGGAGCAGACGCGCCAGGATCGTCGTACCTCCCGTCGAGGCCCCTCGCCCAAACACCAGACCGATGCCGACGCCGGTAATGACGCCGCCGTAGAGCGTGGCCAAGAACGGATCGCGCGTCAGCGGATGGATGACGGCGCCGAATAGATCGACCGTGGCGGAGAAGATGGCCACGGAGACCAGGGTGCGTACGGTGAAGCGCGCGCCGCCGAGAAACAGGTAGCCCAGGATGAGCAGCGGTGCATTCATCACCGCGACGAGGAGGCCGACCGGCAGGTTGAACAGATAGTGCAAGACGACGGCAAGGCCACTTACGCCGCCGGCGGCGATGCGCGCCGGGGTGAGAAACACGGCGTAGCCGAGGCTGAGCAGCAAGGAGCCAGCGATAAGAATGGTATAGTCACGCAAGAGCAGACGGAAGGGCGGACGCGGCATAGACACGCGCGTGCTCCTTTCTTTCCCTAGGAAAACGAAGCAGGTCATCGGCAGGGGAGCACGTGCGCGGAAGGCGCGGGCCAACGCCGCCGCCCAAACCGTAGTACGCTCTCTCTCAGTTTATCATTCGTTAATACAGACGGATGATGAACTGCAACCTAGATAACAACTAAGGGGCGAACTTTTTTCGCCACCGTGCGGTGTGCCGCTAGCCGGACGCCAGGCCTGGAGGGAGGGCTGCCTATGACGACCGCAACACGCATCGATTACGCCGTGCTGCGGCGGCGTCCGCTGGCGCGCGACGCCGCGACGACGGCCTACCGCCTGCTCAACGCGGAAGGCGACAGCGTGCCGAACCTCACCGTCGACCGCTACGGTCCGGTGGCTATCGTCTCGGCCTACGACGATCTCGTCTTCACAGGGCCGCGTCGCGAAGAGGTCATCGCGGCGCTCATGGTTGTGCCCGGCATCACGGCGATCTATGCCAAAATCAGACCGAAATCCGCCGCGCGCCTCTCGGCGAGAGAGACGATCGCGCTGGCGCCGTCCTCCCCTGTCTGGGGCGAGACGCGCGACGACGTGGCGGTCAAGGAACACGGCCTATCGTATTTTATTCGGCCCGGCAAGGGGCTGAGCGCGGGGCTTTTCCTGGACATGCGCGAGATGCGCGAGCGTGTACGCACTATGGCCCCCCACAAAACGGTGTTGAACCTTTTCGCCTACACCTGCGCCTTCGGGGTCGCGGCCACGGCGGGAGGCGCCGCGCGCGTGCTGAACTTGGACGCGGCCAAGCCCGCCCTACAATGGGGTCAGGAGAACTACGCGCTCAACGGCTTCGAGGCCAACCCATACGATTTCGTGTTCGGCGACGTCTTCGACTGGCTGGGCCGCTTCGCCAAGCGTGGCACGACGTTCGACCTGGTCATCGCCGACCCGCCGAGCTTTTCCACGGTCTCGGGGTCTCGCTTCGCCGCCTCGGCGGACTATGCCGCGCTGGCGGCGGCTTGCGCGCGCGTGGTCGGACCGGGCGGGCTGTTGCTCTGTTGCACCAACGAGGCGAAGTTGTCGAGCGCGCTGTTCCGCCAGAACTGCCTCGACGGCGTGGCCGAAGCCGGGCGCGACGCACGCATCCTGCATGAAGGCGGCGCCCCAGCCATGGACTTCCCCACGCCGCCGCGCCAGGAAGGCCACCTCAAGCTGCTGCTCTTCGTCCTCGACTAATAAACCGCGCGGGGCGCGACACAGAAGCCTACTAACTCGATCTCCTATTACTTTAAGGGGCGAGAGGGAGCGATCAACGCCCGGCTTGATGGAGCACTCCTCCAGGTATGCTGAGCCGACATCGACCCGCTCGACCCGCTATAGCGCTAGAGGCATCGTGGGCGCATCGCTCTATACTGGAAGCGTAGAGTAGTGAGCCGAGCGGGGAGACGAGACCGTGCCGGAGAACGCCAACAGAATCACGATCGATCCCAAGCAGTGCGGCGGTCGCCCATGTATCCGCGGCATGCGTATCCGCGTCTCGGATATTCTGGACCTGTTCGCGGCGGGACTGACGGCGGAGCAGATTTTGGATGAGATGCCCGATCTTGAAAGAGACGACCTCAAGGCCGCGTTGACGTACGCCGCGCGTAAGATCGACCATCCGGTCCTCGTGGCGTGATCCTCCCGCTCGACGCACACCTCCCTCCCGCACTCGCTCCTTGGCTCGTCGACACTCTAGGCATTGACGCGCGGGCCGTACGCGACATAGGCTTGCGCGACGCGAGCGATCGTGCCATCTTCGATGCCGCTCTTGTGCATGAACTGTCTTCAGTAGAATAGTAGTGAGAGCGAGGACCGATCATGGACAGCACGATCACGGAAGACGAATTGACGCGCCACCTTGGGGAAACGATCGACCGGGTGCGTACGCATGGTGAACGTTTCACTATCGAGCGGGACGGCGAACCTGTCGCCGTGCTGGCGCCAGCGCCTACCGCAAAGCAATTCACAGTCGCCGATTTTCTGGCACTGTGGGAGCGCATCCCACATCCAGATGAGGACTTCGCGGACGACGTGGAAGCGGTACAGGCCGCGCAAACGATAGCGGAACCCTCAGCATGGCCCGACTAGTTGACTCCAGCGTGTTCATTACGCTAGAACGGCAGGGCGGCGCACCCTCGGCCCTCGCAACTCTGCTCCCGACCGAGACATTGGCCATCGCCAGCATCACGGCGTCGGAACTGCTGACTGGCGTTCATCGGGCGAACACCCCGACCCGTCACGCACGCCGTGAGATGTTTGTCGAGTGGATCCTGGCAGCCTTTCCTATCTTCTCGGTCGACCTGCCCGTGGCCCGCACACACGCTCTCCTTTGGGCAGAGATGGCGAGAGCCGGCCAACTTATTGGCGATCGGGACATGCTTATTGCAGCCACCGCGTTGACCCATGGCTACGATGTGCTGACGGACAATCTCCGTGATTTCGCGCGTGTGCCCGGTCTAACTGTCCATCAGCCCCTGTGGCCCCATCAACAGCCTTGACGGCGTTCGTGCCCCTGTCACTTAGCATCAGCGGTTATTATAAAAGGAACGTGATGACGGGTGACAGTCCTACGGAGTAGAGTTAGTTATCATTTACTCGCTATGATAAATTCTCGTCACACACAAGACATTACCGCATCAATAGCATTGTCGATGTTGTAGCAACCGAGAGGTTGATGAGCATTACCCCCTATCAAGCCAAGTATTTGGCGTTCAACCTCACTCGGCGCTTCCCTCCTGGCAGCGTCGAGAAGCTCAAGGTCCGGGCTAAGCGGGACGCGGCGATTACGTGGTGCGCTCAGGCGACGACCTATTCGACGGGTCATGGCGGTAAACCGTGGCGCTACATTCTCATTCCTCACGACGACATAGCGGACAACATGACCATCGCGGGTCTAGCAGCTCGACACGGAGCGTAACCAAGCGAGGCCACCTACAGTCGTTGAAGCCGACCTTCTTGGCTAGACTTTAGAGGCCATGGACGGGACCACATGAGAGAGGGGATGCAAGCTTTTCCTGCATCCCCTCTCTCAGCGTGTGCTGGAGACGTTTAGCTCTGGCTAGGGGGCGTCTGTGGCTGTTGTGGCTGCGGCAGGGCTGAGGGTTGCGGCTGGCGCACCGTCGTGCTAGGACGCGCCCCGGATGACGCGGCTGAGCCGTTGGCCGGCCCCGTGCCATCGCCCAGGCTGGTCAGGGCCGAGGCCAGACCGGCAAGGCCCCCGAGTTCCGACGGTACGACGATGATCTTGTTCGCCGGGTTGTTGGCGAGCTGCGGCAGCATCTGCAGGTACTGGTAGAGCATGACCTCGTTGGTGGGGTTCGACTGATTGACGGCCGAGAACACGAGGTCGATAGCGCGCGCCTGCGCCTGCTGCACGGTCACGAGAGCCTGCGCGTCGCCCTCGGCCTTAAGGATGGCGGCCTGCTTCTGGCCCTCGCTCTGCAACACGAGGCTCTGCTTGGCGCCCTGCGCGCGCAAGACGGCCGACTGCGCCTCGCCTTCCGCCGTCAAGACGGTGGCGCGCTTCTGGCGCTCGGCCTGCATCTGCTTCTCCATGGCGATCTGGATGTCTTTAGGCGGCGCGATGTCCTTGAGTTCGACGCGGTTGACGCGGATGCCCCACTTCTCGGTCACTTCGTCCAGCACCATGCGCAACTGGCTGTTCACTTGATCGCGGCTGGTGAGGCTGATGTCGAGCGAGAGGCCGCCCATCACGTTGCGCAGCGTGGTCTGCGTCAACTGCTCCATGGCCGCGAGCAAGTTGGCGACCTGATAGGTGGCGTTCTTGGGGTCGATGATCTGGTAGTAAATGACCGAGGTGACGTTGATGGTCACGTTGTCGGATGTAATGACGGGCTGCGGCGGGAAAGAGATAACCTGTTCGCGCATGTCGAGCAACGGCAAGATGCGGTCGATGAACGGGATGACGACGGCCACGCCGCTCTCAGCCGTGCGCTGGTAGTTGCCCAGGCGTTGGATGATGCCCACGCGGGCCTGGGGGATGATGCGCACCGCACGCACGCCGATAATGACGACGAACAGCGCGACGACGATCAAGACGATTAAAGCAGGCATGTTATATCTCCTCCCGCGCCAACTCAGTCAACGTCGCGACGCCCGGCGCGGGCGGTGTCTCGACGGGAAGAGAGACGGGATCGACGTAGGCCGTCAATCCGTCGACGTAGGCGATGCGCACCGTCTGGCCTGGCTCTAGACGCATCGCCGGTGGGTTGGTGCGCGCGGTCCAGAACTCGGCGGCCCCCACGCGGATATGCCCGCTGTCGCGCGTCACCGCGTCGATGACCGTCCCCGTACGATCGATCATGCGGCCCTGGTTGGTCAGCACGCGCGCGGGCACGCGGCCCACCAAGGCGTGAATCATACGCGGACGCACCAGGACGATCAACGAGACGGAGAGGACGATGAACGCACCGAACTGCGCCGCCATCGCGAGGCCGGCGAACGAGAGCACGGCGGCGGCGAAAGCAGCGATGCCGACGTACAAGAGAAAGAGCGTCAGGTTAACCGTCTCGCCAGCGCACGCGGCGACGCCAAACAACGCCCATAACCACCACGGCATAGTACCCTTCTCCCTTCCTCATCACTGTAGGACAGGCGATAGGATGGCGCGGCGGCGACGGTGCGACCCTACCTTGTGAAGAGCGCCGCCCGGTGGTGAGACCGGGCGCCGCGCTGCACCATGTAAGAGTGGTCGGAGGCGGGGAGCAACACCGGTCGTCGAGGAGCCACAGTATTTTCAGCAGACGATAAATCCTGCTGTCTACATTATATCGCTCCATGCCGCCGTACTGGAAAATGCAGCGCTGGAAAACCTTGTCGGACCCCGGCGCGCGACCCTAGAAGATGTAGCGCTGGAAAACCTCGTTGTGTCGTGCTTCGCCCAGGATGACGAAAGCCATGTGCGTGAAGTCGGGCCGCACCGGCTTCTTACGCAGCATCATGTTCGCCTCCTCGGGCGTTTTGCTGCCCTTGCGGTGGTTGCAGCGCAGGCACGCGGCCACGCAGTTCTCCCAGGACGTGCCGCCCCCGCGCGACCGCGGCATCACGTGGTCGACGGTCAAGGGGCCGGCGGTGGTGCCGCAGAACTGGCAGGTGTACTCGTCGCGGCTCAGGAGGGTCTTGCGCGTCAGCGGCACCTTGAGGCGGCGCGGGATGGGCACGTAGTGGACGAGACGAATGACGAGCGGGACGGGCAAAGAGAACCGCTCCGCGCGCAGAAAATTAGAGACGTCGTTTTCAAGCGCCTCGGCTTTCTCGCGCAGCAGCAGCACGACCGCACGCTGCACTGAGATCAAACTCAGCGGTTCGTACGACGCGTTAAGGACTAATACTCGTCCCACCGACCTACCCTCCGTCGTCCCTACAAGTTATAGCCCTACCAGCTCTATCCCGTCGTCGCCGTCCAGGACATAAAAAAAGAGTGCGTGGCGCGCTGCCAGGCACTCTTCACTCACTCTCTGAGTCACTTCCGCTTTCTATCGCAGGGTGACTTTGGACGTCTATCGCGTGGAGATGAAGCCATCCATGACGGCGCCGCCATGATTCATCCGGTCTACCTCTAGCCATGGAATAGGCCTCCTCCGCGGGATTGTTTCTTCCCCCGCGCTTCGCGCGCCTTGGGAGAGAACCTTCTACTTACAGTTATAGCATAAGACCGTTCTATACCGAAGACACCATGCGCCCCGCGTACTCTTCTTAGCCTTGCCACAGCGTCGGCCTGCTCTTAATGGGGCAGTCAGGGCTCGCGCGTTGCCGACGAGAGGCGCGAGGGGAGAGGCGCCCGTGCAGCGCGGCAGGGTTCGTGAAAAGTCAGGGTGAGAGGAGGAAAGACGCGCTCTGGGAGCGCGGGCCTCTGGCCCGTCCCTGCGTCCGCCCAGGGATGGGCGGGCAGCGCAGCGAACTCCCGCGCTCCCAGGACAACTTTTCACGAGCCCTGTGCAGCGCGGCAGGGCCATTTCATTCTCGGAGAAAGCAGCAGGACGCGACATCGACTGCGGCGCCAGCCCTGCTCTCAGCACGTGGCCCAAGTGTGGCTGTCGATTCCCGACAGTCGTTCGTGGCGACGCGAAGCACGTCAGGCCGAGAATGAAATGGCCCTGGCAGCGCGGCGCGAACATGGATTATTTGCCTGGGAATGCTGTATACTGGCGATTGTCTGGAGGGGTCGCATAGTGGCCGAGTGCGGCTGTCTCGAAAACAGCTAGGGGTGCAAGCCTCTCGTGGGTTCGAATCCCACCCCCTCCGCCACCGGCGCCTCGGCTGCGCTGGACCGTCGTTCCTCCCAAGGAGAGGTCGCATAGTGGCCTAGTGCGCGGCACTGGAAATGCCGTAGGCGGGCAACCGTCTCGTGGGTTCAAATCCCACCCTCTCCGCTCTTATCAGCCCGTCGCCCGACGAGCTCTTTTTTTACCATACGGATGTCCCTCAAACCCATGGACATCTTCGTCCACGCCCCCCTCGATCGAGACCGCGCGCGGCAACGCGAAACAGAAAGTCGATCCCACTCCCGGCGCCGTGTCGACGCCGATGTGTCCGCCGCGTTCTTCCACCACCGTATAGCTGATGTAAGGGATCGGCCATCACGATCGGCTCGGTCTTCGGCCATCCACCTCCCACCTCAAGCGTAGCAAGATGGATGCTGGCGCGAGGTGGACGTCGTCTCTTTGGACGAAGGCTGGAAAGCACCTCGCGTACGGGAAAATAGTGGGTTGGCGTCGTGCTTTTCTACCCTCACAAATCCTTCGCAGGAGGAAGCGAGGGAGACCGGTACACTTGGATGGACAATGGTATAGCAAGGAAAACATCAGTGAGCGCCCACATCGAGACATCCAGGGAGGGCCAAAGCCTCTCGCCCGCACTCGAAGCGCGCGACATCCGCAAGAGCCTGCCGCTTGGCGGAGAGTCGCTCGATATTCTAAAAGGCATCAGCTTCCAGATCGGCCGGGGCGAGTTCACGGCCATCATCGGTCCCTCGGGCAGCGGCAAGAGCACGTTGCTCGGCATCATCGCCGGGCTCGACGAGCCAACCAGCGGGAAAGTGTTTCTCGACGGCACGGACATCACTTTCTTATCCGAGTCGCGTATGGCGCGCATCCGCAACCAGAAGCTCGGCATGGTCTTTCAAGCCTACAATCTCATTCCGACCCTAACGGCGCAGGAGAACGTCGAAGCGCCCCTCTACGTGGGCGTCCACCCCGGTTCGCCCTCGGCCCGCGCCAAGGAGCTCCTGGCGCTGGTGGGCCTGCAACACCGCCTCGACCACCGTCCCAACCAACTCTCAGGCGGCGAGCAGCAGCGCGTGGCCATCGCGCGCGCCCTCGCGGCGGCGCCGGCCATCGTCATCGCCGACGAGCCGACGGGCAACCTCGATCAGAGCAACGGCCAGAACATCCTGGACCTGATCAGGAGGCTGCGCGACGAGACGGGCACGACCTTCGTCATCGCCACGCACGACCCGACGGTCGCCGCGGCGGCCGAGCGCGCCCTGCACATCGTGGACGGCCTGCTGGCCTCCGACACCGCCGCCGCGATGGCCCCGCCCCCTCCCGCGCTCATGGCCGAGGGGAGCGTCCGATGAAGTTCGCACTCTACTGGAACTATGCCACGCGGTCGCTGCGACGGGGCGGCCAGCGCACCGTCCTAGCCATCTTCTGCATCGCCGTCGGCGTCATGGCCATCGTGGCGCTGCAACTGGCCTCGCTCATGGTCAGCAACAACCTGACCTCGAACGTGCGCTCGGCCAACGGCGGAGACATCTCGGCGCGCTCCGACGTGATCCCCTTCCAGCAGGGCGACGCGTCGTACTTCGCGCACCTGGTCTCTAGCAACAATGTCGCGGCCGCCACGGGCGTGGCCAACGACCGCGGCACAGCTTACGCCGATAATCAGACCTACCCCGTCGTGATCGGCGTCGTCGATCCCACGCAGTACCCCTTGGCCGGCCAGCCAAAGTTCGCCGACCCCGCGCACGGCGACCTACGCCAGTTATTGTCCTCGCCCAGCCACATCGCGGTCTCGACCGATGTGGCCGCGGCGCTCCACGCTGCCGTGGGGGCGCACATCGTGCTCAGCGGAGGCAACGGCCGCACGCTCAGCGGCACGCTCAGCGCCATCTTCTTCACCAGTTCGTTCTCCGGCTCGGCCGATGTCTTCGTGTCGCGTGCGCGGTTCGCTTCCAGCGTCTCCGTACCGCTCGGCTACAACGTCTTTTATCTCACCACGTCGAGCGACGCTCAGGCCAATGCCACGGCGGCGCTGATCCGCAAACAGTATCCCCTCTCGACCGTGCAGACCGTGGCCGACGCCTTGAAACAGCGCCAGCAGCAGACCACGCAGGTGCATCAATTTCTGGAGATAACTGGCATCCTAGCGCTCCTCATCGGCGGCTTCGGCGTGGTCAACACCATGAACGTGCTGCTGGCGCGCCGGCGCATCGAGATCGCCATGCTCAAGACGTCGGGGTACCAGCGCGGCGACCTCTACGCTTTGTTCGGTCTCGAGGCCGCGCTGCTGGGCCTTGCCGGCGGTGTGCTCGGCGCGATCCTGGGGACCGTGCTGTCCTACGGTGTGAAGACGTTGATCGAGAACGCCTTCGAGCTGCAACTGCCGTTCGTGGTCGACCCCTTCTCCGTGGGCATGGGCGTGATCGTCGGCCTGGCCACCGCCATCATTTTCGGGCTGCAACCGATCGTGCGCGCTGCCTTTATCCGTCCGCAGGCCGTTTTGCGCGAGTCGCCGGAGAGCGGCGGCTGGGGCGCCCGACTTGGTTCCGCGGCGCTGTTCCTGGTGCTCTCAGTGCTGTTCTGCATCCTGGCCTCGATCATCTTGGAGAGCGCCCTGCTCGGCGTCATCGTGGTCTACGGCACGTTCATCGCGCTCGGGATCCTGGGTCTGGTCTTCGGCGCCATCATCTGGGCGCTCTCTAAGATGCCCATTCCCGAAGGCATGAGCCCCCTCTCGGTCGTCGCCGCGCTCGTCTCTATGGCCATCGCCGGCGCCGCCTTCGGGCCGCTGGGGCTGTTTCCCGTGGGTCTGCTCTTTCTCCTTATCGCCCTGGCCTTCATTGGGCTGCCCTTACTGCCGCGTGCCGCCAAGGCGACGGTGAAGTTCGCCCTACGCGACATCGGGCGTCAGCGCACGCGCGTCACCATGACCATGCTGGCGCTCTTCGTCGGCGTGTTCTGCGTGGGCTTGATGGTCATCCTGGGCCAGGACGTGCGACAGAAGATCCAGGACGCCCTGGCCAACCTCACGTCTTACAACGTGGTCACGATAGCCCCCGCTCAGGCGGCCAACGCGGTCGACCACCAGTTGCCCCACCTGTCGGGCCTCACTACGCACGATGTGGTCAACGCAGCGCAAGCGCGACCGCTCGACGTCAACGGTCAGACGCTGGCTTCATATATCGGCTCGGACGCTACTGGAACGACCGTGGGTACGGGCAGCAGGCGGCGACGCGGCGCGGGAGGGCTTGGCCGCAACGGCACGCTGTTCTACCTCTCGGGTCTCACGGGCTACCGCGTGGGGTCGCAGTCCACCGGCGCGACGATCCCGGCAGGTCTGGGCCGGAACCTGACGCGCGCGGACGAGGGGACCACCAACGTGCTGGCCCCCTCTCTCCTCCACGACATCGGCCCGTTGCACCTCAAGGTACGCGACACGCTGACCATGGCGAACCAGACCGGCGGAGCGCCTTTTACGCTGCACATCGTCGGCTTCTACGCGGCCAATGCGTTCGGCGAACTACGCTACCCCATTCTAGCCTCCCACGCCCTCGTGCATCGCTTTGCCGGCTCCTCGGAGCAATTGATCTACACCCTTAGAATCGACCCGAACAAAGCAAACGCGGCGGTCGCTCGGCTTAACCGCGACGCGCCGGGGACGATCACGATCAACCTGACCTCGCTCGGGGCCATCGTCGATCAGGTGCTCGGCAACCTCATCATCTTGCTCGTCGCCCTGGCCTCGCTGGCGCTGTTCGCCGGCATCATCATCATCGCCAACGCCGTCGCCTTGGCCATGTTGGAGCGGCGACGCGAGCAAGGCATTCTGAAGTCCGTGGGCTACACCAGCCGGCGCGTGCTCGGCGGAGTATTGATCGAGAACGGCTTGATCGGCTCGCTAGGCGGCATCATGGGTATGGTCGTGGTGGCCGTAGTGACGACCGTGTTGGCCAGAACCTTGTTCCAGACCGACCTCGCCATCCCCACGCCCACGACGCTGGCCCTCATCGCGCTGGTGACCGTCATCGCACTGCTCACGTCCGGTCTGGTGGCCTGGAACGCCGTACGCGTGCGTCCTCTCGAGGTGCTGCGCTACGAGTAGAGTAGATCGTTGGGGATGATGCACGGCAACGTTCGCATCGCCGTGCGCTATGCTGCGAAGACTCAATTAGTACGTGTTTGCTCGATCCACTGGGTTAGGTCGTCTATTCGATGCGCCCAGTAGATCGTAAGGCCTCGTTGCTGAGCAGACTCCAGCATGTCCAGGCTATAGACTCCACTTAATATCGCAACTGGAACCAACCATAGTGGAGCCAAGGTCTAGTCGCCATGTCTCCGCCTTAGCCGCGACATCGTTATTGAGACGTTTGACGGAGTTAAGAGTTGAATTAGATACCTTACATTCGATCGGCATACACCGTTCATCCCAGAGTCCTACAACCAGGTCCGCTTTGCGCCGACTCACCCCTAACGGCGTCTCCTGACAAAACTGCCCTGGTAAGGGGGCGTCACGAAGTGCGGGCATTCCCTCACGTCCATTGACTTTGATTTCCGTAAAACCCTGATCGAGTAGAGCTTGGCGGACGACCTCTTCCTGAGTTCTCCCGCTCTCGTTCCTACGCTTCGTCGCTACTCGCTGCGTCGCTATAAGCGCGGTCGAGGCTAAGATAGCGGCCTGCCGCTCGGCTTCCGTCGGTTCGCGCCCCTCTGTCACCCAAGGAAACCTTCGTCGGTCGAGCACGGAACGAATAACGCTGACGATCTCCGTTACGAGTCGCGGGTCTTTTTTCAAGGTCGTCGGTGCGATTGATGTGCGGTTTACCAACGTCTTGAGGTCGTCAAGCGATATAGGGGGCGCCGCGAGGTAACGAAATGCCTCTTGCAGAGCGGGGGTCGTTAACAGATCCAGTGCACGATCCTCGAATTGCGCCAAGTCCACCGTGCTTTCGAGCAGGTCTTCTACCGCCCCTTGGACTTCGTCAAAGGCGTCGCCATAGTCCTCGACCGATTCCTCTAAACGTTCGCGACGAAATAACTCCGCTGCTTCTTGGCGGTCTAACTCAAGTTGTACACCGGACCACTCTTGGCGCGGGAGGTAGCTACGCCGGCGTGAGCGCGTCATATCACTGTCTCAAGGAACGCTGCGTCGTTTAGGAGATCTGGTGAGGGGATTTTCAGCCGCTCCATTTCCTTCGGTTCGAACTTAGTCAATCCTCCCGCGTATGATCGGCCTTCAGTCATGCTTGTATAGCGCGACAAGTATGACGCTAGAGAACGCAACGCCGCATCGCTTAGTAACTCTCGAGGGTAAAGCCCGTGCGCTATATTGATATGTCGTACGTCAGCTAAGTTGCGGATGAATACAGGAGGCCGCCGCGCCATATATGTAGCGAGGATAGGGGCTGGCTTACGCAGCCCAACCGACCACCAGGCCTTGCGGTGACTCGCGATGAAGCCGCAGTCCGTGCCCCACGATCGCGCGAACTTTAGAAATCTTTCTATACGATCACGATCGTGCGCCTCAAACTCGTCTAGATCAATCGGTAGGTCGATGACCCGACGTAGGACCGAGGGATCAGTAAGTACATCTTTCACCTTGAATAACTCACGAGCTTTGGTAATGGACCGAAACAGAACTGACTCCGGCAATCCGATACTATGCTCACTCTCGATCCAGACGCGGTTCGCTCCCGTCACTTGCCCGCGATGGACACGGCACAGTTCGCCTAACTCGATGAAGCCCTCCGGGGTGTCGCGTATAGCGCGAGTTAGTGGGGTCCAGCGGTCCGCCTGCTCCAAACGCTCGCGTCTGACCTGCCACTCAGTCTGAAGCTTCCCTAGCTTCTCAAGAGACTCGACCCGTCGCAGCCCGATCGCCATCGGTCGCTCCCCCACCGAGAAGCCTGTAACCACAGCCGTGGTCGCCGCATCGGGAAAAGGTAGAGCGGTTGGCTCAATCACGTGGATCGTTTCGACCCCGAGCGGCCCTAGCAGCAAATCACGCACGAGGCGCCCATAGTTAACGTCCAGCCACTCTGCCGCGGTGATAAGGATGCCACTGTCGCCCTTACGCGCCGAATTTGCGATGGCAAGGAAAAAGTGGACGTGGAGGCCAGCTAATTGGCTCGCCACAAGGCCATGAACCTGTGCGGCCCTGCTCAACCATGTCTTCCACTGCTGGTCAATCAAGTGGTGTCGGACGTAAGGAGGGTTCCCTACATAGAGCGTCCGGCCTTCGATGGGAGGAAGTATGATGTTGCGGTAGTCATCTAAGATGACCTTTGAACGATCTTGCAGCCCTGCCGCGGCCAAATGCCCTCGTGCGAGGGTGGCCGCGAAAGGATCGACCTCAACACCTAAGAGTTCCGCCTTGGGAAACGCACGGCCTGCCGCTACGAGGAAACGGGCAGAACCAACGCCAGGATCGACGACGCGCGTAGGCGCGAGCCGTTCAGAAGCCCATGCCAGCATAGCGGCGACGATGCTGTCTGGAGTGTAAGTAGCCCCTAAAGGGCGGCGCTGTTCAGGCGTTGAGAGGCGGCAGAACTCGTCGCCCAAAGGATCCTTTCCCTCCGTGATGGCCGTCCGCACCTCTGTAATCGTCGTCGACGGCAAAGGGAACAACGTATGCCCTGCTGGCTCTTCGTGGCGCGACCATCCGGCGACATCGCGAGCTCCCAAAGCAAGAGCAAGGGCGATCAGTTCATCTTTTGAGACGACGAACGGCATTTCAGCACACTCCAACCCTCTAACCTATCAACGTATATCATGGAACATTTGCTCTTCTTTGGCAAACACTTGTTGGTCCATCTACTTGCGTAGCCTTCATTCAAGCGGAAAAGGTACGTTGTTTTAGTGGCGGATAATAGAGGATGCGCATCTCAAAATGCTGCTGGAGGCCGTCATCAATTGAAGGAATGTATCTAGAGGCGCCACGACCTTGCGCCCTATAGAGGATAGACATATCTAGCCGATCTGTTCTCGCTGTGCTAGATGACCGGCTTCCTCGCCGTACTCGCCGTGCTGGCAGCACACGGATCAAGACAAGTAGTGGTGCAGCTTCTTCAAGCGTCGAGTGGGCTGGTCTTAGGAGCGATTGAGCGCCGCGGCCTGGCCGGGACACAGATCCCGGTGCGCACCGATCAAGGCGCGTCCGCAGCACGGGCAGAGCTGCTCGGACGCGGCGAGGTAGTTGATCGCCGCGTAGAGAGTGTCGAGCGCGCTCGTCGGCTCTCGGTGCACGCCGCCGTCGATCACGGCGTCTATGAGGCGTTGCAGCGCTAGGATTAGTTCCGGCGCCGACGCGGGATGCCGAGGATGATACACGACGGCAGGCTGTTCCTTTCTTCCACGATCGATCGGGAAGGGCGCTTGATCGTATGAAACACGATGGGCCGCGCACGCTGTCGAAAGCCGCGACCGGACCGTGGTAGTGTAATAAACACTCCGCCGCGTGACTACCCTGTTATCCACTTTTAGGTCGTTTGTCCGCCGTTATTTAAGTGATTTTAGATGATTTAAGATAATTTCAGAGGTGAGAGTTGATCGGCGGCGTAGAACAGGGGCGTCCACACCCTCCGGTGGCGGGGCGGCTTAGTGCGTCGCGACATGACCGGCAAAGAGGTTTGCCGCGACGGGCGCGACGATCATGCACAACAAGACGACGACGCCCACGAGGACGAACAGGCGCTGCATCCAGGGATGAGGGCGCGGCGCCTGCCAATCATCCTCGTCGTCCCAGGGGTCATCACCGTCGAAGGGAGGGCGCGGCGGCTCGTCGTCAGACGGGCGATCCTCTACCACCGGCTCCGCGAAAAGGTCGTCGTCCCACGCCGTCCACGGCGTCGTTCGTTCTCGTTCAGCTACCGTCACCTACAATGCCCCTGCTCGCTCACCCAGCCATCGCACTCCTGAGGCGATGATACCAGGATGCGCCGGCCGTGGTGCGTCCACGTGTCGTCTGGGGCGCCGAGAGCAACGTGCTTGAGGAGATCACGAGTCGCGCTAGGCGGGCCAATCGACGTGCATTAGGGGCACTTGGAGACATCTAGCCAGTGAGGCTTCTAAACGTGCTGCTCATTGCTCCATATGTGGAGGAGAGGTCTTCCACGCTACAGCGCCTACGTTCGCGTGGAGGCCAGCGCCGCGGACAAAGCGGCCTTGGCGCCATAGGCGTCGAGCGCTTGTAGGTCGTTGGTCAGCGCGGCCACGAACGATGCGTTCTGGCCTAGCTCGCCGAAGACCGAGCGCAGCGCCAGCAGCGGACGCGGGTCGTCCCGGCCCTCGTTCGCGCGGCGACGCAGTTCGTCGGCCAGCGGGTCCGCGATGGCGATGGTCTGGCCGCGCTCGTCCACGCCGCGCAGGTAGCGGAACCAGCCCGCCACGGCGAGAGTGAGCAAGCGGTGCGGCTGGCCTGTCTCCAGCGCCTCCTTGAGGGAGGGCAGCAGGAACTTGGGCATGCGGTCCGAGCCATCCGTGGCCAGGCGCGCCAACGTATCTTTGATCTTCGGGTTGGAGAAGCGCTCGATAAGCGTGCGCTTGTAGAGGGCGAGGTCGATGCCGGGAACCGGCGGCAGCAACGCCGTGACCTCGTCGTCCATCAGGCGCGCGATAAAGGTCCGTAGGTCGTCGTCGCCCATCGTCTCGTCGGCGTAGCGGCAGCCGGCGAGGTAGCCCAGGTAGGCCATGGCCTGGTGGCTGGCATTGAGCAGGCGCAGCTTCATCGTCTCGTAAGGGTGGACGTCGGAGACGAGCTGCACGCCGACCTTTTCGAGCGGGGGACGGCCGTTGCAGAAGGCGTCCGCCAGCACCCACTGAGTGAACGTCTCAGCCATGACCGGCCAGGCGTCGTCGACGCCGAACTCCTCGGTCACGAACGCGCGGTCGTCGTCGGTTGTCTGAGGCGTGATGCGATCGACCATGCCGTCGGGGAAAGCGACGTTGGCCTCGATCCACGAGGCCAGGGCGTCGTCGCGCATTCGCGCGAAGGACGTGATCGCCGTCCGAGCCACCACACCGTTGCCCGGCAGGTTGTCGCAGGAGAGCACGGTAAACGGGGCCACGCCGGCCTTGCGGCGGCGCTCTAGCCCGGCGCAGAGGTAGCCGAACACCGTCGCGGGATGGTCGCCCCTGGCTACATCTTCCTGTATCGCCTTGTTGTCCGCGTCGAAGACGCCCGTGTGCTGGTCGACGTTGTAGCCGCCCTCGGTAATGGTGAGGGAGACGATCTTCGTGGCCGGGGCGGCCAGCGCCTCTAGGACATCCTCGGGCGCGGCGGGCGCGAAGAGATACGAGGTCATCGACCCGACGATGCGCGCCTTGTCCCCGTCGGCGTCGCGCTCGACGAGGGTGTACAGACAGTCCTGTGGCGCGAGCGCCTCGGCCATACGCTTGTCGCCCGGCAAGAGGCCGACCCCGCGTTCGCCCCACGCGGTCGTCACGCCCTCTTGCGCCAGCTTGTCCAGGTAGAGAGCCTGGTGGGCGCGGTGAAAACCTCCGACCCCGATATGTAGGATCGACGGCGTCAGGCTCCCGCGCTCGTAGGTGGGGAGGGCGGCTCGTGCCGCGAAGGATGCGAGGTTGGCTTGATTGAGTTTGTGTGTGGCCGCGTCGCGCCCACCGATCGTATCCACTTTTTCTCTCCTGACCAGTACTATAGGCCGATGGGACGATGCTCGGCCAGCAGCAGCACGGCGCCATCGGGCGCCGCGCCATTCTAATCACCACGCGAGAGCCGGAGACGCCGTTTTGGACGCGCGGACCACCGCCCCTTTTCTCGCGGCGGGGCGAACGGGAGGCGCGTACGCCCCCGCTCACCCTCTTGTGCCCCAATCATTTCAGCAATTTGCGAGCCCCGTCTTAGACGAGCGCCGCGATCCTCCTACGAGGGCGCCTTATTTCACGGCTCCCAGCGTCAGTCCGCGCACGAGCGAACGTTGCGCCGTCCAGCCAAGGATGAACACCGGCAGCACGGCTACGGTGGCCGCCGCGGACATCTTGGCCCAGAAAAGCCCCTCGCTCGTCATGAAGCTGGAGATATACACGCTGAGCGGCGCCGCGTTCGGCCCCGTCATATTGACGGCCAGGAAGAACTCGTTCCAGGTGAAGATGACGGCCAGAAGACCGGTCGCGGCCAGGCCCGGCGTGGCCAGGGGCAGGATGATGGACACCATGGTGCGCAAGAACCCCGCGCCGTCGAGGTTGCTGGCCTCCATCAGTTCACGCGGCACTTCGGCGAAGAACGAGCGCATCATCCAGATGACCAGCGGCAGGTTCATGGCCGCGTAGAGCAAGATCATGCCCGGCTGAGTGTCGAACAAGTGGAGGACCGTTTTGTAGATGACGATCAGCGGCACCACGATGCCGACGAGCGGCAACATCTTAGTCGAGAGCACCCAGGACAAGACGCCCGGCGTGCGCTTCGTCGGGTAGAGGCCCAGACTGTAGGCGGCGGGGATGCCCAGCAGGAAGGCCAGCGCCGTTGAACCCAGGCTCAGCACGATCGAGTTGAAGAAGGAGCTGAAGTAGTTGCTGTCGAACAAAGCGGCGCGGTAGTTTTCCAGTGTGGGGTGAAAGATGAACTGGGGCGGAATGGAGACGGCGGTCCCCTCGGTCTTGAAGCCCGTGATCACCATCCAGAGCACGGGAAAGAAGAAGACGAAGGCGATCACATAGGTGAGGGTGTTTAGCCCAACGGCGCCCGGATTGAAGCGCCGTCTGGTCACGGCGACGGGGCGGGTCGTCGCGCGCGCGCGCGCCCGTGTCTGTACTCCGATCATCGTGCTTCCTCCCGGTTGAACGTGCCCGCGATCAGACGCAGCAACAGCGCCGCGATGATGGAGGCGAAGACGACGGCCAGCACGCCTTGCGCCGCTGCCGCCCCCACGTCGTTGCTCAAGGCGATCGTTTGATAGACGTAGTAGGGGATCGTCGTCGTCGCCGTACCAGGGCCGCCCTGCGTCGCCACGAAAATCTCGCCAAAGAGCTGCAAGACGTAGATCACGCCCAAGAGCACGGCCAGTTCGATGTAGCGCCCTAGTTGCGGCAGCGTGATGAAGCGGAACTCGCTGATCGGCGAAGCGCCGTCCACGCGCGCGGCTTCGAGCACTTCCTCCGATTGTCCGGAGAGGCCGGCCAGTAAGATCAGCATCATAAAAGGCGTCCACTCCCAGACGGACATAGAGATGATGCTCACTTTAGGGAACTGCGCCAACCAGTCGACGCGCGGCAGGCCGAGCGTGGAAGTCAGCCAGGTGACGAAGCCGAAAATAGGATTGAGCAGCAAATTCTTCCAGACCACGGCGTTGACCGTCGGCATCACGAAGAACGGCGCGATCATGAGCGAACGAATAAGCCCACGCAGCGGGAATTTGCGGTGCAACAAGAGAGCGAAGGCCATGCCCAGTAGGAGCGAGAAGAGCACGATGGACGCCGTGACGACGACCGTGTTGACCACGGCGTCGCGGAAGGTCGAGTCCTGCGTGATGGTGTACACGTAATTGTCTAGACCGACAAAACCCTGGCCGAGCTCCGGGCTCGTCAAGATCCATTTGTGGACGCTGTACCAGAGCGTCAATATAAAGGGGGCCTGCGTCATGACCACGAGATAAATGAGCGACGGCAGCAGCAGCAGCAGCCGGAGCGGCGGGCGGCGGGGCTGCGTACGACGCATGACCCTCGTCGCCGCCCGCGTGGGGAAAGCGGTCGTGCTCATCAGGCATACACCTCCATCTAGACGATGTTTCTATAGACGACGGCAGAGGGGAGAGGGACGCCGCGCGACGCCATGAGCTGCACATTTGCAGGCCCACGGCGTCGCGCGACGAACGGGAAGAGCAGGATGCTACTTAAGGTAGCCGGCCTGGCTCATGGTGTGCGTGACCTGCGTCTGCGAGAGTTGCAGCGCGGCGGCGACCGAGGTGCTGCCGGCCAGAGCGGCGGACAGGTTCTGCGTTACCTGATTGCCGATCTGCTGGAATTCGGGGATGCCGACGAACTGGACGCCCACGTACGGCACCTTGTGCAGGGTCGAGTTAGTGGGGTCGGCCGAAGTGATCGAGGCCAGCACGATCGAGGCGAACGGCGCGGCCTTCTTGTAGTTGGCGTTGCTGTACGTCGAGGCGCGCGTGCCCGGCGGGACGGAGGCCCAGCCCTTGTTCGCGGCCACGAGCTTGATGTAGGCGGGGGAGGTAGCCCAGGTCAGGAACTTGAACGCGGCGGCCTTGTTCTTGCTGGACGACTCCATGGCCAACGACCATGCCCACAGCCAGTGAGAGCCCTTGGCCGTGACGGCGGTCGGCGAGTAGGCGTAGCCTACGTTCGCGGCGACCTTGGACTGGGAAGGATCGCTAAGGAAGCCGGCGGCCACGGTGGCGTCGACCCACATGGCGGTCACGCCCTGGGCAAAGTCGGTCTCGCACTCCGTGAAGCCGGCGCTGGTCGCTCCGGGTTCGCCGTACTTGCGCACGAGGTTGATGTAGAAGTTGACCGCGCTCGAGAACGCGGGTGAGGTGAGCTGGGGATGCCATCCGGGGGAGAACCACTCACCCCCGAATGAGTTAATGACCGTGGTGAGCGGAGCGCCCATCTCGCCCCAACCTGGCAAGCCGCGCAGACAGATGCCGAACTGGTTCTTGGAGCGGTTGGTGAGCTTGGCCGCGAAGCCCTGGACCTGGCTCCACGTTGGGTGCAGCGGCATGGTCAGGTGCGCGTTGGCGAAGAGAGCCTTGTTGTAGAACAGCATCGAACTCTCACCGTAGAACGGCAGGCCGTACAGGTTGCCGCCGGACGAGAGACCTTTCCTGATCGTCGGTAGGATGTCGCCCACGTTGTAGGCCATGGCCGCGGACGAGCTCAGGCCCTTGAAGTAGGGCGTGAGGTTGGTAATCCAGCCATTCTTAGCCCAGATCGGCACCTCGTAGGTGCCCACCGTAGCCAGGTCGAACTGGCCGCCGCCCGTGGCCACGTCCGCCGTCACCTTCTGACGCAGCGTATCCTCGGGCAGGGTCTGGAATTTGACCGTGATGCCGTACTGCTTGGTGAACTGGGGAGCGAGGCGCTCCATCTCAACCATGTCCGGGTTGTTGACGGCGGCGACGTTAAGCGTAATGGACGCGTGCGACGCGGCCCGAGGCAGCGCGGCGTGCGCGGGCGCTCCGGCGGCGACGGTGGCCGCGAGCGCGGCGACGACGGGGAGAGCGAGGGCGCGACGGTGAAAACGCTTCACAAAAAGTTCTCCTCAATGAGTCAAGAATCTGTATGCCTACGACATTGTCTGGCACGAACGAGGACCCGCATCGGATGGCCGCGGCGCGGCGTCAACCGAGGCGGCGCTGTGCTACGTGACCTCCAGTCTTATCCCGACAGCCTCACCCCCTCTCCATGAACGCCCGCCGCAGCGGCGTCCACGATATGAACGCGTATCCCACGCTTCTCTAGGTCGTGGCGTACTTCGTCAGGCAGGCCAGCGTCGACGACGACGTCATGAACGGCGTCGAACGAGGCGACAGGCGTCGCGAAGACGCGGCCGAGTTTGGAGTGATCCGTAATGAGGACGACGCGCTCCGCCGCCGCGATAAGGGCGCGCTTGGTTTCGGTCTCATACACGCTGACGCACGTCATGCCTCCTTCAAGGGTGAATCCGGTCGTGGAAAGGAAAAGCGCGCCCAGGCGCACGCGCCGCAGCATCGCCGCGACGGAGGGGCCGGCAAAGGCCAGGGTGTGTGCTTGCAGCAGCCCCCCCAGACCCATAACCTCGATAGGGGAGCGGTCCGCCAACTCCGCCATCGCCGGCAACGAATGCGTGACCACCGTGAGCTGTTCCGTGGGTCGGAGCGCGCGGGCGACGGCCAGCGCCGTCGTTCCACCATCGAGTCCAATGACCTCGCACCCAGAGGCTAAGCCCGCCGCGAACTCTCCAATAGCGCTCTTCTCGGCCACGTTGAGGATTTGCCGTCCGCCAAACATCTTTTCCATGGGGGAGCCGGCGACGCGCACGGCGCCGCCATGCACGAGCTTCACCGCGCCTTCTTCGGCCAGCCGACGCAGATCGCGACGGACGGTCATGGGCGACGCGCCGAGGGCCGCGACGAGCTCGGTCACGGTCAGGAACGATTTGCGCTGAAACTCGTCAAGCATCGACAAGTGGCGCTCGGCGCGGACCGGCAAACGCGTCATCTCTTCCTCCCCCCTCTTTTCTCGTAACCTAATCTCACCGGGACGACCGAGGCGTCGTTGGTAAAATTTTATCATGGTAATTTTTTACCATGATAATACAGATCGTCTAGCAAAAGCAAGTCGGAGCAAGTACAGCGTTCGCGGGGCGGTGAGCGGCGGCTACAACCTCATGTATCTGACAGGCTTGGCGATGCGCCGCCGTACGACAACTGCCTGATTGCCTTCCTATCGGTTGGTTAAGGTTATAGGGAGATGTTCGTTCGCTCACAAAATAGGATTGTGCTAATACAGACACATATTTGTGCCTCGATCAGCACAATGATGCGGCACGGCCGTTGGATCCATCACGTCTGCTGTCTCCCGACAGTACGTCGGGGGCTGCATCAAGGAGCGGAGCATCATGCAACAAGACGGCGAGAAGAGCTTCGGCCGTCTCTTGCGCACCCACCGCACCGAGCGTGGTCTCAACCAGGGCGACCTAGTCGATCGCGTCGGCTATACGAGCGCCAGCCGCCATTCCATCGTCTCGCGCATCGAGACCCTCCCGCCCGCGGACTTCGCCAATCCCGCCCAGGTGGCCCGCTTCATCCGCGCCCTCCATCAGACACGCGCCTTCACCCTCTCCGAAATCCATCAGCTCGCCACCACCTACCTCGGCCTCACGTCCTGGCACCCTAACCCGGCGCTGGTCATGCAGGCTGCCCGCGCGCCGCACGAGGAGCACCCGCTCGCGCCTAACGACCTCCACCACCTGAAGACGAGACGCCCCGACCCCAATGCGGTCCGGGAGGCCGTGGGGCGCTCGCACCTCGATGTCGTTCGGGATAGGGGCCGTGAAAAGGCCTCTATCCTTTAGCTGCGCAACGACGAGGGCAGGATGCCTAACTGGTCGCGATATTTGGCCACCGTCCGCCGCGCGATGTGGTAGCCATGGTCGGCCAGGCTCTCCATGATCTCCTGATCGGTCAGGGGCGCCTTCTCGTGGTCGACGAGTTCCTTGATCACATCCTTCACGTTGAGGGCCGGCGTGAAGAAGTCGCTGAAGGGGATGACCTTGCCCGAAGGAATCATGACGTATTTGCCCGCCGTGGCGCGGCTGACCGTGCTCTCGTGCATACCGGTGTACTGCGCGACGAGGGCGCGTGTGAGGGGCTTGAGGTGGCGCACGCCGTTGCGCAGGAACTCCTCCTGGTGTTCGACCAGGAAGTCGCCGATCTTTTGCATGGTTTGGCGGCGCTGATTGAGGTTCTGCATGAACATGCGCGCGCGCGAGATATAGTGCCGGATATGCTCGCGGTCCTTGTCCGAAAAATCGAGGGGCTTGCTCTGCACCTCGCGCAGCATGTCCTGGTAGGAAGGCGTGATACGCAGCACGAAGCGGCGCGACTCCACGACTTCGACCCCCAGGCCGGTCTCGCCCTGACGAATGATGACGTCGGGCAGGACATAGCGCGGCACCTCGGATTGCAGCGACCGCCCTTGCGCGCCGAACTGCTGCGCGGGAAACGGGTTGAGGTGTTCGCGCACGAAGTGAGCGGCGGCGGTCACCTCGTCCTGGGTCACGCCGAGGGCGTGCGCGATGCGGCCATACTTATGTTCGCCAAACTCGATAAAGTGGTCGCGCACCATACGCAGGGCCACGGGATTGCCTAGGTCCTGTGCCTCGAGGTACTCGAGTTGGAGCAGCAAGCACTCCTGAAGATCGCGCGCGCCGATGCCCACCGGTTCGAGCGACTGCAAACGCGCCAGCACCAACTCGACTAGCTCGATCGGCACGCCGAGCGCCGCGGACACTTCGCTGGCCGGACAATGTAGGTAACCGTTGTCGTCGAGGTTGCCGATCAGGTACTCGGCGACGGCGACGTGGACGGGCTTTGAGAGCGACGGCGAGAGGTCCGTCAGCAGGCGCTCCGAGAGCGTCATCTGCGCCGCGACCAGCGAGAGCGGATCGAACTCTTCGTCGCGCGCGACGGTCGAGCCGCTGCCGTTGTACGTGCCCATATCCATGTACGCTTCGGACGAGTCGAACGTCGCCGGCTCCGGCCCACTAGCGTTCTGCGCGCGCGCGCAGACATGACACACCCCATCCACCATCAGCGAACGGCACTGGGGGCAGTGCATGGCCTCGCTCATCTCCAACGCGGGGTTATCCTCTAACTCGTGGTTCAGGGCCTGCTGCAGTTCCATGGACGAGAGTTCGAGCACATGGTTGGCCTGGATGAGTCGGGGCGAGATGCGCATCGACATTTGTTGCTGCATCTCGGATGTCATGTCCATCACGTTAAAAGTTTCCTCGTTGATCCATATAGTAGGCGCTGCCAGGCAGGCTCTTCGCCTTTTTCTTAACCTCGGCGGCAATGCGGCTGACTTCCCATTCGTCGGAGACAGCACGGTGCGAGGTCGAGACGACGCCGATCGAGAGCGCGGCGAGACCGACGACGCATTGCCGGCCTTGCCGGTCCACCGAGACGATCGAGCCGCGCCGCCGATCTTCGTCGCGATAGAGCACGCCGCGCTCCCGATTGAACAAAGCGATCATGTCCATGCAGAGCGCCTCGATGTCTTGCGCGCGTGTGACCACGACGAAATCGTCGCCGCCGATATGCCCACAGAAATTGTGCGCGTTCGAGTGCAAGGCGACCGCGCGCTGGATGACGCTGGCCGTCAGTTTAATCATCTCATTACCTGCCAAGAAACCATAGGCCTCATGGTCGTTATACGCTTTGAAATCGTCGAGGTCGATGTAGAGGATGGAGAGATCCTCCCCGCCCGCCTCAAGCTCCGTGCGGATGGTATGCGTGATCAGTGTATTGCCGGGCAGCCCCGTGAGTTCCGATAAGTAACTGTTGGTCGCGTGGCGGAACTGCGTGCGGATGCGCGCCAGCAACTCCGGCAGGTGAAACGGCTTGGCGATATAGTCATCCGCCCCGTCGTCGAGGCCAGCCACGCGGTGCTTGGAGCTTGAGAGCGCCGAGAGCATGATGATCGGGATCGACGTCGTGTTCGGCGCCGCGCGTAGGGCGCGGCACACCGCCATACCGTCCATGTCCGGCAGCATCACGTCGAGCAAGATGAGACGCGGCTGATTCGCTTCCGCGGCCTCTATGCCTTCGCTGCCGCTGCTGGCGACCAGGACGTTATAGCCTTCTTGCTCGAGCGACACCTCGATTAGATCGGTAATCAAGGGGTCGTCGTCGATGATCAGAATGCTAGTCCGTGTCGGGGATGGACTCATCTTCGCCGAGGAAAGCCATGGAGACGACATTATCACCCTCGTTCAAGCGCATCAAGCGCACGCCCTTTGTGGCGCGGCCTTGCCTCGGCACCTCTTCAACACGTCCGCGAATGATCTGGCCCGCGGCGGACATCAAGATCATCTCTCCTTTGGGATCGGTGGTGATCGCCGCTGCGACGACCTGACCGTTCTTGTCCAGCGCCTTGATCGTGGCTACACCAAGACCGCCGCGCCTGCTCACTCGATAGCGCGAGAGGGGCGTACGCTTACCGTACCCTCCTTCGGTCAGCACCAGCAAATCCCCTCCACCAGGGGCCGCTTCCACCGCCTCCTCAGCCGTGTCATCCTCGGTGAGCGCCGCCTCTTCGACAGGGCTCTTCACCGTCGCGACCTCGACCGCCGTCCCCTCGAGAACGGTGTTCTCCCCCTGCTCGTCGGCCCCGACCGCCTCGTCGTCCAGCACCTCGCCCTCGTCATCGGCGCTGGCGGCGGCAGCCGCAGCCAGGCCCATGGCGACGACGCGGTCGGCGGCGCGCAGGCGGATGCCGCGCACGCCAGCGGCTTGCCGCCCCATAGAGCGCACGTTGCTCTGACGGAAGCGGATGGCCCGCCCATCGGTGGTCACCAGCATGACGTCTTCGTCGCCATCCGCGAGCTGCACCCAGGCCAACTCGTCATCGTCGTTGAGAGACACGGCGATCAGGCCGGAACGGCGCACGTTGCGGAAATCGTGCAGCGCCGTGCGCTTAACCGTGCCGCGCGTCGTGGCCATCACGATGTACCCCCCCGTCCGTCCTTGTGGAAAGGTCAGGGCGGCCGTGACGCGCTCACCTTGTTCGGCGGCGATGATGTTGGCCACGGGCACGCCGCGCGCGGAGCGGCCGGCCTCGGGCAACTCGTAGACCTTGAGCTGGAAGCAGCGCCCGCGATTGGTGAAGAACAGCACGTTGTCGTGTGTGTTGGCCACGAAAAGCTGCGAGACCGCGTCGGCGTCGCGTGTGACCGTCCCGATGATGCCCTTGCCGCCCCGGCCCTGCGCCCGGTACGTCGAGGCGGCGATGCGCTTGACGTAGCCCTTGCCCGTCATGGAGACGACCATCTCCTCGGGAGTGATAAAGTCCTGCGCGGAGAAGGAGTCCACATCGGCGTTGACGATGCGCGTGCGCCGTGCGTCGCCAAAGCGCTCCTTGAGGTCGGTCATCTCGTCGGTGATGATTATATCGACGCGCTCGGGACGGGCCAGGATGTCTTCGAGGTCGGCCACGCGCGTGCGCAGCTCGGCCAGTTCGTCGAGGATGCGTTGGCGCTCCAGCGCGGCGAGGCGCGAGAGCGTCAACTGTAGGATGGCGCGGCCCTGCACCTCGGAGAGCGCGAAACGCTCCTGGAGGCCCGTGAGCGCGGCGTCGGAGTTGGCCGAGGCGCGGATTAAAGAGATGGCCGCGTCGAGGTTGTCGAGGGCGATGTTATAGCCCTCGAAGACGTGGACACGCGTGCGCGTGCGGTTGAGGTCATACTCGGTGCGGCGGCGGATCACGTCGCGGCGGTGGGCCACGAAGTGGCGCAGCATCTGCTCGATCGAGAGCAGGCGCGGCTGCCCATCGACGAGCGCGATCATATTGGCCGAGATCGATACCTGCAGATCGGTATGCTTGTAGAGCGAGTTGCGCACCGCGTCGGCCTGCGCGTCGCGCTTGAGTTCGATCACCAGACGCATACCCTGACGGTCCGACTCATCGCGGATGTCCGAGATGCCTTCTATGCGGCGATCGTTGACCAGATCGGCGATCTTTTTCTGCAACTCGGCCTTGTTGACCTGGTAGGGCAGTTCTGTCACCACGATGCCGGGGCGACCGGGGCGAATCTCCTCGACCACACTCTCCGCCCGCAGAACCATGCGCCCGCGACCGGTGGCGTAGGCGGAGCGGATGCCCTCGCCGCCGAACAGCGTGCCGCCCGTGGGGTAGTCGGGGCCTTTGATGATTTCACACAACTCGACGACGGTCGCCTCGGGATGCCCGATGAGGTAGGTCACGGCGTCGCACAACTCTCTGAGGTTATGCGTGGGAATGGTGGTGGCCATACCGACCGCGATGCCGTCGGCTCCGTTGAGCAGCAGGTGCGGCAGCTTGGACGGCAGCACGGTCGGCTCTTGCTGCGTGCCATCGTAGTTGTCGTTCATGGCCACAGTGTCGCGCCCGATGTCGGCCAGCAGTTCCTCGGCGATCGCCGTCATGCGCGCCTCGGTGTAGCGCATAGCCGCCGCGGAGTCGCCGTCGACCGAGCCGAAGTTGCCCTGACCGTCGATGAGGGGGTAGCGCATGGAGAAGTTCTGCGCCATGCGCACGAGCGCGCCGTAGACCGAGGCGTCGCCGTGGGGATGATATTTACCGAGCACCTCGCCGACGACGGCCGCGCTCTTGCGGTAGCGCGCGTTGGCCCCGAGGCCCAACTCGTTCATGGCGTGCAAAATGCGCCGATGAACGGGTTTCAGCCCATCGCGCACGTCGGGGAGGGCGCGCTGGACGATCACGCTCATAGCATAGTCCAGGTACGAGACACGCATCTCGTCTTCGATCGTCACCGGGCGGACGTTGCCGATGCTTTGTTCCATACGAGGCGACTCACCCCTCTTTTTTGTTCGTGGGCCACCGGCTTCGCGCTGTCGCATCGTGTACATGATGGACGCTGCTCACGCGCGACGGGCTCATGGTAGGCATAAAAAAGGCCGCATCCGCCCTTCGACCTAGGGAGAAGAAGGGCGTCAACGACCGTACACTTCTCTTTACATTATAAGTACGCACATTGAACAGGTCAAACGTCGCGCGACGCGGCGTAAGGGCGGAAGCAGGATGTGTGCTCAGGCGCTCGCCCGGCGCTCCCATCTTACCTACGGGCGCCGTACGGCCCGTCATGAGGCGAGGGCGCCTTACATGCGAGGTGGACGGCGCGGTATGCTGTGGGAAGGTACATGCTCGAATAGCTCAGTGGATAGAGCACTGGTCTTCGGAACCAGGTGTCGGGGGTTCGAATCCCTCTTCGAGCGCCATAGGTAGATAGTCGCGGGGGGCACGACCTTGCTCCCAGCCGGTCAACGGATGGTCTTGGCGCCGAACGTTGCGTGCGAGGCTTCCGCGCTGGCTTTGCCAATGCTTTCAAGGGCGTCGATCGGCTTCGCGGCGCTGTCGTCGACGTCGCTATCCTCATGTGCCTCGTCCGCGTCATGAGAGATGTTCACCACGGAATCGACCTGCTCTAAGACGCCTGTCGCGCTCTCACCGCGTAGATGGAGGGAGAGAGAAGCGGCGGACTATGCGCTCTCGTCGTGGCTGCCGCCCACCCTGGGCTAGGGCGCCAGGGTAGATATGGTCGATCACCCGCGGCGGTCACGTGGTCACGGTCCGCTCCCCTTTCCCTCCTCGGTCCGATGGAGCATAGTGTCGATCGTTCGCGTCAGGGGCGCCGCGCGTTTTTTTAAGAGGAGAGTACGGTAATATATGGCCTACTCCATGCACTCCAAAGATTAAGCTGTACTAAGGGCTGCGCCGCCGACGCTAGACAAAGGAGAAGGCATGGGGCCGATCAACTGGACGAGGACGCTGACGATCTTGCTCACGGTGCTCGTCGCCGTCGTCCTGATCGCGGTCGCGCTCTGGGTCGTCTCGCACTTTATCGCCGACGTGCTGATCTTGTTCATCGCCGCCATTGTCGCCTACCTGCTCACGCCCATCGTGGGAGCGCTGCAGGGGCGCGGCGTCTCTCGCCCGCTGGCGATCAGTCTCGTCTATATCGTCCTCGTCGGCGTCATCGTCAGCCTTGGTTTTGTCCTCGCGCCCTCCATAACCGAGCAGGCCCGCTTGCTGCAAGCTCACCTTCCTGGCCTGCTGCGCGATCTCGGAAAGCGCTCGGCCAGCCTCACGCAGTTTCTCCATGCGCACGGCGTCACACTCACATTGCCCACGAGCAACGCCTCGGGCGTCATCAGCGACGCCGGTCCTGGCGTGCTGGGGGGCGTGCTGAATCTGGCGGCTTCGCTCTGGACGGTGCTGTTCGACGGCGGGCTGGTGCTGGTGATCGCCTTTTACTTGCTGAACGACAGCAAGACAATCATCCGCTTCCTGGAAGGCCTGGCCCCGCGTCGCTATGCCGCCGCCTGGGGCTTCGCTATGAAGAGTGCGGGGCTCATCGTGGGACGCTACGTGCGCGCGCAGATCGTCGTGGCGGCGACGGTCGGCGTGCTGGGTGGGATGGGCGCGGCTCTACTAGGGGTGGAGTATGCCCCCTTGATCGGCATTTTCGCCTTTTTCGCCGAATCCATCCCGGTGCTCGGCCCCATCATCGCCTCGGTCCCCGCCATCTTGATCGCCGCGCTCCAAACGCCCTGGCCGTGGCGCGCGCTGGGCGTGGTGGTCTGGTTCTTCGTGCTTCAGCAACTCGAACAAAACGTCATCATGCCGCGCTTGAGCGGCCACGCGGTCGGCATCCACCCCGTGGCCGCGATCATGTCCATCTTGATCGGGTTCTCCGTCGCCTCGGTCTGGGGGGCGCTGTTCGCCGTCCCGCTGCTCGGCTTCGCCGTGGCTCTCGTGCGTGAAGGTGTGCGCGCCTACCGTGCCAGCGCCCTAGACATGACGCTCTCGCCCTTGGACGATGAAGGTGAACGCGAGGAGCCGTCGCCGCGCGCAACGGCGCGAGAGGCGGCGCGGTCGTGAAGCCGAAGGACGTTCACGATGGTGGTTGGCGCGGCCTGGCAGCCCTCTGTGCCAGCCTCGTCCTCGCTTGCAACCTCCCACGTGGAACGGCCTCGATCCCAGCAGCCCGCACAGCGCCGGCGACGAACGTCGTCGCGGTCGTGGCCCCCGCGCCCATCGCGCCGTCCGACATCGTGCGCCTCGTGGCCGCGCGTGACGACCTCTACGTCATCGAGCCCTCCCTCGTGCGGCGCTACATCCTCCATGCGCTGCCGCGCGCGCTCCAGTTCACGCAGGTTATGCGCTGGAAAGAGGGAGCGGACAAAGTCGTGATGGGTCGACCGCTCGACCTGTTCCTCGACGGTGAAGCCCTCTACATCCTGGACAGCCTGGGCTGCCTCTGGCGCTACGACGGGCCGGCCTACGCGCGCTCGTTCGTGCCGCTGCGCCTCCAATCGACGCAGGGGAAGCCCGTCGCCCTCGCTTTGTGGCAGGGCGACCTGCTGCTGCTGGACCCGGATAAAAAAGAGGTGTGGCGGTATGCGCCGTCGAACGGCGGCTACAACACCGTCCCACATCCACTGCTGGCACACTCGTCGTCGCTGCTCTCCGGCGCGACGCGCCTGGCCCCCAGCGCGGCGGGGCTGCTCGTGTCGCGATCTGACGGCTCCCTCGTGCTCGTGCCCTGGAGCCGCCCCGACGCCCCGCGCCTGCTGCCCGTACGAGGCGTCTTAGGTTTCTGGACGTCGCCCGGTTCGTCGGAGGCATACGTGGCCACGGCGGCGTCGGTCAAGAAGATCGACGCGGCGCGCGGCGCCGTGCAAAGCAGCACGGCCATAGACGGCTTGGACGGCGAGACGCCGCGCGACCTCGCGCGCAGCCCTTCCGGCGCCTTCTATGTGCTGACGGCCACCCGCATCCTGCGCCTGACCGTCAGATCTTTGTAGGATTGGCAGCGGCCGCACGGAACTAGACCGTGAGCAGCTTTCCGCGCTGCATGGAGCGCCCAGCCCGGGCCAGCAGCGCTGCGGCAGAGGCGATCGCCAGCAGACCGATAAAGGCCAGTGAGCCCGCGCCGAGAGCGGTGACCTTCACCGAGAGCGAGGCCACGGCGACGCCGAGCGGCAACAAGACGAACGTCGCCGTGATCGAGGCCGCCGTGACCGTGGGGGCATAGGCCGAGATCAGCAGGCCGATCGTGTTCATCAGCGTGCGGCTTCATTCGGATGTCGTGGGCATGAGACTCAGCGCCGGAGCTACGGTTGGCGACCGGTCAGGCCAAGTAGTTTGGCCTGAAGGGGGGCGTCGGCGGGGACGGGCACGGCGGCGGAGAATAAGCCCATGGCGCGCCACTCCTCAGCGTGGGGGCTAATCTCGTCCCACAACCCCTGCACCAACGCGGGAGGCAGGTCGCCGTCGACGCCGATGACGAGCGCGATGTCGTGCGCGCGCAGCCCACGGAACATGTTGATCTGCCACAGGTACTCGCGCGCCTTGAAGTCGCCAAACGAGCAATGCACCGTTTTATCGAGGTCGTCGAGCGCGCGGGCGGCGAGGCACGCCTTCTCCACGATGGCCGCGAAGGCGCCCTGGGGGTTCTCGCCTAGGAGGTCGCTGTCGAACCGTGTCTTGCCGGCCTCGTGCATCGTCTTGCCCGCCAACATGTCCGGGACCCACGCATCGTCGTACGCATGATAGCCCACGACGTCCCTCAGCGTCGCCGGCCTGCTCGCGTCCCGGCGCGCGAAGGACGGCGGCATCTCCATCGTCCACTGATCGTCGTGTATCTGAGCGACGACCTCGTTGAGGGTCCGGTCGGCAAGAATGAAAACGTCTTGTTCGTTCACAGCGTCCTCCTGATATCCATGAGGTTAGGTCAGCGGACTAGCGCGAACGCGGCTCCCAACGATCGCGCCCACAGCTATACTACTAGAACGCATGACCTATAGTCAAGATGGACAATTCCCGTACGTTTAAGACGGCCTCTGAGCGTGGAGAGTCCAGGATGGGCGGTGCGAACGCGCTTTGACGCAACGGTGGGCGGACCTGTATACTACCGATGTTCGAGAGCGTAGCTCAATTGGCAGAGCAAGTGACTCTTAATCACTGGGTTCAGGGTTCGATTCCCTGCGCTCTCACTCGACAGCCCTGGGCCGTTGGTCCAGGGCTTTTTTGCGCCCTCGACCGCCGGACCTTATGGACAACAGCGGCAGCGCTAGGGGGTATCTCCAGAACAGATGCCTTGAGGTATCTGGCCGCGCCGCACCCACGAGAAACGGGTGCGGCGCGATCCATTTATGTCAAACAGGTGGACGCGTTTCTTCGCCGGTCTCGATGGGGCAGCCTTCGCGGAGCCAGTATTCGATGCCGCCGATCATCTCCTTAACCAGGACGCCGAGCGCCGCCAGCTTGAGCGCGGCTTTGGCCCCGCCGTTGCAGCCCGGTCCCCAGCAGTAGGTCACGACGACCATTCCGGCGGGCAGCACGGCGATCGATCGCTCGTCGATCTCGGCGTGCGGGAGACTGAGTGCATGGGGGACATGACCCTGCGCGTAGGCCTCGCGGCTACGCGCGTCGAGGATCACGAAGCCAGTCCGGCCGTCTTGAAGGTCGCTCCACACGTCGGAGGGATCGGTTTCGCAGGCCCGTTTGGCCGCGAAGTAGTCGTGGGTGAGACCTGGCGCCGCCGCCAGCGTGGCCAGCACTTTGCCCTCGATGTGTCTTGCCGTTTGCTGTGTTATCATCGTCCTCATGTTCCTTTACTACAGTCAGAGTGATGCATCGAACGGCGCCGCGACCGCCGGACGCCCTTAGTGTAGGGCGGCAACGGCGCTTGTCCAAGCGCTGCTGTCGATGCTTCTGATCGGAGAACGCGATGGATAGACGGAGGCCGTTAGATGTGCGCCATCTCCAGACCTTCTTGGTCGTGGCGCGGACGGGCGGCGTCACGCGCGCGGCAGCGGTGCTGGATTACGCGCAGTCGAGCGTTACCGCGCAGATCCGCGCTCTAGAAGACGACCTTGGCGTGGCCTTGTTCGACCGCACCGCGCGGGGCATGACGCTCACCGCCGCCGGTACGCGTCTGCTCGAACACGCTGGCGCGCTCGTGGATCTGGCCAGCGAGGCGCGTGAGGCCGTCCGCGGGCAAGACGCTCCCCACGGCGTCCTGACGCTCGGGTCGTCGGAATCGCTCTGCGTCTACCGCCTGCCCTCCGCGCTGGCCCTCTTCCAAACGCGCTTTCCGCACGTGACGCTCGACGTGCGTACCGGTACGTGCATCGCCCTTTATGAGGGGACGCGCGACGGGTCGCTCGATCTGGCCGTGGTCATGGACGAACCGGTGCTGCCGGCCGGGCTAGCGGCTGAACCGCTCCGGCGTGAGACGGTGGTGATGCTGGCCGCGCCCACGCATCCGCTGGCTTACTGTGCAAGCGTAACACCTGCCGATCTTGCTGGCGAACCCCTTGTCGTGACGGAGTCCGGTTGCAGCTACCGTGAGGTGTTCCTGCGCACCCTTGAAGAGTGCGGCGTCTATCCGGCCTCGCTGTCTACGTTTTCGAGCGTCGAAGCCATCAAGCACTGCGTCATAGCTGGGATGGGCATAACTGTGCTGCCGCAAGCGACGGCGGCCGCCGAGATTCTGAGCGGCCGTCTCGCCGTGGTGCGCTGGGCGGGACCGGACTTCTCGCTGACGACTCAAGTGGTCATGCGTCAGAGACAGACGCTCTCCCCTGCCGCGCGCGCCATCCTACGCCTGTTGCATGAGACCGTAGGAGAATAGTTCAACCCGGCCGCGACAGCTCATAGGTAGGGCGGCTATGGCCGTGGCGTGGTCGTAGCATTGCTAGCGACGTCGATATGTCCTTCGTTCGATGCGTTCGCAACAACGGTGCGATAGGCTTGGAGCGAACTGGAGGAGGACGTGACGCTCCAATCTGCCTCCTTCGGCTTGTCAAACCACACGACGACCTGTACACGTGGCAAGCGCGTGGGTAAAGCATGTAAGAAACCGTGGGTAATCCAGGCGGCTTTGCTCCCTCCCCGCTCGCTCGAGGCCGTCTCAGCAATCATCAATGGCTTGCTTGTTAGGGATGTCATCGCTTTATACGATGGCGCGAACAGGTCCTCTAATGAACGCCATCCGAGTCCTGTTTGGCTTGTGCCAGAACCCGCTTGGCTTGTGCCAGAGTTATAACCATCTAGGCCAACCCAATCGACGTATGCGTCGCCGGGATAGAGCGACGCATACGAGGGCGACGGCGTGTCGCCGACGTAGCCCATTACGTTGGGCGACCAGACCCAACGGACGTTGGACGCTCCGACCTGGTCGAAAATGTCGTGGACATGACGCCAGGCAGCGACGTAATCGGAAGGGGAATTTCTATTGGGGGCGCCGGCCATCGTGCCCCAGGGGTACCAGTTGCCGTTCATCTCATGCGCGAAGCGCAATAGGAAGGGATGCCCCCAGGCCTTGGCTCCCTGGGCGTATCGACGGATGTAGGAGTCGAAGTCGCCGCGTACGATGTTGGAGAGCTTATAGGTGGGGTCGGTAATAGCGCCGGCCCATGGCTCCCACGTCAGCATCGGCGCCGCACCACGCGCGATGACGTTGCCCATGCACTGCTTTGGGAAGTCGTGGGCGCGTGCTCCCCAAAGCTGAAACGACAGGACGACAGCCGGCATGCGGCCCACGAGATGGGCAAATTTATCGATGGCCGCCGCGTCACAAGGAGCCTCGAAGGGGCCATCGGTGATGTAGGCGCCGATAGCGATGCCGCGGACGTGCTGGGTTCTGGATCGACCTATAAAGACTAGTGCGGCGACGGCGACGGTAAGGAAGGCTGATAGCAGCTTGCGCGAGGGATTGCAAGTAGAAAAGCGCATCACATCCTTATTTCATTGGGCTGATCGCGCATCAGCGTGGCTCATAGCATTCCGCTAGACGTTGTGGTTACGTTGCCTCTATTGTAAAGCGCAGAAACCATTTGGAAACGTTTCCTCTCGTCGTGCGCCAACCGATCACCCCTTTCGATAGCCCGTATGGACATGCGCAACGATGGACACGCTCTTGTCCGAAGCGACCGACATCCAGTCCAGTAGCTCATGCTCCTCGAACCCCTGCATGGGCGCACGACCGCTAAACACGGATGTGGGTCGGTAATAAGCCGACAGGCCACGCCAGATTCCGTCTCACCTTCCCAACTAATTTGGGGTAAGCGCATGACCATATGCTCGGACCATGTTTGCGCTCGCATTACGCCCAAACAGACCATGACAGACTTCTGGCGACCTGCTTCGTAGCTGGTGAGATATGAACCCTAGGTTAATGTTCTCAGAGATGACCGGGGTGTTTGGGTCATTGAGATCTTAGCTGAACACACGCATAGTGTTCTCGACCACCACATTTCAGCGGTAAGTCGAGCGATAAGAGCAAACCCGTCGTGAGGCGGGGACGCAAAGCCAGGGGACTCCCCGAGTTAGCCCAGCTGCCGAACCGAGGAGTCCCGCCTACAGCCGAGAGACTCCCATCTTATTACAACACCCCACATTTTCGCGCCTACGGAGGCGCACGGAGAAAGGGTTTCTCACGACTATGCGCAAAGCAACACATTCGATCACTCAGCACGACATGCGTCGCCGTTTCACCAGGTTGGCGCTGGGGACCCTCGCGTTGAGCACCCTTATGTTGGCTATGCTCAGCACGAGCCCGCACGCGCGCGCCGCCAACACGATCACGCTAGGCGCTTACATCGATGATGCCGGACTCAACGCCCCCTGCGATGCGGCGGCGATGGACGCGTACAGCAACCTTGTTGGTCGCATGCCTGCTATCATCATGTGGTACCAGACCTGGAGCGGCTATCCGGTAGGCAAAGAATACTGGGGAGACTTTCCCACACGCTGTATGGACAATGCGTTCGCGCGCGGCGCAACCGTGATGACGACGTGGGAGCCATGGGCCGGCGCTGTTACCGACCCCACCTATAAGCTCTCCAACATCGTACGCGGCGACTTCGACTCCTACATCCGTCGATACGCCCAGGGAGCCAAGGCCTGGGGGCATCCCTTCCTATTGCGCTTCGCGCATGAGATGAACGGCAACTGGTACCCCTGGGGCACGATGGCCGGCGCCCCCAATAGAAATTCCCCTTCCGATTACGTCGCTGCCTGGCGTCATGTCCACGACATTTTCGACCAGGTCGGAGCGTCCAACGTCCGTTGGGTCTGGTCGCCCAACGTAATGGGCTACGTCGGCGACACGCCGTCGCCCTCGTATGCGTCGCTCTATCCCGGCGACGCATACGTCGATTGGGTCGGCATCGACGGCTACAACGATGGTGGCAGCCGTCCGTGGCGCTCGTTCCCAGACCTATTCTCGTCCTCCTACACCGCACTTACGTCGTTGACAGGTAAGCCGCTGGTCATCGCCGAGACGGCGTCGGGCGAAAACGGCGGCGATAAGGCCGGGTGGATCGCGCAGAGTCTTCTGAACGACATACCGAGCCAGTTTCCTGCCGTACGCGCGGTTGTATGGTTCGATAAAAACAAGGAGACGGACTGGCGTGTCAATTCCTCATCGACCGCGCTAACGACCTACCGTCGTGTGGTTTCCTCTTCGCTCTACCAGGGACAGTTGCAATTGCAAGACGGCAATTCGATTCCTTCGCCATCCGCGACACCCCCCCTGACCACCAGCATACCCACTAGCACGCCCACCGACCTCCCGACGGCCACCAGCATCGCTGTCAGCACACCTACTACTACGGTTGTTGTCGCTGACCGCTCGACCCGCGTGGCTGCCAGTACACCTACCCTCATGCCGGCCTACGTGCCCACCGCTGCCCCAACCCATACCTCGACCGTCACTAGCATGGCTGCCGGCACGGCCGGCAACAGCCCGACCAGCACCCCCACCGATACGGCGACCACTATTGCGCGCTCGACCGCGACCGCCATCTCGCCCCTAGCCAGCGCCACGCGCCCACCCACGACTCAGGCCGGGCTTCCGACTTCGACTAGCACCGTATCTCCCGTCTTACGTCCTGGTCACCGCCGTTCGCCAAGACCGCACCACCCGTCAGGACGACATCTTGCCCCTAGTGAGCGCCACGCTCGCAACTATCGCCGCACGTCTGGCGGGAGCCTCGCGTCCAGCCAACGACATATCCTCAAACACGGCCAACGCAGATATGGTCTCATCACTCAAGCCCTACTGGGCGCGGCCACTCTATCTCCGAGAGAATTTGAGTACTACAACACTCGTGTGAACCACTAGCACAGCAGCCAACACCATGACGAACATCTTAACCTTCGTACCAGGGCTATTTCATTCCCGGCCTGTCGTGCTTCGTGTCGCCACGAACGACTGTTGGGCATTGACCTCCACGCTTAGGTCACGTGCTGGGGGCAGGGCTGGGACCGCGGTCGACGTCGCGTCCCGCTGCTTTCTCCGAGAATAAAACGACCCCTGACCTTCGTACGGGTAGTCCTCTTTACTGTCTCCACGACCGGCAACTCGTGTGCATCCCTAACGCCAACACTGCGTTATTAGCGCTCTAGAGGCGTGACGAGGAGTACGAACGCGACCTGTCCGAACAGTGCGACGTGGTCTACCGGCCCGCACTGCTAACCGAGAGACGCCGGGTGGCGTATGCGGGGCTGCTGGCGATCGACAGCATGACCGCGCTCGCGATCGGCAAATCGACCGTGTAGGAATGGGTTCTTGCGTCTGGATAGAGGGCGGTTGTCGTCGGCGTCGGGAATATCCCTGTTGTTCCGCCGATCGTCTGGCCGCCCAACGTTGTCCCTGTCGTGGCGCCAAGCGTCGACGCCTTGAGGACGAGCGCTGTCGCGGCGCCAAGCGGATGCGATGGAACGATGGTGACGCGGCCATGCGCTTTAAGATCCTTGTTGATCAAGAAGACCCGCGTCGTCATGCCGTCGGTGACCGTATAAGCCTCGATATTGGCAGCCGTTCCTACAACCGCTGTTGGAAGAAGACTGCGGCCAGCGGCGCGACTGAACAGGAGCATCGCGTAATACAGAGGCTGCGCCGCATTTGTATAGCTCCATCTGTGGGTGACTGGAGCGTAATCCGCGCTGCTAGTAATCGGATCATACGCATCGAGGCCTTGTCCACTGTGGAAGTTGACGTGCTCCACACCTGTTTCGGCGAGCCGGAAAAGAGCGTCGAGTCCCCACAACGCGGAGGCGAAAGAGTTGCTTATGCCGTCTTGACCACCGCAAGCGACCGTGTTCAGTTCGTCGAGCTGCAACCTCTGATGTGCAGCGCGCGTCATGGCTACAAAGCTCGCGATGCGATATATCATGCTGTCCATCGTGGGCTGCCCTAACAAGTTGGAAATGGTCGCCCGCGCGGCTGCATGTCTCGTGCAGATGTTGAGTGGATAATAATGAACGGTGACGGCCTCTAGTCGATGCGGAGCCACCTCCATAGCGAAAGAGCCCAGTTGGCGCTCGAATGAATAAACAACCGAGGGACCCATAAGTGGGAGCACGCGCGTTGTCGGATCGCGACCGAGGGCGACGCTATAGCTGTTAAACTCGCGGAGATATTGAGGGAACGAGTACGAAGAGGATCGAGTATAGACGATTGGCCCGGCGTGTACAGGGCTGACATAAGGACGCGTCGGATACAGGTCCGGCTCGTTGCCGATCTCAAGGCCCAGTAGGGTACGTGATGGCGCCGCCGCCACAACACCTTCATGAGCATAGGCGACGGCGGAACGCGCGTCGTTGCGGGCCAGATTAACGCCGATGATAACACGCCAATGCACCGCTTGCGCTGCTTGAAAAACGGTGCTCAACGTGTTGTGATCGACGGCAAACGCGCAATTGGGAGGCAGCAGGATATGAGAGGGGTTCCAGCACGCACTATCGGTGCTAGTGCCGCCTATACGTAGTGTTCCAGGCCCTAGATTGCGCAACAGCTGACGAAACACTTTGTTGGGCGCGTTGGGCGACGCGCCAAGATAGGGTTGAATACCTTGATATTCGGCTGCTAAACCATCAAAGTCGTCCGGTATCACCCTGCCGCGACCTGACAGATCAACCTGTACGGTCGCAAGCAGCACATTAGGAGAAATCGGAGCGGTCAGGCGTACACCGCTGTTGCCAGCTAGGACAAACGCCAGCAATAAGACGCATAATCCGGCTGTCTGATGCACTTTCCCTTTGTCCACTTCTGTTCTCCCTCGCCGTACAACGTGCATTACTCGTGGGTCATGCTGCAAATAGATGGACACGTGCGACCGGCTAAACGAGTGCAACAGCAGTCCTGGCACTATCCACTTAAATGGGGCGTGACCCACTAGGAGACCGACACACCGGTTTCTATACGTTCACTACGGTATGCGGCTCGATAAACAACACGCACCATAAACGCCGCCTCGACCGACACGACGATGACCCAGCCGACGCTTAACCCAGTCAGAGCGCCGATGTGAGCGCCTAGGCCCGCGCCGATTAGCTCGAGCCCCCCTCCTACCGCGATGATCGTGGCCGCCTGTCCGAGGCGGCCGCTGACGCGGCATACTGCGACGTAGTGTGTCCTGATAATCAGGGGGAAGACACCTAGCTCCAGAATGCGCAGGCTTGGCGCGCCGTACTGGACGTAGGCAGGGTTGCCGTGGCCTAAGATCATCATGATGGCGTTTGCGCCGACCAGCATGATGCCCGCCGCCGCGACCCCACCAACCAACGCAAGCCGTAACGTCAGCTGCATCCTCTTAGCGAACAGGACAGGGTCCGTCGCCCCCACCGCATAGAGGACAGTGGCGAGAGAGGTGAGCCCAAGGAACGCAAATGAGGCGATCATCCAGGAATAGTAGAAATACCCGGTCATGGCGACGGAAAGCACCGCCGTCACGACGAGCGGGAAGGCCGTGTTCGGCACTTGCTGCACCAGGTTGAGGGCGTGATGCCCGAGGGCCGAGCGCCCAAGTCCACGCAACAAGGTCCAGCGCGGTCGGTAGGAGTGTGGCCACTGTTTCCTTGCAACCACAAGTAACGCCAAACCCAGCAGCGACGCGATGTTGCCGAAGGCCCAGGCGCCGTAGATCGCTAGTCCCCCCGCGCCGCGGAAGACGATGCCTGCCACCATGACTGCGAGGAGCTTGGCAACGGCCAGCACGGTGTTGCGTCCAAACTGGAGATCGCCGCGTAGTAAGCCGATGAGAGCTTGATCGAGAACGAACGTGCTCGCCGTGAGAGCGACGCCCAGCGCGAAAATCACGACCGCGACAGCGCTCTCCGCCAACGGTTGCAGCCCTGACAGGACGTGGGGCGCGAGGACCGCGAAAAGAGCGCCCAGGGCGCCGCCCGTTATTGTCGTGGTAATAAGGGCGACCGCGACGAGCGATGCCTCCTGCCCGCGATGACGCGGGAACTCTCCAATCAGCAGGGTGCCCAGACCCAGCATACTCACCTGGCCCAGGAGCATCATGGCCGCGACCGAGGCGCCCGCGAGACCGATGGCGTTGATCGAGAAGTAGACCGGGGCGACGCCCCAGAAAACGAGCCCCAGCAACGAGGTAACAGCCGTTGTGCCCAGGAGCGAACTCGTGTTGGTCAAGATGGCGCGATTGGCGCCAAGAGAGCGGCGCAGGACGGTGATTGACGTCATTGCGCCAGGCCGATAGCCACGTTATCTTTGGCGACGAGGTCGTGATACAATCGCTCAAAATGCGGCATCACGACATCCGTGGTGAACAAGGCCGCCCGCGTTTGCGCTGCCCGACCAAGGCGCTCCCGCAGGGGCGCGTCGTCGATGAGTTGCTGCATCGCGCGCGTCAGCGCCACGACATCTCCACGGGGCGTCAGCAAGCCGGTCGCTCCGTCCACGATCATGTCGGTCATGCCGCTCGGCGCCGTCCCGATCATCGTCTTTCCCTTGCTCATCCCCTCATGCACAACGTTGCCGAACGGTTCGGGAAGAATTGACGGGGCGACGCCGAAGAGCGCCCGCTCCCATGTGGCCATGACGGTGGCGTGCGAGGCGCCAGGCACAACTATCACGCCTGGGGGAAATCGTTGCGGTGTATCGACGGTCGGCTGCCCTAACAGAACCAGCGGCGGAGGCGAACTCAGGCGCTGGTAGGCGGCCAGCAGCGGCTCGATCCCTTTGACCAGGCGCAGAGCGCCGACGAAAAGGATGAACGGTTCCGCCGGCAAGTGCGCCAGCAGCTTCTCGTCTGGTTCACCGTCGGCGACATCGCTACGGAAACTGGAGATGACGCGCTCAAGGAGCGGTCGCTCGAAGGTGTGGCCGCTCAGCAGGTGCCGTCTCGTGACGTCACGCACGTAGCTACTACAGTAATGCAAGCCCCACACCTTGCGCCTGAGCAATTCCGCACCGCCGTACACGCCACCGACTGAGGCCATGGTCTTGAAGGGACTGTGGTAATAGTGTTGTGCACAGGCAAGGCATTTACCCACGACGGGGCCGCTGCAGGCATGTTCTCCATCCGACTGCTGTTGCATCAGGGTGCGGATTGCGCACACGTTTCCGTAGTCGCGTATCGAGACGAGCAGTGGTGTGCCGCTGCGTGGCAGCGCCGCGGCGCACGAGTAGGTGAGCCAGCCGTAGGAATGGACGAGGTCCGGCCGTGCCTGACGGATGAGGCGGCGGAATGCCAGAACAGTTGTCGGGTCGGGGAGCGGTGGGTGGTGCCGCCGGTACGGGTCCGACGAGAAATGGGAGGAGAGTCCGTCGATGCGATGGACGTGCACGCCATCGTCATCGTCCCTCTCCGGCAGCCCCGGTTGCCCAACCGTCGCCACGTCCACTGTGTAGCCGCGCCGAACGAGCTCCTTGCTCAAGAGCTGTGTATCCCGCGTTGCCCCGCCTATCAGAGGTGGATACGAATCGCTGACCATCAAAATGCGTAGCGGCATGTTAGTGAATCCTCTTTAGGAACGTATTATCGTCTGCTGTCGCCATCGGAGTCGTCGTAAAGGCGCCTAGACGACGGGTCCGACGAACTCTCATCGCCGCATAAAGACCTGATGGTACACGCGTCGCGCGTTCGGCGGGTAATAAAGAAGCGCCATCACGCGCTCGCTCTCGGCTGGCGAACGTTTGGGCGGCAAGCGTACCGTCTGCTGCCAGGTCCCCCCTGGCGGGAGGATTATCGTCCGCCAGGTATGAAATGGACGTCCTCTCACTCTCAGTTGTAACCGATAGTCCATCATAAACGACTGCTTGTTGCGTATGCCGAGGCGGATCACGTCGCGTTGGCCCGCCTGGACCGGCAGTACCCAGAGTTGCGTGAATCCATTCCCGCGCACCCGGTCCGCGCCGACGCCGGCCACCCACACTGACCCGACTAGCAGCAGTGCTCCAAGTCCAAGCAGCAAGCCCTGTCTTGGCGTCAGCGGCAGTTTCGCGGACGATCGACCATGGGAGAAGAGGCTCTGTAAACCTTTCCTGTCGCGCCGCGCCGCTGTCGCGCCAGCGGTCAGAGTCACGCTGGTGAGCAAGGCGAACCACGATCCCAACTGAAGGCCCCATGGCGTAAGATTTAGGGCGAGGCCACCAAGAATGACGATGACGAGGCTCGTCCCCAAACTAAGGAGGAGACGTGCGGGGAGGTCGAGCGCGCCACGCCGGAACAGGGCCATGGTAACGGCATAGCCCGGCAGGACCAGCACGAGCAACACAGCTAAGCCCATGCGCACCGCGGGTATGATTGCCGCAACGATGAGTACCATGACAAGCGCTGCTATGGCGGTGTGCGGCTGCGCATCAAGGCGTCTACGTAAGAGATGCAGTACGTTCATTTGCTGCCTTGCGCCGCACGCCGACGCTGCTGGCGCCGCGACAAGTCGACCATGTCATGGGCGGTCCGAGCACGGGTCGCCGGTCCCGCCAGTTTGACTACAACCGCTAATCCCTCCCACGTCGTATATCTGAATGTGACCGCTATCATAGATTCGGCTCACGTCGTTTATATGATCGAACTTTGTGAACAAGCGCAAGCTGAGGGGGGTTTTGTGCACGTAAGCGCTCCGTTCGTTCCCTGAGTAGTAAATACCGATGATCGGCAACGCACGGGTGAGTCGCCGATCAACGACCAGATAGCGGATCTTGTCGTAGGCGAGGATCTTGCGGTCCGCTGGGCCGAAGCCCAGAGACAAGAAGACATTGGACACATCCGCCGCACTAGCGGCGCCCTCCTGTGTGCTCTGGTCGCCGTACGAGCCCATCAACTGTCTATTGATTCGATCGGCCAGCACGCGGTTGCCAGGTCCAAGGGACGCGCGCGCCCACATCGCGGCGTCGATTCCCTCCGGTTCAATCGAACGAGTGTCGGCGGCGACGAGATAGGGGCCCGGCAAGCGTGCCGTTGGCCCCCAACCGATGACGACGCCGCCAACAAAGATAACCGTCGCCCACACGGAAAAAGCGATCCGCCGGCCCTCTAGTACGGGTCCGCGAAGCCACAAAGCCGCGACCCCAACCGCTAGTACCAGTGCGAGGCCCACGAACAAAAACTCGGACGAGCGGCTCGATGTCTCCGTGCCGGCGCGGGTCAAGCGAAGCGCTAGGGTGGCGGGATAGGCTAGGGTGACCACGACCAGGACAAGGGCAAGCGCCTGATAGCGGTACCGCTTCCATATCCGCCAAAGCCCGAACGGCAACTCCAGCAGGATGAAGAGGACCGACGCGTAGCTGACTGCCTGCGCCCACGGAGCCTCCGCCTGTCCCGCGTAGGATTGGTTGAGTTTGCGAACCGGCGCGTGTCCGCTCACGAGCTGCCAAAATCCGTTGACGGCGTTGACCAGCGGCACGGACAAATAACTTACCACGCCGCTGGCGACGCTCGTCGTCCACCCTAAGATGAATACGAGCGTGACGAGGCCACCGACCGCTGGCCCCAGCCACGCTCGGCTGCGCGGCCGTGTACAGAGGGAAAGGCACGCCCAAAGAACGAAGAGTGTGGCTAACGCGTATGACGTGAGGTGGTGCGCGACGACGACCGCGCTCAGAGTGGTCACGGCTAGCGTCCCCCAGGCTAGCCGGACGCGCCCTGAGGCGTGCCCGTACCGCAGGACGCTATACACGGCGAGGACGGCCAGCGGCAAAGCAAGCGACTCGTACGCAAACTGTTGGTCGAAGGAGATCGTGCTGGGATTCCCGACGTACAGCGCTGTCGCCATGCCAGCGACGCGCGCCGACCCGCCGACCCGTTCGTAGAGTAGGTAGAGGGCCAGGAGCAATAGGAGTCGCGCGGCGCCGACGACGATGAGGCCGCTGCTGAAGATTGACAGGCCGCTCGTGGCGGCGAGTGCGCTAGTGACAATGCCGAGGGCAGGGTAGTCGGGGTTGACCCTTTCGATAGGGTTGGCGTGAAATAAGTGTTGACTCTGCAGCACATCCGCCGTGGTGCGCCAGTTCGCAAGCTCGTCATAAGACGAAAAGCTGAGCGGATCGCGCACTACCTTGAGGCCATACAACGCGATCGTGAGCAGAGTAACGAGGCCAATGCGTTCCCACCGCTTCGCGGTGGCCGACGCGAGACGCAAGGCGATGGGCGCGAACAGCAGAACGATCGAGGCCCACATGACTGGCTCGGCCCATGACGCACTGTCGCGCGCTCCCGTGTCCGCGAACGCTGCGAGAAGTAGGCTGAAGCCACTCGTGACGCTGAGCGCTGGCAACCAGCCCCAATCGGTCGGTTTCGCCGCCCCCGTTCTAAGGCCCCCGACGTGGGCCGTCTCTACAGCCGCCTGCCTGACCTCCGAGTTGGTCACTCACCCCGTCCCTTTGTGGGACGCCGTAGCCCGCGGCCACGGCGTAGGAAGGCCAGATCCACGTTCCACCACCACCAGCTACGCAGGTAAGCAATAGGGCCATACAACAGGCCCTGACGATCAAGCTGCGTCAACTCCCGCGGGTACCCCAATGACTTGTTTGCGTTGAGCGGCGACCTGGCGCTCAGGATGAAACGCAGACCAGAAGGCGCCGTCTTGACGAAGCTCACGATCAGGCGCGGCTTAGCAAGTAGCGATTTGGTCTGGAATGCGGTCGTACCGGCCGCGAAATTGTATATTTGCTTGCGCAGCCCGGCGTAGTCGCGGCGGTGCGCATGGTGGACGATCGCTGCTGGCTCGTAGACGAGTTGATAGCCATTGATGACGACGCGGAAGAAGGCATCGATGTCGACGCCGCCCAGGGCAGGCGTGTTATTCCCGAGCTTTGGGTCGAAGTTGCCAAGTTTATGCAGGATCGCCCTTTTAAAAGCCATGTTGTTGCCCGACCCGAACATCCCAGCGTTAAACGGGAAAAGCGCGTCGCTCGGACGGCGCCGGTGCAGGTCGTAGATACGGCGGTCGAAGCCTTTGCTGAATCCGCCGTATTGCTCAAACCAGACCTGGGCCTGCGTCTCCATTTCCATCGGAACAATCAGCCCCGTGACGCACCCCACGTTGTCGTCGACGGTAAACGCCTTGGCTATCTCCGCCAGCCAGTACGCGTCCACGGCCACGTCGTCGTCGGTGAACGCCACGATGTCTCCGCGAGCGATTGTCAGTCCACGATTGCGCGCGGCCGAACTTCCAGGACGATCCTCGCGGATATAGCGGACCCGTGAAGACGACGCATAGGCGTCGTGGACCAAGTCAGCTGTGGCAGATGTCTCGGGCACGCTGTCGACGACGATGATCTCAAAGTCCGGGTAGTGGGAGGCGAGGAGTGAATCGAGACAAGCGGCTAGGCGCTTAGCACGATTAGACGTGGGGATGATGACGCTGACAAATGGAGCAGCCATCAAGAAACGTTCCCTCTCCTGTATGCAGGGCGGTATGCCCATGCTCTCGACACCGGCGCCTGCAGCCACGAGACGCGCCGCCTCGGGCACGCCGTCCGCGGCCAAATGTGTCGCGATGCGCGGCCCAAGCACATCCCAAATGTGACGGGCATAGTCTGCTGAACTCAGGCCGTTCGGACCCAACGGAAGGGACAGCAGGCCGAGGGGCTGCGTATGTAGGCGCACTAGACACAGGGCTTGCCGATACAACTGGTTCGTCCGCGCATCATACGCTGGCACAGCGGGGAGGGGGTGACGCAACTCTACCTCCAGCATCCGAATTGGCTCGAAAGCAGGCGCGGCTGCGGGAACGGATGCACTGTCTACAGCACCTGACGTAGTGACGATCATAACTTTGCCCTTGCCTTGGACTTATCGCCCGACGTCTGCGTTCCAACCAATACGCCCACGCGTCGTAGCCAAGAAGGGTAGGCGGCCTGGCCGACAGAACGTGGAACAATGGTCTCCCTGTCGCGGACGAAGCGCCCAAGGCTTCGACCCAAGATGTAACCCAACGCGGTCATCGCGAACCCTGCCACGATAGCGGTCGAGCGTGCGACGCCGGTCACGTCGCGACGGAGCACGGCGTCGGCGATCCCTCGCGCCACCCCTTGCGGCAAAACGTGGAGCGTGTATTCCCGCTCCAGGGACAAGCCGTCCTGCCGACCCAGAGAATCTACGATCATCGCTGCGCCGAGCCCCTCGTCGTAGCACTGCGACAAAAAGTAGCGCCCGCGCCCGCGCTGGGCTGGGACGAGGTGAGATACCTTTGCACGCGGCTCATGCAGCCAGACGCGCTGCGGCCATCGTTGCAGCCCGCGAATACAAAACTCGGCTTCCTCGTCGCCAGCGCGAGGATGGAGCCGCAGGAGGCTTGCTCGCCCCTCGACTTTCACGTTGCCGAACCCCGCGCGGAAACCACCTAGAGCTTGATACACATCACGACGGACGGACATGTTAGCGGCAATAAGATTGCGAATAGGGGTCGTTTCCTCGGGCATGCCGCGGTACGTGCATCCGACGGTCCAATTAAACTCGTCCGGGAACCAGCGGGGACGTCCATGGACCCACGACGGCTCGATCAATCCGTCAACGCCGAGCACACGCGGGTCCGCATAATGGGCCAGCAATTGCGCGAGCCAATCCGGCGCCGCCTTTGCGTCGTCGTCGATGAAGACGACGATCGAACCGCGCGCCACCTCGACACCCGCGTTGCGCGCCCCGGAGGCGCCGGGCAGTTGCACGTTGTCCACGGCGACGACGCCCAGCGCTTCCTTACGCACGCGCCCGAGCATAGCGGGGTTGTGGTCTATGACCACGATGATCTCCCGCGGGGGCGTCGTTTGACGTTGAACGGACCTCACGCACGCGAGGAGGCCATCCCAACGCGCCTCAGTATACGCGCAGATGACGACTGAGGCGTCAAACGTGGCTGACGTCATGTAAACCCTTGCTCTCTCAATTGCGCGTGAACGCTGCGTAGATAGACCTCGTCACAACTATAACCATAGTAAGCGCCGCGCTGCTTCCACGCAATCGATGCTGTATCTTGGCATCGTGGGCCATCCAACGGCGCCGTTTGCACTACATATGGCTTATGCGCTTAGCCCAGTCGCAGTCGTAGGATGGTCAGCAGGATGCGGGAGCCATTACGGACACGCTTGAAACTCGTGCTGCCGGCAGCGCGTCGGTCACGCGTGACCGGCACGTCCACGAGGCGGAAGCCCTGCTTGATCGCTTTGATCAGCATCTCGGTCTCGATCTCGTACTCGCTGGCCGCGAAGTCGATGCCGCGCAGCTTGTCGAGCCGCCAGGCGCGGAAGCCGGACTGCGAGTCGGTGATCTTGGCTCCGAAGAGGAGGTTGATGAACCAGCTCATAAAGAGATTGCCATAGTAGTTGGGGCGGCTGATCGCGCCCTCCTTAAGTCGTCCGATGAATTTGGAGCCGTTCGCCATATCGGCGACCCCCTGCTCGACCGGCGCGAGCAAAAGAGGGATTTCCTCCGGCGGGTCCTGCCCATCGCCGTCGATGAAGACGATAATGTCGCCTGTTGCTTCCGCGATGCCGCGCACGATGGCGCGGCCTTTGCCCTGATTCGGCTCCTGACGGACAACGCGCGCGCCAGCGGCGGCGGCGCGCGCGGATGTGTCGTCCGCGGAGCCGTCGTCGACGACCAGCACCTCGTCGCCCGCTTTCAAAACGGCCTTGCATCCCGCCACGACAGGGCCGATATTCGGCCCCTCGTTGTAGGCGGCAATCATAACGCAGACTTTCATGCGCGTACGAGCCTCGCTCTGGGATGGCTTGCGCCTCGCGGAAAAGAGGTTATGCAATGGCGTCAGGTCGAGGTTCACGTAGGTACCACTCCATAGCTTGGGCAGCGAAAATAGAGGTAATCGCGTTAACGTCTCTACTTCCAGCCGCGTAGTAGAGCCCACCCTGTGGGGAGCGGATGCTAGCCAGGAAGGCCAGGCCCCGCTCGATCTGCAGTCGGTAGCCCTCACGGTCGACGGCGAGCCAGATGCGCACCGCCTGGGCGCTAGCGTCGCCGACCTTGAGGCGCTGGCGCCCGGACACACCCGCCCAGGCGGCGTTCCAGTTCCACTGGCCGCCATCCTCGTCTTGCCACTCACTCAGCTTGTCGGCGCCGGCGCGCAGCAAGGGCGTCGTGTCGCGGTAGCCCCGTGAGCGCAGGTGCAGCAGTCCCTCCAGGGCGTAGCAGTGCGGGTGCGTGTAGACGGCCTTGTCCCGTGGGTACACGTGGAAGGAGCCCTCGTCGTAGCTCGTATCGATAACCTCGTCTGCGATCTCCATCGCCAGGGTGCGATAGCGCTCCTCGCCCGTCTCGCGCGCGAGATCGTCGAGCGCAATGACCTCCTTGAGCATGCTGGCTCCGAACGTGGCTGACCACGAGGGGGCGACATCCGGGCTGCTCCCGTCCGGGTTTAAGATAGTGAGGCGTCGCCCCGCCATATCGATGATAAAAGAAGCCATCCGCCCGAGGAGGTCGGCGTCGATCCCCCCCCCCAAATACCTCTTGTAGGCGCACAGCCCCGTCACACCCATACACGTGTCGAAGGGGTACAGGTGACCGCGTAGGCCGAGCGCTCCGTGCGGCGTCGCAATCTCTTGCATCGCTATGGCGACCTTGCCGACGCACGCGGCCATCTGCGCATCGTCGCGCACCGCGGCAAGCTGCGAGACGAGCGTGAGGTAGAGTCCCATCCCCTCAGGATAGACGTAACCGGCGTGCTCCGGATTGACCCACGAGAAAAGGTGACCGGAGTCGGTCACGATGGGCGATAAGGTGAGGAACCGGAGGATGTCAGTCTGAAGACCGACAACGTTCGCGGACAGGGTGGAAACCATGCAGAAACTATTCCTTCTTTTGCGTCTACAGGGGATTGACGATCATACATTATATTACGGCACAGGAACGCTGTCTCTTTACCTGCCTGCCGCGCGCTCTTTGCTAAACCTGCTCGTAGCTGCTAGCTAGGACGGCCTCCAGCGCGTTGCTATTCAATCCGGGCCACATCGGCATCACGCCGATAGTGGGATCAAGGGCAGCCACGATCCGTTGCGCCGCCCACCCGTCGCCATACGGGTTTGCCGCGTGCGCCATTTGCGCATACGCGTGCGGGTTATCCAGGAGGCGCGTGGTTTCGTTAACAATGGTCAAGTAGTTTGCCCCTACCAATCTGCTTGTTCCGGCCTCGATCCCCTCGGGACGCTCGGTCGTGTTGCGCATGACGAGCACCGGCTTACCCAGGCTCGGAGCTTCTTCTTGCAGACCTCCCGAGTCGGTGAGCACGATGTAGCTACGCTTAAGCAGATAAACCAGAGGTGCGTAGTCCAGCGGGGGAAGGAGCGTTACTCCAGGTACGCCGTCCAGCATGTCATGCACTGACTCGTACACGTGTGGGTTCGGATGCACCGAGTAGACGATGTGCGCGTCGTCGCGATAGCGCTCGGCGAGGTCACGCAGTGCGGCGCAAATAGCCTCGAGAGGACGGCCAAAGTTCTCGCGCCGGTGCGCCGTGACGAGAAGGATGCGCTTGTCCCACGGAATGCCGGCTAGCGGTCCCGACTCGCTATCGTACGGCGCCGCGCAGGCCATATGTAGGGCGTCAATAACCGTGTTGCCCGACAAGACGATATTTTCTTGCTGCACGTTCTCACGCAGCAGGTTCGCGCGCGCCCTCTCGGTCGGAGCGAAATGCAGGTTGGCTACCGAGGTAGTGATAAGGCGATTGATTTCCTCGGGAAAGGGTTGAGCCTTGTCATACGTGCGCAGTCCGGCCTCGACGTGCGCCACATTGACGCCCGCATAGGCGGCGGCTATGGAGGCTGCCGCGGCTGTCGTTGTATCGCCTTGGACGAGGACCCAGTCGGGGCGCTCGGCGGCTAGAATCGGCTCAAGCTTCGAGAGAACGAGCGCCGCCACTCCAGTTAGTGATTGGCCTTTCCGCATCAAATTGAGATCATGGTCGGGCACGATCGCAAATAGATCGAGCACTTGGTCGAGCATATCTCTATGTTGGCCCGTGACGCACACCCGACTTGTGATGCCGGGCGCGTGACGCTCCAATTCTTTGACGACTGGGGCCATCTTGATCGCTTCCGGACGCGTCCCAATAACAGATAAAACATGTAGCATCTAATCACTCCCCCTTGCTAAACGGTGGACGTACGTGTGGGACGCATGCAGAGGATGGAAAAACAACGCAGCATTATGATGCGTTGCCACAAGATTGGAGGACATTGGACACGGGAAGCACACGGTATTATTGGCGTATGCTCAGGCGCTCCTAAGCCGGCGACAGCAGTGCCCGAGGACTATAGGGCACGAGCGCGGCAGAGGACTGCCTCGTGGAAATAAATCGTTGTGACAACGGATCTTGACCGCTAAGTAGTGCGGATAGTTGGTCTCCCAGGGCTGCAAATTGGCATAAAAAAACCGGCCTACGGCTTCATAAAGCCATGGTCGGTTTCACCGCTTGCTCGCCCCAGCCAAGGTGACCAAATTGCATCGAGCTTCAGACGAGGGTTTAGGCGTCCATCCCCTCTCACCAGCTCGTGCACGGCTGAGAATCGTCGCAGTACCACGGATGTATGGCATATGGGAGCCACACATTACGATGATAGCAGCTAGGCCAACTATACGTCAATAGATACGGAAACGGGAGGATAGGGATAGTTTATGGTTCCCGGCGTGCGGCGGCGGCTTGCTATAATCGGACCTGACGCCAGGGCGACGAGAAGCGCGTCGTCGGCACACTAACGGTTGGGAAACTGGACCGGCAGCGTCTGGCGACGGGAGAGAACTAAGCTGGCGGCGATGATGAACAGGCTCAGAACAGCGGACTGATGGAAGGAGAGGGCGTGGCGGAACGTTTGGACGTAGCGGTGACGGCGACCGCACTGCCGCTCGACCTCTTCGCCCACGGCAAGGTGCGCGACACCTATCGCTACGGCGACAACCTGCTGATGGTCGCCACCGACCGCATCTCGACCTTCGATGTGGTCATGCCCTCGGGCATTCCGCGCAAAGGTGAGGCGCTGACCGCGCTCGCGCGCTACTGGTTCGCCCAGACGACGCACATCGCCCCCAACCATCTGTTGCCCGACCCCGCCTATGGCGACGACCTGCTCTCTCTCCTGCCCGATCTGCCGCGCCGCGCGCTGTACGTGCGCCGCGCCACGCGTATCGACGTGGAGTGCGTCGCGCGCGGCTACCTCGCTGGATCCGGCTGGATCGAATATAAAGAGCATGGCACGCTGGCCGGCGAATCGTTGCCCGCCGGTCTGGAAGAAAGCGCGCGGCTGCCGCGCCCCGTCTTCACTCCAGCGATCAAGAACGACGACGGCCACGACGAGAACATCTCGCGCGCGCGCCTGGCCACGATCGTAGGCCCCGCGGTCGCGGTCACTCTCGAAAAGTTGACGCTCGACCTCTACATGTTTGCCGCCGCACGGGTGCTCGATCGCGGCGTGATCGTAGCCGATACGAAGTTCGAGTTCGGCTACGTCGACGGCGTCCTCACGCTCATCGACGAGATGCTGACGCCCGATTCGTCGCGCTTCTGGCCTGCCGCGACGTACCGTCCCGGCGGACCGCAGACGAGCCTGGACAAGCAGCCGGTGCGCGATTGGGCCGTGGCGTCGGGCTGGAACAAGCAGCCGCCCGCGCCCCCGTTGCCGCCCGAGGTAGCCGCCGACGTGACGCGGCGCTATCTCGAAGCGGTCGAGCGCCTGACCGGCGTCCCACTCGACGGGACCACGTAACTATAGATGTCGTTAAGCGCGCCCTCCAGGGTACGCGATAAAGGGGCTCACGGCACGGTGAGCGGGGAGAGAAAAGCGTATGCAGTGGTTGGCTAGAGTCGTCGTATTGCCCAAGGACGAGGTGCTCGATCCGCAGGGCGAGGCCATCCTCGGCGCGCTGCGCCACCTCGAGGTCCAGGGCATCGCCGCCGTGCGCAGCGGCAAGGTGTTCGAGTTGCACTTCGCCGACTACTCACGCGAAGAAGCGGAGCGCATCGCCGACGACGCCGCGCGCCGCCTGCTGAGCAACCCCGTGGTGGAGACGTACCGCTTGGAGATGGTCGAGGAGCCACGATGAGCCTGCCCACGACATCTTCCACGACCTTTGGCGTGGTCACTTTCCCCGGCAGCAACTGCGATGCCGACACGCTCTACGCTCTCCAGACAGTACTCGGGGCCAACGCCGTCGCGCTCTGGCACGGCGACGATACGGTGCGGGACGTCGGTTGCGTGGTCGTGCCGGGCGGCTTTGCCTACGGAGACTACCTCCGTGCAGGAGCCATCGCGCGCTTCTCCCCTGTGATGGCGGCGACCGCGCGCCATGCCGCCGCTGGCGGCCTCGTGTTGGGCATCTGCAACGGCTTTCAGGTGCTCGTCGAGGCGGGGCTGCTGCCCGGCGCGCTGCTGCGCAACGATGTGCTGGAGTTCCGTTCGCGCTGGGTGGGCCTGCGTGTGGAGAACGTACACACGCCGTTCACTCGACTTTACGGGCAAGGCGAGATCATCCGTATGCCTATCGCCCATGGCGAGGGACGCTACTACGCCGACGAGACCACGCTGGCGGCGCTCGAGGCCAGGGGGCAGATCGTGTTCCGCTACGCGCCCGATCCCCTCGCCGATCCGACCGAGCCGGTCAACCCCAACGGGTCGTCCCACGACATCGCCGGCATCGCCAACGAGCGCGGCAATGTGCTCGGCCTCATGCCGCACCCCGAGCGCTGCTGCGAGGCTCTCGTTGGTGGGGACGACGGCCTGCGCCTCTTCCGCTCCGCGCTCAACGCGGTGGCCGGCGCGGGGGCGGCGTCATGACGACTGCACCCGAGGTCACGGACGCGCAGTTGCGCGAGGTCGCCTTGACACGCGACGAGTATAGCCAGATCGTGTCCGGTCTTGGCCGCGCGCCGAACGCGGTCGAGCTGGGCATGTTCGGCGCGATGTGGTCGGAGCACTGCGGCTACAAGAACTCACGCCCGCTCCTACGGCGCTTCCCCACCAGCGGGCCGCGCGTGCTGCAAGGTCCGGGTGAGAACGCTGGCGCCGTGGACATCGGCGACGGTCAGGCCCTGGTGCTCAAGATCGAGAGCCACAACCATCCCAGCGCGGTCGAGCCGTACCAGGGGGCGGCCACGGGCGTGGGCGGCATCATCCGCGACATCTTCGCCATGGGCGCGCGCCCGTTCGCGTTGCTCGACTCGCTGCACTTCGGTTCGCCTGCGGAGCCGCGCACGCGCTACCTCGTCTCAGGCGTCGCGGGCGGCATCGCGGGCTACGGCAACTGCATCGGCCTACCTACCGTGGGCGGCGAGACGTTCTTCCACCCTGCCTACGACGGCGCCCCCCTCGTCAACGCCATGTGCGTCGGCCTGATCGAGGCCAAAGACCTGACGAGGGCGGCGGCGGGTGAACCGGGAAACCTGGTCGTGCTTGTGGGGCAGGCCACGGGGCGCGACGGCGTCCACGGCGCTACCTTCGCCTCGGTCGAGCTGACGGCTGAGTCGGAGGAGCGGCGCTCCGCCGTACAGGTGGGCGACCCCTTTATCGAGAAGCTGCTGATGGAAGCCTGCATCACGCTCTGTCAAGAGCGCCTCATCGTGGGCCTGCAAGACCTCGGCGCGGCTGGCTTGACCTCGTCGTCGGTCGAGATCGCCGCGCACGGGGGACGCGGCATCGAGATCGATCTGGCCAAGGCGCCGCGCCGCGCCCCCCACATGACGCCCTATGAGATGATGCTGAGCGAGAGCCAGGAGCGTATGCTCGTGGTCGTGGATGCGGCATACCTCGAGCCCGTGATGGCCGTGTTCGCGCACTGGGAACTGCCCGCCGTGGTCATCGGCGCGGTGACGGGCGACGGCGTCGTACGCGTGCGCGACGGCGACGAGGTCGTGTGTGAGGTACCGGCCACGCTCTTTACCGACGCCTGCCCCGTCTACACGCGCGAGGGACGCGAAGATCCACGCACCACTGCCGCGCGGGCCTACGATCTCTCCACCCTGCCGCCTCTCGACACCGCTAAGGCCGGAGAAGTGCTGCTCGATCTGTTGCGCGACCCCAACCTCGCCTCGACGCGCTCGATCTGGCGGCGCTACGACCACTCGATCGGGGCCAACACCGTCGTCGGCCCCGGCCACGACGCGGCGTTGCTGCGCATTAAGGATACTGCCAAGGCCATCGCGCTCACGACGGACTGCAACGCGCGCCTCTGTCTGCTCGACCCTTACGTAGGCGGGGCCACGGCCGTGGTGGAGGCGGCGACCAACATCGCGGTCACGGGCGCGCGACCGCTCTGCGTGACCGACTGCCTCAACTTCGGCAACCCCGAGAAGCCCGCGGTGTATTATCAGATGGAGCGCGCGGTGCAGGGCATGGCCGACGCCTGCGGAGCGCTGGAGACCCCAGTGATCAGCGGCAACGTCTCTCTCTATAACGAGAGCGGCGGCGGCCCCGTACTGCCGACGCCCGTCGTCGGCATGGCTGGCCTGCTCGACGATGTAAGCCACAGGCTCAATGCTGCTTTCACGCGCGATGGCGACGCCATCTTCTTGCTGGGATCCGCCAGCGTCTCGCTGGGCGGGTCAGCTTTCCTGTCCCGCCGGCATGGCCTCGACGCCGGCGCACCCACGCCGCCCGACCTCGGCCTGTCCGCGCGTCTGGTGCGTCTGCTGCCGGACCTCGCGGAGCAGGGTCTACTCGACGCGGCGCACGACTGCGCGCAGGGCGGACTAGCCGTCGCTCTGGCCAAGATGTGCCTCTGGGGCGGGCGGGGCGCCGCCGTGAGCGCGCGAGGCGACGAGACGCACCTGGATGCCACACTCTTTGGAGAAGGTCCGGCGCGCGTAGTCGTCGCCTGCCGCCCGGAGCATGCCGAGGCTGTAGTGCGCGCTGGTCATGAGGCCAACGTCCTTTGCACGCCGCTGGGGATCGTGGGCGGAGATCGCCTGCGCCTCGACGGAGCCGTGATCGACCTCGCCATCGCGGACTTGCGCGCGGCCTACGACAGCGGACTGCCCGCGGCGTTGGCACAAGAGTGAGCAGCGTACTAGCCCTGGCGCTCGTCGTATCGCCGGTACAGTGGGAAGCGCCGTCCGCGCGGACCACCATGTCCGGCCCACGGGGCTCCCGTGCCCAACCCCACCCGTACGTGGACCGTGCCCTTAGGTTCCGCGACATGGTCGAGATGCGCGGTCCACGCTCTCAGTCGTGTCGGACGCCACTAACAGCGCCGACGATCGAGACGCGGCGCGGAGCCGGGAGCGTGGCCTAAAAGGTGGGATATATTGACCTCCATGCCCACACCACCGCCTCCGACGGGTCGCTGTCGCCGTTCGCACTCGTCCACGCGGCGGTCGAGCGGGGCGTGCGCGTGCTCGCCGTCACCGATCACGACACCCTCGCCGGCCTGCAAGAAGCGTTAGGGGTCGTGGAGAAAGAGGGGCTTCCGCTGCGCGTCGTGTCCGGCATCGAACTGAGCGCGCTCTACGGCGACCACAACGTGCATCTGCTCGGCTACGGCCTCGACCCGACCTCGACCACGTTGATGGCGCAACTGGGACTCTTGACCGCGCACCGCGAGGAGCGCGCGCGGGCCATGCTCGACAAGCTAGCCGCCGTGGGCGCACCTATTCCCTGGGAGCGCGTGCGGGAACTGGGTGGGGACAACGTGGCCCGCCCGCACATCGCGCGCGTGCTGGTCGAGCAGGGCCATGCGCGCTCCATGAACGACGCCTTCAACCGCTTTATCGGCGACGGCGCCCCGGCCTACCTACCGTCGAGCAGGTTCACGCCAGCCGAGGCCATCCGCCTCGTGCGCGACGAGGGCGGTGAGGTCGCGCTGGCCCATCCCGGCCTGCTCCATCCCACCTTCACTCTGGACATGGTGCTCGACGACCTCCAACACGCGGGTCTCACCGGCCTGGAGGTCTACCACAGCACGCATAGCGCCGCCCTCTCGGCGCGGCTGCGCGCGACCGCCGCGAAGCGCGGCCTATGGTGGAGCGGCGGCAGCGACTTCCACGATCCGACCAAGCCGGAGGCGCTCCTGGGCGCCGTCGACGTGCCCGACGCCGTGTTGACGCAGGGTCCGTTCAAGACCCTATAGGTGTAATGTTTGCGAAGAACCAGATGCTCGCTCAGACTGTCAGGTCAGGAAGGGGATTCGTACGTAGGCAGCAGTGTGGGCTCGACACTGGCTCAATAGTACGCTCACTTTGCGCTTCCCGGCGGCAGCCACCTTGCCATTACAGCCTTCGCAAACGTTCTGTCGCGTTACAGGGCAGGCTCTCGCCCTTGCGCGTAGAACTCCTCGACCTGTTCGATGTGGTGGACGAGGGGGGCGGGAGGAAGGGCGGCGATCACGCGCTTGCCGTAGCCCTTGCGCGCGAGGCGGCTGTCCCCAGATGGTCACCTTGGCCTAGCGTGCTTTGCGTCGCCCCAAAACCATCGTAGAGCCGCGCTGTCCACATGTAGGCCGCGCGGCGAAAGTATGACCCGCGCCCGAGACAACGCCGCTCACGGGGCTTGACCTGAGAACGAAATAGCTCTGGTCGAGAAGTTGACCTGCTGGACGTTGCTCCCACACCGTAGTAAGATGAGTGTGACGAATCGTAATAAAAGTGGGGGAGTGTCTTCTATGGTCGTACGTGAGGCGGGAGATGCGCGGAAAGCTAGGGTAAGCCTGTCGCTGTCCCCAGACGTCCTTACGTACCTCGACGACTATGTCGCCGCGCATCCAGTCGGCAACCGCAGCCGCCTCGTCGAACTCGCCGTTCGGGAGTTCCGTCAAAGGCGACTGGAAGAGGCGCTTGCCGCGCAGTATGACGCCCCGGAATCAGCCGACATCGAGCGAGAGCGCGCGGATTGGCGGAGCATACGTCGGGCTGCCTCTATGCGCCGCGCGGACCACGACTAGCATGTCTGGACGCTCCCCGCGGCGTGGCGACATCTGGTACGCCAATACACCGGGCCAGCCCGACGACCCTCACCAGCCGCGTCCTGTCCTCATCATCTCTGAAGATATCCGCAATAGCCACAGCGACGATGTGATCGTGGTTCCGCTCTTCTCAGATGGTCGGCTTGGTCCGACCCGCGTGGTCATTAGTGCGGGGATGGGTGGGATCAGGCATGAGAGCGTGGCGTTCTGTGAAGAAGTAACGACGCTCGACCACGACTTCTTGTATGAGGGACCCCTTGGGCGACCTGTACCGCGCGCCGCCCTGGAGAAAGTCGTCGACGCTGTGTACTTTGCCGTGGGCGGTGAGGCTTGATGATAGGCGCGTTGACGCCTGCCTATAGAGTCCGAATGTAGGGAATGTAAATCACGTTGGTCAAAGCATCGTTGCGGACGCATGGACGGGGCTCTGGATAAACAGGATAAGGGCCTATTTGTCGCCAAACTGGTAAGGCCTAGACGTGCGAGAGCTTAAACACCGTCTTCGGGGCGGCCTTGCGCGTAGAACTCTTCGACCTGTTCGATGTGGTGGACGAGGCGCGCGGGCGGGAGGGCGGCGATCACGCGCTTGCCGTAGCCCTTGCGCGCGAGACGGCTGTCCAGGATGGCCACGACGCCGCGGTCGTCTGCCCGGCGGATGAGGCGCCCAAAGCCCTGCTTGAGCTGCAAGATGGCGGCGGGCAGCATGAGGTCGTCGAACCAGTCTCCGCCCTCGCGCTTGAGCCGGGCTACCCTGGCCGCGACGATAGGGTCGTCCGGCACGCTGAAGGGCATGCGGTCGATCACGACGAGCGAGAGCGCCTCGCCGGCCACGTCCACGCCCTCCCAGAAGCTCTTGACAGCAAAGAGTATGGCCGCGCCGTCCTCGCGAAAGCGGCGCATCAACTCCGGTCGCGGCAGCCCGCCCTGCTTCAACACGGTGTAGCCCTCGTCTTCGAGACGCGGGGCCAGCACGGCAAAGGCGTCTTCGAGGCCGCGATACGACGTAAACAGCAGGAAAGCCCCGCCTCCCGACGCCTTTACCAGCGACTCCATCTCGTCGACGAGGGCGGCGCTATACTCCGCGGTGGCGGACGAGCGGAACTCGGGCAAGTGCGCGGGCACATAGAGCAGGGCCTGCGTCGGGTAGTCGAAGGGGCTCGGCGCGGTCATCTCGACGGCGTCGTCTTCGTCGAGGATGCCGACGGCATGGCGAAAGTAGGCGAAGTCGCTCACGGCCAACGTCGCGGACGTGCAGATGACCGGCGTCTTGGTGAACAGCAGCGCGCGCAAGGGCGTGGCCACATCGATCGGCGACCAGTGCAGCACGGCCGCGCGCGCGCCGGCCACGAAAGGGTAATCGACGTAGCGCACGACCTCGTCGGGATCGTGGCTCTGGCCGATGGCGCGGCAATCGAGCATGAGGCGATCACACCACTCCATCAGCTTGACGTAGTGCCGCGTCGCCTCCGAGCGCTGCATTAGATCACCGTAGGGGTTGTGTGCCCCGAGGTGGTCGTAGACGCTCTGGAGGGTGGCGGAAAGCGCGAGCGCCGGCCCCAACGCCTCCGTGATGGGGAGGGTGCGCGTCTGCCCTTGCACCGTTTCAAAGGGGTGGAACAGCGCGTCGATCAAGCCTCCCAGACGCCCGACTGCAGGGCCGCCGAAACGCTCCAGCAGGTGCGATTCAAGCAACTCCATCATGTCGCGACGTCGCAGCGAGACGCTCAGCGCGCCGAGCGCGGCGTCTTCGAGGCGGTGGGCCTCGTCCACGATCACGAGGTCGCGGTCGGGTAAGAGATAGTGGCCGAAGTCGCGCAGCACCAGATCGGCCAGCAGGAGCGCGTGGTTGCAGACCACGATGTCGGCCTCCGCCGCGCGGGCGCGCATCTTCTCGATAAAGCAGGCGTTGTAGTGGACGCAGGCGTTGCCGATGCACGAGCGCGTGGTGGAGGCCAAGCGCATCATCAGGTCGCGCCGGGGCGGCGTCTCGATCTCCTCGAAGTCGCCGCTGGCCGTCGTGGCGGCCCAACGGGCGAGGCGCTGAAACTCCAGCGTGCGGCCAGCCAGGGTGAGGGCGGCGTTCTCGGCATCGAAACGATCGAGGCAGAGGTAGTTGGAGCGCCCCTTCACCAGCGCGGCGCTGACCTCGCGCGGCAGAGAGAGCTGGAGAAAAGGGATGTCCTTGGAGACTAGCTGATCTTGCAGCGCCTTGTTGGCCGTGGAGACCACGACCTTTTTACCGCTGTAGACGGCGGGGATGAGGTAGGCCAAGCTCTTGCCCACGCCGGTGCCGCCCTCGATCACGGCGTGCCGGCCTGAGGCGATGGCCGCGGCGACCGTCTCGGCCATCTCGACTTGCGCGGGGCGCGACTCGTAACCGGCCAGCCGCTTGGAGATCACGCCGCCCGGCCCCAAGACGGCGGCCATCGGCGCGACCTCCGCCAGGGTGGACTTGCGCCGGGTCACGACGCCGTGCCGTAGTAGCGGTCGCCGAAGTCGCCTAGCCCCGGCAAGATGAACTTGCGCTCGTCGAGGGCGCGGTCGAGCGCGCAGGTCCAGACACGCGCGTCGGGATAGGCCGCGTTGAGCGCGCGCACGCCCTCGGGGGCGGCCACGATGCAGGCGACGGAGACATCCAGCGCCCCGCGCGCGTCGAGCAGGTCGAGCGTGGCCAGTGCGGAGCCTCCCGTGGCCAGCATGGGGTCGAGGATGACGACGCGGCTGCCTGCTAACTGCATGGGCAGCTTGGAGTAGTATTGGTGCGCCTGGGCCGTCTCCTCGTCGCGCTCCATACCCACGAAGCCCACCTTGGAGCCGGGGAAGAACGAGCGCACGGCGTCGAGCATGGCCAACCCCGAGCGCAAGACCGGGACGAAGACGACGCCGCGCGCGAGGGCGACGCCCATGGTCGTCTCCAGCGGCGTCTGAATCTCCACGGGGCGCATTGGCAGGTCGCGCAGCACCTCGAGCGCTAGGATCTGCGCGGCGACGCGGGCATGACGCTGAAAGGCGTCCGCGTCGGTGTCGCGGTCGCGCAGGTGCGTCAACGCCTGCGCGATAAGGGGGTGTTCGACCACGACGATGCGCGGCTCTCCCGCGTCCGGCCTAGGGTCGTTAGCCGCGCCCATGTCTTTAGCCATGTTTAGTCGTCCCCGTCACGTTCCAGTGGAAAACAGTGTTGGCGTCGAACAGGGGCGAGGGATAGTAGAGCAGGCGCAGGTCGTGCGCGATGCGGTCTTGCTCGGGGACCTCGAAGGTGTATGAACCCTGCTGCACGCCGCCCGGTTGCAGCACGACAGCGCGCAGGTGCGTGTGGTAGGGATCGTAGGCCACGGGAGGGTTTTTCTCGCTCTGGCTGTCGCGCAGGTAAAAGTTGCAGTTGCCGAGTTGGCAGGTCACGTTGGGGCTAAAGGGGTAATCGACGCCCTGGCGGTTCTCGATGCGCAGCATGATCACGGTGTAGATGTTGCCCACATTGGCGCGCGTCGCCGCGGAACCATAGGTATAGCGTGCGCCGAGCAATGTGATCTTGATATTGTCAACCGTTTGCGACCCACCGATCGCGGGATCGGGGACCTTTGGCTTGGGCGTGGGGGCCGGCGTGGGCGTCGGCTGCGCTGAGATGGCGGGCGTCGTCACGACCGGCTGCGCCAGCAGGCCGGTGAGCTCGGCTACGAGGCCGAGCGCCGCGGCCGCGGCCACGCTGAGGGCAAGCCGGCGGACCGAGCGCCGGCGCGGCCCCAGCCCGCCGAACCGGTCACTCTGGCTGCTGTCGCGTTCCTGACGATAAGGCGTCCTCTGACTCATAGCAAAATCGTATCATACCTACGTCCGCGATCATGCCAGACCTGGATAAAGACAGCCGTCCTGAAGCTAACGCCCCCCTGAGTTATTGCCGTACAGCCTGTTCTATCTTCATGCAATCTTCACATCATCATTATACTATCAACATAGATGTGGTCGAGACGCCCCTATCTGAGTCAGCGGCGCGCTGTTGTCCACATCCGCCGCGTCGCTGACCATGTCTAAGGAAGGAGACCAACAGCATGGCCCATACAGACGAGTCGATCAGCCGCCGTCGCGCACTCATAAGTGGAACTGGAATCGCGGGCGGCCTCATAGTCGCGGCATCTCCGCTTCTCGAAGTGAGCAAAGGCGTCGCCGCCTCTACCACGCATGGAGGTATAGACGTCACGGCACGGGCGGCGAGCACGGAGCAACTGCCCGTGAAAGCGATAGAGGGCATCATGCAAACCACCGGCATGGTGATGAACGGCGTGCTGACGATCGAACTGGACCGCACCGACCTCCACGTCGTCGGTCCGAGGGGTCTTCCCTGGAAGCCCGCCTTCGAACTCACCCATACCTTCTATTTCCAGCCGCTGAGCAACGGGCGGGCCATCCTCAACGCGGAGATGTCCTTTCTCGCCGCGGAGACGAACCCGGCCATCGACAGGATCGTGGCCAGCGGACTCACCCTCATGTCTTTCCATCAACACTTTTTCAACGAGAAGCCTCAGATATGGCACATGCACTTTCGTGGGATAGGAGCGCCGCTCACGCTCGCCCGCGAGGCCATCAACGTGGTGCGGGCCACGGGCACTCCGCTACCGCAATCGCAGCCGTCCAACCCGACGACGCCACTGCCGGCGAGCGCGTTGGCCCGCATCTTGGGAGGGATGGCGGCGGTAGGAGGCGATGGCGTGGTCACGGTCACCGTGCCGCGTTCCGACACCATCGTCTTGGGAGGCGTGGTGATGCAGCCGGAGGCGGGTGTATCAACGACGATCGCTTTCGAGCCACTGGGAGCGGGGCAGGCGGTGTGCGCGCCCGACCTCGGGCTTCTTGCTAATGAGGTTGACCCAACCCTCAAGGCCACGCGTAGCGCGGGTTTCGAGGTTCATTGCCTCTACAATCAGGAAACGGACGAACAACCTCAACTTTACTACGCGCATCACCTTGCGACCGGCGACGCGGTCGACCTCGCTCACCGACTCGTCAATGCGCTCGATCAAATGAATCTCGACCGCTCCTAACATAGGGCCTTGGCCGTCGGTCTCGGGCCGGACTCTCCTGGCGCTGGCGACCAAAAGACGATCCAGCCCTATCAGAAATAGGCGTACGATGCACGAGGCCGACGCGGAAGCCGCTCCAACCAGAACCAGCGCCGCGTTCAAGCGTCGTTTCTAGACAGGGGAGGCGACGAGTCCGCCTTCACTAAGACGGTGGATGACGGAGAGCGCCCCACGGTCGTGAAGCGCTCTCTTTCTACAGCGTCAGCAAGACCACGGCGAAAACGTTCGCGGAGGCGGCGTTCAGGCCGGGGCGTGGACTGCCTCTTCTTCGGCGGCGTCCGCGGACGATACAGGCGTCGCGGGCTCGGGCTCGACGGCTTTGCGCAAGAAGCGCAGGAAGTCGTCGCGAAACTCGGGACGGCGCAGCGCGAGGTCGACGTTGGCTTGCAGGTATTCGAGCACGTTGCCCGCGTCGTAGCGGCGCCCGGCGAACTCGTAGGCGTAGACCACTTCGTGCTTGAGCAGCGCACGGATGGCGTCGGCCAGCCAAATCTCGCCGCCCTTCGAGGCTTTAGTATCGGCCAGGAAGCGGAAGATTTCGGGCGTCAGGATGTAGGCCTTAACCTGCGCGAGGTTGGAGGGCGACTCGCCCGGCGCCGGCTTCTCGATAAGGTCTTCGACGCGCCAGACGCCCGGCTCGGCCTGCGTGCCGGTCTTAATCATGCCGTACTTGGGGAAGTCGCGCTCGGGCACGGGCATCGCCGCGAGCACGGAGCGTCCGTAGCGGTCGTACACGTCGATCATCTGCTTGAGACAGGGCGGATCGGCCACCACGATGTCGTCGCCCCACATCACGGCGAACGGCTCGTTGCCGATCACGTCGCGCGCCATCAATACGGCATGTCCGTTGCCGAGCGGCTGCGGCTGGCGCACATAGACGAAATCGACCAGCTCGGCGATGCGCTTGATCTCTTCGAGCTGTTTCTGCTTACCGGAGTCGGCGAGGCGATACTCAAGCTCGAACGAGCGGTCGAAGTGGTCTTCGATGGCGCGCTTGCTCTGCCCGGTGATGATGACGACCTGCTCGATGCCCGACGCCGCGGCTTCCTCGACGATGTACTGGATGACGGGTTTATCGACGATCGGCAGCATCTCTTTGGGCTGGGCCTTGGTCGCGGGGAGAAAGCGCGTCCCCAGTCCCGCGGCGGGGATAACGGCCTTGCGGATTCGCATTCCTTTTCGTGCTCCTTCATCGACGGTAGGCTATAGTCTAGAACGGTCTCTCGCGCGTCAGATGGACGCGAACGTCTCCTCCGTACTATCGACTCTTTCTGCCTCGCATTGTACCCGTCCTCCATGACGCGTCGGCGCGCACCGCGCGACGAGAGCACATCGCCTCACGGACCGGACGTGCGCGGCGTTTTAAGACAGGGGCGTGAGGCGGTCCACGCCCAGGTAAGGTTGCAGCGCGGCGGGGATCAGCACCGAGCCGTCTGCTTGCTGGTGATTCTCCAGCAGAGGCACGAGGATGCGTGGCGAGGCCAGGGCGGTGTTGTTGAGCGTGTGGGCCATATGCACCTTGCCGTCCTCGGCACGGTAGCGTAGGTTGACGCGCCGCGCTTGCCAGTCGCCCAGATACGAGTCCGAGTGCGTCTCGCGGTAAAGGCCCTGCGAGGGAACCCAACTCTCGATATCGTACATCTTGACCTTGCCGTCGCCCATGTCGCCGGTGCAGACGGACATCACGCGGTAGGGCAGCTCCAGCGCCCTCAGCAACTCCTCGGCATTGGTCAGCAGGTCTTCGAGCATAGCCAAGTTGGCCTCGCGGTCGGCGGCGGCGATCACGAACTGCTCGACCTTGGTGAACTGATGCACGCGGATGACGCCCTTTGTATCGCGCCCGTACGTTCCGGCCTCACGGCGAAAACAGGGCGCGAGGGCCACGTAGCGCACGGGCAGATCGGCGAAGGGCAGGATCTCCTCGGCGTGCATAGCGGTCATGGCCACCTCAGCCGTGCCGGCCAGAAACAGATCGTCCGCCGGCAACTCGTAGGTCTGCTCGCGCCCGTGCGGGAACTGCCCGTTGCCCACCAGCGCGAACTCGCGCACGATGGCCGGCACGGTCAGCGGCGTGAAGCCCTTGGCCACGAGGTGGTCGATGGCGAAACGCGTCAGCGCCATCTCCAAGAGGGAGCCCATACCCTTGAGGATGTAGGAACGGGAGCCGGCCACCTTGGCGCCGCGCTCGAGATCGAGGATGCCGAGCCCCTCCATCAGCGCCACGTGGTCGAGCGGCGTGAAGTCGAACGCGGGAGGCTCGCCCCAGGCACGCAGTTCCACGTTCTCGTCCTCGTTCGCGCCCACAGGGACCGAGGGATCGGGTATGTTGGGCACGCGTAGTTCGAGGGTGCGCAGGGCGCTCTCCAGGGCCGTGATCTTCTCGTCGAGCGGACCCGCGCGCCCGCGTAGGGCGCGGCCCTCGGCGATAAGGGTCGCGCGGTCGGCGGCCGCGGCCTTGCCCGTGGCCTTGGCCACCTCGTTGGCGCGGTTGTTAAGCTTCTCGACCTCCACGCGCGCCTCGCGCACCTGGCGGTCGAGGTCGAGCAACCCGTCCAGGTCGAGATCGACGCGCTTCTTGCGTATAGCGTCGCGCACGAGGTCGGGGTTTTCGCGGATGAACTGGCGGCTCAGCATGGCGGCTACTCCTCTTCGACGTCCACGTCGTCGCTCTCCAGGGGCAGGATCGAGCGCAGCTGCGGGAACATAATCACGTCGCGGATGTTGGTTGCACCGGTCAGCGCCATGGCCAGCCGGTCGATGCCCACGCCGATGCCGCCCGTGGGCGGCATACCGTGTTCGAGGGCCAGCAAGAAGTCCTCGTCAAAAGGGTGCGCCTCTTTATCACCGCTCACGCGGTCTTCTTGCTGCATCTCGAAGCGGCGACGCTGGTCGATAGGGTCGTTGAGCTCGGTAAAGGCGTTGGCGAACTCCACGCCGCCGATAAACGACTCGAAGCGCTCCACCAGCGCGGGGTCGTCGGTGCGCCGCTTGGCCAGCGGCGAGAGTTCGACCGGATAGTCCACCAGGTGCGTCGGCGCGGAGAAATGCACCTCCACGAACTGCTTAACCAATATATCGACAGCGCGCCCGCGCGCCGTCCCCGGCGGAACGGACGCTCCCGCCGCGCGCGCGGCCTCGATCAGCCTCTCGTCGTCCTCCAGCGCGCGCACGTCGACGCCCGCGTACTCCTTGATCGCGTCGAGCATGGAGACGCGCGGCCACGGTCCGGCCAGATCGACCTCCTGGCCGTCCACGGTGATGCGCGTCGTGCCCAGCAGTTCACGCGCCGCGCCCTCAACGAGGGTCTCCACCAGCGTCATCATAGTGGTGTAGTCGCCGTAGGCCTGGTAGGCCTCCAGCATAGAATACTCCGGCGAGTGCTGGCGCGAGAGACCTTCGTTGCGGAAGTTGTGCCCGATCTCGTAGACCTTGTCGATGCCGCCGACGATGAGGCGCTTGAGGTAGAGTTCGAGCGAGATGCGCAGGAAGAGGTCTTGGTCGAGCGCGTTGAAGTGCGTGGTGAACGGCTCGGCCGCGGCGCCGCCATAGAGCGGCTGCAAGATCGGCGTCTCCACTTCCAGATAGCCCTGCGCGTCGAGAAAGCGCCGGATGTAGCTGGTGAGGCGCGAGCGCAGCACGAGCACGCGCCGCGCGTCCTCGTTCACAATCAGGTCGAGGTAGCGCTGGCGGTAGCGCTTCTCGGGGTCTTTGAGGCCGTGCCACGTCTCCGGCAGCGGACGCAGCGCCTTGGCCAGCAGGGTCAGACGGTGGACGCGCACGCTGGGTTCGCCGCGCTTAGTAAAGAAGGTCTCGCCCTCCGCTTCCACGATGTCGGCCGCGTGCAACGTGTTGTAGAGCGCCCAGCCCTCGGGTCCGACCACATCGCGCGGTATGGAGAGCTGGATGCGCCCGGAGCCGTCCTGGAGATGCACGAAGGCCAACTTGCCCATCGTGCGTAGGTTGCCGACGAGTCGTCCGGCCACCGTGACGGCGTCGCCCTCGCGCTCGTCCAGCAGCGCCCGCGCTTGGGCGGCCGAGTGCGTGGGGTGCGATCGAGCCGGATAGGGGTCGATGCCAGAGGCGCGCAGCTCCTCGCCCGCTGCCAGACGCGCCTGAAACTCGTCGTTGCGCTCGGTCGTCACGCCTCATCCTCCCACTGTTTGCTATACTCTGCCTACTCTACCAGGGCGCCGCGTCGCGCGCCAACAAACGCCGCGTCGTACGAAGCCAAGCGCGGCGGCAAAGACCGTCTCGTGCTCTCCGCGGGCGAACGCGTCGAGGCCCAACCTCGCTTCACCCAGGCCGTTCGGTAGAGGTCCGCTCATGTGGTTCTCATACGTGAGCCCGCGCTACTTCACGCTGACGCCCCGCGTTTTTACTGGGGCTCCGGCAAGGCGACATCGGACACGACGAGCGCGTCCGGTCGTCTACCTACGGTCTAAAACAGTCTTCGCCGCCCGTTCACCGGACGTAGCGATGGGCCGTTCGCTCCACGGCGGCGCGGAACGCGGGCGGCGTGATGATGCCGGGAACCAACTCGCCCGTGCCGCGGAAGTAGGCGCGCGTCACCTGTGTCCCGTCGTTCAAGCGGAAGGTGATGAAGTAGCGGGGGCCATTCTCGTTCGTCCGGCCCTTACTCAGCGGCGCGGCGAGGACAAGCCTGACCAGCGTCGCGACCTGTCCTGGATCGGAGACGACGCCGAGCGTCGTCAAGCCGTTGTCATCGGCACGCACCTCGATCGAGCGCACCTTGAAGGCGATGTCGAGCAGGTCCGCGCCCGTGCGCGCCCGCGGATTGGCGTCCGACTCGAACAAGACGATGCGTCCGCCAAAGTACGCCGCCAGGCGGAAGCTGGTCTTATAACCCTCGACGGCATAGAGCGGCGTCCCCGGCGCGAGAAAGGCCGCGTCGCCGTCCTTGAGGTGATACGCGGGGTCCTCGACGTGATCGGAAACCTGGAAGCAGACCGTCGCTGCTTGCGGGCCGAGGTCGCCGGGCGTGAGGTCGCGCCCACGCGGAAGCATGGGCGCCGCGTAGTCGACGCCATCGTGACGCACGAAGTCGATCCAGTCGATAGCGACGCCGGTATTGGGATTGGGATTAGGGTTGGGCACGTCGCTGTAGATCGCCGGACACGAGGCGAGGCCGACGCCGGACGTCCCTGAGCCAACAAAGGCGTCCTCTATCTTAAGGAGATTGCCGATGCGGGCGTCATGCACCGTGAGATGCACCCTATAGGACCCGTAGGCCGCGGAGGCGACAGGGACGGTCAGCGCAAGCGTAAGCAGCCCACGCCCGTCGGTCCGTGCCGTTCCATCGAGCACATAGGAGGTCGGGGCAGCGCCAAGGCCGGGACGTAGGACGCCTTGCCAGCACACATGCACTGCGACGGCCCGGCTAGGACGGTAGCCATGACCCATAGCCATGATCCTAACTCCACTCCGATTGGGCGCCGTACCAACGTTCAGCGCCAACAAGGAGGGAAAAGGACCGGACAGCGTCGTGGTGGACGAGGACGCCAGGGGGAACGACGCCGTGCGCGGGATGAAAGCGATGCTGTCCAGGAGTGCGCGGCCCGCCAGCGTCAGCGTGGCGGCGCCGAAGATGATGATGTTGTAGACGCCGCCAGCATGGACCAGCACGACCTGCACGTTAGTCGTCTGGCCGGGCAGACCGTAAAGCATGACGCCAGGGACGCCGGCGACGACGATGGACGTACGCGTGATGGGTAGAGTGAGTCCATGAACTAACCTGTCGGCCGCGGCGGACACGGCGTGGACCGGGTCGGGATCGGCCGTGGCGCCCAGGGAGGCGATAAGCAGACGCGGGCTGCCTTCATAGCCAGGGACGTAGAGGAAGATTGTGCTTGGAGGCGCCGCGTTCGGTGTCGACTCCTGCCAGCCGGCGGGCAGCGGCAGGGAGACGCCGAGCGCGTTGTTATGTACCTGCTCTGGCGGACAGGTCGCCGCGAACGCGGAGGTCGGAGCGGTTGGGGGAGCGCCCCCGGCGCGGACGAGGGGCGTGTGGACCCGGCACGACATGACCGACAAAACGACGAAGACGTAGACGAACCATGGCCGAAGACGCATCATAAAACCTCCCAATGACGTGCCGCTACAAAGGGCTCTCGTTAGGAGAACGTCGCCACGCGGCAAAAGTTATGCTCTCGCTATAAATAACGACGGGCTAACGAACGTAGCTAGAGCAGGTGCGGGAGGAACAGCAAGAGGCCGATGACGACGGCCCCGAGGGCGGCTACCAGGACCGCACCCGCGGCGACATCTTTGGCCGCCTTGGCCAGGGGATGATACGCCGGGCTGGCCAGATCGACGGCGGCCTCGACGACCGTGTTGACGAGTTCCAGCGCGATCACGACAGTCATGAGCAAGACGAGGACGGCCATCTCGAGGGGAGAGAAGCGCAACACCAGGGCCAGGATCGAGGCAATGAGGCCGAGGCCGACGTGGACGCGCAGGTTGCGCTGCGTCTTAAAGGCCCACCAGAGACCGGCCCCGGCGTAGCGAAACGAGGCTGCGAGGCCAGCCGCTTCGCCACGTAGTCCGCCGCCCTTCGGCCGATGCTCAGTGTTGTGCGGGATCACGATGCAGCCCAAGCACGCGCAACACGGCTTCTTGCCGGGCCTCCATGATCTCCGCGTCGCCGGGCGCCTCGTGGTCGTAGCCGAGGAGGTGGAGCAGGCCATGGACGAGCAAGAAGCCAAACTCGCGGGCGCGGCTATGCCCGTAACACGCCGCTTGCTCCACGGCGCGCGGCAGCGAGACCACGATGTCGCCCAGCACGAGCGGACGGTCGTCGTCTATGGGGGCCTCACCTATCACGTCCCACTGAGGAAACGAGAGCGCGTCGGTAGGACCGTCCACCGCGCGATGCTCCTTGTTGATCGCCGCGATCTCCGCGTCGCCGGTCAACACGAGCGAGATGTAGACCGCGCGCGTCGCCGGGGGCAGGTCGTCGCGCGCCCGCTCGATCGCTTCGCGCAAGACGTCCTCCGCGAATCCCGCGTCGTCGCTTCGCGCCTCGTCGGTCTCCACGGCCACGTCGAGCACCAGCGCGATCGCGTGCGCGGCGCTACCCACCGAGAGAGGCGAGTTCGTCGCGCGCGATGCCTTGCACCTGGCGTCCGTCGGCCTCTGACCCCAGCGCCGCCATGGTCGCCTTCATCACGTCGGACATCTGCTTTGGCCCCGTCGCGCCCGTCTGGGTGATAGCCGCGCGCACGGCCTCACGCATCGACTCGGCGCTGGGCGCGGCGGGCAGATACGACTCGATGATGACGAGCTCGGCCTGCTCTTTGTCCGCCAGGTCGTCGCGACCGCCTTTGCGGAACTGCTCGATCGAGTCGCGGCGCTGCTTGGCCTGCTTGCGCAGCACGACCGCCTCCTCGGCGTCGTCGAGCGGATGCATGGCGTCGATTTGGGCGTTTTTGAGGGCGCTGAGCGTGAAGCGGATAGTGTTGAGGCGCTCGGCCTCGCGGGCGCGCATGGCGTCCTTCATATCGGACATGAGTGTTTCTTGCAGACGAGCCATTTTTTATATGAACCTCAATGGCCGGCGCTCTGGACGGCGCCGTTCCGTGTGTGGCGCTGTTGACATCGGACCCGCGCCAAAGCGCGGGTGGCGCTGCACTCAGTGTAGCACGGGCGCCTCGACCTCCTAACCACGCTCTCACAGCCATACAAGAGCCCCTGTCTAACAGCTAGGCTCTATACTTTGCACCTTCGTGTTACCATCAGTAGACAAGAGTAGTACGCTTTGTTTGCTTCAAAATAAAGAGTCAGCATTAATTGTCAAGCTCAATCTTTGTTTGTGCTTGTGATGTGTAATTACTATCACTCTATATGTGGCCAATATCTACGAATGTGACGCACGATGCCTGTCTTAAAAGAGCGTCATTTTATCGACGGGATTGTCAAGCTCTTGTCGTTGTAATGGCTCCAAATGTCTACAGTCTTGATATTTACGGCAACGCTGAACACTGTCCTCGAAAGAGTCTCGTCTTCCTCACAGGGTAGGCTGCTATCATGCTGGATGTAGAGCATCCCCCTCGCATCATCACCGCGTTCCGTGCCCTTGAAGGCATATTCGTCGCACGACACGCCGTTGATTGTCTTCGATGGAATTGATGAATATATCGCGATTTTGATGGACTTGGTCAACGCTGCACGGGTGCGCCCCGAGATTGTGAGGGAGATGGCACCCTCCGTCCAGGCACAGGCGAAATCAGCGCCCAGAGCGTGCCTGGAGGAGGGAGACGTGGACAGAACAGACCCCTCCGAGGCCATCGTACAGGATGTGAATGACATTCTGGCGGAGGAACTGCGGGCGGCAGGGCCGGAGTTGCTGACGGTGGACCTCGAGGGGATGGAAGCGCGGCTGCAACAGCTGAGTCGGCGGGTGTGCGGGGCGACGTTGGAGCGGGTGTTGGCGGTGCGGGCTCTCCCGCGCGGAGGACGCCCTCGTGTCCGACGTGCGGAGGGCTGCTACGGCTGGTGGACGGGGCGCGGGGGCGGCTCCTGCAGGGGCTGACGGGCGACGCGACGCTGGTGCGTCCGACGTATGTCTGCACGCGCGCGGACTGCAGGCCGTTGTGGAGTCTGCCGATTACCGCACCGGCCGTATGTCTACACGCGCGCGGACTGCAGACGGGGGCACGCCCTCCTGGATGCAGAACGGGGGCTGGGGGCGGAGACCTTGATGCCCCGGTTGGCGCGGGTGGTCTGCCGCGCGGGGATCACGGGGGCGTTTGACGAGGCGGCGCGGCAACTGGAGGAGGACCACGGTGTGGTGGTGGGGGGCGAGACGGTGCGTCGGGTCACCGAGTCCGTGGGCATGGTTGCGGAAGCGGCGCACCAGGAGGACCGTGCGCGGGCGCGGCGCGGTGCGTTGACCCGGCCGCCGGGAGGCGCCGTCGCTATGGTCGTGGCCGTGCACGGCTGTCAGGCGCCCTTGCGGGACGGGTGGCACGAAATGAAGGTGGGGCGCGCGGCCCCACTGGGACCAGCCCTGCGGACCGACCACCGCAGCGGGCGAACCTTCCTGGCCTGGGGCGAAGCGGCGGTCTGCGCCACGCTGGAGGGGGCTGAGGACTTCTGGTGGCGGGTCGCCGTGACGGCCTGGCACGGGGGACTAGGCCAGCAGACCCGCCGTGTGGTCGTGCTCGGCGATGGCGCGGAGTGGATTTGGAACCGGGCGGCGCATTTCCTGGGTGGTCCGGGGATCACTGTCGTCGAGATCCTCGACCTCTTCCATGCCTATGAGCATCTGTGGGAGGCCGGTCGTGCCGTCTTTGACGCCCCCGACGCACTGGCCGCCTGGGCCGAGCCGCTCAAGGACGCCCTCTATGAGGAGGGCGCACCCGCCGTCCTGGCCGCCCTTGATGTGCTCGCCGCGCAGCCGCTTGCCCTTGCCGCGGCGGAGGTGCTGCGGCGCGAACACGCCTATTTCGCGGACAACGCCGCGCGGATGGACTACTCGTGCTTCGTGGCGCAAGAGTTGCCCATCGGCTCGGGCGCGGTGGAGAGCCTGTGCAAGACCCTGATCGAGGCGCGGGAGAAGGGAGCCGGCATGCGCTGGACGCGCGCGCGCTCAAACTGTCGCTACCCTGCGCGCCTCGGGCGATGGGGCTGCCTTCTGGGCGACCCACCCGCTGCGGACACGCCTCCAGCTGTGCCCCCCGGCCCGCCCACGTCGGCGGGCCCCACTCTCGCCCCGCCCCTAGCCCGGCCCACACCCCCCGTGGCAGAGCCGCTGCCCTCCGTCACCCCCATCCCGGCGCATCACCCCGCCGCGACCCATCCCTGGCGACGGACGCCTCTCGGTCGTGCCTGCTGTGCCTGACGCCCTCACAATCCTGGGGCACGCCCAAGAGAATGGCCGGCGACAGCGCGGGATGTCTTCGCGACACCGCCGACCGCACGACCGTCCTGCGCTTGCTCGAAGACGACCTCGTCTGGCTGCAGGACAGCGACCACCGCGCATGACTAACGACGGGGATCGACCTTGCCGCCGAGCGCGAGTTCGTCAGCGCTAAGCGCAGCGACTGTATATCCTCAGTACGCCCCGACTGCGACTCAATTATCGGATGGTCCACTTGGGCTATAGCGAGAATTATACAAAATTCCCGCCACTATTTTCCAGGGTGATGCATCACCCGTTGCGACTTCTATGTCTATAGCGGGACCCTGCCTCTGTACGTAGGAGACTATCCCGCCTAAATATGCGTTTAGATTACTATTTTGCCAGGTTGCTCCATAGTGCTGTGCATTCTCTTGCAGAGCTAGTACAAATACAGCAAAATCTTCGCTTGTCTCGACGGACTGAAACAAGCTATCAAGCCAATACTCATCAAGTTGCTCAGACACATCGGGTTCAGGATTGTGGCGACCTTTTCCTTTTGTCATCGCTTTACGTCGATTCCTAGTAGCGGATGTAATGAGATAGGGACTAACAGCCCAAGAGTTTTCTCAGTAAATAGATCTATTACCAAAGAATGGGAGGAATACTTAAGTATATAGAAGTTACGCAGTTGGGGCAGGCAAGGGTGTAGCGTGCATAGGGCAATCGCTAAGTCGAATTGTCTTCGAATTACTTTCGCTACAAGGTCGCCAGTATCCGGTTAGTCTTCGGGGTGAGAGAGTTTGCAATTGCCCTAGCAGCATGCATTAGTTGACGGATCTCCCTCACAAGGGTGCGCCACGAAATAGTGAGGAGCGGAGAGAGGAGAAAAAGCGGTACCCTCGGGACGGGCACCGGCACTCGCAACGCCGTGAGTGTGTCCGAGGAGGGTACCGATGGACAGAGAGAGCCTGTCCGCTGCCATCATACAGGAGATGGGAGCGGTGTTCATGACCACGCTGGCGGAGGTACTGCCCACGTTGCTCAGGAGTGACCTCGCGTGCGTGGAGCAAGAGCTGCGGCAGGTCGGGCGCGCCGTGCTTGGCCCTGTGGTAGAGCGGGTGGTGGCCGCGCAGGCGCGCAGCGCGGACGGCGGAGCCTGCCCGGCCTGCGGCGGCGTGCTGCGGTGCGTGGAGCGGGCGCGAGGGCGTCGGCTGCAAGGATTGGTCGGTGACTACACCCTCCCGCGCGCCTATTATCAGTGTGTCGCCTGTGGACAGGGACATGTCCCTCTCGATGCGCACCTCGGACTCGGAAGCGGCTCTCTCTCGCCAGGGTTAGCGCGCGTCGTCTGCCGCGAGGGCTTAGAGGGCGCGTTCGCGGGGGCGGTGGACCGGGTCGAGGAGGCACTCGGCGTCACGCTCACGGCCGCAGTGGTACGGCGGACAACAGAAGCGATGGGGCAGGTGGCCGAGGCCCCCGTGCAGATGGCGATGGCCCGCGTGGCGCGGGGACAGCGGGCGTGGACGGAGGCAGAAGATGCGGTGAGCGCGCCGCCTGAGAGCGGGGTGCTCGCGGTGGAGGTGGACGGCCTCTTCGTGCATCACGACGACGCGTGGCACGAGATGAAGGTCGTCACGGTCGCGCCCTTGGGGCCTGCGGTGGAGGTGGACCCTGACACGGACCGGGAGCGCTTGGCTTGGGGCGACGCCAGCTACGGCGCGGGCGTCGAGGAGGCGACGGCGTTCTGGGGACGCGCCTACGTCGAAGCCTGCCGGCGGGGGCTGGGCACGCCCGCGGTCCACACGGTCGTGCTGATCGCCGATGGGGCGGACTGGATTTGGCGCTCGGGACGCGCCTTCCTAGGACTGCCAGGCGTCGAGATGGTGGAGATTCTGGACCCGTACCACGTCTACGAGTACTTATGGATGATTGGAAACGCAGTCTTCGGGGTGGGGACCGCCGCCGCGCGCGCCTGGGTCGAACCGCTCAAGACGCGCCTGTATGCGGAGGGGGCGGCCCCCGTCCAAGCTGCCCTCGCTACCCTCGCACGTCTCCTGGATGTCGGGACGGAGCCGAGGGAGGGGGAGAGCGTTGCGGCGACGACGGTGCGGCGGGCCTGCGCGTACATGAGGGAGCACGCGGCACGACTCGACTATCCCGCGTTCGTCGCACGGGCATGGCCCATCGGCTCAGGCACGGTCGAGAGCAGTGGGAAGGCCGTGGTGCAAGCGCGCGTCAAGGGAGCGGGGATGCGCTGGAGCACAGCAGGGGCACAGCGAGTGGTCAGCCTGCGCGCGCTGCACCGCTCGAGACGGTGGGACGCCTTCTGGGCAAGCCACCCGCAACGGACACGGCTGCACCTAGTCCCTCGTCAGCGCCAAGCGCATCCACCGGTCCCCTCTCCCGCCGCTGCCCCCTCGGAGACAGAGACTCCCCCGCTGAGCGTGCCGTCGCCGGCCCCGCCCTCCATTCCACGCCTCTTGCGTCCCGCCGCCGATCATCCCTGGCGTCGACAATCCCTAGGACCTCCGCGCTCTGCCTGAGCTGCAAGACGTTCACTATTTCGTGGCGCACCCAGAGAATGCCGCTGCACGCTGCACTCGGGTCTTGACTCAAGGCAGCCTCTATCTGAAGATTAGACGTGCAGTGATATTGTGTGTGGTTGATGTCGATGCCATTCTTGGAGCAGACTCTCCCACCAAGGATTACAACGTCAATCTTCTGCCCGCTCTCCAGACCTATGAGATGTGGGCTGGTTGACGTACCTCTGCGTACAGCATCGATACGTAAGAATGACGACGTTGACGACGAAGGTACGGCCTTATTGGACGAGGTTATCTTGGTTGAGGTCGTCTGATTAATGCGGTAGCGCGTCAAGGTCGTGAGAGCACGGGCAAGTCGCAGGATCGGCGACTAGGCGGCAGCGCTGACGGACGTGCCGCCCACGAGAGCAACCGCGAGACCGAGACCGGCAACGCCAGCGGTGAAACGCCATGATGAGTAGCTCCCTAATAGCGAGGTTATTCTTTTCATGATAGGAGAAGCTCCTTTACTGACTACGTGTCGTTCATGCCGGTAACATTTTACGCTGTTGGCCCGCGCTCCAGCAGGCCGTAGCGCTCCACCACGTAGCCGCGCAGACCGTTGAGGTAGTCCTGGTCCATGGAAAAGGGCTTGGGACCGTCGAGGCCGAGCAGGGCCATGAGCGGGCGGTCGGGCAAGCGCGTGGAGCCGCGCCGAAAAAGCCAGCAGAGCCGCTGGATCGTGGTCTGGTCCACGGCGGCGGAGGCGAACAAGAGCAGCGACCCAAAGACCGCCGCCGAGCGGCCCGCGTGGAGCACGCGGTGGCAGAGCGGACAGACGGTCTCCAGGTTCTCCGGGCGGTCGTCGCGACTGGCGCCGCTGATGTGGTTGACTTCCAGGCCACGTCCTCCTGGCTCATGATGGTCGCAGTAGACGCAACGCTCCCCGTCGCGCTCCAAGATGGTGAAGCGGGTGCGTCGCCACGCCGCCGAGCCTAGGGCTCCGCGGTCGGCGGAGGAACGCCAGAGAGACGGGTCGATGAACGATGGCGTCAGTGGTTTCAGCGCACGCGAGGGCGGCGGCAGGTTCGCCAGAGCCTCGGCCAGTGTCGGACCTTGTGCTCCCTCGGCAGCACTCATGACCACGTCTCCATCGCGGTCAAACGCCGATATCGCCAAAGATGTAGTACGACTTGAGGCACGAGATGTCGTAGAGGGCGAATCCCTCGACCACCGGGACGAAGGCGCGGCCGCGCCCGTCGTCCACGGCCGCGGCATTGGGCCAGGCGTTCTGCACCGGGACGACGTGGACGCGGAAACCCGTCTTGCTGTCTAGAACGGCTACTTGAGCGGAGTAGAGGTCGGTCGCGCCGTCGTCGTCGGTCAGCGCGGGAACGGTCACGACGACCCAGCGGCGCAGCTCGTCGACCCGCGCGACGGTAGGAGGCGCTTCCTGGCCGGCCATGGGCGTGCGCTGGGGCAGCGGCGTAGCAAGGCCCAGCGCCTCGAAATCGAAACGGACGGGCAGCGTGTGCTTGATCTCGCCGCTCGTCGTGTCGATCGTGGACACCTTGAATGAATCGCTGAAGGAAATGAACGCACGGTGCGTCGTCTGGCTGACCACGAGCGCGTCGAGAGCGGGGACGCCAGGCAGAGCGACGACGTGGAGCACGGAGCCGTCGCGCGCGTCCAATATGCTGAGCGAAGGACCGTTGGCGCCCTGGCTCGCCGCCAGCACACGGCCCGCGCCAACGTCGAGGCCGATCGACTCAGGGGACGCGGCGACCGGGACGAGGCGCAGCAGCGATCCGTCGCGGGCGTCGAGCACGGCGACGACGCCCGGAGAGCCGGCGCCGGCAAAAAAGACGCGTCCCGTTTTCTCGTCGACGATAGGCCGCGCGGATGCGCTAAGACGACCACTGACGGGAAGCGGCGTCGTTCTCACGAGCGCCCCGCTCGTCGCGTCGAGCACGTCGATCGCGTTGCTCTGTTGGCTGGCGACGAAGACGCGCCCCGTCGTTCGATCCAACACCGGGGCGAGTGCGATGCGGCCCACGGGAACGGAGCGCACCAGCCCCAGCGTCCCCTCGTCGAAGACGTCGACGCGACCTAATGGAGAAAGGCCCTGCGCGTAGGGTTGGTGCAAGACGAACACGCGGCTCGTCGCCGCGTCGAGCACGATCGTCGTCGCATCGGAGAGGACGGCTGGCCCGGCGTCGAGGGCGACGCGCGGCGTCGAGGTCGCACGCGCGCCCACGAGCGCGCCGGTCGTCTCGTCGAACATCTTCATGGAGACGGTCGTGACGCTCATGGCGTCGCTCGACGAGACGACGACGACGCGGCCACGTCGTTGGTCCAGCGCTAGAAGGCTGCTTGAGGGGGCGGAGAGCGTGGTCACGAGCGGCGGCGCGAACGGATCGGGCCGTCCACAGGCTCCGGCGCGGATCGTCGCGGTCGGCGCGGCGGCGGAGGACGCCGCCGGAGTTCCTCTGCCAAGAGGTGCGGGATTGGCCGCGCTTGAGCCAGCGGACGACCGTGGGATGACGACGACGACCACGGCCAGAACGAGGACGAGGCCGAGGCCGAGTGGGACAAGGTAGGGGAGCAAGCTGCTTTTTTTCTTGTTCACGACGTTCCTTACTCCTCTCCTCCCGCCCGTTCGCCGCCTCATCGCCGCTCTCGAGAGGCCCTGTTTTGAGGGCTGCCGTCTCCAGCACGCCTGGCGCGGGCGCCGTCCCTATAGTAGCATCCGCGGCGCGCGCGCGCCGCAAGGACGAGAAGAAACAGACGCTGTTCCATCTTTACCAGTGGTCTCCATCGTGGGAACGGAGTGCGTGCCCGGCCTTGCCGCGCGGGCAGGGGGGACGCATTGTTAAATCTTGGTTTTACAGCGAATGTTGCATATCGACCCTGCTACAATAACCTAGACTTTGGTGGGGGTGTGCCGTCATCTCTTGGCTTGGCTCCGCAGCGCTCTCTCATCGCTGTGGGAGGCCAGGCGCGGCGGTGGTATTCAGCCACGAACATGTCGACCGTTCGCGTTCGCCGGAGTCGCCCAAGGCCACAGCGCTGTGTAGTCAACGAGGGGGTAACGAGCAGCACGTCGACGCCTACGGCAAGAGAACGACGCTTACCCTAGGGCGGCTTGATTGTAGACGACATCATAGGCATTTTCCAGCCGCTCCGCACGTTCATGACGTACTTAAACAAAAGGAGAAACCGTGAAGGGAACACTGAAACCTCATTGGCGAACGACAGGCCGCATCCTCGCGGCCACGGCGCTGCTCGCGGGCACGCTGGGCGTCGGACGCACCGTCGTCTCACCGGGCGTGGCCGCGGCGGCCGCGCACGTCGCCGCCGCGCCGACCTGCATCCTTAGTCCAGCGATCCCTGCTATCAAACACGTCGTCTATATCGAGTTTGACAACGTTCACTTTAAGCGCGACCCTGCCCGCGATGGTTCGACCAACGTACCCTCCGATCTGGAGCAGATGCCGAACCTCCTCAACTTCATGACCAACAACGGCACGCTGCTGACCAACGTGCATACGCCGCTCATCTCGCACACCTCCGACGACATCACCGCGTCGGAGTCGGGCTACTACCCATCGAACAGCGGCATCGCCAACTCAGCCAACTCGTACTACGAGTATGGAAGCAACGGCGCGCCCACCCGGCAGACCGGCTTCACCTACTGGACCTCGAAGACGGCCGACGGCCAGTACAACTTCGTGGCGCCGGGCTCCCTCAACGGCTACCCCCAGTCGGTCAACGCGCCCGCGCCCTGGGTCCCCTACACGCGCGCGGGCTGCAACGTCGGCGCGGTGGCCATGAGCGGCCTCGTGCTGGAGAACTCCACCGACGTCAACCAGGCGTTCGGCTCGACCTCTCCCGCCGCGACGGACCCCAACCAGTTCGCCGATTACCTCGGCGTGGCCGTCCACTGTGCGGCCGGCGATCCGCTCTGCTCCGCCAACAACAGCGGGGCGGCCGATAAGCTGCCCAACGAGCCGAACCCTGATGGGTCGCCGGCCTCGACGGATGCTGCCGGCACGTCTACGGGATACCAGGGCTACAACGCCCTCTACGGCTCCAAGGCCCTGGCCACGGCGATAGGCGCTCCGAACGGGGCGATTCAGGACCTCAACGGCAACACCATCGTTGACGACTTCAACAACACGCTCACACCCGGTTTCCCCGGCTTCTCCATCGATCCCCGCTACTCGCTGGGCTACGCGGCCAACATGCTGGAGCACAACGTACCCGTGGTCTACGCCTACGTCATCAACGCGCACAACCCGCTGTCCGCGAACCCCTACGGCTACGGCTACCCCAACGATCCGGGTACCTATGGCCCTGGTCAGGACCACTATGTCTCGCAGTTGCAGCAGTTCAACACGGCCTTCGGCCAGTTCTTCAACCGCCTCAAAGCCGACGGCATCGACAAGAGCAACACGCAGTTCGTGTTCACGACGGACGAGGAAGACCACCATATCTCCGAGACGCCCTCGCCAGCGGGCTGCGACGGCGTGACCACGCCATGCACCTACCCCGTCAACACGGTGACCGGCCCCGGCGGCACGATCACCACGAGCATCGGTGAGTTGAACACCAACTACACCGGCCTGCTCAAGGCCGAGCAGCCGAGCATTACCACGCCGTCCTTGGCCACGGTGAACGCCGACGACGCGCCGGACATCTATCTTAACGGCCAACCTGGCCCGACGGACCCCACCGCGCGTGCCTTCGAGCGCGCCACAGCGGCGTTGACGGCCACCAACCCCTTGACCGCGACTATCGACATCAAGGCGGGCCAGCCGCTCGGCAACGCTGTCGAGCCGATCGCGCAGTATCAAGCGGACCTGCCCGAGGCCCGTCTGCTGCACATGGTCACGGGCGACCCGCTGCGCACGCCCACCTTCGTCACCTTCGCGCAGCCCGACTACTATCTCTACGGGTCGAGCGCCTCGTGCAGCGCCAACCCCGGTGGGGCCAACGCCTGCACGCAGCAGAACCCCGGCTTTAACTGGAACCACGGCGACGTGCAGCCGCAGATCTCCCAGATCTGGGCGGGCTTCGTCGGCCCTGGCGTAGCCAACAACGGCCTCGACGGTCCTGGCGTGACGGGGGTGCTGACCTCGACGCTCAACACCTTCGCCGACCACGTCGACGAGCGCCCGACCATGCTCGGCTTGCTGGGCCTGCCGGACGATCACCCGGCGGATGGGCGCGTGCTTATCGAGGATCTCACGCCCTCGGCTTTGCCGTTCACCCTCTTGCCTTTCCGCAGAGACTACGCGGCGCTCGGCGTGGCCTTCAAGCAGATCAACTCTCCCTTGGGCCAGCTCGGCATGACCACGCTGGTCTCCTCGACGATCGCCTTGGCCAGCAATGCGCCCGGCGACGCGACCTATAGCGCTGTGGCCAGCCAGTTGACGACGCTCGCCAACCTGCGCGACGCTCTGGCGTCCAGCATCACCGCTGTCCTAAGTGAGCCGTTCGACGGCGGCATCTTCGACGACGCGCAGGCGCAGTGCCTGACCGGCAAAGCCAACGCACTGCTCGCGACGGGGACGTATAGCGCAACGCCTTGCCCGAACGCCGCGCAGACGACGCTGGTTCGGGCGGCCGATACGGCGACCGTGGCTCCGTCCGCGACCAATACGACCGTGCCCACGAGCACGGCGACGCCGGTCCCAACGGCCACCGCCGTCCCGACCAACACGAGTGCGCCGACGGCGACCCCGACGGCGACCGTCGCACCCACGTCGATCGGCTTCCCCGCGACATCGGGCACACCGCCCGCGACGAGCCTGCCGGCGCCGACGGCGCTCCCGACCTCGGTCGCCACTCCCTCGTCGGGTTCGACGCCGGCCGCAGGCTCGACCTCCACGCCGGGCAAGCCAGGCAAGCCGTCGACCACGTCGGCCTGTACGGTTAAGCTCTCGCTCTACGCGGCCAAGCTCACCTTCGGGTCTCAGACCTTCACCGCTCTGCCCAGCCTCAGCATCTCCTCCGTCACCCGGCAGGGCAACGCGCACCCGAAGATCACGTCGACCACGCCGTTGCACTTTGACGACGCCGGCACGACCTTCGACTCGACCGATTCCTACACGACCCTCGTCTGCGGGAGCAACGGGGCGGCGACGCTGCAAGGAACCCTCATCGGGGGTGTGGCGACCGTCAAGGGCCATCAAACCGCTCTAGCGGGCTCGTCGTTCACGCTCACGGTGACGAAGCAGTCCGGAGGGCGCTACGGCCTGCGGGTGCGGCTGCCGCGCGCGAACTTCGACCGCACGTACAGCAAGCTGCAAGGTGCGGTCTCGATCAAGCAGTAGTACGACGCTGTCTGCTCCTTACTCTTACTAAGGAGGGAAGGCCGAGGGGGCGGGATCACCATGGTGATCCCGCCCCCTCGGCCTTTCTTGTATATCGTCCGCCAGGACGTCTGACGACGCGGTATGGCCTGACCACGGCAAGAGGTTAGAGCGCGGGGGCGTCGGTTCCGGTCCAGCGAGCGATGAGGCGCCACACGCCTCCGCCCGCGCGCTCCGCGCCGATCTCCAGGGTCTCCAGGCTGTCCGCCACCTTATAGACGGCGACATTGCGGCGAAAGGTCTTCTCGCCGCCGCTGAGGTTCAATCGGACCAACCGCGCCACGCGGTTGACCGTCTTGGTATTCTCGCGCCCGGCGTCGCCGATGGCGACATCCCGACCGTCGAACTCCGCCAGTATGATGCTAATCCGTGCGCGCGTCTCCTCATCCATCGTCATCCTCCACAGCCTACTGTACCGCACCGCCCACGTACACATCCCTAGAGACGCATGTCTTGCAGGGCCATTTCATTCTCGGCCTGACGTGCTTTACGTCGCCGCTCGACCGCTGCCGGTCGGGCGCGTCCACGTCTGGACCGTGGGGCGGGAGCGTCACGAACACGGAGGCCGGCGCCGCGTCCTGCCACTTCCACGGACAATGAAATGACCCTGCATGTCTTGCCTCCTCACTCAACCCTCAATGCAGACAACAGGATGGAGAAACTCAGAACTCATGGACAAGCAGGAGCGGTTAGCTAGGCTGCACTCTATCGGCGCCCTCTAGAACCATTTCCTTTTTTTCTGCCCGTGGGCGGCTCTATAGACAAGCGTTCTTCTAGGGTCGTTCTATATTCCGGTGGGAGTGCAGCCAAGAGGATCGATCTCTCCTCAAACGGGAGCGCCAGTAGTGGTCGGGGATCGTTCGTCTCGCGATACTGCACGGCGGCGTGGAGCAGGCGCAGGGGGAGCGCCAGTGCAGGGAAATCCTTGGCAGCCTCGCGCCAGAGCCGTAGCCACTCTGTTGCACTAGCCGGGCTGACCTGTGGCGAGACGACTGCATCGATAGCCGCGACCAGCCCCTGCCCCAGAGGTGCGAGGATCCCGTGCTTCTCGTAGAGCAACACCAGTTCGGCGATGCGTTCAGGCCAATAGGCTGCATTACCCTGACTCAAGTGTCGAACGGCGAACCTGTCGAGATCGTCGTCTGTCGCACTCTCCTTCTGGAAGCGCGCCAATGCATCCTCCAGGGCGCTCATACCCTCACTCCAACGATCCAGGGCAATCAAGAGCCGAGCGCGTTTAGAATACGTATATTTAAACTCTATGCCCAATGCAGCAGCCCGGTCATACGACGCCAGCGCCTCCTCGTTCCGCCCCATCTCGTTCAGCACATTGCCCCGGTTGTACCACGTATCCGGATCCTTTACGTCAAGCTCCAATGCCCGGTCATACGACGCCAGCGCCTCCTCGTTCCGCCCCATCTCGTTCAGCACATTGCCCCGGTTGTGCCAGGTGCCCGCATCCTTTGCATCAAGCTCCAATGCTCGCTCGTACGACGCCAGCGCCTCCTCGTTCCGTCCAAGGGATTCGAAGGCGAGGCCCTGGTAGAGCACGGCCCAGAGGTTCGTTGGGTTACGCTCCAGAGCGTCGTCAAAGGATGACAGCGACTCTTCCGCCTGTCCTAACTGACCTAGGGCGGCGCCGCAGTCGCGCCACTCTAGAGCATGGACAGGATCGAGCTTCAGCGCGCGGTCGTAGGATGTCAGCGCTTCTTCAACACGCCCCAACACCTCAAGCACGATCCCACGTTGCTGCCACAGCCAGGCACGTTCTGGATTATGTTTTAAGGAGTAATCGAAGCCCGCCAAAATCTTTTCACCAGCGCCTGCAACTGGCGACGTAGAGACTCCATTGTCGCGCGAGGGGCGCGCCTCCGCTTTCTCTGTCAGCGTCTCCCGCAGATAAATGCGCTCGATCTTTGCATGGGACGGCAGCATTTCCAGCCTCTGCTCGAGTTCGCCGCGCGAGTACCAGAGCCGCAGGAACTCGACAAAAAGGCGAATAGGGCTGCCGCGCTCTTTCTTTAAATCCAGCGATAAACGCATCAGCGGCTCGTGAATTTCGTAGTAGGAGTCTCTGCCTACGCGGATGACATGTACGTACTGCCATTCGGCTAGTTTCAAGAGCTGGCTCGAGGCTGTCTGCGGCGTGATAAAGCAGCGTTGGGCAACCTCGCCAACCTGTACGGCGGAGCGGCACTCACACAACAGATCGATAATTTTGCGCTGCTGCCGCGAGATCGCGGACATGCGCGCCTGGTAGTACGGCGTTAGATCGTTGAGCGTACTCATTATCGGATCGATTAGTTCATCTAGCGACTGATAGGTGAGGAACTGCGAGAAAATGACATAGATGCGCGGATTGTTCCCCGCCAGGTGCGCCGCCGCTTGGATGCGATCCTGCCCTTCAGGCGTTTGCACAAAAGCCGCTAGCTTCTCGTCTTGTTGCAGGCTGGCGATCTTGGCCAGCAGTTCGACCGCCCCCTCGAGCGTCAACCCTTTGAGGCGCGTCGGAACGAAAAAGCCGTAAAAAGGAGCTGTTTGTGAGGACACACCGTCGAACAAACTCTGGCTAGTAGCCACGATTGCAGTAAAAGCGTTTTCTTGCAGATAGGCGCGCCACTGCTTCTGGCCGTGCTCACCCAGACCGGCAAACACATCGTTGAGGTTTTCCATCAACAACAGGAGCGTGCGGTCTCCTACGTAGTCTTTGAGCAGCGCGGCGGCGACGCTCTCGGCGTCATCTGGGGACAGGGTGTACAGCGTTTCGATGCGTGCAGCTAGAGCGGCGTCGTCCCCCTCGGCTTGAAGGGCCCGCAGGATGACGACGAGCAGATCGAGGAACGAGTCTACACCCCATTCTTCTTCGTGCAACCATGCTGTCAACAAGCGGTCGCGCAGGTCGTCCATGGCGTGGACGCGGTGGTAGACGAGCGAGATAAGATGCGTTTTGCCGATGCCGCGCGGCCCGATCAACAGCGTATGGTGCATAGATGCATGGAGCACGCTGTCGCGCACCAGCTCGGTGATGCGCTGTACGATGCCTTCTCGCTCCACGAAGACATCTTCGAGTTGCTCACGCGACATGAGGCTGGGAGTAAAGTAGGGGAGGAAGACGAGCGACGTCATGCGCCCAGCCCTCTACTGGCCCGCCAGTAGCGTTCGATCAGCGGTCGCCGGAAACTATAGCGCGCTGTGCCCGGATGCAGCAGGACGTAGTGGTCTTGCTGGAGCAATGTCAACACCTTGCGCACCATCTCGGCATCCTCTAGCTCCACCGTCGTCTTCACCCTATTGAGCACCTCGTCAAATGAGAGCAGCGCGCCTGCGCCAGCCAACACGTCGAGAACGGCGAGCGCTAGAGGCCGCACGCCGAGGGCGTAGTATGATTCAAGCCGCTCGCGGTAGTAGCGCAGATGCCAGGGGTCTTGCGGGTCGGCAAGGTACGCATCGACGATGCGTCGCGCTGAAGCGGCGTCGACCATGGCGTCCTCCGCGCCCATCTGAGCGACGATGTGATGAATAAAGAAGGGGATGTCGTCGGCTTCCTGGGCTATCGAGGCAGCGACCGCGTTCTCATCGGAGACGCCGATGTTCTCTCCCCCGAGGAGGCGCCGCGCGAGAAAGGCCGCATCGGCAGATTTCAGAGGAGGGACGTCCAGAGAACGCATATCGTTGGTGGGATCGTTGGCGTAGCCTCCGTGGCGCAGACCGGTCAGAACGTGATGGAGCCCGATTGAGCCGGTGTAGACAGTACGCATCCGAGGGTGTGTCTGGCGCAGCGCGCGCAACACGTCCAACATCTCGGCGGCTACCATCTCGCCGTCCGGCAGACTCTGCTTGATGTTATAGAGCATGAGCGGCAGTTCATCCCAGAAAAAGACCATCGTTTTATCCTGGTGCTCCGTCAGGTCCGCTATGGTATGAGCCAGAATGATTTTCCAGTGCTCGGCGGCCATAGTGGGAAACTTTATCGCACCCGCCACCTGTATCTCGGTGATCTGGCTCAAGAAAGCGCGCACACGATGGGTCGTACGCGACCGCGTCGTCAAATAGCGGTCGACATCGTCGTAGACGTTCTGCACGAATTCGAGCGGCGTGCGCACCGCCTCCAGATCGCGAAAGACCGGGATGACGCCGTCGATGGGTTCAGCGGTCATCTTCTTGATGATGCTTGTCTTGCCCATGCGGCGCTCGGCGCTGAGCACGATGCTCTGCCACTCCAGGATGTCCCACATCTGCGCGATAATAGAATCGCGGCCAAGCACTTCATCAGGAGCCAACTGAGCACCAGGACTCGCCCTCATCGTTCGATCCTCCAGTACATCCAACCTATACGTCGTGTTTGTCGCACATCACCTCTATCGTACGTCATATTCATTGTACGTCAAAAATGACGTACGTCAAGAGCGACGTACAAAATGCCTCGCAATGAGAGCATTTGCCGTACGACTTGGAGCAGTGTATGAACGATTATCGATGGGTTGACGATCCTGTCTCTGTCCGGGTATAGTGATCTCAACGTCCGGGTCCGCGGCGCGGATGTTTTGCACCTTCACACATTTTCATAGCGCTCTTATCCAGAGAGGCGGAGGGACCGGCCCGATGAAGCCTCGGCAACCAGCGGCAGCAATGCTGTCGCAAGGGTGCCAATTCCGGCAGAACTATTTCTGGAAGATGAGAGTCGCGTCGGACAGCACGGCCGTGCCTCGCCCTATCTCCAGATATTATGAAGACAGGTGCAGCATGGCTTCCTCTCCTACACGTGTACCCTCATCGGTTCGACCGGCGAGGGTTTTTTGTTGTCCCTCGACGACAAGTGTGTATAGGAGGACCGACGATGACGCAGACGACCAACCCCGCTCCGGCACCCACGACCGCGCCCCAAGCGCCTAACCCGACGACCACCATGACGCCTGCGCTTGACCAGACGGCCTCCGCCCGGCGCTCCTATGCCGTGGGGCTGCGCTGCCGCGTCTGCGGCGAGGGCTATCCTTTAGACCCCGTCCACGTCTGCGAACGCTGCTTTGGCCCGCTGGAAGTGGCTTACGACGACGCGGCGTTGGCGCGCGACCTGACGCGCGAAAAGATCGCCGCCGGTCCGCACTCGCTCTGGCGCTATCAACCCCTGTTGCCTATCTCGTTGGAGAAACCGCTCGACCTCGGCGTCGGCTGGACGCCCCTAGTGCGCGCGGAGCGCCTGGGCGCGGCTCTGGGTCTCGATAGCCTCTACATCAAGAATGACTGCGTCAATCCGACCTACTCGTTCAAGGACCGCGTCGTCGCCGTGGCCGTATCACGAGCGTTAGAGTTGGGCCTCGACACCATCGCCTGCGCCTCCACGGGCAACCTGGCGGCGGCCGTGGCCGCCGCCGCCGTGGCCGGCCTGCGCTGCATCGTCTTCGTGCCCGAAGGGCTCGAGACCAGTAAGATCATCAACGTCGCGGTCTACAATCCCCATGTGGTGCAGGTCAAGGGCAATTACGACGCCGTCAACCGCCTCTGCGCCGAATTGTCCGACATCTACGACTGGGGCTTCGTCAACGTCAACCTGCGTCCTTACTATGCCGAGGGCTCCAAGACGCTCGGCTTCGAGGTCTGCGAGCAACTCGGTTGGCAGGCTCCCGACCACGTCGTGGCCCCCATCGCCTCGGGCGCGTTACTGGTCAAGATCGCGCGCGGCATTCGCCAGTTGGGGACGCTGGGCTTGATCGATACGCCCCATACGCGCTTCTCCGGCGCGCAGGCCGCTGGTTGCGCCCCCGTGGCCACGGCCTTCGCGGCGGGCACGGACGACGTGCAGCCCGTGCGCCCTCACACCATCGCGCGGTCGTTGGCCATCGGCAACCCCGCCGACGGTCCCTTCGCCGTGCGCCTGGCGCAAGAGAGCGGCGGGGCTATCGACGCGGTGACGGACGAGGAGATCGTGGAGGGCGTCCGCCTGCTGGCGCGCACCGAGGGCGTGTTTGCCGAGACGGCGGGCGGCGTCACCATCGCCGTGCTGCAGAAGCTGGCGCGGCGCGGCGTGGTCAGACGCGACGAAAGAGTCGTCGCCTACATCACGGGCGCCGGTCTGAAGACGCCCGACGCCGTGGCTCCCGTGCTGTCCGCACCCACCCTCATCGCCCCCACCGTCGAGGCCGTCGCCGCGATTATCTAGCATGGTCCTTGATGCGAGGAGCAACACGACGCAACCCTGAGCCACACAAGCAACAAGAATAAAGAGAGGAACACGCTATTATGTCGACCATCATCCGTATCCCCACGACCCTGCGTACCGCGACCGGCGGGCAGGCGCGCGTCTCCGTCGACGGCGTCACGGTCGGTGAGGCCCTGACTAACCTGGAAACGCTCTATCCGGCCATCGCCAGCCGCCTGCGCGGCGAGGACGGCGCCGTGGCGCGCTTCATCAACGTGTTCGTCGGTGGGGAAGACGTGCGCCTGCTCGACGGCCTCAAAACCCCATTGACGGGCGAAGAAATCTCCATTGTCCCCGCTGTCGCCGGGGGCGCGGCCTAGGACGCCAGAGGGCCGAAAACCTGAGGCGCCCACGTCGTCGAATACTGACCTCGCCCCCCACGAGATGTAGGAAAGGCGCCCACGCGGGTCTTAGCGCCGGTGCATCATGGCCTTTTGGTGGACCGAGTGGGGCGGCGTCGACGGCGCCGTCTCATGCATGAAGATGGAGCGGTAGGAGCGGTCGTGGACGATCTTGCCGCTGTGCGGCATGGACGGCCCGAGCCGTCCGCTCCGCCGCGACAGGGCGGCGGCAGTGGACCCGGCGACGGGACCGAAGATGTAGACCGCGAAAAGATGCCAGTAGGCCAGCGTGAAGGCTGGACCAAACCAGCGCGCCGGGTTCATGCCCGCGCCGGAGTAGGAGCCGTCGATAGCAATCAGTACGCCGACCATCAGCATGGCCAGGGGGGGAGTGTAAGGCCGTAGCCGCGCGTGGCTTAGAAATGTGTAGACGAGAAACGTCAGCACAAAGGTGGCGACGACCTCGCCCAGCGTGGCGCCAAGCGGGCCGACGCCGACGCCGGGGTGAAGCGTGGCGTGCGCGACTTCGTTGGCGAGCTGACCGAACGCGGCTGACCCTGCCAGCGCGCCAACGGCGGCGCCGGCCATCTGCGCCACGATGTAGCCGGCGGCATCGCGCGCGTGCATCTTGCCCAGCAGCCAGAAGCCGAGCGAGACGGCGGGGTTGAGGTGCGCCCCGCTGAGCTTGCCCGGCGGCGAGAGCGCGACGAGCCAACTGACTCCACCGAGAAAAAGCCCGAGGACGAAGAGCCGTAGGAAGGCTGAGGGAATGGCGTGGGGCGCCGGCGAACTCGCGCCGAACATGACCGACACGATGCCGACGACCCAGAAGACGTTGAAGGCCGTCCCCACGAACTCGGCGGCGTACTCCGCCAGGTGCAGTCCGTCCCGCTTCCAGTCCTCGTAGAAACCCGCCACTGTCGCCTCGGCGAATCGCTCGGCGATGCGGTCGAGCCCGCCCGCCCGCATGGGGTCAGCACTCATCGGGGCGCTCGCCAGACCGGCAGCGGTCCCCCGTCTTTGAGCCCAACCGTTTACGACGCCGCCCGCGCTCATCCATCATCTCGGACCCGTGTGTCGCGCGACAGCACGGCGTCTGTCGTCAATCCTCCCTCCTGCCCCTCAAACCCGTGAAGGAGGGTGCGCAGAAGCGCGGCGAGGGCGGCCTGCTCGTCTGTCGACAGAGCCGCCAGCAACTGTTTCTCGTTTTCCAGATGCGCGGGAGCGACGGTCTCGACGAGGCGCTTTCCCGGCTCCGTTAAGACGACGAAGACGTTGCGGCCATCCGACGGGTCCGACTCCCGGCGCACCCAGCCCGCCTGCTCCAGACGGTCGATGCGGAAGCTGACCGTGCCTGACGCGCGCATTAGTTCGCCCATCAGCGCTCTCTGCGAGAGACGGTAGGGCGGGCCGGTACGGCGCAACGTCGCCAGCACATCCCAACTGGCGCGCGAGAGACCGTAACGCCGAAAGGTGCGTTCCAGACGGGCGTTGACGTAGACGCCGAGCCGTCCAATGCGACCGACGATGGCCACGGGCGCCGTATCAAGGTCCGGCGCCTCCCGCGCCCACGCGGCGCGCACACGATCGACGTGGTCGTGTAGACCATCGTTGTTGTCGTCCGTCTCAACCCTCACCATTTCTCTAGTGTACGCCCCGCGCGTTATGTGCTACCCTAGCTACGTAACCGCTTCAATTGAAGCGATCAGCGTTGAGGCCCTGTGTTCCGTCCTATCACCCGGAGAGGGCCAAAGGAAATGACCGATGTCCAATACGTTCGCCGCGCCCGTCGACGACCAGGCGACGCCTTCACCGGATGACCTGCTCGCCTTGATCGCCCAAGCATCCGACGGTGAGCACGAACTCGCCGCCGCCTTACTGTTTCTCGCATGTTCGCTCAAGAACGATGCGCGCGAGGGCGGCCTGACAGACGCTCAGACGGACATCGTGCGCAGCTGGAGGCGGACTCTCCTGCTGGCGTTTCGCGACCACATACGCCGCGTGGCGCAGCTCGCCCACCTGACGGTCGCTCTTGGGGGCGCTCCACGTCTGACCCGCCCGACGCCTCCACGCTCTACCGCGGTAAGATCGGACGGGATAAGTTCCACTTTTGCGCCTTTCTCGCCGTCAGCCGTCGATCGTCTGTTCGCGGGTGGACACGGCGCGCCAAGCCCGGAGCCTGCTGCACAGCCCGGCGACATCCCGACGACGTTGGCGGATTTGTATGCTGTCATCGCCGCCGCCGTGGGGGCGTTGCCCGCGACGGGGCCAGTCGGGGGACACCCGCACATGCAATCCACGAAGAAGACGCTCGTTCTCGGAGGCCCCCTGCTAGCGGTGACCGATCGGGCCTCGGCGCTCGCCGCACTCGATCCTCTGGAGCCGGCGAGAGAGGCGGAGATAGGGCCGCGCGCCGCCACGGCGATGGGGACGGAGTACGCGGCGGTCATGACGGACGCGGGGAAGGCGGGCGTATCGTTCGAGCCCGCGCGGGCCGTGGCGACCGATCCGACGCTCCAGTCACGGGACAGCGCCTCCTCCATCGTCGCCCCCTCGACGCGCGCCGCGGCCGCCCTGTTCGTTGACGCCTACGACTGCTTCTTGCTCGTTCTCCAACAAACGCTTGGTCCCACGGACATGCCCGACACCGACCGCGACGCCCTTGGCCGCATAGCCACGCGCTTGCTCGACGCGGTAATCCGTCCGCTGGGCGACGCCCTCGCGCGGATGCCCCTCGGCGACACATCCCGCCCCACCCTATGCGCCGGACCACCCTTGGGCGATGTCGCGAGAGCCGATCTCTCGGTGGACGGCACGGCGTCGCTTACCTTCATCGATGAACGCCTGTGGACGCTGACCACGACAGCGACAACGCTTCTCGCCACGGCCGGTCTACCGGCAGAGGTCCGGGAAGTCGTCGCCGCCCTCCAAGACCTCGGCTGCCGCCTGGCCCCCGTCGCTGGCGCGGAGGGCGTGGACGCACGGCTGGCGACGCTCCGCGCGATGCAGTCTGGCCAGGAATGCCTCATCGAGGCGTCGGTCAATGGCCCCTATCTCACGACTAACGCGGAGGCGCTGACCACCTGGCTCGGCGAGCCGATCCCGGCGCGGCCCCAGATGGCCCTTTGTCGCTGCGGCCAATCGGCGCTGAAGCCGTTCTGCGACGGGACGCACGCGCGCGTCGACTTTACCGGACGCAAAGACCCCAAGCGCGTGGCCGACCGGCACGACGCCTATCCCGGCACGCAAATGACCGTTCTGGACAACCGAGGGATCTGCGCCCACTCCGGCTTCTGCACCGACCGGCTCAACACGGTGTTTCAGGCCGGTCAGGACCGTTTTGTCGTCCCCAATGGCGCGCGTGTGGACGACATCCAGCGCGCTGTGCGCGCCTGTCCTTCCGGCGCACTCAGCTACGCGTTCGACGGCGTGGAGGTGCGCGCCGGCGTCGACTCCCAGCGACCACCCACCATCGAGGTCTCCAAGGATGGCCCCTACCGTGTGACCGGCGGCATCACGCTGCGTGGAGGAGACGGCGGCGACGAATCGCGCAACGTGGGCGCCTCGCGCGAACACTACAGCCTGTGTCGCTGTGGCCACTCCCAGAACAAGCCCTTCTGCAGCGGCATGCACTGGTACGTCAAGTTCCACGACCCCGAGGTGCCGGCGGACCACCAGCCGACTTTGTTCGAGTGGGCTGGCGGCCTGCCGGCCCTCAACCGTATGACGCAGATCTTCTACGACAGGCATGCACCGCAAGACCCGCTGCTCGAACCCCTTTTCGCGCATATGTCGCCCGACCACCCCGAGCGCGTGGCGGCGTGGCTGGGCGAGGTCTTCGGCGGACCGAAGGTCTACTCGACGCTCTACGGGGGCGGCACGTCCGTGGGGGGCTATCAGCGCATGGTCTCGGAGCACATCGGGGCCGGCCTGAGCGAGGAGCAGCGCTCACGCTGGGCTGCCTTGATGGCACAGTCCGCCGAAGAGGCAGGGCTGCCCGCCGACCCGGAGTTCCGCGCGGCGTTTGCCGCCTACATCGAGTGGGGGTCTCGCCTGGCCAAGGAAAACTCCACGGCAGGCGCACACCCTCCCATGAACATGCCCATCCCGCGCTGGGACTGGGTCTGCAACGCGACGCCGTGGAGCAGGACCTCGGCGCTGGCCTCCGCGTCGCAAGAGGTCGCGATCGTCTTGCCTTCCGCGGACGAGCCGCTGCACTTCGAAGCGCATATCAAGCCGTTGTTCCGCCAGATGGACCGCCAGTCGATGACTTGGGCCTTCGATCTGTGGGCCTATAAAGACGTCTCGGCCCACGCCCCGGCCATCCTGGAAAGATTGCGCGCGGGGACGATGCCGTGCGACGCCGCGTGGCCGAAGGAGAGGGTGGAGGTTTTCGCCCGCTGGATCACGTCAGGCTCACCGGAGTAGCCGGCCCGGCCTTCCTGCCGGCCCGACGATCGTAGGCGCCGCGCGAGACGGCGTCGGGCGATGCGTCGGGAAGCTACGAGCTGGTCGTGCTGCTCACCCTGGCTGTCCGCACTATGGTGGACGAGCTTCATCGCCGCCTCGCCACGCTGGGCTTCGACGACGTACGGGCCGCCCATGGCTTCGCTTTCGTCAGGCTGACCCCAGACGGCGCCACGGGCGCCGAGCTTGCGGACCACCTTGGCGTCACCAAGCAGGCGGTGAGCCAGATGGTGGACTATCTGGAGCGCCATGGCTACGTTTCACGTCATCCTCACGAGCGTGACCGGAGGGAAAAGATCGTCGTCTTAACCGGCCGTGGCTGGGACTGCATCCGGGCCACCAAGTCTGTTTTCGCCGACATCGAGCGAGGCTGGTCGGAGGTTATTGGCGCGGAGCGCATGGAATCGCTTCGCGTCGATCTGCGTCGCCTCGTCTACACGGCGAGCGACGGCGAGCGCGCTCAAAGGCTGCGTCCCATCTGGTGACGCGGCCTATTGTGTTTGGCCCTCAGTCAAAAACTAGGGGGGGCAGCAACCGGGAGGGGAGGAGTGTGTTAACTTCCTCATGTACGTCGAGCGAGAGGATAGAAGAGTATGATCGCGGCGGTTGTCTTCGATATGGACGGCGTATTGGTCGATACGGAACACGTCTGGAGCGAGGTGCGTGGGGCCGTGGTGGCACGGCACGGTGGGACGTGGACGGAGCAGGACCAGCGCAACGTGATGGGCGACAATTCGCGCCAGTGGTCCGCCTATATGCGCGAACGCTGGAATCTCCCGTTCTCGGATGACGCCATCTTCCGCGAGGTGCTGACCACGATGATCGCGGCGTACGAGCGCGACCTCGTGGTCTTGCCCGGTGCGCGCGAGACGGTCGCCGCTCTCGGCGCACGCTACCCGTTGGCCGTGGCCTCGTCCTCGCCGCACGACCTGATCCTCGCCGCTCTGCGCATCGCCGGCCTGCTCGACGCCTTCGCCACGATCGTCTCGTCGGATGAGGTCTCACACGGCAAGCCCGCCCCGGATGTCTACCTTTTGGCGGCCTCGCGCCTGGGCGTAGCACCCACGGACTGCGCGGCCGTGGAAGACTCGACCAACGGCATCCGCGCCGCCGTGGCGGCAGGCATGGCCACCATTGCCGTACCCAGCGCGGCCTATCCCCCGGCGGGCGATGCGCTGGAAAGCGCGCAAGGAGTCTTACCGGACCTGCATGGCCTCACCGTAGACTTCGTCGCGCGCCTACGGCCCATGGCGTAGGGAGCGAATGCCTATGATAGACGTCGGAAAGACGCCCTAGTTAAGAAACGAAGAAGCCGCCGCATCCTAATCGTAGGATGCGGCGGCTCTCGGTCGGTTTACGACGGGCGAGAACGCTACTGAGCGTAGCCCTGCGTCGCCGCGAGCAAGTGGCTGTCGCGCGAAGAGACGCTCTGCTCGGCGATGAAGCCCTGTCCGTTGCCCGAGGTCAGCACGGCGCCGTTGGCCGTGGTGAGCCCCAGATCGTTGACCGAGATCACGACGCGGTCGGTCGGCGGCACGCTATACGTGCGCGTGACGATCTTGCCGTTCGTGGAGTAGAACGTCGCGCTGATCGGCACGGTCACGGCCGAGGGGTTGTAGAGGACGAGTACATCGTCGTGACCCGGCGTCGTATCGCCGTTGGCGAAGGTCCAGCGGGTGGCGGCGCCGTTGCGACCAAGCACCACCGAGGCGGCCGTGGCCTGCGCCGGGGCGCCGATGTACTCGGTCTGCTCGACCACGATGGCCTGGCTGCTCGTCACCACGACGGCGATGCCGCCGCCCGACACGTTCCCGTTAAGGGTGAACGAACCGCGGCTGCGCGCCGGGACGAACAACGGCACGGTGCGCAGGATCTGCCCGCTAGGGCCAGAGAAGCTAGCCGTGACCGAGGCACCGACATCACCAGGGTTCAGGATGGAGAGCACCGTCTGCACGCCGTTCGCCGTGGTGGCATCGGTAAAGAGCCACTGCGTGGAAGGAACGCTCGCCCCCGTTCTCGAGGTGTAGGCGCGATAGCCGGGCGCGAACGACTCCGTACGCTCGACAACCACGGGGGTGTTGGCGATGGCGATCACGCTGACCTGCGCGTTAGGATAATAGGAGTTCACGTCGATCACGCGGTTGGAGTGCGCGGCCACGTTGACGTACGCGGTCTTGCGGGCGCGGCCCAGCGAGACAAACTGCAACTGCACCGAGGTCGTCGACTGGCTGGGGTTCAAGATGGAGACACGCTCCTGGAACGTCCCAATGGTCGAGCCAGCGGCCAGATACCAGTGGGTATTGAGACCGCTCACGCCGGAGAGCGTGTCGCCGTCCCGCGGATCGCGGTTGGTCGTAATCTGCGCCGCGATCGTGCGGTCAGAACTCACGGTGAGGCCATAGCGGCCAGCAGGCAAGTTGCCCAGGTTGGCCACGCGCACGGCGCGCACGCTGTTGGCGGACACGTTTGTCACGCGGGTGTAGGTCGCGCCATTCTCGAAGTAGAAGGTCAGGCGCACGCTAGCCGGGACGTTGGAGGTGTTCAACAGGCTCACGATCGAGCGGTCGCTCTGCGTGTTGACCGCCCCCGCGAAGTAAAACTGCTGCGTGCGCGTCAGAACGCCCGCAACCGCGGCATCGGCGGCCACGCGGCTCTGCGTACCAAGCGCGCTGATCGTGTTGGCGCCGCGCAGCAAGGTGGTGGGAGCGGTGAAGGTCGCCGTGAAGACGCCGTTGGTCGTCGTGATGACCGTGGGGGTCGTCATGAGAGCCTCGCCGTTGAGCGAGAGGGCGACCTGCTCGTGCCTTCCGAAGTGCCTGCCCGTCACCATCTCCAGCCCATTAGGCTTGAGCGAGGGCGAGGACAGGATGATGGTCGGGGCAAGAGCGGCGACCGTGATCTGCGTCTGAGCCGTGCGCTTGGACATCGTGCCTGTCGCGGTCACGGTGTAGGCGCCGGGCTTGAGGCTGTATGGGACGGCAATGCTGACCGTCGGAAGGACGCCCATGGCGTTAGCGGTGATCGCTGTCGTCGCGCCAGTCGTTCCGCTCAGGGTCAGATTGACAACTTCATTGGCAAAGAACCCCGTTCCCGTGATGGCGACGACCGAGCCGCGGTTCGTGGCAGCCGGCATGGCGAAGATCGTAGCCGGTCCAGGGATCGGCGTGCCTGTTGCCGTCGTCGCGGGCGTGGCCGTCGTCGTGGGCGTGGCCGTCGTCGTGGGCGTGGCCGTCGTCGCGGCAAGAAGTTGGATGCGCGAGGCGCCGGCCGCGCGTGCGGTCGTCGCCGTTGCGCCGATCGAGGGGGCTACGGCGAGCCCTCCAAGGCTAAGGCAGGCGACAAGCGCTGCCGCTGTCTTCTTCGATGACATAATGAATGATGCTCCTCTAACCCCGTTACGAAGTGGGGCGGTGATGGTCGTGGGGACGCGAGCAAAAATGCCCGGCAGACGCCGTGTCGTCGTCCGGATCGACAGGCACGCGCGAGAACGAAAACGTGACGAAACATTCGCACCACGATCTCTTCTTCCTCACATTACCAGACCTTCAATGAACAATTGGTGAATATATGCCTACGCAATTACACGATTATCGAGATTTAACCTTTGCACACATCGTACGACGTGATGTGAGACGCTACTTTCACGCACATCTCGTGCCACGCCCCACGCCCCACGCCCCACGCCCCACGCCCCACGCCCCACGCCCCACGCCCCACGCCCCACGCCCCACGCCCCACGCCCCACGCCCCACGCCCCACGCCCCACGCCCCACGCCCATAGGGAAACCGTAGCGATCGTCGTCGCCTTGCTCGATGCCTCAAACCACGGCGCGTGCGTCGCCGTCGCTGCAGGGAGGGGTCGGAGGGACCTGGAGGCGCCAGTTGTTCTTGAGTCCAGCCGTTACGAAACTCTGGAGGTTGATTGAGGGAGCAGACGGCGCGGCGGCTGGCGCAACGCGCATGGAAAAAGCCCGGACTCCCGTTAGAGACGCCGTCCGGCCGTTCTCATACGGGGAGGGCCTCTACTGCCCCCGGCGCACGCGAAAGATGACGAGGCCGTAGCCGACGACGATCACTCCCGCGAAAAGGATGCGCGCCAGCCCCTTATCGCCCGACGTGAACAAAACGATCGACGGCAGCAAGACGGCAAGGAATAAGACAAGGTAGGAAAGCGTACGGGTTTGAGTCGTCATAAAGCTCTTTTTCTCCGCGCCACCGAGCGCGGATGCCCACTCGTCGACCGCATCGGCTCTCGGCGATCACCTTTGAAGCCGTCCAGCTCTTCTTAGTACGGAGGGAATCCCCACCGGCGGTCCCGGCATCGCCAGGGCGCGCTATAATTCTCCCGTATAGTACGCGATCGATCCTCGTCGTTGCGTGCTTCTTTGGTACACTGGGGCGCCGCCGCCCGACGCGGACCACAGACCAGTCTCAGGAGCCTTGCCGTGTCCACCGCTATCCTCACGACTCTCCCCAACGGATTGCGCATCGCGCTGCAGCCGATGCCCTCGACCTACTCGGCATCGCTCGTCATCCTCGTCGGCGTGGGATCGCGCTACGAGGAGGAGGCGGAAGCGGGGGCCTCGCACTTCCTCGAACACATGCTCTTCAAGGGGACGACGCGCCGCCCCAACGCCCAGATCATCGCCGACGCGCTCGAGCGCGTCGGCGGACGCTTCAACGCGTCGACATCGCGCGAGACGACGACGTACTACACAAAGGTTCCGTATATGCACAGCGCGCTCGGTCTGGATGTCCTGGCCGATATGCTGCGCTGTTCGTTGCTCGATCCAGTGGAAGTCGAGCGCGAGAAGGGGGTCATTCTCGAAGAACTGGCCCAAGGCGAAGATGTGCCGACGACGGTCGGGGCGCATCTCTTGCAAAAAACGGTCTGGGGCGATCATCCCCTTGGACGCCCGATTATCGGGTCGCGCGAGACGATTGGTGCGGTCGACGCCGCGGCGCTACGCGGCTACCGCGACAACGCTTACGTTCCAGAGCACATGGTCGTGTCCGTTGCCGGCAACATCGACCCGGAGGACGTGGTAAGACAAGTGGAGACGCTCTTCGGCGATCTGCCGGCGGCCGCGGGCCGCGCGGCGCCGCCCGCGGCCTATCCAACCGACGCAACGCCCATGGCTCTTGCTCGGCGAGACGGCCAGGCGCACCTCTACCTCTCCGGTCGCGGCGTCCCCGTCGATCACCCCGACCAGATGGCCCTGGCCATCATGGGCGACATCTTGGGGGGCGGCATGACCTCGCGCCTGTTCCGCGAAGTACGTGAGCGGCGCGGCCTAGCCTATGCCGTCGCCGCGTCCGCCTCATCGATGGCCGACCATGGGTCGCTCGGCGTTCATGCCGGCGTCGCGCCCGCCAAGGCCGTGGACGCCTTGGGCGTCATCATGGACGAGATCGAGAAGCTCGGAACCGTCGTCATCGAGGACGACGAGATCGAGCGCGTGCGCGGGCACTACGAGGGCTCGATGCTGCTGGCCCTGGAGGACAGCTATGCTGTGGCCTCACGCAACGGGCGCTCCGTCCTGCAAAGGGGATATATCAGGACGCCCGAGGAGTCTCTAGCCCTCGTCGAGAAAGTGACGAAAGACGACGTTCGGCGCGTCGCCGCCACTGTTGTCCGTTCCGGCGCCCTCCGCCTCAGCGTCGTCGGCCCCTTCGACTCCAGCGATGAATTCGCACCCGTCTTGGCGCGCTTCGGCCACGATGAAGGCGCCGTGAGCGCCGCTCGATAGATAGTGGACGTATATGAGAAAGGGCGCGGTCCCCACTCTTTTGGTTGAGTGAGGACCGCGCCCTTGAGCTTTCTGGTGTGATGGACTACTTCGCGCCGTCGTGCGCGAGGACAGCCGGCGTCTCGACGATGTGCTCACCCACGAACCAGACCTGCAACTCGTTCTTGGCCAGGATCTCGGAGGCGATCAAGTCGTTCGTGCGCAGATCGTTAAGTTCTTCAGCGCGCTTCCCGAGCTCACGGGCCTCCTTGAGAATAATCTCATGCGCTTCGAGCAGGCGACCAATCATGACCGGCACTTCCTCGACGCCCTTAGGCGGGCTCGGGATCTTGGTCGTCTCGACCACGTCCTGCGGCATGCCGATGGCCACGGCGCCCAGCGTCTGGATGCGCTCGGCCAGCGAGTCGATCAGCATCAACTGCTCGTCCGAGTGCTTGTCGAACAACAGGTGCAACTGGTAGAAAGTGTGTCCGGCAACCTGCCAGTGATGTTTCTTGTACATGTGCTGGATCATCATCGTATCGGCCAGCAATTGGTTGAGCCCCTTGGACAGCTCTAAACGCGCGTCGTCGGGAAGCCCGAGCGGAATGTTGCGCAGCGTGTTCGCTTCCTGGATGATGTGGCCACGCTGGTTTAGATGGAGGGTCGATTCGGACTGAACCGTGCGCTCTTGCGTGCTGCTTGACATGGAAATGTGTCCCTTCGTCGCTATCGTCTTTATCGGCGTTACACGAGGCGGGCCGGAGATACCGTCGTCCTTTGGCCCGTGTGTCTCGATCTCATCTTCTAGCAGGACATGTGCCACCTCGGAAGGCGCGGCGGCGAAGCGTAGAGAATGGTGAGCTGGCGAACGATCGGCGCGGGACGTCGAAGGGGGTGGAACCAGAACCATCGCGGTGATAGTTCTGGTTCCACCCCTTCGACGCTAACGCCTAGCGAGGGATAGGCGTCGGTCGTTCTACTGCTTGATTGAGACCGTTCCTTGCAGCCTGCTGTAGGTGCGGTTGAAGCCCGCGTGCGGTACCTGTATCCGTAGGCTGAAACGGCCGCCGGACTGCTTGGCGACCGTAATCGTGAACGAGGACCCGGCAAGGGCAATCTGGCGGTTGTGGACGGTCGCCACGCCCCCGATGATCGTTCCTTGCAGTGTCAGCGCCGAACTGCCCGTGCAGACGAGGTTCGCGTAAGAGTCGGTCGAGGTAAGCGTCGTGCCGGCGTCGTCGAACTGCAACGGCGCGGTCGACGTGACCTTCGGGTGCGCGTTGCCCTGCCGGGTGACGGAGGTGATGCTGAGGCTGGGCAGTGCGATGAAGGTCTGCGATCCAAACGTAAGCTTGGCCGCGTAGAGCGAGAGCTTGACCGTACACGGTGGCGTGGTCGACGGCTTGCCGGGGGTAGAGGTCGAGCCTGGCTTCGGCGTCGAGCCCGCCGCGGGGGTCGACGCCGACGAAGGGGCAGCGGTCGCGTTGGCGGCCGAGGTCGGAGGCGCCGTCGGGGCAGGAACGCTCGTCGCCGGCGGCGTGCCAGAGGTCGAGGGGAAGGAGAGAGGCGTCGGCGCCACCGTCGGGACCAGCGTCGCCGTCGGCGGAGCCGGTGTGCTCGTCGGCGGGACCGGCGTGCTCGTCGGCGGAACCGGCGTGCTCGTCGGCGGGACCGGCGTGCTCGTCGGCGGAACCGGCGTGCTCGTCGGCGGAGCAGCGACCGTGTAGGCGTATGGCAGGGCGGCAACCTCGTCGCCGCTGCCCGTAACGAAGCTGCTCGACGACGCCGCGTTCACCGCGTCCACGTAGAGCGTGCCGCTCACGGTCGAGCCGGCGGCGCCGTTGGGCGCGAACGTCACGTTGATCGTACCGCTCTGACCGGGGGCCAACGTCAACGGGTTGTAGACTTGGTCGAACTTTTTCGTCGTAAGGTTGAAGATCGTTGCTCCAAGGCTAAGTTGGTTGGCCACCTCATCGCCGGTCGACGACGTGGCCGAGAGATCGAACTGCTTGGCGCTGACCACCGCGCTGAGCTGTACCGTAGAGGCGGTAGCCCCCGCGGCAGGATAAGGGCCAGCCAGCGACGGCGCCGCGCTGTAGAGGCCGGAGGCAAGGCCCGTAGACCCCGCGGCGGCATTGAGTACGGCCACGGCGGAGTACGCGCCTGACGCGGCGTCGACGCCGCTCGTCGCCTCGATATCGGGGTTGTTGGTGAATCCATCGGGAGCCGCACCTATACTTGCGTAGACATCCATCGAGATCGGCGCGGATGCGTCCAGCGCCGCGACGGAGAGCGACTGTGACTGCGTGGGCACGAAGAACCCTGTCCCGTTCTGGTTGGACGGCAATGGCACGGGCTGACTGACGCTGCCCAACAAGTACGTCGTGTAGTTCGTCAGACGCGAGTCGACGAAGAAGTCCTTCGTCGTGTTGCCCGTATTGGTGACCTGCACCGGGATGACCGTCGAGGTTCCCTGCGTCAAGGCAGCGCCCGGCGCATTGGGTAGACCCGGCGCCGAGGCCGACGCCCCGTTGTAGCCGACGGAGACGTTAAAGGGAATCGACGTCTGCTGGCCCGAGATCATCCCGTTGATAAGGAAGATAAAGTGGTAGCGCCCGGCCTGCGGGGCCGTGTGGAAGAACTGCAAGGTTCCCACGTTGGAACCGTCGCCTTGCTGCGTGCTCTGCACGTCGATGGGCTGGCCGTTAGGATCGACCAGCACCCCTTCGAGGTTATAGTTAGTGTCGGTGATCGAGGTGTTCACCTCGAGGTCGCGCAATCCAGCCGGCACGTCGAACATATAGGTCAGCGCGTTGCCGGCGCCGGGGCGACCGTTGCCGCCGGTCAGCGTCCCGGAGAACGTTGTCGGCGTCGTCGGCGTGGTGGGGAAGGGCACGATGGTGCGGATCGTGACCGGGATGACGCCGGCGAGGATATTGCCCTGCGCGTCGCTCAGCACGACGTCGTCCGAGTAGTCGCCGGGCGTCGCGGGCGTCGTCAGAGACACCTGATACGTACCGGTCTGGCCGGGGGTGAGCGCAGCGGGTCCAGTAACGGCGCCCGCGCCGGTGAAGTTAGAGGTCGAGACCGTGAACTGGACGGGTCCGTTGTAGGCCTGGGAGCCCGTCGTGCGCTCGAAGAAGTAAGCGGTCCATGTCCCGGCCGACGGGTTCGTGACGCTTACGTGGCTGTAGCCGTTGCCGATGCCCTGGGGCAGCGTGTAGGCGGCGTAACGACCGCTAGGATCGATCAAGAACATGCGCACCGAAGCGCCCGGCTTAATCGTCAGGTCGTTGGCGATGGCCGCGTCGAGGCGCTGCTGGCCCGCCGCGACGGGGAACGTCTGCGTGACGTAGGCGCGCGTGATGCCGAAGCCGTCGACGAAGGTCGGCGCCGTGGTTGGGTTGATGTTGACCGTGAAGTTCTGGGCGCTCGTCGGAGCCGCCAGCGTCTCCAGCGAGGGCGCGATAGCCTGCGTCTGCGTGCTCACGTTGGTGACCTGGAAGGTGAGCGTCTGCGCCGTGTTGGGCAGCGCCGCCGTGGCCAGCGTGTTTTCCGACGCCGTCGACGGAGTGTCGATCAAGAGAGCCGTACCCGTGATGCCGGCCGTGCCGCCGTTGATGGACTCGGCAAGTTGAACGGCCTTGAGCGAGTTGATCAAGCCAGCGCCCTGCTCACGCGAGGGGATGCCGAGGTCGGTGGCCGAACTCTTGATGATGGCCTTGACGAGGCGCGGGCTCGGCGAGACGCCGCCGTGCGTCTGGCGGTAGGCCTGGATGACCAGGGCGGCCTCGCCCGCGGTCAGCGGAGAAGACTGGCTGGTGCCGCCGAAAGCCTGGATCGACGACCCTTGCGCTGGCGACTCGTTGTCGAGGCATTCCGACGATGCCGGGGAGCAGAGCGCCCAACCTAGTTCGCCGCCCGCGACGATATCCACCGTCTGCTGGCCGCTGTAGGACGGACCGGCCGACGAGAGGGAGGAGATGTTGTTGGAGATAAAGCCGCCCGTGGCGAACTGGAAGCCATAGTCCGTGACCTGCTGGAGGAGGCGGTACGTCGTCGTGGCGCCGGCGGCGATGATGTTGGGATCGGTCGAGGGCGATCCCTGCGTGGACGCGCCCGTGCCGGCGTCGCCGGTCGAGGCGACGACCGTCACGCCCGCGGCCACGGCCGCGTCGTTGGCCAGAATCGTGGGATCGTTGGTCGTGTCGGGGTAGTAGTTGCCGCCGAACGACTCGTTGATCACGTTGGAGCCATGGGTCACGGCGTACTGGATGGCCTGCACGAAGTTCGACGTGGTCGTCGTGTTGGCCGCGCCGAAGACCTTAAGACCGATCAGCGAGGCGCCCGGCGACATGCCGAGGATGCGGATGCACTGGCCCCGGTGCGGCTGCGCGGCGTTGATATAGTTGTCGAGATTGTAGAGTTGCCGGCCCTGCGCGGCGATCGACGAGGCGTCGCCGTAGGCCTCGGCGCCGAGGGGAGCGGCATTGGGACCGTCACCCGAGAAGTCCTGGTAGTCGGTAAAGACGTTCTGGCCGTTGGGCCGGATAAAATCAGGATTGTTGATGTCGATGCCGTCCGCTATCCAGGCGACGGTCACGCCGGTACCCGAGACAACGTTCTGCGCCTGCGGCGTCACCGTGTTGGTGAAGGCCGTGTTGGTCGTCTGGAGGTCTTCCGGTTCGAGAGATGTGTTCGAGACCGTGCAGGTCGCCGTCGTCGCGTTCGTCGCGGCCGGGCTGGCGGAGGCCGGGCTGGCGGCGTTGGAACTGACGCCGCGGTCGGCGGGCGTGGTCCCATGGATAATGCGATCGGGCACGACGGCCTGGACGTCCGGGTTCGCCGTGAGGCGCGCTTCCTCGGCGGAGGACACCGTCGCAGCGACGGCGTTGATCAGCGTGAAAGCCTTGACGCCGGAGGCGTGGACCCGCGTCAACTCGGACAGCACGGCGCTCTGGCTGGTCGCGATCGCCGACATGCGCGGGCCGCGCGTGTTTGTCGCGTCGGGCAGGTCCTTATACTGGTCTCGCATCAGCACGATGACGTGCTGATCGGCGTTCTGACTGAGGCGCAGCACGTCCGCGGCGGTTAGGGCGCCTCCGCTTGGCATAACGTAGCTCTTGTGGGGCGTAGCCGTCGTGTGCGCGGCTGCCGCGGCGCTGCCGCTCGCGTGCGTGTCTCCTGGCCGTGTAAGGCCCACGCCCGTAAGGGCCAAGGCCGAGACGATCAGGAGCCGCCCGGTGGTCGATCTTCGCATGAACAGAACCTCCAACGTCGCTGTGCAATGCCGGCCTCCGCACGTACAAAAAGCGGAGGGACCGTCGATGAATCGTCTAGCGCGCGGAAGACGCGCCAGACCGAGGACAGGGGGACGCTACGCCACAACAGCATGCCTTTGCCAGGCCGTTGCTAGCTGTATGTGTCATCGTACCACAACCCGTTAAAGTCATACAGATGCTTGCGCCTCTGCGCCTCTGATCCGTGGGCAACGCGGTTTTTGGAGCTAGCACGACGCGGGCCGCCGCCTGGGTCGCCCCACTCAGCGGTCAACCTCCAGGCGCGCGGTGCTGGCCACCCTCGTCCCGCCAACCGAGGACGCCGCGCAGTCCCGTGTCGAGGCCCGGACGTATGTCGCGCGTCACACCGCGCGCATGGACTCCCCTCGCTTTGTCGCCCGCTGGCCCGTCTCTCATGCCCGCTGCATTTCATCTTGTGATATGGTAGTATGACGTCCGCCGCGCAAACTCACCTTCATGACGGTGAAGCAGGTCGGCGTACCCTCAACGAACTGGAGATCTCAGATGGATAAAGTCGCACCCGTGAAAGTAGCCAACAAGCTGACTGAGTTCTGGTCGCAACAGGTTATCGCTAGCGCGAACGGCAACCTGTTCAAAGTCGCCAAAGGCATCGGGTCGACGACGTGGCACACGCATGAGGACCAAGAGGAGACCTTCCTAATTCTCAGTGGTCAGCTGACGATCCAGCTCCGTGCTGGGAACATCGATCTGATCACGGGTGACTTGCTCGTCATCCCCCGCGGCATGGAGCACTGCCCGATCGCGGAGGAGGAAGCTCACTTCCTGCTCATCGGACCCGACGTCACGTCAAACGCTAGTGGCGGCAAACCAGCCTGGAGTTATAGAGAACCCGTCGACGCTCCCACCACCGGCGAGTAGTCGTGACCCCGTCAAGCGGAGAGCCTGACGACGATCCCTAGCCGAGACACAAGAAGCATCAAAAGGCGCCTCCCCTTATGAACCGCGTTGGATGCGTCAAGAATCAGAAGCAGAGGTGGTCGGTAGACAGCTGCTGGTAAACAGCTGCTGAAGGATCTAACTCCTCACGATGTTAGGCGTGTATAGAGGAAGGGATGATGGGGCTCGTCGCTTCGTCGCTCGTCGAGGCCTTCACTGTCAAAAGGGCATCAGCGGCGTGTGGTACTATCGGGGATACAAGATTCACCATGGATGCCGTGGGGCTTATGGCCAAGACGACGAAGAAACAAGAGCCGGAGAAGACGCACGGCGCCAATGAGCCGACGATACTCAACCGGCGCGCGACGTACGACTATTTTATAGAGGACCGTTACGAGGCTGGCCTCTCCCTGACCGGGACGGAGGTCAAGTCTCTGCGCGCGGGCCGCGCCAACATCCGTGACGCCTTCGCGCGCATCGACGGCGGCGAGGTCTGGCTCTGGAACGCGCATATCTCTCCCTACGAGAATGGCTCCTACACCAACCATGAGCCGACGCGCCGGCGTAAGCTCCTGCTGCACCGGCGCGAGATCGGCCAGCTCACCGGCATCAATAAGCGTCCAGGCTACACGCTGGTGCCGCTGCGCATCTACTTCCGGCACAACAGAGCCAAGGTCGAGATCGGCGTGGCGCGGGGCAAGAAGGATTATGACAAGCGCAACACCATCGCCGAGCGCGACGCCAAGCGCGACGTCGAGCGCGCCCTCGCCGAGCGCCGCCGCTAGGCGGAGGGTCTGCGTGCTATCTGGGGCTAGGGACCGCGGCCGCGCGTCGGCGCCCCAGTCCCGCCGCCACGATAACACGTACTTCTCAAGGGCGATGGGGGGGTAAGCCTGCCGCTTAAGGGTCTAAAGTCGGGGTGGGAGTCTCGCCCTTTCCGTGTCTCGAGGCAATTTACGGACCGTAACGGCTCCTTTTCCTCGACACCGAACCGCCGAGCGCCGTGATATAATGACGATGGTTACACCTTGGGGATGTTAGGTTTCGACAGGGGTAGTGAGCGAGTCATCGCGGGCCGAGGTTGTCATCGCCCTCGTTAATCAGGTGACAACGCCAATAACTGGCAAAACCAATTACGCTCTCGCCGCTTAATTAAGTGACGAGCATCCAGCCGGTCCCGTCTCGACGGACCGAAATCTGGGTGTCATTTAGCCGAGATGCTGTGGACCCGACACCTATAAGGTCCACTTAAGACAATAGGATGGGGACGACCGAACTTCGCCGGCAGAGGCCGGATGTCTCGACATTAAACTGCCGGATACGCCTGTAGACGTGGCTTGTAAAGTGCTTTTGGACGGGGCGTTCGAATCGCCCCCATCTCCACCATCTGTAGAGGCCGGTCGTCCGCTCTAGACGACCGGCCTTTGCTTTGCCTAAAAGAGATCGCTCGCTCGACAAGGCCGATGGTGGAGGCGCTCCCTGTAGCGAACGTTGGGGCTGGTCATGCACTATGGACCTGTGCGGTCCACGGCAGGCCGCTCACGACGAGGCCCGTACGGTGGGCGTCAGTTCTGGTGGGCGGCCCCGACGATCTCGTCGAGCGACCGCACGCCTTCGCGCTCCATCCAGCCCGTGAGGCCGTCCACGAGAGAAGGCATCGCGCCTGGCCGGGCGAACGTCGCCGTGCCCACGGCCACGCATGAAGCGCCCGCCATAAAGAACTCCAATGCGTCGTCGAGCGTGGTTATCCCGCCGAGGCCGACGATCGGCAGGTCCACCACCGTGGCGACCTGATAGACCATGCGCACGGCCAGCGGCTTGACGGCGGGGCCGGAGAGGCCGCCCGTCCTGTTGCCCAGGCGCGGTCGCCGCGCCGCCACGTCGATGGACATGCCGAGCAGCGTATTGATCAAGCTAAGGGCGTCGGCGCCCTGCGCGGCCACGGCCACGGCGATGGGCCGGATGTCGGCCACATTGGGCGAGAGCTTCACGATGAGCGGCAGCGTCGTCACAGCGCGGACGGCGCGCGTCACGGCGGCGGCCATGGCCGGATCGGTCCCGAAGATCATGCCGCCGGCGGCCACGTTGGGACACGAGATGTTGAGTTCGAGCCCCGCCACGCCCGGCACGCCCTCCAGCGCCGCGGCGACGCCGACGTACTCGTCGATCGTCTCGCCCGCCACGTTGACCACCACCGGGACCTCCCAGCGCTCCCAGACGGGCGCTTTGTCGCGCACGACCGCGCGTACGCCGGGGTTCTGCAGCCCCACGGCGTTGAGCATGCCGCCGGGCGTCTCGGCCAGGCGAGGGGGAGGAGCGCCGCGCCAGGCATGCAGCGTCGTGCCCTTGGAAAAGATGGCGCCGAGGCGCTCGACGGCGACGAGGCGCGCGTATTCCGTGCCATAACCGAAGGTTCCCGAGGCCGCCGCAACGGGGTTGCGCAGCATCAAACCGTTAGGGTTGAGCGGGGCGAGGTTGACGGAGAGATCAGGCATGACCCCATCGTATCAGGTCGCCCGCCGCGCCCGACATCGGCGCCCCCTTGTCGTCGCAATGGTCGCGGTACACTAAGGGCGCCAGGTCTTTCCGGCGCGCGGACGATAGAGAAAACGGTCGGGCGCGGGATCGACGACAGTTGGCAAGAGACGAGAACGAGGGAAGAGGCAGCTGAATGGAGCAGAGTTCGAGCGAGACCATTTATCTGGACCACGCGGCCACGACGCCGCTGGACCCACGCGTGGTGGAGGCGATGCTCCCCTTCCTCACTACCCATTTTGGCAACCCGTCGAGCATCTACGGTCTCGGACGCAGCGCCCGTGGGGCGATAGACAGCGCGCGCGACGAGATCGCCGCCGTGCTTGGCGCGCGGTCGAGCGAGGTCGTTTTCACCAGCGGCGGCACCGAGAGCGACAATCTCGCCATCAAGGGCGCCGTGCAAGCCCAGCGCGCGGAGGGAGCACACGTGATCACGGCGGCGACCGAGCATCATGCCGTGCTGCACACCTGTGAGGCCCTGGAGGCCCTGGGCGTGGAGACGACGGTGCTGCCCGTCGACCGCCGCGGGATCATCGATCCCGACGACGTGGCGCGCGCCATCCGGCCCACCACGACGTTGATCTCCATTATGTACGGCAACAACGAGATCGGCACGGTGCAACCTATTGCCGCGATCGCGGCGGTCGCGCGTGCGCGCGGGGTCACCATGCATACCGACGCCGTGCAGGCGGGGGGAGCGCTGCCCCTGGACGTGGACGCACTCGGCGTGGACCTGCTCAGCCTCTCCGGCCACAAGTTCTACGGTCCCAAAGGCGTAGGCGTCCTTTATGTGCGGCGTGGAACGCCGCTGACGCCCCAGCAACCGGGCGGAGGTCAGGAGCGTGGCCGCCGCTCCGGCACTGAGAATACGGCGGGCGTCGTAGGCATGGCGGCGGCGCTGACCCTGGCCTCCCTGTCGCTGGACTCGTCGGTCGCCCATGCCGCGCGGCTGCGCGACCGCCTGCGCGACGAGATCATCGCCGCCATCCCGGACACGGTGGTCAACGGACATCCCACCCAGCGTCTGCCCAACAACCTCAACCTCTCGTTTCGCGGTGTGGACGGCGAGTCGCTCTTGCTCAACCTCGATATGCATGGCATCGCCGCGTCGAGCGGGTCGGCTTGCACCGCGGGATCGCTCGACCCCTCGCACGTGCTCACGGCCATCGGCCTCGACCGGCCCACGGCGCAGGGGTCGTTGCGCTTGAGCGTGGGCCGCGCCACGACAGACACGCAGATCGACCGCGTGTTGGGCATCCTGCCGGCCACGGTGTCCAAGCTGCGCCAACTGGTGGAAGTCTAAGGCCGTGACCGGCACATCCAGCCCCCCGGCAGGCGACGAGGTGGTCGAGTGCGTGCCCAACGTCTCGGAAGGGCGTCGGACTGATGTGTTGGAGAAGATCGTCGAGGCCGTGCGCGCGGTTGAAGGCGTGCGTATGCTCGACCTTCACCGCGACGGCGATCACAACCGCGCGGTGCTGACCTATGTCGTCCCCGTCGCTCAGGCCCTCCAAGCGGGCTTCGCCGTGGCTAAGGCGGCGGTCGAGGAGATCGACCTACGGGACCACGAGGGAGCGCATCCACGGCTAGGCGCCCTCGACGTGTTTCCCTTCGTGCCGCTCGGCGCCACGCCCATGGCGCGCTGCGTGGACCTCGCGCATGCCCTGGGCGCGCGCATCGCCGCCGAACTCGACGTGCCGGTCTACTACTACGCGGAGGCGGCGCTGCGCGACGACCGTCGTCGTCTGGAGAAGGTGCGCGGCAAGGGCTTCGAGCACCTGCGCGCGGCCGTCGCCGACGACCCTTTGCTGCGCCCCGACGCCGGGCCAGCACGCCTACATCCCTCGGCAGGCGCGGCGATCGTCGGCGCGCGGCCGTTCTTGATCGCCTACAACGTCTACCTGAGCACGGACGACGTGGACGTGGCGCGGCGCATCGCGCGCCACGTGCGCGCCTCGTCGGGCGGTCTGCGCGGGGTCAAGGCGCTGGGCTTAGCCTTGTCCGGACGTCCGAGCGAGAAAGGCAAGATCACGGGCCGGCAACGCGTACAGGTCTCCATGAACATTACCGACGTCCATGGAGGAGCGCTCGTCGCCGCGCTCGACCTTATCCGCGCCGAGGCGGCACGTCAGGGTGTGGGCGTGGTGCGGTCGGAGCTTGTGGGCCTGTTGCCGCTTGAAGCCGTGCTCGGCGCGGCAGCGGCCTTTCTTCAGCTCGACGGCCTCACCCCCGACCGCATCGTGGACCTTCATGCCAGCGCTACGGCCCCGCGATCGCCGGGATGAGGCGGGCGCACGATGTCGCGCACGGTTCTTGCTACAGCGTACCGCGTCGAGACGCGGGGCTAGAGGGTCCGCGTCCCCTTCGCATACGATGAGCGTACGGTGGTGCAAACTCTGACCGCGCGGCGTCAGTCTATTTTCGGTTAAGATGAAGTTATGGTAACAACAGAAACACAGACAGCCCCCTCTTCCGCCGCCAAGACAGCTACGCCCGGCCTTGGCGAGGGCGTTGGAGCGCGTCCCGGTCCGAGCCGCAACGCCCCCATCACCGCCTTCGTCTCCTCTTATGTCCCGCGAGAGTGCGGCATCGCCACGTTCACGCGCGATCTGCATACGGGCCTCGACCAGGTGCGACGCGGCCAACAGAGTCTCGTCGTGGCCATCAACGACCAGGACGCTGAGTATGCCTATGCGCGCCGCGTCGTCTTCCAGATCGATCAGTCGGACCCACAGAGTTACGTGGAGGCGGCGCGCTACATCAACCGTTCGCGCGTGCAAGTGGTCTCCGTGCAGCACGAGTTCGGCCTGTACGGCACGCTGTTCGACGGCAAGGTCGCGCAGGACTACCTCGTGCCGTTTTTACGCGAGTTGAAGAAGCCGGTCGTAGTGACGATGCATACGGTGCTGCCGCAGCCGTCGGACTCGCTGAAGGCGATGGTGCGCGAAGTCTACGAGTTGAGCGACGCCATCGTGGTGATGGTGAACGTAGCGGCGCTCATCCTGGCTGAGGATTACGGTCTGGCCGAGAACAAGAGGAACGAGCCCTTTATCGCGCCGCGCAAGCTGCACACGATCCCGCACGGCGTACCGCAGGTCGAGATGCCGCGCCGCTCCTACAACTTCAAGAAGGCCCTGCGCGAAGAGAACATCGTGGCCACGTTCGGCCTGATCTCGTCAGGCAAGGGTTTGGAGTACGTGATCGAGGCCATGCCGATGGTAGTGGAGAAGAACCCCAATACGGTCTACCTCATCCTGGGGGCCACGCACCCCGAGGTACGCCGGCGCGAGGGGGAGCGCTACCGGGAGCAGTTGATGGAACTCGCGCGCACCCACGGGGTACAAAAGCGCGTCCGTTTCAACAATCGCTATCTGCCGCAGAGCGAACTCGTCGCCCACCTCAAAGCGATCGACATCTACATCACGCCTTACCTGAGCCGCAACCAGATCACGTCCGGGACGCTGGCCTACGCACTCGGCGCCGGCAAGGCCATCATCTCGACGCCGTACCTCTACGCGCAAGAGGCGCTGGCCGAGGGGCGCGGCCTGTTGGCCGAGTTCCGGTCCGCCGAGTCGATCGCCAACTGCATCAACCAGATCCTGGGCACCCCCGGCTTGAAAGAGCACATGCAGGAGCAAGCCTACGCTTACGGGCGCGAGATGAGTTGGACGCGCGTGGCCGAGCGCTACGACGCCCTGTTCCGCGAGGTCGCGGTGTAGTGGCGGACCCCTTCGTCGTCGGCGTCAACTACTGGCCGCGTCGCAAAGCGATGTTCTGGTGGCGGCGTTTCGATGGAGGTGAGGTGCGCGATGAGTTCGCCGAGATAAAAGCCTTGGGCCTGGACGTCGTCCGCGTCATGCTGATGTGGGAGGACTTTCAGCCGGGACCGTTTAAGGCCAATCCCGACGCCCTGCGCGACCTAGGCGTCGTGCTCGATATCGCCCTGGAGTCCGGGCTGCGCGTCATCCCGTCCATGTTCGTGGGCCACATGAGCGGCATCAACTGGTGCCCTTCGTGGGCGCTGGGCGGTCCCGCGCCGACAGGTCAGACCCCTGTCTGGGCAGACGGCGCACCAGTCGATCGCGCGCCTGGCGACCTCTATGAAGCGCCGCCCCTGCTGCGGGCGCAGGTCTTCGGCCTACGCTCCATCGTCGAGGCCCACGCTGGCCATCCCGCCCTGCACGCCTGGAGCATCACCAACGAGCACGACAACTTCCTGACGCCGCGCACGCCCGATGCCGCGTGGCTCTGGAACCTCTTGCTCTGCAATGAGGCGCGACGGCTCGACCCCACCACACCCGTGACCGCCGGCCTGCACATCGAAGACTACGACCGCTACCGCAACTTCCACCCCGCCGACATGGCCGAGGGCGAGGATTATCTCTCGATCCACGGTTACGCCCTCTACACGCGCTGGGCGCGCACGCCGCTCGACGCGGCGGTCGTCCCATTCGGCGTGGCCATGGCGCGGACCCTCGGCAAAAAGGACGTGCTGGCCGAGGAGTACGGCATCTGCACCACGCCGGACGGCCAGTCCTCCGAGACGCGCACCATGACCATGGGGAGCCGCTCGTGGCCACAGTTGTTCGCCTCTGACGAGCAAGCGGCGCTCTACTACGCGCAGGTCGGCGAACAACTTCTTAAGGTAGGCGCGACGGGTGCGCTGGCCTGGTGCTTCTCCGACTACGTACCGGCGCTCTTCGACACACCGCCGTTCGACGCGATGGTCCACGAGCGCTACTTCGGCCTCACACGCGCCGACGGCTCGGTCAAGCCCTGCCTGGAGGCGCTCATAGCACTCAAAGGCCAGCCGGTGCAGGAATCGGAGCTACTGACGACTCCCCAGGACTACTACGACGCGCCGGAGAGACATTTCCAGGAGATGTTCGCGGCCTTCGCCAAAGACATTCCCGCGCCCAAACCCTAACGCCTCTGGCCATGACCTTTCGCCCTCGCGACACCAGCCTCGTCGCCGATGCGTTGCAGATGGAGCGGCTACGTGCTCTGTCTCCACGAGACCGTCTGGCCATGGCCGTTGACCTTACCGCGCTGACGCACCGCCTGGCGCTGGCGGGCATCCGTCTCCGCCATCCGGGCGCGGCGCCGGAAGAACAACAGAGGCTGTTGCGCCAGCGTATCCTAGGCGAGAAGACGTCCTTACGCTCAGACCATGCCCCCGTAGGCCCGACCGAAATGCATAGCGCCGTTGTGGGAAAGGAACAGAGGAACATGACGCTGTCTACGCCTTATGATGTCCTTACTATCGTTGCTCAAGCTCTGGACAGCCTGAACATCCGCTACGCCGTCGTCGGGTCCATCGCTAGTTCGATCCACGGCGACCCGCGCTCCACGAACGATATCGACATCGTCGCAGACCTGCGCGAAGGCCATGTCACGGCGTTTAGGGACCTGCTCGACGCGGAGTTCTTCGTCGATCTCGCCATGGTAGACGACGCCACGGCCCGACGCGCCAGCTTCAACGTCATCCACCGCTTCTCGCCCTACAAGGTCGACGTCTTCGTAGCGGGAGTCGGCACGTTGGACACGTTGCAACTGGCGCACGCCACGGCCATACCACTAACAGACGATGCATCGACGCACATTCAAGTCGCCAGCGCCATGGACACAGTGCTGGCCAAACTCGTCTGGCGCCAGCGAGGCAATGAAGTTTCGGACCGTCAGTGGCGCGACATCGTCTCGATAGTCAAGGTGCAGGGGCCCGCGCTCGACAAGAAGTATCTACAACGGCAGGCCGCGGTTCTTGGCGTAGACGACCTGCTCGCTCGCGCCCTCGCCGCTGGTGGTGCGTAGACGGCGATGCACGGAGAGATAGCATGGGTGCGTCTGGAGCTTCAGCGCGACGCGACTTTGACTCCTTTTTCTTGTTTCTTGCTGCCTTCGTCTTAATTAGTCCTCGGGTTGAAGGTGCTGGCCGGGGTAGGGGTAGCGGTGCGAGTCGTGACGGGCGAAGCGCGAGCCCATCTCGACGTAGGAGACGAACGTCTCGCGCAGCGTCGCGGGCAGACCAACCTCGTCGTAGGCGGACATGATGTGCGCGACCCAGTGGCTGCGCTGCTCCTCGCTGATCTGGCGTCCACGGTGCGCGTTGATCATAACGGAGAAGCCGCCGCGCCGCCGCGTGTACTCCGGCGGTCCGTCGAGGACCTCGCCGAACCAGAGCGCCAGCCGCTGGGCGTGCGCGGGCGCACCGGGGTCGGCGAACAGGGGCAGCATAACCGGGTCGGCAAAAACGCGGTCGTAAAAGGCGTTGGCCAGACGCGCGAGCGCATCCGCCCCGCCCACCGCGTCGTAGTAACGTGCGTTCATATCTCCGTCGCCTTCCACTCTATCGTCAACGTCGCCGCGTCTCGCTGTCGCCAACGCCTCCCAACGCCGTACAGCGCCGCCAGACGTTCTCTCCCACGGGCGGCGGCGTTTTCGCGCCAACGCGCCGCTGGCATCTCTCCTTTCAGTATCGTCGATCGCGACGGCGACAGCGTCCGGTATGGCTGAACGCCGGGGATGACAGCATGGCTGGCCTCACCGAAGCCGTGGGGCGGACGGCGCTTATTGCGGACGAGGCGCGCATGGCGTCGCGACGCGCGCAAACGCGGTAGTCTTACGCAGTAGGGAAGAGAGAAGGAGTTGAGGCATGACGACTGAAGCCGTTGGACGCATGACGTCGTTCCCGCTCAAGGGCGCGACGAGGCCGGGCTACCTGGCGCTGCCCGAGGGCGAGGGTCCGTTTCCGGCCGTGGTGGTCATCCACGAGATTTTAGGGCTCAACGACCAGATCAAGGCCACGGCACGCCGCTTCGTTGCGGCGGGCTACGCGGCCCTGGCCGTCGATCTATTCGCCGGGCAGAACCGCATGGCCTGTATGATCCGCACCTTCGCCAACCTACAGCGTCGTCCGTTCGACAGCACGAGCCTCGACGAGTTAAAGGCCGCGTTAAGCTATCTGGCCGCGCTGCCGGAGGTCGACGAGGCACGTCTCGGCGCCATCGGCTTCTGCATGGGCGGCGGCTTCGCCATCGCCTGGGCCTGCACCGACGACCGCCTTAAAGCGGTCGCGCCGTACTATGGCTTCAACCCGAAACCTCTGGAGAAGGTGCGCGATTCGTGCGCCGTCGTCGGCTCGTATCCTGGCCGCGATCTCACGCGCCCCCAGGGGCGCAAGCTAGACGAGGCATTGGCGCGCTACAACATCCCACACGACATCAAGACTTACCCCGGCGCCCTGCACTCGTTCTTTAACGAGGCGAGTCGCCTCACCTATAACCAGGAGGCCGCCGAAGACTCCTGGAGTCGGGTGATGGCCTTTTTCGGCGAACATATGCCCGCGCCCGTCGCTTCTCCGTCTCTTTAATACCCTCCACGACCGTCAAGGAGATGGCGAGGCCGTCATCGCGACAAGAGATGAGTTCCGACGACGGATCGGGCCAGAGCCTGCCCGTGCCGGGTGCAGGGCGCTTCTCTTGACACTGCATAGTAGACGACTATGTCCTGGCAGCGCCTGCGAACGCTTAATAAGGGGGCGGAGACAGGGTAACTGTATGGGGTCACGTAGCGAGGCGACGTGGCGCCGGACCTAGCCCAGAGCGAAGCTGGTTTGGCCGTAGATAAGCGCACGGTCTCCCGGTGCGCTGGTCCCCCCCAGGCGCATGTGACTCAACGTGCGCGTGGCCTTGAACCCGTACTGCTCCAACAAGGCCGGCGCTGCGTGATTGGCCCCTGGTACGAGCACCTGCCGTTCCAGCGCGCCGGGCCGCGACAAAGCAGCCGTTAGGAGCGCCTCGGCCTCCTCCCGCGAACGGGCAATCCAGGGACCAAGCGTCTGCTCTTGTGCAACGAGATATCCGGTCACGGCGCCCGCGGCGTCGCGCGTGAGCCAGGCGTTCGCAGCTTCCTCGGCAAGGTGCGACGCCAGAACGTGGGCGCGTAACGCACCAAAGATCGGTGCGTCGAAGGCGACGAGCGTGGGGAAATCCTCTGCCCGCGCCGGGGCCGCCGGAGCCCCCTGTACGCGCGGAGGCCGCGCATCGTCTTGCACGAAGAGCACGACCGTATCGTCCTCGACGAAGCCGCGCTTGGCATAAAGCGGCCGCCCCATCGCGCTGGCGTCGAGTCGGACGATTGGGCAGCGCCGCACCTGGAGCCACACCAGCAGGTGCTCAAGGACCGCGTGCGCGACGCCCTGGCCTTGCCATAGCGGGTGGACGGCCATGAGGCCGATGTAAGCAAAGGGACCGTACACGGTCGCGCCGCCCAGGCCCACCGGCGTCCCGTCGCGAAGGGCGAGCATCCAACCTTCCGGCTCGAGAGCGAGATAACGGGCGAGTTGGCTCCGACGCCCCGGACCTCCGTACGCGGCCACGGCGATCTCGTCAGCCGCCTCTAGATCGGCAACCGTCATCGGGCGCACGACGAGGCTCACGGCAAGGCGTCTCCCACTGGCCCTATCCCCCGCCCTAGGGAAGCCGACCGCTGTGCCGCGGTCCCGTTGAATGGTCGAGCACCGTCCCAGCTTGGCCTAGAAGCAGCGTTGTTCATGTTTTATGAGTGTACCATAGCAGCGCGTCGGCGAAGGGCTATCCATTCCGCGCCGGGGGCGGCCCCTGATTGATGCTGTTGGTAAATGGCAGGGCGTACAAAAGGAGGTGGGAGCGGGTTATGGCAGCACGAAAAGGAGGGGTCTTGGTCCCACGCAGAAAAGCACAAGGCCATCGAGCGAAGAGGCGGGGAGGGCGGCATGTCTCTACAGTACGATTGGACGACAGCGGTGGGTCCCGAGGAAACGGCGCGGGCGGTGTTCGCCAAGGGCAACGTCGCCCCGTGGATGCACGACCACCTGGGCGCGTTCGTGCGCGAGAGTGACCTGGATCGGATGTACTACCTACGGGGCGGCCAGTCGAGGCGCCGTGGCGGATGGTGGTGGTGACGGTAAGGTCCTGGGCAGGCAAGATATGGATCTGCTAGCTCGGGAGACTTCTCCCAGTACGCGGTCTATACCAAGTAGGGTTAGGTCTGAGTAACGATTGTAGGTGCTCACATGAGACTTGCACCGAAACATCAATTAGGAAGAGGGAGTTATAGCCATGAAAGTTTTTTCTGTCCTTGCATCAGTCATGGTGATTGGACTTATCGTTATCTCAGGTGAGGTGGTTGCATCGGCGAGCGTTCGCACAGCGACCGATCCTGCGCTGTTAGTAAACAACTTAGTAAAGGGTGAGGACCTACGGGCGTGGACACGCACTCAGATACCAGTAGTAAGCGTTACCACTATGATTGGAAGCACAGGGCCGAAGGCACTCAACATCCGTTATGATTTACCAACAATTACGGCGCCGACGATCTCACAGAGCCGAGCTGTCGCGATTGCCGAGGATGCAATGGGCGTCATGATGAATCAAACAACGAGGATCAAGATCCAACTCGTTCGGTGGAGTAAAGACGACTACTACAGCATAGGTGCTCAAGGCCAAAAGCAGTACGTCTATCAAAACATCAATGCTTGGGTCCTCGTCTTTGAGGGCGCCGCTTTCCCAAGTCAAGGCCCATATGGGAGTCGCCCCTCAAGTAATCAAGAAGAGAACGTTGCTGTCGATGCAACGACTGGTAAGCTTTTAGGTTTCTATACCTATCAGTAGAGACGGGGTGATGACGCTGTAAGAGTATCGTTGGGTTGTCGTGAGGTCGAGCCTCCAGCACCCGCTCCATCGTCGCCCCGCACACCCGCCGGCTCGCCGCTTGCAGCCGCGCCTCGATCCCCTCGAGGTCCGCCGTCAGCAACTCTGGCCCCGCCGCGCGCAATTCCTCCGCCACCATGGCGCTCACATCCTGTATGATGGCCTCGGACAAGTCCGTTCTGTCCCCGTATCCCTCCTCCGGGCACGCTCTGGGCGTTGATCTCGCCCGTGCCTGGAGGCAGGGCGCCATCTCCCTCACAATCTCGGAGCGTACCCTTCCGCGCCGGGAGCCCTTGCAAAGTCGCGCCAAATCAGGCAAAATGCTAGAGTCGCCAGCGTACGGGGCTGTAGCTCAGTTGGGAGAGCGCTTGAATCGCACTCAAGAGGTCAAGGGTTCGATTCCCTTTAGCTCCACTCTATAGATAACAAAAGAGACCGCGGCAGCTGCCGCGGTCTCTTTTGTTATGTCTCACCGTCAGGGTACGACGAGATTATTGCTTAGCCCCGGTTTTGTAACGGAACAAAGCCATATTGAACGAAGTGATTGTCGCAGGCAAAGTCGTGTTGGATACGCAGACGTTCCACGACCGCTCTTACGTCGTTCGTGGTGGCTGTGTGGGTTGCGTACGCATCCGCTACATATCGATGCGTATGACGCCCCCTTTTCCCCAGGCGCCGAGACGTCATTAGTTCGGCTGCTCTCCCCACAACATCTACAGCGTCGTGAAGACGATCTTGCCGAACTGGGCGGCGCCATCCATGTGAACGAGCGCGGCGCCGATCTCGCCGAGCGGGAACACGCGGTCGACCACGGGGCGAAGTTTGCCCTCACCGAAAAGATCGATCATGGCGGAGAAATCCTCAGATGACCCCATGGTCGTGCCCAAGATGTCGATCTGCTTGAAGAAGATGCGCCGCACCTGCAGGGCGGGCGCCGCGCCCAACGTCGAGCCATAGGTGACGACACGCCCGCCCGGTCGTACCAGATCGATGGCCTGCTCGAAGACGGTTCCCCCCGTACCGTCGATGACCAAGTCGGGACCGCCTCCACCGGCCATCTCGCGCAGATCCTTGACCCAGTTTGCGCCGCGGTAGTTCACGCCGCCCTCGGCGCCGAGGGCGCGGGCGCGCTCCAGCTTCTCTTCGCTGCCCGACGTCACGAAGACGCGCGCGCCAAGCTGGCGCGCGATGAGCAGCGCGAACGTAGCGACTCCCCCGCCCACGCCCAGCACGACCACGGTCTCACCCGCGTGCGCGCGACCGCGCGTGGCCACGGCGCGGTAGGCCGTGAGTCCGGCCAGGGGGATGGCCGCCGTCTCAGCGGCGCTCAAACCCACCGGCCAGGGGAAAAGCGATGACGCGGGCGTTTTCACGTAGTCGGCCAGGGTTCCGTCATCGGGCAGACCCAGTATGTGAAAGGTCGGGGCGGGGATGCGCGGATCGTCGCCCCAGGCGAGGCCGGGATTGATCACCACGCGGTCGCCGACCGCCACGCGGTCCACCCCGGCGCCGAGAGCGGAGACCACGCCGGCGCCGTCGGAGCCGGGGACCACCGGGAAGCGCAGGCCGGCATACTGGCCGCGCCGGATAAAGAGATCGCGGTGGTTGAGCGCGGCTGCATGCACGCGCACCACGGCCTCGCCAGGGCCGGCAACGGGCTCGGCCACGTCTTCGACACGGACGGTCTCGGGCTCACCGACGCCGTGAAACACCACTGCCTTCATCGCTGCATCCTTAATATCGCGTTTGGGGCGTCCGCCGAGGCGGAACCAACTGTCACATGAGTGTACAGGGCGCGCCCTTACGAACGCGGTACGGGCCTGCTAGAAAGGCTGAACCCGTGGAGGGAGGACACCGACTATAGTGGCCGATGGAGGGCGACAACCACGGCGAAACGGGCGAAATATAATCGGTTTTGCCCGTTTCGGGCCTCTGTCGGTAGCCTAGACAGGCTGTCAGCAGGTCAAATTCGCGGTCGTACGCTCGACAAAGGTTGCTCGTCGCGTCGATCTTCCGGCGCCATCAACGTCTCTACGCCTCGATAGGGGCGCAATTGGCAGGGCCATTTCATTTTCGATCAAACACAGGGACGAGCGGATGACGTAGGCTGATCCTGACAAGAATCGATGTCATTGGAGGTGACAAAGATATGGATCAGACGTGTCGTCCGCTCAAAGAGAT